>Ga0307416_100001005_pt1 | contig 14943 bp, 15 predicted proteins | sample DK1Cmetagenome_2_FD_203821 | JGI IMG/M metagenome (GOLD analysis project Ga0307416, IMG submission 203821) | Maize rhizosphere microbial communities from greenhouse at UC Davis, California, United States - DK15-C-3 | ecosystem: Host-associated > Plants > Roots > Rhizosphere > Soil | place...
TAAAAAACGTTCAAAAAATGGACTCAATGCTCTTAGTATTTCTCTCAGAACCACTGGGCTCTACTTTATATTAATGTGGATTCATGTGGAGGTAAATTTGCCAACGGAATTCTAAATGTGACAACAAGAAGTCATAGCAATATCAATAAAAAATTCATTACTAGACTCTCAATTCCCAATTAATCCAGACACTAGAGCCATCAACTGATATATTCTACGGGCAACCACAATACGGATAACATTGGTTGGAACAATACAAAAGGCATACTTTCACTACCGCATAATTAGGACGTCTATACTCCATGATAGGAAGCCTTTTGCATGCTCACTGGCCCCAACCCTAGCGTGCAATTTAGCATGTTCATTTTGCTATACTGCCTCTCCCAGAGCAGTCGCTAAAGGACAGAAGAGCCGACAACTGCGGCAGGAGGAGCTTACTGTTGATGCCTTCAAGGAATTGTGTCTAACGTTGCGCAAGCGAGGAATTAGACACGCGACCCTAACTGACGGCGAGCCCCTCCTAACTGAACAATCTCGTGAAAAGTGCAAAGTGGCCACAGAAATCTTCGACCAAACCTGGATAGTAACAAATGGAACTTTTGGCTTCCCAAGGTTCAGAAAGACCTTATATATAGTGAGCCTTGACGGCGAGGGGGAAACACACGATCATATCAGAGGTAAAGGGGTCTTTGCTAAGATAAGACAAAATATTTCTTCTGGTATTCCTGCAGATTGCTATTGCAACACTACACTTACCAGGCTTAATCATGCCAAAATACAGAGCATTGTTGAAGCAGCAAAGAACCTGGGAGCGAACGGAATATGTTTTGCATGGTCTACTCCTATGAGTCCAAAGGATGCGTTATATCTGTCGCATGTAGAACGCCAGAAAGATATCGACGAAATACAAAGGCTGAAGCGTCTCTTTTATGGGGACTACATCGTAAACTCGGACAAGGAGCTTGATCTAATGAGAACCAATCAATGGTCCAAGCGTTGCCCTACATGGTTTGTCGAGTCATACGATGCTTATGGTAACCGCAAGCCTACGTGCGTTTTTGGCGAAGCAACGTCCTTCATGTGCGAGAATTGTGGCTGTAACATCTACCCGTCGATATTGACTATCCTTGAACACCGAAAAGGTGCTTTAATAAGTAAACTTGCTTTCGGCACTAGATAGGCATATACCAAAATTGCTTGCATGTCAAAATCTGCTTATCTACTCCTAAAGAATCCTGCGAATCTTTTGCTTTTTCTAAGTAACTTATTGCTAGCCGCCTCTCCATTGAGCTACATGCTGAGGCTTTATCCTCAATAGTAGGCGCTCCTCACCTGGTGTTCGTCCGGGATATTTGTCCTTGCCCATGTATTTCTTTGCCATTTTGTCTATGTGCTCATTTGCTTCCTTACCATTGATTTGTTCAATGACCTTTCCTCTTACACTCACCATGTGATAAGGATTTGAAGAATCAACTACAGAAACACCTACACGAGGATCTCTTGATATATTCTTGTGTTTAATTCGACCCTTCGCAGTATTTATCAAGATTGTATTATTGCTTTTGTCAATATCTACCCACGTAGGCGTGACATGAGGAGTGCCGTCTTTCATCAAGGTGGCAAGAAAAGCAAAATTCTTTCCTTCAAATAATTCAGCTACAGAAGGATCAGTTATAGAGTCAGATTTTTGATTACTTTTGTTATTATTACTCATACATCATTATCACCTAATTGCTCCTTTCGTTAGTCAGTATTCTTTATATGATATATATTAATTGTAGCGAGCCTTTTCACATTAAGAATTTGCTATTTATGCGCGGCAATTGACAAAGTCGCCCCTGTTGCTAATGCTTTGCTTGATACTTTTTTCTCAAGTGCAACTTTTTATTCAAACTTCTCAAACTATTCCATATCTTTTGCTCGGTAATGCATCAATTCAATTTTTCACTTTGAGTTGTTGTAATATAGTATGATCTAGTATGATTAGGAAGACTTTGTCGAATCAACCTGCGACAGTGTCTTAAAATTACAGCAGTCCACGCAGGACAGAGCTTATCTAGAGAATTCCTATTGCTACAGAAAAAGGCAAAAGGATATGAAAGCAATCCAAGTTGTCTTTAATAAGAATAAGAGGAGAATAACATAGTAGTAACCCTATGAGCAGTAAGGAAGCCGAAAGAGAAGAGATGAAAGACGAAACTCATGATGTCGAAGACATGGAGCAAGACGAGCTAGTTGAAAAGGATAGTGAAGATGAAAGCTCATGAATTAATGATTGTCTGATAGACAGAGAATCAATATAGAAATGATGCAAAAGAGGCGCAGTTGAAGGATAACACAAAGTTGAGCTTTTGATACAAGAGCCTTCTGTACATCAAGAGAGTATATCTTCAACTATTCTTGGTTACATAAGGAATCGTTACAAACGCATTAGTGTTGATAGCAATCTATAATTAAAATAGACACATCTATACGGTTACTGATTATACTATTTTATCCTGTGCTTTTGATTCATCGGGTCCGAATTTTGAATTTTTTTTGCCGAGTCCCTCTGGGCCCTTGTTTTCTAATATTAGCAGTCCCCGTACATGACGGAGCTAACTGTAAATAAAGTATGCAAGGGCAATTTTCCTATCAAGCAATCCAGCTAACATTTGTCAAAAGATCTGCTTACTTATTTTCTGATGCAACTTGTTTGTGCAAATATTGCAGAAATTCTTTGCCTTGCGGTCAGTGTCGACAAGCGAGTTGTTAAAGTGCATAACACAGGACTGTTTTGGACAATGAACTAGGCCAAATGTATGACCAACCTCATGGGTGGCTTCCTTGAGCACAAGTTCAATAAAGACCGAGATATCCGCACCTAGACCATAGAACTCTTGTCTTAGCCTTGGAAGATATATTCCAGCTACACCTCCAGTCAGGGAAGCCTGACCAAATATAAAATTCAAGCCCGACGAATAAGCATCAAAATTACATATACCAAGAATTATTGTGTTTTTTAGATCGTATGATCCTTTATTGTCCTTAATTATAGTCATTGCAAGCCAGTGCAGGAATTTATCCGAGTTTAACTGATTCCTCTGCTCATTGAATAACGCCCTAAAACTATCTAATTGTGGCGGGTTATTAGGTAGTATAGTAATTGAAGCATCAAAAATTGAAGCAAGATGGCTAGTCAAAGGATCAAAGATATTTTTCTTGTGTTTCTCATCTATGCCTATTGGGACAACTGCTATTGTTGTCTTCATTTCTTGGCCTCCCCGTATCTAAACCAATAGAACTCTTAATAATAGAGATACGTCCAAAAAATAACTAGACGTCTTTTTTCATGTCATGCTACTGATTCACATCGAGTCTATATTCTGAAGTTTTTTCTGCCAGAACGCTCTGGGCCTGCTAAAAACCCAAAGATTAAGAAGAAATATAAAATTCAAATAGACGATTATATAAAAGAAAAGCTGGAAGTAGATTCGTGGCTGATTTTATAGAAGATTTCCAACTATAGGAATTATTATTTGCTAATTTAGAGTGAGGATGACGTTATCTCGTTTTGATAATTTTAGTTGTAGATACGCGTTTACTTCTACATACGATTATCCAGGTCACCAAGAATCGCAAGAAGCGAGGCTTCTAGTTAAAATTTGGGCATTCCTAATAAACAATGCCTATAATTAGTAAAAAAACGGCATTAGTTATCAATTTAAAGGGTTAATTTAAAGTATTATCCATAAATGGAACGAATAGGTGCTAGAAAATATCGCAATAGTGGAATGCTATTCCCTCAGAAATTTGAGGTGGCTGGATGAGGAATGTTTGTGTTCTTACGCCTCCTAATAATAATCCCCGTGTTGTTGCTTTTAGCTATTACAAATCGATTGCAAGATGATAACACTAACGCATTTGGGTGGACATTTTCAGGTAGAGACTGGTGGTTCAAGAATGACCTTAACGATGCTGCAGGCTATATAGGCATGACTGTCACTTACCCTGATATTGTGGAGGCAGGCAAATATCTAGATGTAGCTGTCACTTTCGAATATTTAAATAACGAGAAGGCGTTGTCTGACTCTGTAATTTTCTCAGATGTTCAGGTTCATCTGAGCAATCATTCTGATCGTGATTCTGATGAGGATATAAAGGATCTAGCTATCCTAAATAGCGAAAAGCTTACATTTCCTCTGCTTAGACCCGGCGAACAATACTCGCATGTTTTTTCGATATATATACCAGACGTTTCCGAGCCTGTTGGTACAGACGCTGCTGCCCCGCGTTATTCCTCGGGGGCGAATCAGAGCCAGCCCATTTTGCTTAGTAATAATGAGTATGCTCTAGATTGGTCCTTTTCTCCCCTTTTTAGCCTAGGACCAGAGCTTCGAGTTTATAACTGGGATTCAAGTTATTATTATTATGAGGGAAGGATTGAACCTGAAGAGCTTCCTCCTATTACTATAATTGATCCCAGTGAAAATCAACATCGAAACCTTGTAATAAGAATACAAGAACCATATGACATAATTACACCAGTTAATGTAACCATTGATGGGGGTAAGCAATATAGTGTGGATCCTAATGGAACCAAGTTATCCTTTCAACCCAATACCGTCCATACTGTGGAAATACCTGAATTCATTGCATTTCCCTCCAACGAGAATGTTCGGGCAGTCTTTGTAAATTGGTCTGATGGTTCTTATCACAAAATATCTGGAGACTATCCTGACAATGCTAATAGCACAATAGTTCGACAGGTTAATCTTACAAAAGACATTGAACTTTTTGCCATCTACAAGACGCAGTATTATCTAGATATTGTCTCAAACTTTGATAATAATCCTGATGGAGAGGGATGGCATGATAGCGGAAGAACTGTCCCTATTTCCGTGGAACCAATGGCCGGAGTTCTAACACTGAATACGTTTGATCGTTGGGATGGAGACACTTCTGGTACTAGTCCTTATTCTTCTGTAGATATGAATAGTCCAAAAACTATTGCGGCGCATTGGAAGTTTGATGTGGCATTGCTCGGAGGAACTACAGGAGCCATACTCAGTGTTATTTCTTTCGTTAAGTTATTTCCTCAAGCAATCAAACGATTTAGAAAAAGCAAGGATGAATCAATGGTCGTTGGCCCAGTTTAGTCTCAGTAATAGGGGGTCACAAACAACTTTGCAGGTCCGCATAATCTCTTTCCATCAAAGATGTATAAGTTTAGTCTTGATCATATAGAAATATAGTTGACCGAGTCTGATTTTAAGTTTTTTCTGCCGAGTCCCTCTGGGCCCGCCTAAAATAAAAAAACGTTCAAAAAATGGGCTCAATGCATATTAGCAAAGTGATCTGGCTAATAATGACTTTTCTTCAGCGTGGATGATAACGCATAAACGACAACAGGCATCTCACATGATCAAGAGAAATGGGTGAGGTTGCCAAAATTATGGGTCCTTTTGAAAAGCAGCCGAAACCAAATGCTGCAAAATTTCCCTATGCATTATCCTGGAAATGGAGAATCTTGAGACTTGGCCAAACAAGATCCATTATCGTGTCGATAAGAATTTCGCGTGGAGTCTCGGGGTTGTGGAGCCACCACTCTGCGAGGCCGTGTATGCCAATTTTCAAGAATTCTGCCCGAAGGTGTAGAGTTTGATTGTGACTCGGCGATGACAGGTGTGGGCTCTTGACTCCATCGCGTAACAAACTGGCGATACGTTCAGTCGCTTCTTGTTGGACTTTCCAGTCTACCGCAGCCAGTTCTGGGTCGCCCCTTGCGCCAAACAAGAGAACCCGCGCAAGAGTGGGCTGTTCTTGTACGAAGATGAAGAATGCGGCGATAGCTTCGCGCACGCGTTGGTGGGCGGGTGCCGAATGCTGCAATATTTCACTCCCTGTCGAAATGAGCTTATCCCTAGCATCTTTGATGACTTCAATGAAGGCGTCGTACTTCGAATCAAAGTGGTCATAGAATACTGGCTTTGTTATTCCCGCCTTCTCGCAGATTTCACTTATTGAAGCAGCATGGTATCCCTCAGACGCAAATGTCTGAGCAGCCGCGGAAAGGATTCTTTTCCGCCTCTCAGCCGCAGTTAAACGATGTCTTTGAGATCCCATTTGACAAACTCTGACCACATTATATTAGAATCAACCACCTTTATAACCTACTCGACGGTAGGTTTATAACCTACTCAGCGGTAGGTTATTTCAGAGGATCATACCATGTCTAAGAACGAAGCAGGTATCGTAATTGTGGGTGGCGGACTTGCAGGCTTGACTACAGCATGTTATCTTGCACGCGACAGTCTAAAGGTGACGGTCTTTGAGAAATCGTCCATGTTGGGCGGGCGTGGGACAAGCTCAGATTCTAATGAATATAGATTCAATCGGGGTATTCACGCCATTTACACAGGCGGGGCGATGACTGAAGTGCTTCAAGAGCTTGCAATACCATACTCTGGCGGGACTCCAAAGGTAGCACACATGCTGCACGAGGGCAAGCTGTATCCCGCTCCATTCTCCACACTCAGCCTCCTTACCAATCGGCTCCTGGGGCTTAGGGACAAGATGGAATTAGTGCGGCTTTTTAGGAGCATCGCCCGAACGAATCCTGTTGATGTAGCGAATATCAGCGTACAGCAGTGGCTGAATGATCGCGTACGCCGGCCGCGAGTGCTCTCTTTCATGACTGCCTATGCGTGGACAACCACATACTGCTCCGCTCTAGATGTCGTCAGCGCTGAAGTCTTCATACTCAAAACACAGCTCACAATGAGGCATCCTGTCGTCTATGTTGACGGTGGTTGGCAAACCCTTGTCGAGGGCTTAAGTAATTCAGCGAAAAGCCGCGGCGCTCAGATCTTCAAGGGAACATCTGTCGAGGCAATCGAAGAGAAAAATGGAAGAGCCTCGGGTGTGCGCCTTCAGAATGGAAAGTATGTAGACGCTTCCGCTGTCGTTCTTGCCGTTTCGCCGAGAGAAACTGCGAGGTTGATTCCTAACTTGAATGGGGCCGCGCTGGACAAGATTGTAGAAGGTTTTACTCCAGCCCGCGTAGCATGCCTAGATGTAGCTTTGAAAAGTCTTCCAAACCCAAAGTACGGCATCGTTCAGGATCTGGACCATCCACGATTCATGTCAACGCAATCGCTCTATTCACAAATAGCTCCGGAAGGTGGAGCGCTCATTTATACATTCAAACAGCTTGATCCAAACCATCCGACCGACCCTCATCAAGACGAGCGCGAGCTCGAAGAATTCCTTGATTCCACCCAGAGAGGCTGGCGTGATGTCCTTATCAAGAAACAGTTTCTACCGCGCATCGAAGCTGTAGGAATGCTGCCAACTGCGACTTCAGTTGGTTATAGAGGCCGGCCAGGTCCAGAGGCTGCCAGGATCCCTAACCTCTACGTTGCAGGCGACTGGGTTGGTTCAGGGTTCCTAGCTGACCCATGTTTCAGCAGCGCTCGAGATATTGCGCATCTCATTATCAGGAAGAAACGCCGCGATGATACGGTGACATCACTTGCATAGAAAACGCATATTCCAAACTTGGCCTGAAGCCTTTCTGAAAATGTGAACCTGACAAATTTGGGCTTGGCATTATCAAGGATGCATTCCTTGAATTCAAGTGCTCCGTGTTTGATTCCTTTCTTTGAAGGTTTTTCTCTCGAATCCCTCAAGGCTCACCATGACAGCAGTCCTCTAGAACATGTCTTGTAATGAGTGATGTCAGGCATTCACATTAGATCAATATGTGATTCGCTAATCAGACCTGTAGATTGGGATTCAAATGAATTTTTATCTAAATCCCAACGGGCCCGCTATGATATCACTCCTAAAATAGGATTCTTGTGAAAATAGGAGTGAATAGGAAAAAGATGCAACAAGAGGATGAAGCATCGTCGATGGATCCTTGGGCAATTTTCCTTTACGGAACGAAGGCTCCGATGACTAGCTTACTGTGTCTTTTGATCCGAAGCTGCACCTCTTTCATTCCGAATAAACAATAGTGCTATGACTATTTAGCAGTGATTTCACTCGAAAAATAGATCTTGGCGAACATGTGCTGATGCTTTTATATCCAAGACTTTTCAAGAGAGCGTAAAGTGTACTGAAAGAGTACTGTCAACCCTGCTTCATGTTATTTTTCCTCTCTAATCCGTTTGCGGCGAGCAAGTTCGGCATCAGTGGGCGTCCTAAGCGCTAACGATCCTGTTTTGACTTCACCTGCGCGCCCGTACATGGCAGCGATAACGCCATTCGGTGAAATCTCGCTTTCAAGAATTTTGTATCCAACTGGAATTGTCCCTTCGGCAAATAATCGCTTGCCAACGCCAAGAGTGATGGGGAATATCTTTAGCCAAAGCTCGTCAACCAACTCATGTTTCAAAAGTGTCTGAATAAGATCACCGCTGCCATGAACTTGTATTTCGGGCCCGTCTTGATCCTTTAGTTTCTTGACTTCCTTACCGACGTCCCCTTTGATGAGTTCGGAATTGCTCCAGTTGAGCTTTGTCAGCGTCTTTGAAGCCACATATTTCTTCGCGTTATTAAATCCGGCCGCAATTGGGTCTTCATTAGTGTTCACATATGGCCAGTGCGCTGCAAATATCTCGTACGTCTTTCTGCCAAGCAATAAATCAAAAGTTCTAGATATTTGCTTCACCATCACTTTGCCAAGAAAGTCATCAAAGTATCCAGCAACCCAGCCGCCGTGCCTGAATCCGCCAGTGGGATCTTCTTCAGGCCCCCCTGGTGCCTGCATCACACCGTCAAGGGTTATGAAAGACAGAACAATTAGTTTTCTCATTTTTTATTTCCCCTTTTCTAAAATTTCAGTTACTCTATATCTCACAATCTTTTTCACTAGGCCAATTGAGATCGGCTTATCCAAAGGGAATTGGACTGAACCTTTTTCTTGTTTAAAGGGAGCCAATTCTTTTTTGAAGGCTTCAATGCCAGAGGGTGTCGGATAAAATCCGATGTGATTTTTCCAAGCGGCGAAATACACTAAACCTCTGCCGTTGAGAATAAACGCAGGTATCCCATAGCTAATTGCCTCTTCGGCTTTCGGTGCTGATTCCCTGATTGTAGACCTAATTTTTTCTAAAACATCTTGAACCTCTTTTGGAAATGCGGCAATGTATTCATCAACCGTTTTCAATTGCTTTTTTGATTTTGCCATGAATTAATTCACCCACTTATCATAGTTAACGCTAAACAACTAAAATAAAGGGATTACTCCCCAAGGGGAGATTTTGTGTTACAACTGAGTGTGTTCACCAGTACCCTCGTGACAAGCTAGGGTAGAGGAGTTTTTCAGCTTGACTGCAGCCTCTCCCTTTTTCGTGACAATCTTTTACAATAGTGTCTGCTTACATATACTGACTAAACCACAATGTCTTACGCACTGCTTTTCTTGTAAGTAAACTCCCTTGGGGTGCAATGAATTTTTATGTTATTGGTCGTAATTCAGCAGATAGGAACAAAACCAAATCCGCTTTGGAAATAGAAGTTGCAAGTCCCAATATGCTTGTAAAGCCATTTTAGGCACTATAACGTCTTCGGCTCATTATCCCCCTCTAATGAGCTGCTAATGTGATAGCGGTCAATGGAAACCTTTTTAGCTTCCCGTTATGTTAAATGACGCAGAGGATGCTCTTTTTGAAGCGAAATCACTTCACGGCCCGATGGGCTTGGATGAAATAACCCAATTCTCACATAGGATAACATTTCAGCTTTGAATTAGAGAATCCGATGAACATGCAACCTGAATGATGAAAGTATGAACAAAATGCGCTCTAATTTTCTCTTTTGATCAACCCAAAATCTCTAGGTAGTGTGGGTTATACATAATGCCAAGAATATTCCCGAAAGGGTCGAGCACAGAAGCAGTGATGAATCCAGATTCGCCACGTTTCGTGAGTGGTTCAAATTCATTCGCACCCATGGCCTTTACCTTTTCAAGTGCAGCTGCCACATCATCGACGTGCCAGTATACAACTGCACCTCCCGGACCGATTGCCGTCGCGCCTTTGGGTGTGTACTTGCTGTCAATGATCCCAAGTTCGTGTTGGTAGTCACCGAGGCGGAACTCTATATATGCTGGGTTCTCAGAGTCTGGACGTTGAAAGTATGGCTCGATGCCCAACAGCTCAGAGTACCACTTCTTTGCAGCTTTCAAGTCTGTCGCATAAAAATTGACAGTGGCTAATCCTCGTAGTAGTGTCTTTTTACCACTTGTGTCTTTCATAGACACATATTCACTAAATACATAGCTAATAAGTATACATTATCACGATAATTTCGATTGTTACTCTGGCGTACCAGAAGTGGAATTTCTCAATCTTGTAAGCCGTGAGTACGATCTGAAAGCCATCTATGCAGATCTGACAGCACATATTCCTCCATAGGTCCAACTTCTGTAAACCAAGGTGACGAAGGATTGAATACATGTCCCAAATTAGGATAAGTTATCAAGGTATGATCTGAGTGATTTGCTTCTGTTAACCTTTGTTCTAATAGGAATGCCTGCTGAACTGGAGTCTGTGAATCATTTTTTCCGTTCATTATCAGAATACTTGTAGATTCAGAGATGTTACCTATAATGTCTAGAGGGGGTTCTAATTCTGCATGAGATCTCATCCATATAGGGCAGTTTACATCAGAACATTGGTTTTCTGTATCTCCTGTAGTGAAGTTCTCATAAAAGGCTTCAAGTACAGGCTTCAGGTCTCTTTCAATATCGATGTATTCAACTGTTGTATTATCAAAGAACATGTCAACGACTAGAGCGAGTAATGGTAGTTCAATAGGTTGTTGTATGGAGATTAATCCTGTATTATTCTTGTCCAGTACTTGACGTGCATATATCAGAAGGTTCTCTGCTATCTGAAAACGCGATATATCCGTTATAAGATTCTGAGCTACTGCGCTCATTAGGACAATATCAGGAACCTTGGTCAAATTCCTAGTTGAATTATTACTATTATGGGCAATACTATTATTAAGGTCCATTACAACCCTTGGTACTATTATTGCACCTTCACTATGACCAATCAGAGTAATCTTGTTTGGATCAACTTCTGGTTGCTCTACTAAGACGTGGAGAGCTTTTGCTGCATCATCCTTTAGATTGTCAAATGTTGTGTTACTCCATACATTGGCATCTAGAATAGTAAAGTTGGTAGGGCCCACAGGGCCTACACCTCTCTTATCGTATCGTAATACTACAAACCCTCTTTCTGACAAGTATTGAGATATCTGCCAAAAGGGCTCAACACCGGGTGCTATTGTTTCATTCATATCTACTGGTCCAGAACCGTGTACAAGCAAGACACCCGGAAAAGGTCCATTTCCAACAGCAGGAATGGTTAGCTGGGCATTTGTTTGGATGCCATTTTCTAGGTCAATCACTAAGTCTCTATGTTTTACAATTTGAACAAAGGGTTGAGCAAAAGCACCTTTTTCCGAATTGTCAAAAGTACCAGGATTAGAAAACATAGGCATTGAGAGCATGGCTACCAAGAAGAATAGCACTGACGCTTCTGTCTTTGGACTTAGTTTGACCATAATAACAATCTCCCCCAGGTCTTGAATGTAATGGTTATATGACTTTAATAGAATTTCTTCTAAAAGAATCTCTATAATAAAATTTTGACGTAAGCATCTTTGAGGATTCAGCTAAAAGTGAACGCTGGGCCCTCCCTACAATGTCTCCATAGAACCTTTCTGAGAACTGGTTGTGGAGCGGAGTCCGGGGCGGGATTTGAGTCCCCAATTAATTTTCTAAAGATTGTGTGTAAATAGTTGGTGGAGACAAAATAAGTCAATTGCGTTCACGCGGCATCAAAGATCTTAGCCTTAATTCTATACTCCGCTATTAACGTCATCTTGCTTGCGAATATCGAAATAGACTTTGTCGCCCACCTTGATGTTCATATCCTCATATTCCCGCATCGAAAGCTTAACAGTTGGAGAATCCGATTGACTTCCCCCTCCTAGGCCAGGTATGTTTCCCATTATTTTAGGCATATTCTTCATAAGATCTTCAATAGAATTGAATGTCCCTACACCCGGTCCAAACTGACTCTGTGGCTTATTCTCTTGAACCCTATACTCCTTTTCATCGGTAAAGGTAACATAAACATAGTGGGTGCCTTCTTGGGGTGATTGAATCTTTGCAACGATGTATTCTTTTCTCATTCGGAGACACTTTCTCTGAGTAACTATTACTTATCTATGTATCATGTATTCTAAACAGGTTGTTGTTGCTCCACGACCAAGAAATTCAAAATTATCTAGCAAGTATACAATTGTATTGAGGATTGAACTGCATACACCTACTATTGTAATGAGCAAAGAATAATACCCAACTGAAATTAAAGCCTAGGCTGCAAGAACTAAAATAGGTTATTGAAATCTGTAAACATACGAGGGTAGCAAGTTCAATCAGTTAAGGAATCCAGAGAATACCGATAGATAAAGAGCAGAGATAGATCTAACAAACATTGGTAGATGATATATACACGATTTTAAAAGCTCATGTTATATTTCGCATACAAAAAATAGATAAGATCCGTTTAAATATGTTCCATTCATTTACTGCAATTGATAGTTGTCTTCTACTACCAGTAACGTCAAGATCAGAATCCTGGTGGTAGACGATGAGCCAGATATTCTCTTGGCCATGAGTTCCATTTTATGGGGCCGGGGTCATTATGTCAAAACATTTGATAAGACAGCATCAGCTTTGGAACATTTTGTGAGCGAAGCTGCTCAATACGACTTGGTAATTGCCGATTATAGAATGCCTGGTGGAATAACCGGCATAGATTTGGCCAAGATAGTCAAGAAACATGCAAGTAAAACAACGGTCTTTCTGATGACCGCTTTTGATATATCCTCCTCACCTGAATTTAGCGAAGCATTGGAATCAAAAATAGTAGATGAAGTCATTCAAAAACCTATTCCAAATGATAAGTTAATTGCTATTATTGAAAAGACATTCTTGCATAATAATCATTAGCAGTTGATACTACTATTTTCTGCTGCTTAAATTGGTCTATATACTAAGGTAGCTAACGTTAGCCGTGATCACACTGTGTGTTATAGCGCCAAGGAAGTGGAACAATGAAGAGCTATAATGGCTTTTCTAACCGGGACGATGATGGATACAGAATATTAAATGCAGATCCTGCCACAATTCTAAATACTATCAAAGCTTCTAACTACGGAGATCACAACCTTGTAGTATATCCCTGTCTTGGGCAATTTGAAGAATTTTATGTTGAATGCTGCAAAGATTCCATTTTAAAGAGAAATGAAATATTCATTCTTGTCACGAACTATCAGGAGGTTTCTGCAGTAAGAAAAAAGATGAACATAGCAGGAATTGATGCAGCAAAATATGAAAATAATGGAACCCTGGTAATCGTTGATTCAGAAAAAGCATACCAGCCAAATTTGGAAGATAGCGAAAAATATGAAATCAATATCTTAATTAGTATGATGATAAACCAAGTCAAAGTACTTGATAAAGAAGGGATCACATTGCTCAGTGATCTAGGTACATTTATCCTAAACAAGAGGATAGCTAACCTCCTATCATGGGAACTATCCATGCCCGTCAGATTCGATTCAAATGTTAGGCCCTTTTGTTTCTATCATAGAGACGATTTTAATGCACTACAAGAAGAAGAAAAGAAAAGAATATGCGGCCATCATTTGAATAATTTGATTGTATCTTAGCAATAAAAAATGTAGTATCCAGTCCGACCCAATCATCCTCCTCATCCTCCTTCTTCCTTGCTAATGTCTGTCAATTTTACAATTTGAAAGAGCCTCATCGTGGATGGATCACACGCTTAGCCTTTCCTTATTCAAAGTAACGTGGTAATCCAAAGCGGCCCACAATTACCAATTCAATTCCCGACAGGTATTTTTACATCTTTGACGATTGGTCGCTGTACAGAGTTGCATATTGATGAAGTACCATATAGCCAGGAAACTTGGTTCCGGGGGGTTTGGCAAAGTTTATGAAGTCCAGGCCAGCGACGGTAACACCTATGCTATGAAGCTACTAAGAGATATTGGTACAATCAACAAGCAAAGGTTTGAAGCTGAGATCAAGATACTTGCTCAGCTAAATCATCCAAACATCGTAAAGATCATCGAATGGAACCTTGGCGGTGATCCTCCTGATTTCAGTCCATGGTATACCATGGAGTATCTTCGTGGTGGTTCCCTTAGGGACCATATGGATCATAAATTCAAAGAAGAGTATGTATTTCAAAGAAATTGGAGCATCAATACGGTAATTCTACCCGCTTGCCATGCACTTGCACAAGCTCATAGTGCAGGAATATACCATCGAGACTTGAAGCCTGATAATATCATGTACACGAGTAGCGACAGGGCCCAAATAAAAATAACTGACTGGGGTCTTGGCCGAGATATAGGAAGAAAGTCCATTGCTCTCACGGCGTCAGCAGGGGAGATAGGAGGCACGCCAGGTTACTGTGCACCTGAACAGTGGTTTACGTTTGATATGATAGATGGACGGGCAGACATCTACTCTTTAGGAGTCATATTCTATGAAATGATGACAGGAAGGAGACCGCCTATGTATGATCAAACAGATAGCAGCCTGAAAAGATCAAAAGTTGTAGATCTGCCTTCCAAGTATCACCCCACCATTACCAAAGAACTTGACATGTGCATGTTGAAGATGCTTGAGCTGGAGGCTGAAAAAAGGTACCAGTCAGTATGGCAGTTAATATCTGAAATTGAATCGTTCCCTGATGCTAGATACTATTACTAGCGGTATCGGATGATATTTTATCTTTTCCTATAGTTGATCTCTTTCATCAGCCCTAGACATTTGAATGCATCTTATATGCTTTGCAAGAGTGCAAAAGATCTTATCTCGGCAGAATAGAAAATCTTGTATTT
>Ga0307416_100001008_pt1 | contig 14928 bp, 14 predicted proteins | sample DK1Cmetagenome_2_FD_203821 | JGI IMG/M metagenome (GOLD analysis project Ga0307416, IMG submission 203821) | Maize rhizosphere microbial communities from greenhouse at UC Davis, California, United States - DK15-C-3 | ecosystem: Host-associated > Plants > Roots > Rhizosphere > Soil | place...
CATCGTCCTCCAGCTCCAGGCGGCCGAGGCCGAGTTGCCGGCCGACGCCGCCGAGGCCCGGGCCCACCTGGAGCGGGCCCGGCGGACGGCCCGGGACAACCTGGCCGAGGCCCGGCGGCTGGTCTGGGACCTGCGGCCCGAGGCGCTGTCGGCGGCGCCGCTGGGCGAGGCCCTCGGCCGGCTGGCCGGCCGGGTGGCCGAGGAGACCGGCATGGTGGCCACCGCCAGCGTCACCGGGACCCCCCGGCCGCTCAGCGCCGACGCCGAGGTCACCCTGCTCCGGGTCACCCAGGAGGCCCTGGCCAACGTGACCAGGCACGCCAACGCCGGCCGGGTCGCGGTCACCCTCTCCTACATGGACGACGAGGCCGCCCTGGACGTGCGCGACGACGGGGCCGGGTTCACCCCTTCGGCCGACGGCCACGGCCCCAACGGCGGGCTCGGGCTGCGGGGCATGCGGGAACGGGTCGAGGCCCTGGGCGGCCGCCTGGCCGTGGAGAGCACCCCCGGCCGCGGCACCACCATCGCCGTCACGGTGCCGGTGGCATGAACCAGGTGATCCGCATCCTCCTGGCCGACGACCACCCGGTGGTCCGGGACGGGCTGCGGGGCATGCTGGCCAGCGAGGACGGCTTCCAGGTGGTGGGCGAGGCCGCCTCCGGGGCCGAGGCGGTGGCCGTCTGTGACCGCGAGCGGCCCGACGTGGTCCTGATGGACCTCCAGATGCCGGAGATGGACGGGGCCACGGCCACGGCCGAGATCACCGCCCGCTTCCCCGCGACCCGGGTGCTGGTCCTCACCACCTACGACACCGACGCCGACATCCTGCGCGCCGTCGAGGCCGGGGCCACCGGCTACCTGCTCAAGGACACCCCCCGGGAGCGGCTGTTCCCGGCCATCCAGGCCGCCGCCCGGGGCGAGACGGTGCTGGCCCCGGCGGTGGCCACCCGGCTGGTCAGCCGCATGCGCCGCCCGGCCTCCGAGGCCCTGACCGCCCGCGAGGTCGAGGTCCTGGAGCTGGTCGCCCGCGGCGCCAGCAACGCCGACATCGCCGCCGCCCTGTTCATCAGCGAGGCCACGGTCAAGACCCACCTGCTGCACGCCTTCGCCAAGCTGGGCGTGGACGACCGTACCGCCGCCGTGGTCGCCGCCCTGGAGCGCGGCATCATCGCCCTTCCCCGCCGCCGCCCCTGACCCCGCCGGCGGCGATTTGACCAGCGTTGCGCCGTTGCACCAGGCTTTGCCGGTCATGCTGCGTCAAGGGAAAGGATCCGGCGTGACCCAGTCAGACGTCACCGCGTCCACCGGAGGGTCGGAGGCGGCCACCTCTGCCCCGACCCGTTCCAGCCGGGCCGAGCGCAACGCGGCCGCGGCCGCCGACCTCGACCGGTCCAGGGGCAGCTTCTCGGCGCCGCCGGCCCCGACCGTGCAGCTGGCCGAGATCGAGGAGGTCGACCCGACCACCATCTTCCAGGGGACGGCCTTCGCGGACTGGCTGTCGGCCAACCTCGACCGGCTGGCCAAGGAGCTCGGGGTCAGCGGCCTGCGCGAGGTCGGGCGCGACGTCGGGGTCGGCTCCTTCACCGCCGACCTGCTCGCCCAGACCGACCGCGGGCGGCGGGTGGCGATCATGAGCCACCTGGAGCCGAGCGACCACCTGCACCTCGGCCAGATGATCACCTTCGCGGCCGGCCTGGACGTCTCGGCCGTGGTCTGGATCACCACCCGCATCGGCGAGGAGCACCGGGCGGTGCTCGACTGGCTCAACTCGCACGGCGACGACGAGGTGCGCTTCTTCGGGGTCGAGCTGCGGCTGCTGCGCATCGGCAGCTCCCAGCCGGGGGCGTCCTTCCACGTCGAGGCCCGCCCCAACGACTGGCAGAAGGTCGTCAAGCAGCGCCAGCGGGTCGGCTCGCCCATCAACTCCCGGATGCGGGAGTTCTAGGCCGGAGGGTCCGGGGAACCCCGAAGGGGTGCCCCGGTCTGTCAGTCACCTGGGGGGAAGCCCCCGGAGCACGGCGGCGTCCTCCTCGTCCTCCTCGTCCTCCTCGGCCAGGGACGCCCCGGTGAAGGGCAGGTCGTAGTGGGCGTAGAGCTCGGCCTCTTCCTGGGGCCACAGCCGGCCGCCCGGTTCCATCCCGGGCGCCGCCTCGACGAAGGCGCGATCGTAGGGCACCCGCAGCTCGTTGCCGTGCTCGACCGCATCGGCCACCGGGACCAGGCGGGTGCTGTCGGCGGCGCCGGCCACGCCCAGCAGCACCCAGCCGGGCTCGTCGTTCTCGGCGTCATAGAAGACGTCGAGCACCGAGCCGAGCTTGTCCCCGGACCGGTCGAGGACGACCCGGCCCTTCCACCGTCGCGCGACGTCGAATGCCGGCATCGCGGCCCCCCTCCACACGCAGGTACCGCCCGGCTGTCGCCGGCGGCAGTTGGCTGGTACGGGGCGGATGTTAGCGGGGCGCCGCTGGTGGGGGCAGTCAAGTTCGACAGCTACGGCCGATTAGGGCGAATCCCGGAAAGAAATCGGCAAAGAAATAGCCGCGCAATTGGTCAATCGCGCGGTCCGGGGAACCCGGCCTGCCGTTCCGCCTTGGCCTGGTCCTCGACGCAGAAGCGGGTGGCCGGTATCGCCTCCAGCCGTTCCTCGCCGATCGGCCGCCCGCAGGCCTGGCAGGTCCCGTAGGTCCCGCGCTCCAGGCGCTGGAAGGCCGCCTCGACCTCCATCAGCTCGTCGTCGACCTGCTCAAGCAGCGAGACGTTCTTCTCCATCTCGAAGGTCTCGGTGCCGCTGTCGCCGGGATGCTGGTCGAAGCTGGACAGCTCGCCGCCGGTCTCGGAGACCGCCTCGTCCTGCTCACGCTGGATGCCGTCGCGGATCCCCTGGAGCCGGGTGCGCTCCTCCTCGAGCCGCTTGGCCGCCGTGGCCTTGTCCATCGGTGTCCTCCGGTCCGTTCACGTCTGCCTGGTCGCCGGAGACGCTACCAGCAAGGCCGGGTCGGGACCGGCCGAGGCCCGGGCGGCGACCACGACCTTGGAGAGGGCGGCGGTCAGGACCTCGACCTCGGCCGGGTCGAGGTGGCGGGCGAAGTGCTCGTGGATGCCGCGCAGGTGCACCGGGGCGGCCCGGCGCAGGGCGCTGCGGCCCTGGTCGGTGAGGACCGCGAACCAGCCGCGGCGGTCGTCCTGGCAGCGCTCGCGGCGCACCAGCCCGGCCTCCACCATGCGGTCGACCAGGCGCGACAGCCCGCTCTTGGACAGCAGGACCGAGGCCGACAGCTCCTGCATGCGCAGCCGCCCCCCGGGCGCCTCGGCCAGGTTGAGGAGCACGTCGTAGCGGGACAGGGGCAGCCCGCGCTCGGCCACCAGTTCGCGCTCGAGCAGCTCGGTGGTGGAGGCATGGGCCTCGAGCAGCAGCCGCCAGGCGGCCAACTGCGCAGGATCGGGTCGGGGCAGCATCCACCCATTGTAAGTGGTCGTCCCGCCACCGGCCGTCCCCAGCTCGCGGGAGCCGGCCGCGCCGGGAGAAGCAGATCGCATCGGGATGTTTCAGCCCCGGCTGTCCGGTTATTCAACCCCTCCCCGAAGAGAACTGGCAGTGCAAGCAAGGCGGAGCTGCTCGTTCGACCGATTCGTGCAAAGGATCACAAAGATGCGCGTGCTCGGCGTGAACGCCGTGTTCCACGACCCGGCCGCCGCCCTGGTGATCGACGGCCAGGTGGTGGCCGCGGCCGAGGAGGAGCGGTTCACCCGGCGCAAGCACGGCAAGCTGCCGGTGCCCTTCGCCACCTGGGAGCTGCCCGAGCAGTCGGCCGCCTGGTGCCTGGCCGAGGCCGGCCTGGCCCCCGACGACCTGGACGCGGTCGCCTACTCCTACGACCCGGCCCTGGCCCCGCCGGTCGGCGACGACGTGACCGCCGACGACTGGGAGGGGCTCCGGATCCTCTACGCCGAGCGGGCCCCCCGGTTCCTGCGTACCGCCCTGCCCGGCCTCGACCCGGCCTGCGTCCGCTACGTCCCCCACCACGTCGCCCACGCCGCCTCGGCCCACCTGGCCGCCCCCTACCCCTCCTCCAGCGTGCTCGTCCTCGACGGGCGCGGTGAGGCGGCCAGCCACCTGGCCGGGCGCTCGGTGGACGGAGATCTCGAGATCCTGGCCGCCCAGCGGCTCCCCCACTCCCTCGGGCTGCTGTACGAGGAGGTCACCGACCACCTGGGGTTCCGGCGCTCCTCGGACGAGTACAAGGTCATGGCCCTGGCCGCCTACGGCCGGCCGGCCTTCATCCGCGAGCTCCGCGAGGCGGTCAGGACCACCGGCGACGGCGGCTTCACGGTGGCCCCGATCGAGCTCGACACCCTGGCCAAGCGTCGCGGCAAGCACGAGGAGTGGACGGCCGAGCACGCCGACCTGGCGGCCAGCGTCCAGCTCCGGCTCGAGGAGGTCCTGCTCGAGCTGGTCCGCTGGCTGCACGCCCAGACCGGCGACCGCGACCTCACCATGGCCGGCGGGGTCGCCCTCAACTGCGTGGCCAACTCGGTCCTGGCCGAACGGGGCCCGTTCGAACGGATCTGGGTCCAGCCGGCCGCCGGCGACGCCGGCACCGCCCTCGGCGCCGCCCTGCACGTCGCCCACGCCCTCGGCGACCGGGTCGCGCCCATGCCCACCGCCGCCCTGGGGCGGGGCTGGACCGACGACGAGCTGGCCGCCTGGCTGGGGACGGCCCGGGTCGCCTACGAGCGCCCGCCCGACCTGGCCGGGGCCGTGGCCGAGGTCATCGCCGCCGACGGCGTGGTCGCCTGGTTCCAGGGCCGCAGCGAGTACGGGCCCCGCGCCCTCGGCCACCGCAGCCTGCTCGCCAACGCCACCCGGGCGGCCAACCTGGAGCGGCTCAACGACGTCAAGGGCCGCGAGCAGTTCCGCCCGGTGGCCCCGATGGTCCTGGCCGAGCGGGCCGCCGACATCTTCGAGGGCCCCATGCCCAGCCCCTACATGCTGTTCACCCACCGGGTGCGGCCGGCCTGGCGGGACCGCATCCCGGCGGTCGTCCACGTCGACGGCAGCGCCCGCGTCCAGACCGTCGACCGCGCCACCGAGCCGCTGGTCGCGGCCGTGCTGGAGGCGGTGGAGCGCCGCACCGGGGTCCCGGTGGTCGTCAACACCAGCCTCAACACCGCCGGCCGGCCCATGGTCGACGACCCCCGCGACGCCCTCGAGTGCTTCGGCTCGGCCCCGGTCGACGTCCTCGCCCTCGGCCCGTTCCTCGTCCGACGGGCGGCCTTCACCCGGCCATGAGCTTCGACGTCGTCGTGCCGACGGTCGGGCGGGACAGCCTGGCCCGCCTGCTCGACGCCCTGGCCGCGGGCTCGGTGCCGGTGCCGGGCCAGGTCCTGGTGGTCGACGACCGGCGGGACCGGGGCCGGCCCCTGCTGCCCGCCGGGGTGCCGCCGGGTGTCGAGGCGGACGTGCTCGCCGGCCGGGCCGCCGGGCCGGCGGCGGCCCGGAACCTCGGCTGGCGCCAGGCCCGGGCCGGGTGGGTGGCGTTCCTCGACGACGACGTGGTCCCGGGGCCGAGCTGGGTCGCGGACCTGCTCGCCGACCTCGAAAGCCTGCCGCGGGAGGTGGCCGCCAGCCAGGGGCGGATCGTGGTCCCGATGCCCGTGGGCCGCCGCCCGACCGACTGGGAGCGCAACGTCCGCGGGCTGGAGACGGCCCGGTGGGCCACGGCCGACATGGCCTACCGGCGGGACGTGCTGGCCGAGGTCGGCGGGTTCGACGAGCGGTTCCCGCGGGCGTACCGGGAGGACGCCGACCTCGGGCTCCGGGTGGTGGGCGCCGGGTACCGGATCGTCCGGGGGCGGCGGACGGTCACCCACCCGGTGCGGGCGGCGGGAGCGCTCATCAGCGTCCGGCTCCAGGCCGGCAACGCCGACGACGCGCTCATGCTGGCCATGCACGGCCGTGGGTGGCGCGAACGTGCCGGGGTTCCGCCGGGGCGGCGGCTCGGGCATCTCGTGGTCACCGGGCTGGGGCTGGTGGGGCTTGGGGCGTGGTTGTTCGCTCGACGTGGTGGGCCGCAGGGGGGTCTCGCCCTTCTTCCGGTGACTACAGTCAGTCGGGCCGAGACCCCCCTGCGGTCTCCAGCCTCCAGCCGCGGTGGGCGGGGTGGCACGGTTGGTCGACGTGGTCGACGTGGTCGGCCGGGTCGCGCCCGGTTCGTGGGGCTGCTGGCCGGGGCGGGGTGGTTGGCCGGGACGGCCGAGCTGGCGCTCGCGCGGGTCCTGCCGGGGCCTCGGACCCCGGCGGAGGTTGCCACCATGGCCCTCACCAGCGTGCTCCTGCCACCTGCCGCGACCTGGCACTGGCTGCGGGGGTGGCTGCGGGTCCCGCGGCTCCTCGCCGATACCACCCGCGCCCCCCACGCTTCACCGCATCCGGCACCCTCCCCCGACCCCGGGGCCGCACCCTCTCCCACTCTCGCCCCCAAGGCGGTGTTGTTCGACCGGGACGGGACGCTGGTGGTGGACGTTCCCTACAACGGGGATCCCGGGCGAGTCGTGGCGATGGCGGGGGCTCGGGAGGCGGTGGGGCGGCTGCGGGGGGCCGGGGTGGCGACCGCGGTGGTGTCGAACCAGAGCGGGGTGGCCAGGGGGCTCATCCGGGGCGAGCAGGTGGCAGCGGTCAACCGGCGGGTCGAGGAGCTGGTGGGGCCGGTGGGGCCGTGGTTCGTCTGTCCCCATGGGCCGGGGGACGGGTGTGGGTGCCGGAAGCCGGCGCCGGGGCTGATCAGGGCGGCGGCCGGGGCGCTGGGGGTCGATCCCTCCGACTGCGTGGTCGTGGGGGACATCGGGTCCGACATGGAGGCGGCGCGGGCCGCCGGGGCTCGGGGGGTGCTGGTGCCGACCGGGCGGACGCGGCGTGAGGAGGTCGAGACGGCACCGGTGGTGGCGCCCGACCTGATCGCCGCGGTCGAGCTGCTCCTCGGGCCGGCGGGCGGTGGGCGGCGACCGTGAGCCGTCATGTGCTGGTGGCGAGGCAGGACAGCGTCGGCGACGTGCTGCTGGCCGGGCCGGCGGTGCGGGCGGTGGCCGCCGGGGCCGGGCGGGTCAGCTTGCTGTGCGGGCCCCGGGGGCGGGAGGCGGCGCGGCTGCTGCCGGGGGTCGACGAGGTCGTGGTCGCCCACGCCGGCTGGATCGACGCCGAGCCCGAGCGGGTGACCAGGGCCGGGATCGACGCGCTGGTCGACCGGCTCACCGATCTGGAGATCGACCAGGCGCTGATCCTCACCTCGTTCCACCAGAGCCCGCTGCCCCTGGCCCTGCTGCTGCGGATGGCCGGGGTGCCGGTCATCGCCGCGGTCAGCGTCGACTACCCGGGGTCGCTGCTGGACGTGCGGCACCGGGTCGACGAGGACGTCCACGAGGTCGAGCGAGGGCTGTCGGTGGCCGCCACCCTCGGCTACCGGCTGCCCGAGACCGACGACGGGCGGCTGGCGGTCCGGCGTGACCCCCGGGCCGACGCGCCCGAGCTGGAGGGGCCGTACGTGGTCGTGCACCCGGGGGCGTCGGTGCCGGCGCGGGCGTGGGCCCCGGAGCGGCACGCGGCCCTGGTCGAGGCGCTCGTCGCCGAGGGGCGGCGGGTGGTGGTGACCGGCGGAACGGCCGAGCGGCCGCTGACCGCCCAGGTCGCGGGGAGGCGAGCCGGGGTGGTGGATCTCGGCGGGCGGGTCGACCTGGCCGGGCTGGCCGAGGTGCTGGCCGGGGCCGAGGCAGTGGTGGTCGGCAACACCGGGCCGGCCCACCTGGCGGCGGCGGTCGGGACGCCGGTGGTGTCGCTGTTCGCTCCGGTGGTGCCGGCGGTGCGGTGGCGGCCCTGGGGCGTGCGGCACGTGCTGCTGGGCGACCAGGGGGCCGCCTGCGCGGGGTCGCGGGCCCGGGTGTGCCCCGTGGCCGGGCATCCGTGCCTGGACGGGGTGCCGGTGCGCGACGTCGTCGCCGCCGTCGGGACGCTGGCCCCGCTCCGGGAACCACAGGAGGTGGGCGGGTGAGGGTGCTGCTCTGGCATGTGCACGGGTCGTGGACGACCGCGTTCGTGCAGGGACCGCACGAGTACCTGATCCCGGTGACCCCCGAGCGGGGGCCGGACGGGCTGGGGCGGGCCCGCACCTTCGCCTGGCCCGGCTCGGCGGTCGAGGTCACCAGGGAGGAGGCGGCCCGGGCCGAGGTCGACGTGGTCATGCTGCAGCGGCCCTCGGAGCTGGAGGGCCTGGCCGCCGGCTGGCTGGGCGGGCGCCGGCCGGGGCGGGACGTGCCCGCCGTCTACCTGGAGCACAACGCCCCCCAGGGACGCGTCAACGAGCTGCGCCACGTCGCCGCCGACCGGGACGACCTGGTGGTGGTGCACGTCACCCACTTCAACGACCTGTTCTGGGACTGCGGGAGCACGCCAACGCGGGTGATCGAGCACGGCGTCGTCGACCCCGGCGACCGCTACACCGGTGAGGTCCCGGCGGCCGCGGTGGTGATCAACGAGGCCGGGCGGCGCGGCCGGGTGACCGGGACCGACCTGCTGGCGCGGCTGGGGGCCTCGGTGCCGGTGGACCTGTTCGGGATGCGGTCCGGGCAGCTGGCCGGCGCGCCCGGGGTGCGGTCGACGGCCGACCTGGCCCAGGAGGCGCTGCACGGCGAGATGGCCCGGCGGCGGCTGTACCTGCACCCGGTGCGCTGGACCTCGCTCGGGCTGTCGCTGCTGGAGGCCATGCACCTGGGCATGCCGGTGGTGGCGCTGGCCACCACCGAGGTGGTCGAGGCGGTGCCGCCCGACGCCGGGGTCGTCTCGACCCGGGTCGAGGTGCTGGCCGACGCCGCCCGGCGGCTGGTCGCCGACCCCGAGCAGGCCCGGCTGATGGGCAAGGCCGCCCGGGCCGCGGCCACCGCCCGGTACGGCCTGGAGCGGTTCCTGGCCGACTGGGACGCGCTGCTGGAGGAGGTGCGGCGGCGGTGAAGATTGCCATGGTCAGCGAGCACGCCAGCCCCCTGGCCGTGCTCGGCGGGGCCGACGCGGGCGGGCAGAACGTGCACGTGGCCGCGCTCTCGGAGGCGCTGGCGAGGCGCGGGGCCGAGGTCGTGGTCCACACCCGGCGCGACGACCCGGCCCTGGCGGCCCGGGTCGAGGCCGCGCCCGGGGTGACCGTCGAGCACGTCGACGCCGGCCCGGCCGCCCCGATCCCCAAGGACGACCTGCTGCCGCACATGGACGAGTTCGCCGCCCGGCTGTGGCGGTCGTTCCAGGCCGACCCGCCGGACGTGGTCCACGCCCACTTCTGGATGTCGGGGCGGGCCGCCCTGGCCGCGGCCCGGCCGCTGGGCATCCCGGTGGTGCAGACCTTCCACGCCCTCGGGGTGGTCAAGCGCCGCCACCAGAAGGCCAGGGACACCAGCCCCCCGACCCGGCTCCAGGAGGAGGCGATCCTGGCCAGGGAGGTCGACCGGATCGTCGCCACCTGCTCGGACGAGGTCTTCGAGCTGGTCAGGATGGGCGCCGACCTGCGCCGGGTCACGGTCGTGCCCTGCGGCGTGGATCTGCGGCTGTTCCGGGCCGACGGCCCGGCGGCGCCGCGGTCGGTGGCCCGGTGCCGCCTGCTGGTGGTCAGCCGGCTGGTCGAGCGCAAGGGCATCGGGGACGTGGTCACCGCCCTGGCCGGGATCCCCGGGGCCGAGCTGGTGGTGGCCGGGGGGCCGCCCGCGGCCGAGCTGGACCGTGACCCGGAGGCGCGGCGGCTGACCGCCCTGGCCGAGCGGGCCGGGGTGGCCGGCCGGGTCCGGCTCCTGGGCCGGGTCGGCCGCGGCGAGCTCCCCGCCCTGTACCGGTCGGCCGACCTGGTGGTCAACGTGCCCTGGTACGAGCCGTTCGGGATCGTGCCCCTGGAGGCCATGGCCTGCGGCGTGCCCGTGGTCGCCTCGGCGGTCGGAGGGCTGGTCGACAGCGTGGTCGACGGGGTCACCGGGGTCCACGTCCCGCCGCGCCGTCCCAGGCTCCTGGCCGCGGCCGTGGGCGGGCTGCTCGCCGACCCCGGGCGCCGGGCCGCCCTCGGCGCCACCGGGGCCCGCCGGGCCCGGCGCCGCTACGGCTGGGACCGGATCGCCCGCAGCACCATGGAGGTGTACGGGGGCCTCCTCGCCGGGGCCGGGTCCGAGGCCGTCCCGACCCGCCAGCAGGGGAGGGGGCCCCGGTGAGCCGGGCGCCGCTGGTCGTGGTCGGCGACGCCCTGCTCGACCGCGACCTGGACGGGCGGGTCGAGCGGCTGGCCCCGGACGCGCCGGTGCCGGTGGTCGACGACCCGGCCGAGCGGCGCCGTCCCGGAGGGGCGGCGCTGGCCGCGACCCTGGCCGCGCTCGACGGGCGGGCGGTGACGCTGGTGACCGCCCTGGCCGCCGACGAGGCCGGGTCGGCCCTGCGGGAGCTGCTGGAGGCGGCCGGGGTCGAGGTGGCCGACCTGGGGCTGGCCGGGCCGACCCCGGAGAAGATCCGGGTGCGGGTCGACGGGCGCTCCCTGCTCCGCCTCGACCGGGCGACCCGGCCAGGGCGGGTCGGGCCGCCGGACCAGGCCGCCCGCCGCGCCCTCGCCGGGGCGGCGGCCGTGCTGGTGGCCGACTACGGCCGAGGGCTGGCCACCGAGCCCGGGGTCCGGGCGGCCCTGGCGAGCCTGCCGGCCCGGGTCCCGGTGGTCTGGGACCCCCATCCCCGCGGCCCGGCCCCGGTCCCCGGCGCGCGCCTGGCCACCCCGAACCGGGCCGAGGCGGCCCGGTTCGCCCCCGAGGTCGGTGGCGACGGCCTGGCCGCGGTCACGGCCAGGGCCCGCCTCCTGGCCGGGCGGTGGTCGGCCGCCGGGGTCGCCGTCACCCTCGGCCCGGCCGGCGCCCTCCTGGTCCAGGGCGCCGGCGCGCCCATGGTGATGCCCGCCCCGCCCACCACCGCCGCCGACCCCTGCGGCGCCGGCGACCGGTTCGCCGCCACCGCCGCCGCCCTCCTGGCCGACGGCGCCCTCCCCTCCGAAGCCGTCGCCGCCGCCGTCGCCGCCGCCTCGGCGTTCGTCGCCACCGGCGCCGCCGCCAGCATCCAACCGCTCTCGACTCCGGTACGCACGGGAGCCCCAAGCCCCGTTCCCGGGGCCCCCGGACGGGAGGGTAACCCAGCCGGGGACGGCGTGGCGGCGGCTGTCCACACGCCCCCGCCGGCCCCTGGCTCCTCCCCGGCCCTCGCCTCTCCGCTCGACCGGGCGCTGGGCCTGATCGGCGCCGTCCGGGCCCGGGGTGGGACCGTGGTCGCCACCGGGGGGTGCTTCGACCTGCTGCATGCGGGTCATGTGGCGACCCTGCGGGCGGCGCGGGCGCTGGGGGACTGTCTGCTAGTGTGTCTGAACTCCGACGATTCGGTTCGGCGGCTGAAGGGGCCAGGTCGGCCCCTGATGCGGCTGGCGGACCGGATCGCGGTGCTGGAGGCGCTCGGCTGCGTGGACGTGGTCGTGCCCTTCGACGAGCGGACCCCGGAGGCGGTCCTGCAGCGGTTGCGGCCGGACGTGTTCGCCAAGGGTGGCGACTACGCCCTGGCCGATCTGCCGGAGGCGGAGCTGCTGGCCACCTGGGGCGGGCAGGCCGTCGTACTCCCCTATCTGGAGGGCCGCTCGACCACGCAGTTGATGAAGGAGGTCGTCCGACGTGACAGCCACTGACGGGCCGGTGCAGGACCGGCGACCCGGCGCGGTCCTGGTGACCGGGGGCGCATCCGGGCTGGGGGCGGCGATCGCCCTGGCCGTGGAGGCCGCCGGGGGCCGGCCGTACGTTCTTGACCTGGTCGCCCCGCCCTTCGAGGTCGACCACGAACTGGTCGACCTGGCCGACGGCCGGGCGGCCGCGGCCGCCGTCGACCGGGCCGCCGAGCGCCTGGGCCGGCTCGACGGGGTGGTGACGGCGGCCGGGGTCGACGCCTGCGGGCCGCTGGACGGGGTGCCCGCCGACGCCTGGGAGCGGGTGGTGGCGGTCAACCTGCTGGGCACGGCCGCGGTCGTCCGGGCCGCCCTCCCCCACCTGCAGCGCACCACCGGCAAGGTGGTCACGGTCGCCTCCACCCTCGGCCTGCGGGCCCTGCCCGACGCCACCGCCTACTGCGCCAGCAAGTTCGGGGTGGTCGGGTTCACCAGGGCCCTGGCCGCCGAGACGGCCGGGCGCATCGGGGTCACCCTGCTGGTCCCGGGCGGGATGCACACCGCCTTCTTCGACGGCCGCCCCGAGCAGTACAAGCCGGCTGCCGACGCCAAGCTCAACCGGCCCGAGGACGTCGCCCAGGCGGTCCTGTTCGCCCTCTGCCAGCCGCCGGGCTGCGAGGCCAGGGAGCTGCTGATCGCCCCGTCCACGGAGTCGTCGTGGCCGTGAGCTCCTCCGCCCTCCGGTCCGCCCCGGACCCCCGACCCGCCGGGGGGCTGGGCTTGAGCCCCCCGGACCCCTCGCGGCCGGCGGTGGTGGTGCTGCGCGCCCTCGGGCTGGGCGACCTGCTCACCGTGATCCCCGCCCTGCGGGCCCTGGCCGACGCCTTCCCGCGCCACCCGCGGCTGCTGGCCACCCCGGCCGTGCTCGCCCCCCTGGCCCGGGCCTCGGGGGCGGTCGACGAGGTCCTCCCGGCCGACGGGCTCGGCGAACCGCTGCACCGGCGCCTGCACGGCGCCGGCCTGGCCGTGAACCTCCACGGCCGGGGACCCGAGAGCTCAGATCTACTCTTGGCCACCGAGCCGCGCCGCCTGGTCGCCTTCGCCCACCCGGCCGTCCCGGCCAGCTCGTCGGGCCCCCGCTGGCGGGCCGACGAGCACGAGGTCGCCCGGTGGTGCCGCCTGCTCGAGGAGAGCGGCATCGCCGCCGACCCCACCCGCCTCGACCTGGAGCTGCCGCCCGGGCCCGTGCCCCACGGCGCCCAGGGGGCCACCCTCGTCCACCCAGGGGCGGCCAGCCGCTCCCGGCGCTGGCCGCCGGAGCGGTTCGCCGAGGTCGCCCGGTTCGAGCTCGCCAACGGCCGGCGGGTGATCGTGACCGGCGGCCCGGACGAGGCCGAGCTGGCCGCCGACGTGGCCGAGCGGGCCGGGCTGCCCGGCAGCGCCGTCCACGCCGGCCAGGACGGGGTGCTCACCATCGCCCGGCTGGTCGCGGCCGCCGACCGGGTGGTGTGCGGCGACACCGGGATCGCCCACCTGGCCACCGCCCTGCGGACCCCCTCGGTGGTCCTGTTCGGTCCCACCTCCCCGGCCCTGTGGGGCCCGCCCCCGGACCGGCCCTGGCACCGCGCCATCTGGGCCGGGACCAGCGGCGACCCCCACGGCGACCTCCCCGACCCGGGCCTGCTGGCCATCGACGTCGGCCAGGTCACCCTCGCCCTGGCCGACCTCCCACCCGCCGAGGCCCCCCGCCCGGCCCGCCGTGCGACCGCCCGCGGCCGGGTCGCCTGAGCGGCCGCCGCGCCCTTCGTAACGCTCCCGGGACGCAGGCACGCCACGCTACCGGCGCCCGAACACGGTGACCGGACTTCGGAGGGCGCGCATGGGACGTCGGCCATGGCGATGAGCCAGGCCGCGCCGCCAACGGCGGGGCGGCGCCGGACGGCCGCGCCGGCGTGGGCCCTGGCCGGGCTGACCGTGCTGGCCCTGGTGCCGGCCGCCCGGCTGTCGATGCGCGTGGACGCCGGCGCGCCCAACCAGCAGCTGATGGTCGTCGTCGCCGCCGCCGTCGTCCTGGCCACGATCAGCGCGGCCACCGTCGGGGCGCTGCTGGCCAGCCGCCGGCCCCGCCACCCGGTGGGCTGGCTGCTCCTCGGCGTCGGGCTGGGCCTGGCGGCCAACGTCCTGATCGAACCGTACGTGAAGTACGGGCTGGTGGTCCGGCCGGGGTCGCTCCCGGGCGCCCGCTGGCTGGTCGGGCTCAGCTACGGGACCCCCCTGGCCTGGCTGTCGTGCGCCGGCTTCGTGTTGCTGCTCACCCCGACCGGGTCACTGCCCTCGCCCCGCTGGCGGTGGTGGGCCCGGCTGGCCGCGGCCGCGCCGGTGGTGACCGTGCTGACCCTGCTGGTCCAGCCCGACCCGCTGGCCCCCGACTGGTACGGCAACCCCCTGGCCGTCCCGGCCCTGGCCCGGGTGCTGGTGGTGCCCGCCGTGGCCGGCGTCGCCGTGGTCCTGGGGTCGCTGCCGGTCGGGGCCTGGTCGCTGGTCCGGCGGTACCGCCGGGCCCGTGGCGTCGAGCGCCAGCAGCTGCGCTGGCTGGCCCTGGCGGGCGGGGTCCTGGGGGCGCTGCTGGTGCTGGTCGCCCTGGTGGCCGGGCTGGTGTTCACCGCCGACGGGGTGGTGCTGACCGCCCTCGCCCTGTGTGTGGCCCTGCTGCCCCTGACCACCGGGGCGGCGATCCTGCGCTACCGGCTCTACGACATCGACCGGATCGTCAGCCGCACGCTCGCCTACACCATCCTCACCGTGCTGCTCGGCCTGGGCTATGGCGCCGTGGTCCTGGGCCTGGGGCGGCTCCTGGGCCAGGACTCCAGCCTGGTCGTGGCCGCCGCCACCCTGGCCGTGGCCGCCGCCTTCCAGCCGGCCCGCCGCCGGGTCCAGTCGACCGTGGACCGCCGCTTCAACCGCCGCCGCCACGACGCCGGCCGGATCATCGAGGCCTTCGGGGCCCGGCTCCGTGACCAGGTCGACCTGGACACCCTGACCGCCGAGGTCATGGCCGTGGTCGACCAGACCATGCAGCCGACCACGGCCTGGCTGTGGCAGCGGCCCCCGGCCGCCCGTTGAGCACCCGGATCAGACGGCCAGGGCCAGGGCCGGGTCGCGGCCGCCGTTGGTCGTGGGGAGGCCGGTGAGGATGCGGCCGGTGACCTCCTCGACCCGGCCCACGCCG
>Ga0307416_100001009_pt1 | contig 14922 bp, 16 predicted proteins | sample DK1Cmetagenome_2_FD_203821 | JGI IMG/M metagenome (GOLD analysis project Ga0307416, IMG submission 203821) | Maize rhizosphere microbial communities from greenhouse at UC Davis, California, United States - DK15-C-3 | ecosystem: Host-associated > Plants > Roots > Rhizosphere > Soil | place...
CGTTCGGCCGCCGACCACGCTATCCGGGTCCTGACCAACGCGCCGGTCAACCACGTCGGCATGGCGGTCGTCCTCGACGACATGCCGCCGCTGATGTGGCACGCCGAGCTCGGCAAGGGGCTGCCCTGCGTGTGGAGCGGCGGCCACCACCGCGGCGTCCAGCTCCACGACCTCCGGGCCGCCGTGGAGCAGTGGACCGGCCGTTACGGCCAGCGCGCCTGGCTGCGCCAGCTCGACGCCGGGGTCACCCCCGCGATGGAGGGCGAGCTGCTCAGGACGATCGCGCGGCTGGACGGCACGCCGTTTCCCGCCACCGCCGCGCTGGTCGGGCGCTGGGCCCGGGGTCGGGTACGCCGCGCGGCCGCCGCCGAGTCGACGTACTGCGCCGAGGTGGTCGCCGGGACGTACGCCGCGATGGGCCTCCTCGACGACCGCCGGCCCACGAACTTCTACGACCCGGGCATGTTCTGGTCCGGCGACGACATGCACCTCGAGCGGGGTGCCCGGCTGGGCGAGGAGATCCGGGTCGGCGTCTGACCACGCCGGAGTCGGCCGCTCGGGCCTTACGCTTCGAGCGTGACGGATTCAGTGAAGGTCACGAACCTCGACGAGGAGGGTCCCGGCCGGCCTCGCCGACCGCGTCGCGCCCGCCGGACGGCGGGTCCGGAGTCCCCCGCCGACTTCACCGACCTGCGCTGGGTGGGCCGGGTCTGGATCCTCGTCCTGGTCTTCGCCGTGGTGACCCTGGCCTGGTCGCAGCACGTGGGCGTACCGCTCCGGGACCCGCGTGGCCAGATGTTCTCGGCCCGGCTCAGGTCCGCCCTGGAGCTGTTCGTCCTGCTGGCCCTCGCCGACTCCCTCGTCCGCACCGTGTGGACGACCGGCTCCCTGGAGGGCGCAGTCGACACCCTGCGCCGCCGCTGGTCGGTGCGTCGGATCGTGCTGGTGGTCAACGGTCTCGTGGCCTACCACGTCGTCTACGTCTGCTACCGCAACCTCAAGAGCTGGGACGCGTTCAACACCCCCCGGGACCGGGACCTGCTGGCGTTCGAGCGGTGGCTGTTCCTCGGCCACAGTCCCGCGCAGCTGCTCCACCAGGCGCTGGGGCACGACCACGCGGCGTACATCCTGATGGTGGTCTACCGGTCGTTCACCTATCTCGTCCCGTGGTCGGTCGTCGGCGCGCTGGTGGTCACCGACCGCATCCGGGAGGGCTACGTGTTCCTCACCTCGGCGATGTGGGTCTGGATCCTGGGCGTCGCCTCGTACTACCTGATCCCGTCCCTGGGGCCCTTCGCCAGCGATCCCGGCGACTTCGCCGCGCTTCCCGAGAACGCGATCACCCGCACCCAGGCGGGCTACCTGGCCCAGCGGGCGAACCTGCTCGAGGACCCGAGCGTGCACGGCGCGTTCTCCAGCATCTCGGCGTTCGCCAGCCTGCACGTCGCGTTCAGCTGCCTGATCCTGCTGATGCTGCGCTACTACGGCCAGTTCCTCCTCGCCTGGCTGATGACCGCCTACGTCGGCGCGACCATGCTCGCCACCGTGTACTTCGGCTGGCACTTCGTGGTCGACGACGTCGCAGGCGTGCTGCTGGCGGTGCTCGCCGTGCTGCTGGGCCGGGCGATGATCCTTCCCCGAGGCAGGCCGTGAGCCGGGACGCCACCTAGTCCGCGGTCAGGCCCTTCGCGGTCAGCTCCCAGACCCCCGGCTGGGCGGGGACCAGCAGGCCCTCGTCCGCGAGCGCCTTGCGCTGCCGGCGTACCGCGACGTGCCATCGCTCGCCACCCTGCGGCGCGTTCTCCCGGTCGCCGGGGGTGAGCACACTCTCGAGCCGGATCTCCAGCTCGAGCATCAGGTCGTCCGCGTCGAGGCGGCCGTCGTTCTCCCGGAGGATCGCCAGCACGTGCGGCCGGAACTCCTCCCACGGCGTCCACTTCCGCGTCACCCGCCGGGTCGACACCTCGGCGGGCGCCGGCCGGGACGAGCCCGAGGCCGCGCGGGAGCGCACCGGCGCCTCGCGCGCGGCGCGCGCCTTGCGGACGGGCGCGGGGGGCGGGGGCGGCGGCGGCCGGCCGTGGACGCAGGTGCTCAGCGGCAGGTCGCACAGCTCGCAGTAGTCCTCGGTCACGTCGCAGCAACTTTCAGCACACCACGACCGTACGAGAGAGCTCCCCGGCGTGTGCACCCCGGGGCTGCTGCGTCAGGCGTTCGACCTGATGTGCGCGTCCGGACCGGGGAAGACGAGACCCTGGTGCCCGTCGGGCCACTTGACGAGGTACGGCGGGGCGCCGTTCGCGCCCTGCACCTCGAGGATCTCGCACTCCTGACGATGGGCCTCAGCGGCCCTGCTCTCGACGACCAGCAGGTCACCGACCTTCGCCTGCATCCTGACCACCTCCTGTCGTCCCACGATGCTCCGCGGACACGGGCCCCCGCAAGGCCGTTCCCGCGGCTGCAACGCACTTCGGCCCCGCCGGGAGGGCGGGGCCGAAGGGCCGGAGCTGAGCTGGGTGCGTTCAGTACCGCTGGGTGGGCGGGATCGAGGAGTCGGGGGCCGAGTAGCTCTGCGTCGAGTCGTAGTCGTGCGCACCCGTCGTGGCCGTGCTGCCCGCGACGTGCTGGCCCTCGGTGTAGCCAGAGCCGCTCGTGGCGCTCTCGGCACGGGCGCGACCCGTCTCGAGGTCACGCTTGGCCTGCTGCTTGGCCTCGGCGCTCTTGTTGTAGGCGTCCTCGAGCATGCGGCGGGCGACGTCCTTGCCGCCGAGACCGAAGGCCAGGGCGAGGCCGAGCGCCAGGGCGCCCATGGTGGCGGCGAAGGCGATCGAGACGATCTCCTCGGCGATCTTGAGCTGGTTGAGGATCATGAACATCGCGATGACCATGACCAGGGCGGGAACGATCGTGGCCACGATCTTGCCGGTGGGGGTGTCGCCCATCAGCTTGGCCACACCGGCGGCGACGGCGCCGGCGATGAGGGCGGCGACCACGAAGATCACGATCGCGGCGATCACGTTCGGCAGGTAGGCCAGGACCTGGTTCATGAAGGTCGTGACGGCCGGGATCTTGAGGGCGCCGATGGCGCCGAAGAGGAAGAACACGAAGATCAGCCAGAAGACGACTCGGGCGATGCCACGCGAGGGGCTGGCACCCGGGAGGACCTTGTCGACGTACTTGCTGGCGTCCGACTCGCGCAGGTGCTTGTCGAGGCCCATCTTCTCGAGCACCTTGCGCACGATGCTGGCGACGATCTTGGCCACGATGAAGCCGACGAGCAGCAGCAACAGGCAGCCGAGGAGGTTCGGGAGGAATCCGAAGATCCCGTCGGTGGTGTTCCGGAAGCTTTCCTTGATGTCCATCTTGATCTCTCTGGCTGGTGGGTGAAGTCGTCCGGAGTGGTCCCCCTCCCGTGACGACTTCAACCCGGAAGTTGTTTCTTTCACCCTTTGGGGTGGTTCTGGGCCGACGAGGGGTGAGGCGGCGCTCAGCGGGTACAGATCCTCGACGGAAGCGAAAAACCCACCGAGAGGGAGACACATGCTCACGGAAGACCAGGCACGTGAAGTGATCGGCGCAACCGCGTACGGCGACGACGGCGAGAAGATCGGCAAGGTCGGTCAGCTGTTCCTCGACGACCAGACCGGCCGTCCGGAGTTCGTCACCGTCAACACGGGGTTCTTCGGGACCAGCGAGTCCTTCGTGCCCGTGGCCGACGCTACTTTCAACGGTGACCGCCTTGTGGTGCCTTTCAGCAAGGACAAGGTGAAGGACGCTCCGAACGTAGACCTCGACGGCCGCCACCTCGACGAGAGCGAGGAGCAGCGCCTCTACGAGTACTACGGCATGTCCAGCTCGGGGACAGCGGGCTACACCGACACCGACCGCACGACCGGTTACACCGACACGGACACCACGACGGGTTACACCGACACGGACCGCACGACGGGCTACACCGACACCGACCGCGACGTCACCAGTGGCACCGAGGGGTACGACACCTCCGGGCCGACCACCGACGACGCGATGACCCGCTCCGAGGAGCAGCTCCGGGTGGGCACGACCTCCGAGGAGGCCGGCCGGGCGCGGCTGCGGAAGTACGTCACGACCGAGCACGAGACGCACACGGTGCCGGTCCGCAAGGAGAAGGCGGTGCTCGAGACCGAGCCGATCACCGACGGCAACGTCGGCGCTGCCACCTCCGGACCGGACATCTCCGAGGAGGAGCACGAGGTGGTCCTGCGCGAGGAGCGCGCCACGGTCGACAAGACCGTCGAGCCCGTCGAGCGGGTCCGCCTGGGCACCGAGACGACGACCGACGAGGAGACCGTCACCGAGGAGGTCCGCAAGGAGCAGGTCGAGGTCGAGGGCGACGCCGACCGCCGCTGACCTACGGCCCTTGCCTCACGACCGTCCGCGCCCCTGGCGCGGGCGGTCGTGGCGCGTCCGGGGCCGGTTCGGCATCAGCTGGCCAGCTCGTCCGGCTCCGTTGCGGTCAGCAGATCGGCGCCGAGACGGTGGACGACGTACCCGCACTCGGGGTCGAGCACCCGGACGCCGAGCGCGCTGCGGCCGTCGACGCTCGCGAAGAGGTCGACGACGCAGCTGCAGCGGACCAGGGCCATGAACTGACGCTAAGGCCCATGGTTGCTGGGTTTTCGCCCACGTGCCGAATATGACCGAGGTTGGTGAAATCGGCGCGATCGCGTATCAGCTGGCGCCGACCACGCGGGCTGAAAGCCGCCCCCGCCGATTGCCGGACGAACGGCGGGGTACCTCTCCGGACGACGAGCGAAAGGAGCACGCATGGCTGTCACCAGCTTCCAAGACCTCCCGTTGGCGGACCGGGATCGCGAGTGGGACGGGAGCGCGGCCGAGAAGCGGGTACGCCGCTGGGCGGACGCGGAGGACGAGCCCAACGCGAAGTACCGCGACGCCCACGTCTGGTACGACGCGGACAAGAAGGACAACTTCACCGCCTACAAGCTGCTGGTCGCGGACGTGATCGGCGGAAAGCTGAAGGCGGTGCCGCGCGGGATCATGGCCGCGGGCAACGTCATGCAGGGCTCCCGCGGCGGGGTCGACCTGCCGCAGAAGGACATCGCGCGGGTCAAGAGCCACCTCGCGAAGTACTACCAGAAGATGGGCGAGGATCCGCCCTGGGAGAAGTAGGCGGTCAGGCCATCGGCCGGGCTGTCACGACGTCTCCCCCAGGTGGTCGTTGCTCCACAGCCCCGCCTCGGGATTGCCCTCGAGCTCGGGCAGCAGGGCGAGCTGCCGGGTGGCCGGGCGCGGCGAGGACCGGGACCGGCCGAACGAGTCCCGGGCCGCCTTCTCCTCGACCACGAGCCGGAGCGCGCGTCGGAGCAGCGCGGCGACCACGTAGGGGTGGTGCTCGCCGGTCGGCTGGGCGCCGGAGCGGAGCCGGGCGATCTGGCTGGTGAGGAGCTCGGCGTCGTCGTCGAACATGGTGGCGACGACCCCGGGCGCGACAGGCCCGTCGACGAGCAGCTCGAGCAGCCCGATCATCGAAGGGTGCGCGTCGTCGGGGTCGAGGTGCAGGTCGCACAGCGGCGCCGACGGCACGGGGGCCTGGGCGGGCTCGGGCTCGGTGGCGGGCGCCTCCTCGAGGAACCGCAGCCCACGCACGCGCTCCGCGAGATCGCGGGCGACGAGTCGAGGTCCTGGCGCAGGTCGGCGACGGCGACCCGGAGCTGGGCCGGGGCGAACGGCCACGCGTAGAGGCGGTACCTCAGCAGCACCCGGTCGTCGCGCACGTAGAACTTCGCCGACGCCTGGCTCCGGTTGAGGATGGCGACCTCCTGGGCCGCACGCTCGAGGTCGCCGATCCGGCACACCACCTCGGCGTACAGGTCGACCGCGGGCCGGTCGTCGACCACCTGGACGAAGAGCACGGACTTGCCCGTGACGATCGGGACGTCGCCGTCCTCGTCGTGCCGCACGGGCTCCTGGAGCATTGCCGCGAGCGCCCGGTCGACCAGCCTTTGCAGCTGCTCGCGGCTCTCGGGGAACGTCGCGATCTCCTCGTCGACCGTCGCCGGCTCCGGTGTCGGGACGGCCGCGGCGGGCACGGCCGGCGCCGCCACCGGCGGAGGCTCGGCGACCGGGTCGTGCTCCAGGCCGTCGGCGTCGAGGAACACCGGGTGCGCGCAGCCGAACACCTCCCGGAGCGCGCGGACCGACATCACCGCGAGCAGGTCGGCCTCGCGCACCTCGCGGTCGGTGTGGAAGTTGACGGAGCCCGAGTCCGGCTCGTCGTCGATGCCGTACGTCGGAGCCGACCAGCCCATCTCGACCAGCCGCTCCTCGTCGTCCGCGCTGAGCCGGAAGCGCTCGTCGAGGTAGGCGTTGCCCACGACCTCGGCGCGCACGAGGTCGCCGCCCCAGCCCTGGAACTGGACGTACGGCGCCGCGCCCGGGAACTCGCCGTCGTCGATCCCGACCTGCAGCTCGAGGAAGAGGCAGTCGTCGTCCTCGAGGGCGGCGATCTCGTCGGCCAGCCGGGCCCGGAACCGGGTCCACGCCCCCTCCACGTCGGCCATCGCCTCGAACCTGCGCCCGCTCATCCCGCGTCCCCCGTCTGCCCGCCACCGCTGATCCCCGGAGGCTAGGCGCGGCCACCGACAACCGGCGCGGCCGGTGGTGGGACGGCCGGCGCGAGCCGGAGGTCCGCCGTGCGAGACTGCCGCCTGACCCGCCTCCGCCCCTTCGGGAGTCACCGCCATGGACACCTCCGCCCCCTCCGAGGACCTCGTCGAGCTGGCTGCCCGCCACGGCGTCGCGACGGACTACTGGGACTGGCAGGGACAGCACGTCGTGGTCCGCGCCGACGGGATCCGGGCCGTCCTGAGCGCGCTCGGGGTCGACGCCTCGGACGATGACGCGGTCCGCGCCTCGCTCGCGGCCCACGACGACCTGCCCTGGCGCCGTACCCTCCCCGCGACGGTGGTCGCCCGTGAGGGCTGGACGCCGTGGGTGCCCGTGCACGTCCCGCACGGCGAGCAGGTCCGGCTCGACATCGAGCTCGAGGACGGCACGGTCCGCCCGGCCACCCAGGTCGAGTGGTGGGTGCCGCCGCGCTGGATCGACGGCCGCGAGGTGGGGGAGGCGACGTTCGAGCTGCCGGTCGACCTGCCGCTGGGGTGGCACCGGTTGCGCGCCCACGTCGACGGCGCGGCGGGCGACGACCCGACGGCGACGTCGTACCTCATCGTGACCCCGGGCCGCCTCGAGCTGCCGCCGGCGCTGCGCGACGGCCGCGTCTGGGGGCTGATGGAGCAGGTCTACCAGGTGCGGTCCGCGGACTCGTGGGGCATCGGCGACCTCGGCGACCTGCAGCGGCTGGCCGGCTGGGCGGGCCGCGACCTCGGCGCCGACTTCGTGCTGGTCAACCCGCTGCACGCCGCCGAGCCGGTGCCGCCGATGGCCGCGTCGCCGTACCTGCCGACGACGCGGCGGTTCGTGAACCCGGTGTACTTGCGGGTGGAGGACGTGCCGGGGTACGACGCGCTCGACGCCGCCGCCCGCCGCCGGGTCGACGCGCTGGCCGTGGACGCCAAGGCGCTGAACGAGGCGGACACCATCGACCGCGACGCCGCCTGGGCGGCGAAGCGGGCCACACTGTGGGAGGTGTTCACGGCGACCGGGCGCGACGACGCCTTCCGGGCGTTCCTCGCCGAGGAGGGCGAGGGGCTGGTCACGTTCGCGACGTGGTCGGCGCTCGCCGAGGAGCACGGCCTGCCCTGGACGTCCTGGCCCGCGGACCTGCAGGACCCGGCCTCCCCCGCGGTGGCGGAGTTCCGGTCCACGCATGCCGAGGCCGTGGAGTTCCACCAGTGGCTGCAGTGGCTGCTGGACCGTCAGCTCGCCGCCGTGCAGCGGGAGGCGCGGGACGCGGGCATGTCGCTCGGCGTCGTCCACGACCTCGCGGTCGGCGTGCACCCGGGTGGCGCGGACGCGTGGGGGCTGGGAGACGCGCTGGCGCGCGGGGTGTACGTCGGGGCGCCGCCGGACCAGTTCAACCAGATCGGGCAGAACTGGACCCAGCCGCCGTGGCGCCCGGACCGGCTCGCCGAGCTCGGCTACACGCCTTACCGCGACATGCTCCGTACCGTCCTCAAGGACTCCGGCGGCATCCGGGTGGACCACATCATCGGGCTGTTCCGGCTGTGGTGGATCCCCGAGGGGATGGGCGCGGACCAGGGCACCTACGTCCGCTACGACCACGAGGCGCTGATCGGGATCCTCGCGCTTGAGGCTCAGCGCGCCGGCGCGGTGGTCGTGGGCGAGGACCTGGGCGTGGTCGAGCCGTCCGCGCGGGAGTACATGCTCGAGCGCGGCATCCTCGGCACCTCGATCCTGTGGTTCGAGTGGGACCACGAGGGCGACGGCGGACTGCTGGCCCCCGAGCGCTACCGCGAGCTGTGCCTGTCGACCGTGACCACGCACGACCTGCCGCCGACGGCGGGTTACCTGCGGCTGGAGCACGTCGCGATCCGGGACCGGCTCGGCCTGCTCACCCGGCCGGTCGAGGAGGAGACCGCGGCCGAGCAGGAGACGATCGCCCGGGTGCGGGCGGCGCTGCAGGCGCGGGGCCTGCTGGAAGAGGGTGCCGACGTGCCGGAGACCGTCGAGGCGCTGCACCGCTTCATCGCGCAGACGCCGTCGCGGATGCTGGGCGTCGCGGTGACCGACCTCGTGGGCGACGTGCGGGCGGTCAACCAGCCCGGCACCGACCGGGAGTACCCCAACTGGTCGGTCCCGCTCAGCGGCCCCGACGGGCAGCTGGTGACGCTGGAGGAGCTGATGGCGGCGCCCCTGGCGCGGTCGATCGCGGAGCGGCTGCGCTGAGCCGTCGCGGTGGCCGCCGCTGCCCGATCGACCCCTGACGGAAGGGGACGGCGGCTGCGAGAATCTCGGGGTGGACCTGTCCCGGGTCAAGTACGTCATCACCTCGCCGCTGTCCCTGGGACGAGTCCTGTGGTGGTACGGCGAGGACGAGCTGTGGCCGACGGCGCTGGAGCTGTCGCCGGCGAAGGTGGCCGACCTCGCGCCCCGGTTCGCCGAGCTGCACGCCGCGCCCGAGGTCGTCGAGCTGCTGTGGCCGGGTGCGCCGATCGCCGACGCGCACCTGGTCCTGGTCGCGATCGAGCACCTCGAGGGGCGGGCCCGGCCCGCCGCGCGGCGCCACCGACGAGGCGGGCCGCTGCCGCCTGTCCTGGACGTCGCCGAGGACCTGCGGTGGCGGGACCCGGCGCTGGTCGAGGTGCTTCGGCTGGTGGATGAGCGCGGCGGCTTCCCGCCCACGCCCGTCAGGCCGGTGTGGCACCGCCACCGGCTGCACGGCCGCTACGCGTCAGGGTGAGCTCAGGGCCGGCGCCATCCTCGTACGCTGACCCCACGGTGGTCGAGGAGGGCGCCGCGCGCCCGTCTCGAGACCACGACCCCGAGAAAGGACTCCTCTTGATCTTCATCACCGCCAAGTTCCGCATCCAGCCCGAGCACGCCGACAACTGGCCGGAGATCTCGCGCTCGTTCACCGAGGCCACGCGCGGCGAGGACGGCTGCCTCTGGTTCGACTGGTCGCGCAGCCTCGCCGACCCGAACGAGTACGTCCTCGTGGAGGCGTTCCGCGACGACGACGCCGGCGCGGCCCACGTGCAGTCCGAGCACTTCAAGGCCGCGACGCGGGAGCTGCCGTCGTACCTCGCCGAGACGCCGCGCATCGTCAACGCGCAGGTGCCGGGCACCGACTGGTCGGAGCTGGGCGAGCTGGCGGTCGAGAAGTCCTGAGGCCTCCCGACATGCGTGTGGGCCCGCGAGGTTCGTCCTCGCGGGCCCACACGTGGGATGTAGCTGCGGTCAGCAGCGCTCGATCTTGAAGGCCTGGGCCTGGGTGACGAGGGAGGCCTTGCGGGGGCCGGCGAAGCTGCTGAGGTACACCTCGACGTACGCCTCGTCGTTGGTGCGCAGGGTCCGGTAGATGCTGGCCCAGTCGTAGTCGCCGCCGTCCACCATCTGCTTGGCGTGGTAGACGTTGCTGTTGGTGGCCGGGGCGTTCCACTGGCCGAGGCCGTTGCCCTGCACCATGGCGCGGCGGCTCCACGTGCCGGTGGTGGTGATGATCCGGTTGGCGATGGTCTTGGCGGCGGTGGTGTTGCCGCCCCAGTGACCGCTGAGCGCGAACTCGACGGTGAGGTCGCTGCCGCTGACGGCGATCCCCATGTCGAGGAGCTTCAGGTGGCCCTTGAGCCAGGCGTCGTAGGTGTAGCCCTTGGCCGCCTGGACGTCGGTGCCGTTGTAGATCTCGGCCCACTTGTAGCCGTACCAGGGCAGGTGCAGGACCTTGACCCCGTTGGTCCGCGACCAGGCCGCGAGCTTCGTGACGACGGCCTGGAAGTTGCGCTCGAAGACCGGGTTGCCGGCGATGCCGGTGTTGCTGAACGGCTTGGGGATCTTCTTGGTGCCGACCGTGTAGTAGTGGGCCCCCTCGTTGAAGACGCGCGCGGGCGTCGACTCCCCGGCCATGAACCGCACCGACAGCTGCTTGCCACGTGCCTTGGCCAGCTGGGCGGCGCGGTTGAGGACGCTGAAGTCCGCGTCGATGGCTGTCCACGGGACGCGGAGGGACAGGCCGGCGACGCCGGAGTTGGCCAGGGCGGCGTCGATGGCAGGGGCCTGGCGCTCGAGGGCGGCCTTGCTGGACACCTGCTGGAGCACCCAGGTGCCGCAGCCGGGCTGCGGGCCGGGCGCGAGGGTGGCGGCGCCGGTCGGCGCGGGGGTGAGGGCCACGAAGCCGGCCAGGAGCGCCAGGCCGGTGATGAAGCGTCGGAGGGTGGTGAAGGGGGGCATGCGGGAGGTGTCTTTCCTTGGTTCTGACTGGTGGGGGCGCGCCGCGAGGGGGTCGTGGCGCGTCACGACAGCCGGGTCGTTCGATGCTTCTGGTGGAGCTCCGACCGGCGGGGGTCCACGTCAGGTCAGTGGTCCGGTCGATGAACGTCGGGTCGTGATGGTCTTGCCGGGAGCCCGAGTCGGCTTGTTGCCTGAGACGCCGTCAACACCAATTTCGGGTAAACGGTAAATCAGCCGGCGATCACTTCAGAAATCGGCGGCTGGCCGATCGGCGGTCGGCGCAAGACTGATCGCATGTCCTCCCTGTCGCTCTGCCTGCTGCTGGACGACCAGGCAGATCATGCCGTACGCCGGCTCTGGCGCCAGTTGGAGGACGACGGGCTGCCGTCGCTGGTCGGCCACACCCACGGCCGCCATGTGCCGCATCTCACACTCGCGGCGCTCGGCGATGCGTCGGTCGACCGCGTGCGCGAGGTGGTAGTGGGGCTACCCGAGGCCCGGGCGGAGCGGGTGACGTTCGAGGCGCTCGGGAGCTTCACGCGGAGCCGCTGCTCGCTCGTGCCGGCGGTGTCGGCGGACCTCATGACCCGGCACGAACGGGTGGTGACGGCGCTGCTCGCCGCGGGGATCCGGGTGCACCGGCACTACCTGCCCGGCGCCTGGCTGCCGCACCTCACGCTGGCGACGCGGTCCCAGGCCGAGGCGCTGCCGCGGATCGCGCGGCGGGTGTACGAGGTGCTGCCGCTGGTGGCTGTGCTGGAGCGGGCCGCGGTGGTCGACACGAGCACGGGCGAGGTGCAGCCGCTGGCGCGGCTGGTCTGAGGCGTCGGGCCAACCCGCCGGCTTGCGTCAGGCGGCTTCCGGCAGCGGGTCCGCGAGCCTGCGGCACCAGGACGCAGCGGGCTCCGCCAAGAGCTCACCGAGCCGCCCGAGCACCTCCCGGTCCGCTGCGACGACCGTGCGGAGCAGTGCCTCGGCGATGGGCTGCGTCAGCAGGGCGGCGGCGAGGCAGGGCCACGGGTCGAGGTCCTCGGCCTCGGGACGCCACGACCCACCGAGGGCCGCCCGGGCGACCGTCAGGGTCGCCGTCGCGAGCTGCTCGGGGGTCGGGACCGACGCCAGGTCGGTGAGCCCGCCTGCTTCGCACACGGCGGGCAGCCACACCCGCACCGGCACGTCGCTGAGCAGTCCGGCGCCGTCCCCGGCGGGGATGAGCTCGGGACTCGTCGTACCTCCCGGCGTTGCTCGCAACGCATCGAGCCAGCTCACGGGATCGAGCGCAACCCCGACGGCCAGGTCCTCGGGGACGACCAGCGGCGCGCTCTCGAACATCATGCCCGCCTCGATCGGGACCATCCGCCCGATCACGCACTCCCCCGGCACGACCAACGTGGCACTGCCTATGTTCGCCGTCCGGACCGGGTCGCCGCGGCCGAGGTCCTGCCAGGTGACCGTGGCTGCGTCGCGCGCGAGCAACCGGAATCCGCCCATGGGAGACCTCGCCCAGTCGCGGATCCGATCCGCCCCGGCGACGAGGTCCGGGCAGGCGGCTCGGTCGAGGAAGTACCTCAACCCGCCGAGCTCGTAGAGGTGCAGCTGCCGGAACGCCCAGTCGTGGTCCATGACCCGGCACACGGCGTCGATGGGGTCCTTGCCCGGAAGCCGTGCACGGCCCCCGCGCAGCTCGATTGCCTGGTCCAGCGCCCGCTGGGCCCGACGGGTGGGCGCGCCGCCGGGCTCGCCGAGGTGCTGCAGCGCTTGGGCCAGAATCCACCGGGACGTCGCCCAGCGGGGCAGCAGCGGTCCGAACATCGCGAGCTGACCGAGCGCCCGGATCCGCCACGGACGCCAGAACCCGAGTGCGTCCGGATGGGCCGCCATCGTCGCGAGCGCCTCCATCGCGTCGCCGCGGCGCTCGGCCTCGTCGGCCGCCTGAAGCAGGGCGATGTCGCGGGCGTACGTCTCGGCGTCCGGGAGCGGCTGGTGGGCCCGGCGCTGCGAGATCCTGTCGTCGCGCCGGGACCGCTTGGGACGACGCTTGCGTGACTTCGGCATGGGTCCAGAATTCGCCGCGCTGTCTGGCCCCACCAGTGGCAATTCGAGATCTGTGGAGAACCTCGAGGTCTAGGTCCGTCGGGCGAATCGGACGTCACCGTTGGGGAGGTACTGGGTGGCGTAGTCGCGGTCGTGCGCGCGGTGATGGTGCCAGGGGCACAGCAGCACGCCGTCGCCGAGGTCGGTCCTCCCGCCCCGACACCACGCGCGCTTGTGGTGGGCCTCGGTCCAGGCGGCGGGGATGTCACAGCCCCGGGCCCGGCAGTGGCCGTCGCGGATCCCCATGGCGAGGCGCTGCTCCTTGCTGAACAAGCGGCGTGCCCGGCCGAGGTGGAGCGGACGGGCCTTGCCGCCGAGGACGACGGGGACGAGGTCCGCGTTGCAGGCCAGCCGCATCGCCTCCGAGGCCGAGACGACGTCTCCGGTGCTCAGCTCGGCGGCGCCCACCTGCTCCGTGAGCCGGTCGAAGTCGATGGTGACCACCACCGTGGTGGCGCCGCCCCCGTGCGTGGGCAGCACCTGTGCTGGCAGCCCCTCCAGCAGGGCGCCCAAGGCACGGCCGAGGAGGACCTCGTGCGGCAGCCTCTTGCCGGTGTCGGGGTTGATCGGATCGATGCCCTGCTCGAGATGGCCGCGCCGGGGTGACGCAAGCGCCTCGAGGTAGGTCCGCAGTCGTCCGGCGACCGCGTCCGAGACCCGGCCATGGAGTTCGGTGGTGCCGTCGCCACGCCGGCGCAGACTCAACCGGGTGGCCTCGCAGGCGCGGCGCTCCTCGTCCTCGAGCCGGTGGCGCTCGTGGTCCTCGGCGACCTCGGGAGCAACGACCTCGAGGACCTTGCGGCCGAGGATCCGCAGCTTCGCGGCGTCGAACTCGGCGGCCTCGGCGACCAGGTGGGCCTCGGCCTTGGCCAGCACCTCGTCGTCGAGGTCGTCGGGCAGCTCGCCCAGCGCGGTGGCGACCGCGTGCGCCTGCTCGAGGTTCACGCTCCCGGCCCACACCGCGTCCGCGAGCCGGTGCCAGCGTGTGTCGAGCGCCTCCCCGAGCCTGCCCAAGCGGACCGCGGCCCCCGGGGTCACGCGGGTCTCGTGGGCCAGCCACGCGGCCGCGGACCGGGCCCCGGCGAGCAGGGCGACATCGTCGGCGGAGGCGACCACTCTGAGCAGCAGGCCCTGGGCGCGGCTGATCACCGTGGACAGCTCGACCATCGCGGCGGCCTTCGCCGCCGGCGTCATGTAAAGCGGATCCACCCCGGCGACCTCGTCCAGCGCGCTCCCGATCGCGCCGGCGCAGGCCAGCACCGGGTGCGAGATCGAGAGATCGCGGGCGTCTTCCATGACCCCACGCTAGCCGGGACCACCGACATTTTCGGCCACACGTTCGAGCCTGTGAATCGGTCGTGTGGACGGCGAACCTGTGCGCGCAAAGCGGTTCAATTCGGGGCCAGACGGAGCGCCGGGCCGTCGACGCACACCGCTACCTCGTCAGCACGCGCCCCACTGTCCGCGATCATTCGCTCGCGCGTTCCGCTCCGCGCGGCGCATCCGGTCGATGTACCGGTCGTTCGGTTCGAAGAGCACCGCGCGGGCCGCGCCCGATCTGACCAGCTCCAAATTCACGAAGTCACTCTGATGGTGCGACCCCGAAACCCAGGGTAGGGGTCACCGCCGACAACCATCGGAGGAGGCGGCGGCGTGTTGCCGCCGCCTCCTCACGAGCGCCTCTAATCAGCTACAACCGCTCGTGCTCCCACAGCCCTCGCACACATAGCAAGACCCAGCAGGCCGCATCTTCGTCCCGCACGTGAAGCACAGCGGCGAGTCAACGGCGGTGCCGGTGATCTTCTCCATCAGCTCAGCAGACGTGTGCGCCTCCTGGACGCGCTTGGCCGGGACCTCGCGGGCCTCGCTGCCGTGCGAGTCCTTGGTCTCGACGAGCTCGGCATCGGCGATCTCGACCGCCGGGCCGTCGATGAGCTCCGCGGCGGAGCCGGTCTCGAC
>Ga0307416_100001010_pt1 | contig 14908 bp, 16 predicted proteins | sample DK1Cmetagenome_2_FD_203821 | JGI IMG/M metagenome (GOLD analysis project Ga0307416, IMG submission 203821) | Maize rhizosphere microbial communities from greenhouse at UC Davis, California, United States - DK15-C-3 | ecosystem: Host-associated > Plants > Roots > Rhizosphere > Soil | place...
CGTAAATTTCTTCAACTTCTGTAATTTGTGCGTCAATGCTTAATATGGTATTTCCTAAAAGCTTTGCTTGTACGGTCACAACGTCGCCTAAATTCCAATCAACGCCGTATGTGCTCATTGTATTTGTATTATTAATAATTTCTGCTGTAAAGCTTTCTACGTGCGGTCTTTTGTTTAATTCGCTGCGCCCTTCGTTTACTACTTCGTTGCTTAATTTTTTGCTACTGTCAATAATAATTTCTTTGCGCATAAATGAAATAGTGTCGCCATGTGTTTTATTGCCCACCGGTGTATTTTGGTCTGCGGTGCCATTATTCCAATTCATATAAGCAACGTTGCGCCATTCTTTAATGCTATATGTGTAAGTTGCGTCTTTTATATTGCCGTATTCTTCACTAAATACAACCGGCGGCAATGCCGTTTGGTGTATAGTCTTGTTGGTTGCTTGGTATGTGTCCATGTGAAAAGCGCTCCAAGTGCTATTAACGTAAACATTCCAACCAATCGGATATGCACCAACTGCGTACATTTTAGCAATAGATACAAGGGTATCTCCCATATATCCCGTTTTCCAATCAACTGTAAAATCTATAACGCTGCCGTATTCTTTTATGTCAACTACTCCGAACATGTTCACATTTCCAACTTTGCCTGCGCTGCTCCAAAATTTCCTATCTGGATCTCTTGTTTGACTAACTAAATTATTAAATGGCAGGATCATCATTACTGCGCTTTGTGTTCGTGCTGCAAAAGCGCCTGTGTCTGTTGGGTGACAAATTCTATAATTAAGCATACCTTTTAAGGGCAAAAGGGTAATAGTCCAAAAGTTATCTATTAAATTTGTTTGCTTTTCCTCAACTATTAACGCTTTTGTTCGGTCATTATTTACAACTAAAATATTACCTATTTCTAATTCTTCAATGCCTTGTGCTTTTTTGCTTATTTTCATTTCGCTGTATACAATTTCGTGCCAACTTGTGCGGTGTATAAAACTTTGTATGTCTTCTATTTGCGCTTTCCAAATAAGATCGCTGTCATAGACATTTACTACTAAGCTTTTCATTACTTAAGCACCGTTATTTCTAATTTTGAGGTATAACCGCCTAAATCTTTACCATTAAAATATGCCATGTCTTCTGCTGTCGCTGTGGCTGCTCTAAACGTCAAGCAACTAATTGCCGTTGTTTTATCTGCCAATGTCGCCTGCGTCGGTTTCAAAGTTACCCAATAGCCGCCAACTCCATTATTTGGGAATTGTTTACTTGTTTGGTCGCCCCAATCTCCCTGCCCTGTATAGCTGCTTGGGTATGTGCTATAAGTATATTTACCTATTTGCAAGTCTGGTTTACCGTTTACTGATGTTTCACGCAAATTAATTAATAATCTTAAGCCTGTAACGGTGCCGCCATTAATAAAGGTTTGTATTTTACCTTTGTCAAAGCCCATTAGCCCTCTATAATTGGTTGTTTCACCTATAACAATGTCGTCTTTCCAAAAGGTTCCTCTAAACAACTGTGTGCCGTCACCTTCATAACTTTGTGTCCAAGTACAATCAAAAGTTTGTGTGTAATATTGCTCCATTGGATAATTGTCGTACCATGTAACGCCGTTGCTATGTTGTACTTTTCCGTCTGTTTGGGCTGTGCCGCCCATTTTTTTTGCTTGCGACTTTGAAAAAGCGCTGCCATTTGATTTATATAATACACCGTCTGACATACTAAACCGCCCTTTCTATGCGTCTGTTTGTATCCATACTCTGCGTTCTCCGGTGCCGCCAACTGCCGGCGTGTTTGATGTTAAAAATACTTTGTATGATTTACCGCTATGCGTGCCCACATTCAAATACACGCCGCTTGGATCATCATTCCAAGTAACAACGTTTGCAGCCGTTTTTGCAACTGCTCCGCCTTGCGCTCTTACGTTAATTGGCAGCGTACCAATAACGCCGTTTGTTACTTCGATATTATATAAAGGGTATTCCCATACCGCTGTATTTTGCTCTGGCGCTCTGTCTGTTCTTACGTTAATAGTTGCTTTTCTTTGATCTGTTTTATCTATTCTAATTGTAATTAAACCGCTGTAAGTGCCTGCCGGTATTGTAATAACTTCTGTGCCTGTTATTTCTACAAAGTGCCCTTGTATAACGGCTCTGCCGTCATAAATTGTCGTGTAATTAGTGCCGCCAATAACAAAGCCTAAAGATCCGTCTTCTTTTGCAATTACTCCATCTGTTAAGATCATACCAAAAGCTTTTGCAAAGTCGGCTGCGCTATATGGTCTTGGATCTGTGTCTGTACTATCGTAAAAATAAGAGTTAATAGTCACTTTTTCACCGCCTTTAAATTGTTATAAATAATTCTTTATAAATAAAATGAATAGCCGCCGTTGTGCTGCCGGTATCGTCGGTAAATTCAATTTCATTTGCTCCTATGACTAAATTAAAAAATGTGCTTGCATAGTCTAATTTATTAAAAATATTTACACCGTCTAAAGTTACTTTCTTTTCTCCAAAAGTTGTATCAATGTCTAAAACTTGGTCTGCGGTCATAGTCAAATTATTAAACTTTATAAACTCGCCTGTTGTTTTATTATCTATTCTAGGATTTACACAAGCGCCCTCAATTCTTATAGTAATTGGCGCTGCAACTTGTCCGTTATTCTCTGCAATATTACTTGGTAAGATATTACCAAAGTACATAGGATCTGTTGTACTCATTGTGAAAGGGAAAATAAATAACGGCTGCACCGCTTGGAAAGTTTCAACTAATTCCTGCTCTGCATACCAAAAAGGGTTGTTGCTTTCATATTCCAATAAAACCTTTTGCCAAATTTCGTTGCGGTTGTCTCTTCCTACTGGAAAGCTTGGCGCTGATACAAAAGTTATATCTTTGCTGTAAATATCTCCGCTGTTTAATGTCACTTTCATTGTTAAAGTGCCATTTAAAGGGTTGCAAATATTTACAAGCTGCCGGCGCTGCTCTTGGATCTGTGGCGCTGCAAGGTCTCCTGTATACAAAGCAAATAATAACTCTGCTTGCGTACTTTCCATTAAAGCATTTATAGGAGTATTTCCGTGCTGATTCCATACCTTGCTAGTAATGATATTTGCGTCTTCTCCGCCAATCAAAGGAAAATTTTCTATCTGATGTTTTTTAATAGTGTAAGTGTTATTTTTACTGTCTATAAATTCTATTTTTTCAACTTTAAGCATTATTTTTTTTCACCGCCTACCACATTAAAGACATTCTATTTAAAGTGCGGTTAAATTCTTTTGTAGCGTCTCTTACGTCTAGTGCTTTTGGGCTGTTTAAATGCACGGTTAAATTTGCGGCTTTACTAAAACTTGTATCATAGGGGCTTTTTTGTGCTTTTGTTCCCTCTAATTGTGGCGCCATTATTTTGCCCATTTGCCGTGCGGCGTCTGCAACTTGTTTTGGCATATGCACAAGCCAATCATTTAACCAATCGCCGTCTTCTTGGATCGCTTCAAAGTATTGTACTAAAGCGTTGTCTTTGTCATTAAATAAAGGGCTTAAATATTCAATCATTTTATTTCCCAAGTCAACTGCCTTGTTACCTGTATTTTGTAAGCCGGTGCCTACGGTGTCTTGTATTCCTTCTGCAAGTCTTGTGCTCATTCCTTGCACTTTTCCAATGGAATTATAAAGTCCATTTGCAAGTCCTTGCCCTGTTTCTTCTCCTAAACCTTCCGTAACTTTACTTGGGCTGCCAATATGTAAGGCGCCCTTAATTTTTTTTGCAATGCCGTCTGCAATTTCTCTTGCTTTGTTCATTACTTTGTCTTTCATTGCGCCTATACCGTTTGCAAGCCCTTGTATTATGTCTTTACCTATTTGCTTAAGATCAATTCCTCTAAAAAACTCCATTACGCTATTCCAAAGCCTTTTAATGTCTTCAACTGATTTATTAAAACGCTCTTTTACTCCATCTTTCCATTCTGTAAAGGCTCTTAATACTTTGTCTTTTAATTCTTTTGCTTTTGCTATGATCTGATCGCTATTTTTGCGCCAATACATAAAGGCTGCAACTAAAATTGCTATTACGGCAACAATGCCCAAAATTACTGCAATAATAGGCAGCATGCTTATTTCAAGTGCAACGGCTCCTGCGCTTATTAGTCCAAATATCGGCGCTAATGCCATGCCTGCCGCTATTAATAAGCCAATGCCTGTAACAACTACGGTAATGCCTGCTGCTAATTCTGGGTTTTTAGTTATCCAATCTGCAACTTTTGCAACCCATTCTGCAACGGTTGCAAGTAACGGCGTTAACGTTTCCTGCAAAGAGGTTAAAGCGGTATTTAATCTTACTTGTGGATCTTCGTTCATTGCTGCAATTGCTGCATTTAATTGGTCTTGGTTTCCTTTTAAATTGGCTGTGCCGCTGTTAGCCCCTGCAAGGCTTTGTGCTACTAATTCGCCGTTTTCTTCCCAAAGCGTACCAAATATTTTTACTCCAACTTCATTACGCTTTGTGGCGTCTTCAATTCCTAAAACGGCTTGTGCCATTTCGCCCATTGCTTTTTTGCCGGCGTCTCCACCGCCTGCGGCTGCTTTGCCCCAAGCTTGCAATTTTGCTGCGCTTATGTCCGTGCCTTGGATCGCTGCGGCTGTTGCTTTGTCAATTCCTTGCCCAAATTCCGCCGCCTTAACTCTTCCTTCTTTTAAGCCGTCTAAAAGTACGTCAATATTCCAAGTGCCTGTTTCAATGCCTGCGGCAAAAATGTTTTGGATCTCGCTTGCGTCATAGCCTGCCCGTGAAAGCTGCTGTCCGTATTCGGCAATAATGTCTAATTGGTCTTGTGGAAAGCCCATATCTAAAAGGGCTTTTGTCATGCCCATTGCTTGCTCTTGGCTTATTCCCAACCCTCTGCCTATTTCGTTTGTCTCTTGGATCAATTCTGTAAAATCTATGTCTTGGTATGCTCTTGTAATTGCGCCGGCACCGTCAACAATTTTTTTGTTTTCTGCGTCGGTCAAGTCGGCATTTAATTGCCATTGCCTGCGCACTCCATTTAATGCACTTTCTGCGTCAACTCCATAAGCTGTAACGGCTTTTACGGCGTCTGCTACGGCTGCTTTGCTTTCTTCTGGTACTTGCATGCTTATTTCAATTGTTGTGTCTAAACTCGATACGTCAAAAGCTTTCTCAATAATTCCGGCTGCACCAACTCCGCCTGCAAGTGCCCCTGCTAAAGCGCCGCCCATATCGTTTGCGGCGTCTCTAAAAGCTTTTTTTAAGTCGCCGGCTGTATCTCTGCCGGTTTGCCCTAATCGTTCTAGGCGCCCTTCTGCGGCTTGTAATTCACGGTTAAAACCTCTAAATTGCTCTGCGCTTATTAAACCGTCTGCAAATTGGCGCTCAACTTGGCTGCTTACACTTCTTAAACGGTTTAAGCGCTCTGTTGTGTTTTCTACTTGCTCCGCTAATAAGTGCTGCTGCTGTGCAACCAATTCTGTATTTGTAGGATCTAAACGCAAAAGCCGCTGCACGTCTCCAAGTTCTCTTGAAAGGTTGCGGCTGCGTTCGTTTACGTCTTGTAAAGCTGCGTTTAAGTCGGTTGTATCTCCGCCAATTTCAACGGTTATGCCTTTTATTCGGTCTGCTATTTTAACCACCCCTTTTAAAAGCTGTTAAAGTCGCTTTGCTTTGCTCTTCGTTTTCTTTCCTTTGGCGGTTTTTGCTGCTCTAACCATTCTTGTATATAATCAATTGCATTTCCAATTGTCATAATTTCAAGGTCAAGTAATGTCAATTGTGATCTATAACAAAGCACTTGAAATAATTCTGTGTTTATTGGTTCGCCGTCTAATTCATCATTGGCGGCAACTTTTTTTTTGACGTTTGCAAAGTTGCGTTCATCAAGTCTTGTATATCTGTAAAAACCTCTAAAATAGGAAACTCTTCAAAACTGGAAAGCCATTCCAACGGCTCCGGCGTGCTTGGATCTGCTGTTTTTGCCATTACCCAAGCGACGTTATAAAAAACCTCAAAGTCTAATACTTCGAGGTCTTCAACGTCTATATCTTGTTTCTTTTTCTTCTTAATTTTAGTCAATGGCAGCATTTTTAAGATTTCCTTAAAATAATCTTTGCCAAATTGTGCTTTATAGCGCATTGGTATTGCGCCATTTGTTTTAAAAACTACTTTTTTACCGTCAATTACTATTGTTTTTTCCAACTAAGATCAACCCTTTTTTTTAAACTACTGCCGGTGTATAAACTGCGTCGTACCATGCGTCATAGACTGCCGGCGGTGTGTCTCCTGTTGTACTGCGCTTTACTACGCCGTCTTCTGGTCTTGGGCTTGCAATTAAGCTTAATTCTTGTGTTTGTGGCTCTGCTGTTTCTGTTTTTGTTGCGCTGTTTAAGCTTGGTCTATTTACTGTGCAAAAATATAAGCAATGTCTTGTGGCTTGTTGGTCTCCATCAAATTCAAACATAAAGGCAATTTTTCTTGGTCTGTTGTTTGTATTTTCTGTTAAAACGCTGTCTGTGCCTTCTAAACTTTCGCCTAAAACTGTTGTTCTAAAATCTCTTGTAATATTGGCAACGGTTAAAGTACATTCGTAACCTTGGTTTGATACGGTTGTATAATATAAAATGTCGTCTGCGTAAAAATCGGTTGTTTCTCCCTTTGGCTCTAAAGTTAATTCAACTGATCCCTCTAAACTAACTGGCGCTGCATATGTTACGGCACCGTCTGCGCCTTCTGTAATTACTGAATAATGCGCATTTTTTAAACCAAAAATTACTCTATTTTCTGGCATTTTATATTAACCTCACTTCGTAAATTTTTTGGAATAATTGTTCACTTTCTATATAGTTTTCTGTACTTTGATAAAATAAATCATTTTCATTTAAAGCCTGTTCAACAATTCGCTCTGTCTCTTCATTCTTTGTATCTGTGTACAATTCAATTGCTATATTTCGGATCTGATAATAAACGCTGTTGTCTGCTCCAAAATTACTTGAATATGCAACTAAGTAAGTAATAAACGGCGGCTGCGGCAATGGCTCATTTTCAGATTGTACAAAGTGTGAATATGCAACCGGTAAGCCGGTGCTTTGCAGGATTAATGCCAATTGCTCTAAAGAAATATTGCTCATTGTCTTAATGCTCCCTCTACACGGTTTAAAAAGGCTGTTACGGCTCTTTCTTCTGCCGGTGCAATATGCGCCTTGCCTTCTACTCTGCCGCCGCCCCTTTTGGCGTGCCCATGTTCTAAAAGGTGCGTTAATTGGTAGTCTGTCTTATTGTGTACAATATATTTAACGCCCCTGCCCCTAGCTTTTTTCATGCGCCAACCCTTTTTATATTTGCCGCTGCTTTTGGGGCTGATCTGTTTAAGATCTTTTACAAGGGCTTGTGCCTCTTCTTTGCTTGCAACTTCTATTTCGTTTCTTACTCCGCTTGCATACTGCTGCAAATAGCGCTGTATTTCGGTGCCTATATTATTAATTTCAGTCACCGGCTTTCACCTCACAATATAACTCTATAAAATTGTCGGCTCTTTGAAAGGTCTTATAAATGCTGTATTGTTCGCCCTCAAATTCTAAATACTGCTCTTTGCTGTATTCGTCGCCGTCAACAATAAACATAATTGTTGGCTTATGCCCCAAATTCCCTGCCGTGTTAAATTCTGCCCTTGTAATGCTCATTTTGCTGCAAAAAATACTGCGGCTTTGTTTGGTTTTTATTTGCTGCCCTATTTGGTCTCTTGTTGTTGTAAAGCTGATTAACTTACAAACATGATCTAAAGAAATATGCTCTCGGTTGCCAATGCTGCTTTTAAAGTCCGGCATTTTGCTTTGCAATCCTTTCTGCAATGATCCTATTTCTAAGTCTGTGCTGTAAGTTGTTTGCAAGCGGTGCGTCTTCCTGAACTTTCTGCAATGATCCTATTTCTAAGTCTGTGCTGTAAGTTGTTTGCAAGCGGTGCGTCTTCCTGTCTTTTTCTATAACTCCAAGCGCTGTAATCAGTTAATAAAATCTGATCATCTGCGCTGTTAAGATCCAAAGTAATGCCCCTGCGCTCTATTTCTTTTTTGCAGCCCTGCAACAATGAAATAAAATAGGCGTCACGCAAATTGTGCGTCACGCCTAAATCTAATTTAAAAAGGTTTAAAACAGTGTCCAAGTTTATTCCTTCTTTGCTCTTGCTTTTGCTGTTGCCTTGGCTGCTGCTTGCTGCATTTCGGCTGCTGTCTCATGCTCTGCCGCCATAGGGTTTGTTTTTTCTGCTGCGGCTGCTAATGCTTGTTGTTCTGCTTGCTGCTGTTGTTGGCTGCTTTGCTGTCCTTGTGCTTGCTGCATTTGCTGCTCTAATTGCTGTTGCGCTTTTGCCATTTGTACTTGCGCTTGCTCTAAATGCTGCTGCACGCCTTGTTGTCCACTCTGCATATTAGCTTGCTTAATTGTCGGCTGCTGATCCGCTTGCACTTCTGCGCTTTCTGCTGTGCTCTGGCTGCGGCTTGCAATTTGTCCTGCCGGTACTGCTTCGGTTGTATTGTCATGGTGCTTTTGTATTCCTGTTGTGCGGTTGCTTTCATCAAAAGCACTTTCGGCAGCTTGGGCAACTTTAAGCGGTACAACTTTGCCGCCTAAAACCGTTTTAGGCTCTGCTTTATTAGCCGCCTTAGTATGCGCATTAGCCAACGCCTGCGCATTTGCCTGCGCATTTTCCGCCTGTGCCATTGCGTCTTTTGCCATAGTGCTATTAGTAGGGGCAATATAGCCGCCGCTTTCCAATTCTTTTGCTCTTTGCTGATCCTCTGCATTAAAGTTTTGACCAACGCTGTAATTTTGGTTCGTGTTTTTGTCTTGAAAAGATCTAATAACTGTATATTGTTCATTCATTTTTTTACCCTCCATTAAATTTTTTGGCATTGCAAAGTTATTTGATAGTCGGCATTGCAACTTGGACAACTCCAAAAGGTAACAATGCCGCTTTCACATTGGCAGCCGTGCACGTCTTCACAAGTAAAATCATTCTGCCAAATTAAATTATTGTCGCAATAAAGGCAATTCATTTTTTAAACTACGGCTGTAATAGTCACTAATGCAAAAGCGTCATTTTTTGTTGGCTTTCCATCAAAGCGCCCTTTACCTCTAAACGCCATTTGATCCTCAACAAAGCGCACATGTTCACTGTTGTCAATAGAAATATTTTCACGCTCTACTAATGTGTACTGTTGAAAGTCGCCGTATAAAACTTCGTCTTCTGCCATTGAATTATTGAAAGTTACTTGTATGCCTAAAAGATCCGGTCTATTTAAGTTTGGCAGCCTGCCCACTACTTCACCGTCTGCATTTACATTAATGCTCATTTCTAAGAAATGATTATAGTAAGTGCTGCGGCGCATAATGGCTCTAATTTCTCCTACGCTGTCAAGCCCTGTGTCAATTAAACCAATTGGCTTAACAAATTCTACTATTGGTGCGTCTGCTGCTACGCTTACACGGTTGCCGGTAGGAATTGAAGGAATAATACCGGTCGGCTGTTTTCCTGCTGCGCCTGTGCCGTTTAAAATGGCAATGTCTAATGCAAGTGCAATTGCTCTTGCAATTTTACGGCTTACATATTCGTCAAGGTTAATTACGCTGTCTTGTAATAAATAGTTATCAACAAAAGTAATTTTACCAACCTTAAAGCCGTCAAAGTCAACATAAGCCAACGTGCCAACGTCGCCAATTGGCAATGCTGCGTTTTGCTCAATCCAAGTTGCTGCGGTTGTATCTGTATCAATTAAAATTCGTGCTGTGCCCTTAACTCGGATCTTATCAACTAAAGGGTATAGCGTCGAATAGTCGCCCAAAATTTCCATGATACGATTTACAATTACTTCTGGAATTGCTAACTCTCCGCCTGTAACTGCACGTAAATTTTTAAATTGGTTGTAAAATTCTACAACGTCGCTGCGCTTATAATATTCGCCGTTGCGCAATAACTCTTTTACTTCAAGGCGGTTAATTACTTTCATTGGCTCTGCTCCTTTTGTCCGTGTCTGTGTATTAGTTTCTTTTGCACGTTCTTGCACGTCTTGTAATTCCTGCTCTAAGTCTGCAATTTCAGTTTCAATTGTTTTCTTTTCAGTGTCTAAGTCTTGTTGCTCTTTTTCAATATTCCCTATTTCCGTTTCTAATAATGCAAGGTCTTCGTCTGTTGCTGCTTGCTCTAAAGCTGTCTGCGTGTCTGCGCTGCGTTTTAGAATAGCAGCCGCTTTTGTTTTTAATTCCTCTAATTTCTGGCGCTTAATTTCTAATGCCTTTTGGATCTTTAACTGTTTTAGCATTTATTAATGCCCTCCAATCTTTTTTGCAACTCTAATTTCTTTGTTTCTAATTTGCGCTGCTGCATTTGTTCAAGCTGTTTTGTTCTAGCTTGTACGGTTGTATTTTCATAAGCAGGAAAGGTTACAACGCTAATTTCGTGTAAGTCAACCTCTTTAAGTCGGAAACGGTAAGCACCGCTTGCCAATTCTTCTAATTCTTCGTCAAGTATATTAAAACCAAAGCTGCATTGGTCAACGTCTCCACGGCTTATAAGTTCGTATAAGTCCTTTGCGTACTGTGTCGCCGGTAGCTTAACAACTCCAAATAGCCCTTTGTCGTCTTCTCTTAATTCCAATGATCCGCTTTTATTTCGCCCTAATACATACTGTGTGTTATGGTTCCAAAGTGCTCTAATATCATTATTTAAAGTTTTATTAAAGGCGCCCTTAGTGATTATTTCATAAACGCCCTCAAATAATTCTGTTTCTTGTTCATACAATGCAAAATAGCCCTCAATAGTAAAATCATTTGGGCTGCTTTCTGCTCTTGTGACATTAAAATGAGTTTTTAAGTCACGCTTGCAATTTTTAAGTTGTGTCGCTGTCTTCAATTTTCTTTTCACCTCCTTCGGCTGCGCTGCCGCCGTTGTTATCTAATTTCTTTTGCTTGCCCACGTCTTGCACCGGTATATAGTTTTCTAATACTACAAATTCGTTTAAGCCTTCCACCGGTGAAAGATCAAACATATTGCGCCCTTCGTTGCGGTTCATCATTCCGCCGCCTACCATTTCTTTAACGTGCGTTGTCATTTCTGTTAAGTCATACTGCATTAAACTTTTGGCATTAAATTTAAAATACCACTTAGGAGAATAAACAATTTTTTTACTTAATTCCTGCTCAATAACTTTTGCAATTGGCATTATCACGGCATTAATAAAATTGTTGTATTCTTCTTTTTTAAAGTCGCCCACTCCAAGCATATAAGGCGGCACGCCAAAAGCTGCGGCAACTGCTTTTTTGTCTAGTGTCAAGCCCTCTTGTATTGCAAGGTCTTGTAAGCTTAACGGTCTTACTTCTGTAACGTCTATTTCTGACGCCGGTACTATCCAAGGTTCGCCGCTTTCGGTGTCTCCCACATAAGAGTTAAGTATTTTTTCTCTTTCCTCTTTTACTTGCATGCCTTCTGCGTCGGTATTTACTTTAATAATCAAACTTGGTCGCCATTTGCTTTGTAAAAAGCCTGTCTTGGTTGCATTAGCTTGCACAATATTTGCTATTGCGTCTTTGACTATTGGTACAAAGCCGGCACCCTTGTAAGGGAATAAGTCGTCTGGAATTAAAACAAAGTGTAATAATTCGTTTGGATCAAAGTTTTGCAGCTTGTATTGTATTCTGTACCTTTCGGCGTCGCCGTTAAAAGTAACGCCGTCAATTTCCCAAATAATTAAATTATCAAGTAAGCCGTTTTTTAATATCGGATAAATAACACTATTGCCGGTGCTGATCATATCGACAACAATTTTATATATAAAGTTTTTTCGGATCATATAATTATTTGGGTAAACATCAATTTTTTTGCTTAATTCATTTTTTAATCTTATGTCGCCGTCTTCGCCGTTTTCCATTAGCATAATGGTCATGCTGCTTACAAGATCTGCAATTTTGTGTATGCACTTTCTTACTTCTTCGTTTCTTGTAACTGGGGCAAAGCCTGCCGGTAATAAAATTTCTTTTGCGTCTGCTCCGCTTAACCATACTGCAACCGGATCATATTGCCGCTTTTTTAAAGGTTTCTTTTTTGAAAATAAGCCCACTTGTTCACCTCCTTAAAACCATGTATTAAGCTTGCTTTTTTTATCTCTTGCAATAATGGCTTGCTTTACTGCAACAACTGTTGCGTCGAATAAATCTATTCTAAAATTTGCGCCTACTTTTTCAAAGCGTACTCTTTCTTCTGCGTCTTCAACTGCTTTTACGTTGCTTATGCAATATTCAAAAGCTTTGTTATTTAAGTAAGTAAATTTGCGCTCTTTTATTTTGCGTTCTATTTCTCTAAACGCCTCTGATTTTTTCCAAAATTGCTGCCCTGCCTCTTCCATTTTAAAACGCTGCTTTTCCATACTCCGCACAAAGTCACGGCTGTTATATTTGTCAAAGGCAACGGCTTTTATTTTAAAGCCTTTTTCTCTCATTGCTTTAAACCATTTAACTACTTGCTCATAATCTACAAGTTCGCTATTGGTCATAGTTAACCAATTTTGATCTTTCCACCAAAAGAAAGGTATGTTGTCTTCTTCTGCTTTTGCTTTCGCTTGGGTAATTGGTATAAAGCCGTGTGTAATAGTTATGTCAATTTCTTCATAGCGCCCATAAATGCAAGCCCCTGTAAGGTCAAATAATTTGGAAAGATCGGCGCCGCCATACCATGTAACCGGCAAAGCTGCAAGCTTATCTATTGTTAAAGGCTTTCCAAGCTTTTTCTCTAAGTCGTCTTGTGCTGCTGCGTCACTTATTTGTACTTCTGCCATGTTGAAATAAGCGCTCATTGTATTTGTATAAATGTTTAAAGACTTGTTTAAAAATTCGTCTCTAGCGCTTGGGTCATTTTGTGCCTGTAAGCTTTCTGCCATTATGTCTTGTGCTCTGATTGTCACGCCATAATTTGGGTTTGCTTTTTCGTGTTCAATAGGGTTTGTATAGTCTTCTGGATTGTCGGCTTTGGTAATAAAAATAAAATATTGTTCGTCTTCAACTTCTTTATTTAATACCTTTTGGCAATATTGTAACCGCTGATAACAAAAGCTGCTCATATTGCTGCCGGCTGTCGTTATGCCTATAAGCAATTTATTTACATATGCTTTCATAGCTTGTTTATAAACAAAGTATTCATTAGCATTTTTATAGGCGTGTATTTCGTCAAGTATAATTATGTTTGCATTTAAGCCGTCTGCTTTTTTGGCGTCACTTGCAAGCGCCTGTATTTTAATGGCTCCGCTTTTGTCGCCGTGCTGATCATAAAAACTGCGGTTTATGCTGTGTTCACTGTTATTATTTAAGATCCTAAAATTATCTTTTTCGCCCATTACTTCTAAGTTTTCTAAAATGTTGTCAAAAGCTTCAAGCGCTCTGTCTAGCTTGGTTGCAATTATATAAAGTACGCTGTAATAATTGCGCTCCAAAAGTGAAAGCGCCCATGCAAGCGCACTTGCAAAAAATGTTTTACTATTCTTTCTTGGCAAAAATATAAAGGTCTCTTTGTACTTTCTTTCGTTTGTGCCTGCAATATAAATGGCAGCGACGTTGTAAATAATAAATCGCTGCCAATCCTCTAAAATATATGGCTTGCCTTTGGCTGTGCCTTTTATGTGTACAAAAGTTTTCTCAATGATCTGTATTACAAATTCTGCGTCTTTGGATCTTAATTCATATTGTGGGTTTGCAATGTCGTCTAAAAAGCGCTGCGCTGCTTGCTTTAATTCTTTGCATGCAACCTTGCTGCCGCTTAAAATATCATTTGCATATTTCAAAACAACTTCTAAATTTTTATGTTCCAAAATTATTCAACGCCATTTCTAACTTACTCTGCTTTTTCTGCTCCGGCTGCTGATCTTTTATTTTTTTCAAGCCTGCCGGCGTTAACCCTAAAGCATTTGAATAAGCTAAAATGTCTTTTCTTAAGCTTTCCATTGTTCGCATTGTAGGGCTTTTTTTATTGTTGTCACTATAACCGGTTTTTTCTACAACGGTAAATTTACTTTTCTTAAGATCCTTTTCTAAAGCTTGGTACTGCTCTATTAAACCGGCATAAATAATTATAGTGCCGTCAAATTCTGGCTTATAAATTCCCAAGTTTTCTAAGTTTTCTTTTACTTGTAATGCGCCTTTGTTCACGGTTTCACCTCCAAGAAAAATTTTTTAAAAAGTCCGTGCGGTCGGAAAAAGCTCCCTTGGCGCCGGTCTTCCCTTAAAAAGTTTTTTAAAAAATTTTAGGCGGGGGCTTTTGAAAAAAAATTTTTTGAAAATATTTTTTATTTTTTAAAATTATTTTTACAATTTTTTATTTAAAATTTTATTTTTAAAATTTATTTTTTACTGATCCAAAATAAAAAAGCTAAAGCAATTAAGCCAATCATTGCAAGCGTTGTTTTAATTATGTCAAGCAAAGCATTAGCCATTGTTAACAATGGATCTTATGCCCTCCCTTTTCTGGGTGTATCTTGTTATGACAACTGGCACATACGCTTACTAAATTGTTATTGCTTAACTTTAATTGCGGTTCGTCTTCTATCTCTTGTATATGGTGTACTATCTTTGCGTCTATGTTCTTGCCATACTTTAAGCACTCTTGGCAAAGGTATCTGTCACGCCTTAATATATAGGCTCTCTTCCTGCGCCATGCTGCACTATTATAAAATGCTTTGTTCATAGTTCTTCTAACCACCTCACGCATAAGGCTGCAAGCTGTGTTAATTCCTCTTTTAAATTGTCTATGTCATTGTGCTGTAATGCTGTGCCTACTTCTCCTATTTCCTCTACTATTACTGCAAGCCTTGGTGTGTGCTTACTCCAAGGGTGTAATATATTCTGTCTATATCGCTCCATAAATATAGCT
>Ga0307416_100001012_pt1 | contig 14905 bp, 13 predicted proteins | sample DK1Cmetagenome_2_FD_203821 | JGI IMG/M metagenome (GOLD analysis project Ga0307416, IMG submission 203821) | Maize rhizosphere microbial communities from greenhouse at UC Davis, California, United States - DK15-C-3 | ecosystem: Host-associated > Plants > Roots > Rhizosphere > Soil | place...
AGCCCCGCCTGCTCCTCTCGGCCGGGTGCAGTATCGAACAAGCCTCCAGCGTTGTTGTCCCAGTAGTCCGACCAGACTCGCTCCATGATCTGGAGAGCCCAGTCGAACCACCCGCGCGTTCCGGTGGCTTCGTACGCGTCGAGGGCCGCAGCGGCAGTCTGCACCTGATCGTCCAGCAATCCGGTCACACCGCCCGGTGTGTGCGCCACCGCATCGGCCGCTGCACTCTCCTGGCGAAGTCGCTCCAGCGTCAGCAGCGCGTGTCCACTGGCCCAGTCGTCCCCCAGAACCGCGCCGGCCCGCAGCATGGCCGAGGCCATCATCGCATTCCAGTTGGTATACCGGGTCCGATCGATGAACGGCGTCGGCCGGCGCGCCCGCTCGAGCCGCAACTTGGCCTGGGCTGCCCGGAGGAGCAGCTCGGTTTCTTCCTCGCTCCGCCCGGTGCGTACCGCCACGTTCGGAACGGAGGCGGCAACAAACAGCACGTTTTTGCCCGGATTGTGGTGCATCTCACCGGCCGTACCGATGTCATAGTACGCCGCGGCCACCTCCAACTCCTCCGCGGTCAACACCGCGGCGGCCTCGTCCCTGGTCCAGGTGAAATAATCGCCATCATCGTCGAGACCCACGTCGGCATCCTGGCTGGCCGCGTATCCACCCGCGGGATCCGAAGCCACCTCGCGGACCCAGTGAACGATCCCTCGCGCCACATCGGCGTATTCGTCGGTCCCGAAGAGCGCATAAGCATCCAGGTACGCCTTCAGCAACTCCGAGTTGTCGTACGACATCTTCTCGAAGTGCGGAACGATCCATTTGGCGTCCACGCTGTACCGGTGGAAGCCTCCACCCAGCTGGTCGTGCATTCCGCCCCGGGCCATGCCCTGCAGAGTCCGATCGACGATCGTGCGGATCTGGTCCGAGGGTTGGTCGACCCACCGATGCAGCAGGAGACTTATAGCAGCAGGATGAGGAAACTTTGGCTGGCTGCCAAAACCTCCATTCACCCGATCGAAAGCCTGCGCCATCTGCGCGAAGGCCTGATCCAGCAGGGACGCACTAACCTCTCCGGGTGCTCCTTCGTCGAGCTGTTCGTCAAGCACCCGGCGGATGGTTTGGGCCTGAGCCTGTACCTGGTCGCGCCGCCCCCGATAGGCGTCGAGCACGCCGCCCAGCACGGAGCGAAACCCCGGTCGTCCATACTTCCCGTCAGGAGGAAAGTACGTGCCGCCGAAGAACACCTCTCCGTTCGGAGTGAGGAAGGCCGTCAGCGGCCATCCTCCCTGCTGGGTGAGCATCTGCACCGCGCGCTGGTACCGCGCGTCCACGTCGGGCCGCTCGTCCCGGTCGACCTTGATGCAGACAAAGTTCTCGTTGAGGAACGCGGCGATCTCCGGGTTTTCGTACGACTCCCCGTCCATCACGTGGCACCAGTGGCACCACACGGCTCCTATGTCGAGTAATACGGGTTTGTCGGCCGCTGCCGCGGCGGCGAATGCGTCGGGACCCCACGGATACCAATGAATTGGCTGATGCGCCGCGGACTGCAGGTAGGCTGATGGAGCTTGCGCGAGTCGATTGGTGCTCATAGGCCGGGAATCTACCGGCCGCCTGATTGGGGTGTCGGTGATTTTCGACCGATGCAGGGGTATACTGCCCCGGTGCTGATGCCATTGCTCGTAGCGCTGCTGCTGGGACTGCGGCATGCAACCGATCCGGACCACCTCACGGCAGTCTCTACGCTGCTCCTGAATCAGCGAGACAGTGGCGTTCGGCGAGCCGGGGTTCTGGGAGTGGCATGGGGGGTGGGCCACGCCGCCACCCTGTTCGCCTTCGGCCTACCCGTTGTCCTCTTCGGCCGCTATCTCCCGGGAATGGTGCACCAGATCGCCGAGGCGTCGGTCGGGCTCATCGTCATCATCCTCTCCGCTCGGCTGCTGATCCGATGGCGGAAGGGGCAGTTCCACCATCACGTGCATGCCCACGGCCCGGTCCGACATGCCCATCCCCATGCCCACGTGCACGAGCATGACGCGCACAAGCAGCCGGACCATGTCCATCCTCATGCAGAGTCCCTTGGCCGGACACCGCTGACTTCTTTCGGCATTGGGTTAGTGCATGGCGTGGGGGGCTCGGCCGGAGCGGGCGTACTACTGGTTGGCTCTATGGCGGGGACCTCGGGTGCCGCTCTGGTACTACTTACCTTCGCTGCGGCAACGGCGGTCTCGATGGCGCTGCTCTCTACCCTGTTTGGCTATTTGCTGACCCGCAGGGTCCTGCGCCGCCGGCTGGACGATCTGGTACCGCTTTTCGGGGCAGCCGGCGTGCTCTTCGGTGTTTGGTACTCGCTTGGGGCCTGGTCAATCGGTCCGCTGTAGCATTTCCCCCTATTTGTGGCTGAGCGAGTAGACGTAGGCAGCGACCGCCTTCACGTCTTCGTCGCTGATGGTGCTTCCTCCCCGGGGCGGCATCATAATGCCGCTCTTGGACTCCTCCTTCGTCACTCCCTTGGTCACCTGAGCCACGATTTCGTCGAAGCTACCCTTGCTGTGGATCCATTCGGCGTCGGTCAGGCTGGGTCCCACGGAGCCCTGGGCATTCGTGCCATGGCAGGCGTAGCAGTTGCCTGGTCCATGGAAGACCTTGTCTCCCTGTGCGATCAGTTCCGGCGTCGCAGCAGCCGCGACTGATGGAGCGTCCGCCGGCGGTGGTTTTGGGGTACTGCTGTTCTCGGGCGTACTCTGGGCGGAGAGCGAGGCGCTTCCTGCCAGTACCAGAATTGCGAGCAGGGCCAACGAAGACTGCGGCTTCATGAATTCCTCTCGGAAGGTTCAATCCGGTTTAGCATACGCGCCCGGGGACGCCGGTCAAGCTGGTCAGCCTCAGGACTCGGGAGGAAGCGGCTTGATCTCCACCCTACGGTTCGCAGCCCGCCCTTGGGGCGTGGTATCCGGAGTTCTCGGGATGGTCGAGCCGTAACCCCGGGCCACCATTTGTTGAAACGGGACTCCTTTGGCCACCAGGTAGTTCCGGACAGCCTCGGCCCGGAGGGTGGACAGGTGCTGGTTGTCGGCGGGAGTTCCGGCATTATCCGTGTGCCCGCCGATCTCAACCCGTAACCCCGGATTGGCCAGCAGAACCTTGGCGATAGAGTCCAGCTCCACGTAGGAACCCGGCACGAGCCGCGCACTCCCCGATTCGAAACTGACCCCTTCCAGCACCATGGGAGCCGCGGGAGCCGCCGCCCCGGAGCGCGGGGCTGGAGCGGTCGGCGTACGCTGTGGCGCAGCCGAGGTGTCTGCCGGAGGCGGCGCGTTGGGCGGCTGGCGCGGCTGCTGCCGGGACTCGCAGCCCCGGGAGTTCACCGTTGCGCCGATCGCTGTCCGAGGGCAGCGGTCGAGCCCATCCAGCACCCCGTCGGCGTCTTCGTCTCCGGGGCAGCCCAGAGCATCGACCGTGGCGCCTTTCGGGGTGGCCGAGCACCGGTCCAGGCCATCGGCGATACCGTCACCGTCACTGTCCCGCGGGCAGCCAGTGGCGTCGACCAATACCCCGGCCGGACTGTCGGGGCACTTGTCGATTCCATCCGCGATGTTGTCACCATCGCTGTCGCGAGTACATCCGATGGCGTCGACGATTGCCCCCACTGCGGTGCTGGGACAGCGGTCAATCCCGTTCGCCACGCCGTCGGCATCGTTGTCGGCGGGACAGCCGAACCCGTCGACCTGGGCCCCGGCCGGCGTGGCTGCACAGCGATCCCTGTTATTGAGAACGCCGTCGTTATCGCTATCGGGAATGGGCTTGCTGCCAAGCATGAAGCTCAGCCCCAGGTTCAAGCCGAAATTCGAGAAACTCACGTCTTCCCGCACGGTGTCGGCTGCGGTGGCTCCCTGTCGTACCGTCGTGCCCTTGTTCGGATTGGCAAACGCTTCAGCCCGGAGCAGGAGCATGGGGCTGAGCGGGAACCGCATGCCCACTCCGCCGACGATCGTGGTTGTTCTCCCGCAAATCCGGCCGACGTACTTGGCCTGTTGGCACTCGGCACCGGAGGCACCGTACTGAGTGCCGCCGATGCCCAGTTTGGCATACCCCCACGTCGTGGAGCCGAGCAGCAGGTTATACAGCAGGGAAGCGGACCCGACCTTCACGCCGATACCGTTGGGCTTGGCCAGCGATCCTTCGACCTCCACCGAGAAGTTGAGGGGCAGCCAGAGCCCGAGCCTTCCCAATCCCCCGAACGAGCCGTCGAGCCCCGTGTCATTGTTATAGGATTGAAGCGCCCCTGCGGCTCCCGCCTCGAACAGGTACCGGCGCTCCTGCGCCTGGACGCTGGAACCAAGAGATAAATGCGCAGTAATCAGCATGCCCAGGGGCAGCAGCACCCGGGCGAAACCCCTGGCGGGGCTATGGTCGGTGAGCATGGCTGAAATAGATACGGCGGTCATAGGTGCCTGACAAGGATCGGTATCACACGGCAGTCCCCTTGGCATCTCCCAGGTGCGCCGCTACGATTCGCGGCGGTTCCAGGGTTCTCAGCAAAGGCTATCGCTGCAATGCATGTGACCATCCAGTACTGCGTTGTTTGAAATTACGAGCCCCGAGCTGCCAGTTTGGCGGCTGAATTGAAGCAGACGTTCCCCGAGGTCGAGGTGCGTCTGGTGCAGTCCTCCGGCGGCCTGTTCGAAGTCATGGTTGATGGCCAGCTGGTCTTCTCCAAGAAGGCAACGCGCCGTCACGCCGCGCCGGGCGAAGTGGTGCAGGCTATTGAGCGGCTGAGAGGTGGAAAGTGACCGATGCGCATTGCCATCTCCACCGGAGGCGGTGACGCCCCAGGGCTGAACGCGGTCATTCGCGCCGTGGTACTCTCGGCGCATCACCGCGGATGGCGTTGCTACGGGATTCAGCGCGGCTACGAAGGTCTGCTCAGCTTCGAGGGTGTGGTACCCCTCGGTCCATCCCAGGTGCGCGGCATCACCCATCTCGGCGGCACCATCCTGGGTACCACCAATCGGGGAAATCCTTTCCGGTATATCAGCCGGGACGCAGACGGCAAAGAACTGGAGGTCGATCGTTCAGGCGACCTGATTGCGGCATTTCAGGCCAGCGGGTTCGATGCCCTTGTCTCCATCGGCGGTGACGGGAGTCTCCAGATATCGTACGAGCTCTGGAAACGGGGCTTGCCGGTGGTGTGCGTTCCCAAGACGATCGACAATGACGTGAGCGGAACGCAGCGCTCCTTCGGCTTCGATACCGCCGTGAGCACTGCGACGGAGGCCATCGACCGGCTCCACTCGACCGCGGAGAGTCACGACCGGGTGATGGTCGTCGAGCTGATGGGGCGCTATGCCGGGTGGATTGCCCTGTACAGCGGGTTGTCGGGTAGCGCGGACGTGATCCTGTTGCCAGAGATTCCCTTCAACATCGAGAAGGTGTGCGCCAAGATCCGAAGCCGCGAGGCCGAGGGGCGCCGCTTCAGCATCGTCGTCGTGGCGGAGGGGGCCCGCTCAGTGGACGGAAACGTCGAGCTCGTGGAGCGTCGCGGAGTGGGCACCGTGGACCGACTCGGCGGGATCGGCAGCAAGGTGGCCCGAGCGATCGAGGTCTATACCGGCAAGGAGACCCGAACCCTCGTTCTCGGGCACGTCCAGCGGGGCGGCTCGCCGACCACCTACGATCGATTGCTGGCCCTTCGCTTTGGTGCTGCTGCCGTCAGGGCGATCTCCGAGGGTGCCTACGGCGTGATGGTCGGGCTCAAGGGGGTGGGAATCGAGCAGGTTCCGCTCGAGGATATCGTCGGCCGGCCGCGGAATGTCCCCCTAGACTCCGATACGATAGCCACCGCTCGCGAGCTGGGAATCAGCCTGGGTGACTAACTCGCCGCTGTTATCCGGTAGCCGCACCCCCCTGCCGTCATACCCTGAAACTCCTCCCGATCCAGTGGTAGAGGTCCTTCATGGTCAGCCCATCGCCGACCCGTATCGCTGGCTGGAAGACGGCAACTCTCCCCACACCCGGCTCTGGACCGAGCGCCAGAATGCCTTCACCCAGGCATATCTCACGGGCTTTCCTGGTCGAGAGGAGATCCGCTCGCGATTGGAGGAGCTGCTGGCCATCGGCGTGCTCACCACTCCAACTCCGGCCCGAGGCCACTACTACTACCAGCGGCGGGACGGGAAGGAGAACCAGCCGGTTCTGTACTGGCGTGAGGGCGTACACGGCAGTGATCGCGTGGCGGTGGATCCGAACGCTCTGAACCGGGCCGGTACCACGGCGCTGGACTGGTTCTATCCGAGTGAAGATGGCCGATTCCTCGCCTACGGAGTGTCGGAGGATGGCTCGGAACAAAGCGTGCTGCACCTTTTCGACACCCAGGGGGGGCAACCGCTTCCGGAGCGGATCTCACGAACCCGAGCGGCTTCGCTCGCCTGGCTGCCGGACGGCAGTGGGTTCTACTACACCCGCTATCCTGCACCGGGCGGAGTACCCGCGGGCGAGGAACACTATCATCGCGCCATCTATTACCATCGCGTCGGCACTGACAGCGAGGCAGATCCCCTCGTGTATCAGCCTCGGGAAAAGGAATTCTGGCCCGGCGTGGGTCTTTCTCCCGACGGCCGCTGGCTCCTCATCCAGGTCGCCCGCACCTTCGACCAGAGCGATCTTTACCTGAAGAACCTGGCTGAGGATGGTCCACTGGTTCCGGTCGCAGAGAACCTGCCGGCCACCTTCGAGGGCCAGGTCGCTCATGGGCGGCTCTTCCTGCGCACCAACCTCGATGCACCGACCTACCGGCTCTATGTGGTCGATCCCGAGCGCCCGGCGCGCGACTGCTGGCGGGAAATCGTCTCTCCCCGTCCCGATGCTGTGCTGGAGGGGGTCACAGTTGCCGCGACCCGTCTTGCTCTGAGTTACCTGGAGCACGCCTCCTCTCGGCTCTATCTGGCGGATCTCGACGGACAACTCGCCGACGAGGTCGCGCTGCCCACTCTGGGAAGTCTGTTCGGCGTCACGGCCGAGTGGAACGGAAGCGAGGTCTTCTACGGTTTTTCCTCGTACACGGTTCCGCCCACCGTATACCGGCTGGACCTCACGAATAACGCTGCCGAGGTCTGGGGCCAGGTGGCGGCAGACATCGATCCCACCCGGTTCGCGGTCACCCAGGTGAGTTATCCCTCGCGCGATGGTACCAGCGTCTCGATGTTCGTGGTGCACGGGTCTGACATCGGCCGAACGGGGGACAATCCCACGTATCTGACCGGCTATGGCGGGTTCAATATCAGCATGACGCCCGGCTTCTCGCGGTCGCTCCTGCTCTGGCTGGAGCACGGCGGCGTGCTGGCAGTACCGAACATTCGCGGCGGCGGCGAGTACGGTGAGAGCTGGCACCAGGATGGAATGCTCGATAAGAAACAGAACAGCTTCGACGATTTTATCGCGGCGGCCGAGTGGCTGATCCAGGAGGGCTACACTCGTCCCGAGCGTCTTGCTGTAGCAGGCGGCTCAAACGGCGGTCTTCTGATGGGAGCGGTGCTGACGCAACGACCCGAGCTATTCCGGGCAGTGGTGATCCAGGTTCCCCTGCTCGACATGTTGCGGTACCATCGGTTCCTTATTGCGCGGCTGTGGATTCCCGAATACGGCTCGCCTGACGACCCGACCCAGTTCCGCTGGTTGCGGGAGTATTCACCCTATCATCGGGTAGAGGACGGGCGAGCCTACCCCGCGGTCCTGCTGGCAACGGCCGAGAGCGATACCAGGGTGGACCCGATGCATGCCCGCAAGATGACCGCACGATTGCAGGCGGCGTCGTCATCCAACCTGCCGGTGTTGCTTCGGCTGGAGTCCCGGGCAGGACACGGCGCCGGCAAGCCGCTCAGCAAGGTTGTGGACGAGCTGACCGACAGCTGGACCTTTGTGTTTTGCGAGTTGGGGGTTGAGGTTTGAGGAGGAGCTAGGAGCTGGGTTGAGCTGGGCCAGCACCTCGGATCGCACTTCGACGAAGGGACCCACTGCATGGCTCAGCACACCCGACCCGCCACTGTCACGATGAGTCGGCCGGCCCAATGGCTGGCCCTGCTAAGGATTGTGGTGGGCCTCTACTTTGTAAAGTCTCTGATCACCAAGATGAGCATCGTCTTCCTGGGTGGAGTTGTTCCGGCTCCGGCAGTCAGCGAACGCTGGTTCACGGTAATGCCCAAGATCGTGGCGAAACAGGCGTCGGAAAATCCTCTGGCCTTCTACAAGCACTTTCTCGAGGAGACGGTGCTGCAGCACACCGCTACCTTTGCGCAGCTCACCGCCTGGGGTGAGACCGTGACCGGGTTGGGATTGACCTTGGGCCTCTGTACCGGCTTGGCCTCCCTCGCGGGGCTGATTCTGGTGGTCAACTACGGGCTGGCGACGCAGTGGATGTCCCCCGGTCAGCAGGGGTTTCATCTGGTGCTGTTCTTCCTGATGCTGGCGTTCTTCTTTGCCCGGGCGGGAAAAATCTGGGGGCTGGACGCCTGGTTGGCTCGCCGCCGGCCACGCTCGATTCTGGCGCAGCGACCTATCTCCTGATTCCCCTCTCCCGACCGGGAGAGCTACTCGCTCACTACCCGGGGCTGCGAGCGCATCCCGCCCACCACGCCGTCGGCTTCGCAGTGGGCATCCTGCCGGCTGTAGATCACGCAGAACACACCATCGGTATGCCAGCGATCGTACCAGAGCCGCATGGCGATTCGGTCCTGGGCCGAGAACTTACCCGACGGCATGCTGTCGGTGTACAGCGCGATGTGTGTGTGCACGGTTCCCGACCAGGCTGGTGGTCCACATTGGTCTACGGAGGCGGCGGCTGAAATGCCCATCGAGTCCGCCTCTTCTGGCATCAGGGCCTGGGCCCGGGCGACAAACACGGTGTCGTGACGGATGGTGCTTGCCAGGCAGGCAACCCGTTCTTCCTTCGATTCCACGCTGGTGCGCCAGAGCTCCCGCAGCACAGCGCCCGACTCCGGGCTGAACCGAAAGGCAGGCTGTCGGCGAGATGTCTGGCTTTGGACTTGATCAGGCAGGGCGGAGAGAACCAAGATGGTGACGGCTGCAACAGCTCCCCAGAGCCGCACCTTCAGTACCGCGAACGCGGAAAAAGAACGGCCCCGTTGGGCCCCTCGATTTCGCAGATCACTTCTTCGGCGCTGTACAAGAGGCAGAAAACTCCGGCCACTTTCCAGCGCTGCCACCACAGCATCATCACGCCGCGATCGGCTCCCGAAAACAGCGAATACGGCTGACGTCCGTCCCGAAGGGCGACGTGGGTGTGCACGGTTCCCCGCCATTCCGGGGGGCCGCAGGCTGTGAGCGATGCACCCGCCGAGATGCCCAGGGAATCGGCCTGACTGGTCTCGATGGAGCGGACGCGGGAGATCCGGACGGTATCGCCTTCCAGGGTGGAAGCCAGGCAACCGACCCGCTCTGCCTTGGCTGCAGCGCTCGACTCCCACAGCAGATGCAAGGCCGCTGGAGCGTCCGCCTCGAAGCGAAAGGCGGTGGGCACTCGGCCCACTGCGTCAGCCGCAATGAGGCTGGGCAACAGGGGCAGCAGCCACTTCGGCCCACGTGTCACGCCTTCACGCCTCGGGCGATGGTGACGGACCGACAGCCACTCCCCAGGGGATTTTTCCCACTGGAATCTTCTTGATCACCTTCAATGTGCCGGTATCCAGGACGCTGACGTCGTTGGAGGGACCGTTGGCGGTGTACAGCTTGCTTCCGTCCGAGGTGAGGGCGATGCCCCAGGGGCGCTGCCCCACCGGAAGGGTGGCGGTCACACTGTTTGTAGTGGCGTCGATGACCGAGATGGTTCCTCCTCGCCCATTGGCCACATAGACCTGCTTGGCGTCGGGTGATACGACCACACCCATCGGCTTGGAATCCTGGGGCATCTGGATCACCTTCGTGACCTTGCGGGTGGGGACATCCAACACCCATACCGTGCCCCCGACCTCGGAGCTCACGTAGGCCCGCTTCCCATCGGGGGTAAACGCCAGGTCGCGGGGACGTTTGCCCACCTCGATCTGGCCGACGACCTTCCCGGTCCTGGTGTCGAGCAGGGTCAGGTTGTGGTCGGTTTCTCCTGTTACCCATACGGTTGCGCCCTCAGGATGGATCCGCACCCCCTCGGGTTCCTTACCAACCCGAACGGTCGACCGGATCTTGCCTGTGGCTATGTCCACGATGGACGCGGTGCCCGCGTCCTCGTTCGAAACGAATAGCGTGGTTCCATCCCGACTGATGTCGAAGGCTTCGGGGTCAGAACCTCCCGGCAGCACCCGGCTCACTTTGCGGGTTCGGACATCGACCACTGCAATCCCGTCCTTGGACTTGTCAGCCTTCAACTTTTCACATTCTTCGTCCGGCATGGAGGGCGGGCACTTGGGCGAGCCGCTGAGAGCCACGAACACAGTGCCGCCATCCTGGCTTACCCGAACACCGCGCGGCCGGGTTCCCACCGGGATCGTCGCCACTACGCTGTCCAGTCGAGTGTCGATGACACTGAGCTCCTGCGAGTCTTCATTGGTGACGTAGGCCAGCTCGCCCCGGGCGACCGAAGGGGCGGAGTCAGCCGCCGCAGTATCGGCGCGCCCCGTGCCGGGGCGATCCCCGCCGCAGGCAGCTGCCAGGACAAGAGCGGCCGAAAGAGTTGTGAAAGGGCCTGGACGCCTAGGGAGTTGCATCGAAAATCGCCTTTTCTCGGTTGCGCGCCTGATCCAACCCCAGGACGCGGTTCACTCCAACGGCCTTGGTAAAGATTGCCTCGTCGATGTTGGCTTTGGCCAGTTTTGCCTCGGTTACATCCGCTCGAGTGAGATCGGTCTGGATCAGATCGGCATTCATGAGGTTTGCCCGTACCAGCTTGGCATTGGACAGGTTGGCATGGGAGAGATCGGCCTTGAACAGGTTGGCGTCCGACAGATCCGCCCCACTCAGATCGGCGCCCACGAAGGTGGCGCGCATGACACCCATCGACTGGTTGCCTGGGTCCGCTCCGGCATTGGCATGGCGGAGGCTGGCGCCGGCCAGCTTGGCGGCACGCAGGTAGCCGATGATCCTGGTGCCAGACAGGTTGGCGCCGGTGAGATCGGCGGCCTCAATAATGGTGGCAAAGAGACTGGCGCCTTCGAGGCTGGCCCGCTGGAAATTGGCGCGCCGGAGTACGGTGCCGTCCAGGTTGGCCTTGGACAGGTCGGCGTCGGTCAACACCGCGTCGGTGAGATCACAGGTGAACAGGTTTGCCCCGACCAGCTTGGTCCCTACCAAGCGCGCAGCCGTGAGGTTGGCCCGCCTCATATCGAGCCCGCTCAGGTCCAGTCCGCTCAGGTCGACGCGGGTGAGATCCGGTGGATTCTCGTCGGTGCCTCGAGCCAGCGCGGCGCGCAACGTCGCCACATCCATCCGCGTGGCTGCCGCAGTCCCCGGGCGAGTGGATCCCGCAGCCGTCACCATTCGCCGCGCCAGCGATCGAGCGCCGCCCTTGGCTATGTCTTCCGCGTTCCCCTTCAGCTCGAACTCGTCATCCAGCAGGCGGCGGCCGGTTGCCACGTTGCTGAGCTGACCCGACAGATACCAGATGAGGTTACTCGTCTTGCTCAGCTTGGCGGTCACCATCCAGACCGCACCGAGGGTCCGGCTCACGCGCTGCCGACATTCCAGTGACCCGCATTCAGTTCCGCCGGCTTCTGCCTGGGTCACTGCTTGCTCCAGCCGCGCCCGCGGAATGAGATCAAAGCGGCCCGATTGGGTCAGCTCCGCACGGAGAATGCTGTCCGTCATTCCGGCCACGATCGAATCACCCGATTCCAATGAGTTTGCACCCTTGCCGTAGAAAGCGACGGGGTAGGCAGCCATCCGTTCCGCTGAGCCCTGCCCGGCGGCTGCGCCCGGCGTGCCTAGGGCAATCGCGAGCACCAGCCGGGAGAAACTCAGCCGAGACACAGGTACCTACGTCGCCGGTTTAACGGCTGGACGTCCGGGCCCGATCTTGGCATCGCTTCGGCCCTTCACGTAAGCGTAGACCTTCTCGATGGTCGGCATCTCCATCCCCAGGGCACACCAGGAGGGCATCCCTTTGGCTGGCCGTCCTGCGCACACGGTTTGAATGAAGAGCTCCTTGGTATTGATGGGTCCATCCGGCTTGAGCGACAAGATGAGGTGGGGAGCGATGGTCGTGCCCTGAACGTCCTCCCCGTGACAGCGGGCGCAGTTCAGGTTGAACTGTTTCCAGCCGTCGTAGACCTCCTGACTGACGGTATCACGCGGAGCCTGATGGTACTGGTCCCGGAGCTCCTGGGCTCCGGCCCGGGATGCTGCTCCGGCGAGTCCGAGCCCAACGGCCAAGGCGACGGTGAGTCGGTTGCTGCGCACGACGGGTCCTTTCTCCGGGAGAGAGTTGAGTGGGTGAGGCTAGGGCTTGGAGGCGCGCGCCGAGTCGGCCGGGGATGAGCGCGCAGGCGCAGTGGCCTTGGAACCGTCGTCATCGTCGTCTTTCTCTTCCTTGATCGGCAAGACGGGCACGCCGAACTGCTTTAGGATGCCCTGGATTTCGGGCCGGCGGCGATCGAGCGTCGCCTGCAGGCTGTCGCGCAGGGCGCGGTCCCGGCGGCGCACCGCCATGCCGATGTTGTACTGGAACGGAAAGTCGCTGAGCGAGTCACGCTCGGGGAGCGGCTGGACTGCCAGCGGAGCGGACGACGACCGCACGAAGTATCCGGCCAGTGGGCCCCAGACGATGGCGACATCGATGTCCTTCTTGGCCACCGCATTGACGATGTCCTCCGGCCGAGCGCTGTCGCTGTAGAACGTGGTGAACCCGACCAGATTGCCCACCACCCCGTACTGGCTGAGCGCCATCGCGGGCGGGGTGTTCTCTGCGTCGGAGTTCAGGAGGTTGATGCCGATCTTCAGCTTCTTGAGCCGGGGGTCGGCCAGCGATTTGATGTCCAGTCCACTGTCCTTCCGGGTGACGAACACATACCCAGACCGGAAGTAGGGCTTAGTCACCCCCGCCATGTCCAGCCCTGCCGGCGCCTCTATGGCCACGTCGCAGTAGCGTCCGTTCAGGGCACGGCTGAAGTAACCCCGCCGCACCGGCCACCAGGCATACTCGACCTTTGCGTTCCAGTCTTTAGCGACCAGCTCCGCGATCTTCTGCTCGTAGCCCTCTCCTTTCTGATTGGAGAGTGGCATGTTGTCCGGATCGGCGCAGACCCGCAGGATGCCGGGCTTCTCGAGGTTGGGCCGAAGCTGCCCTGGAAGGTTCTGAGCGGTTGCCGTGGTCAGGACCAGCAGCGCGCTCAGGTGAATTCGATGAGTAAGGGACATAAGCCATCAGAGGGCAGAGTGAAACCGAGGGCGGAGCCGGGCCGGTGCCAGGCGATCCCAGGAACGGAAACGGCGCCGGAGCGAACAGCACCCGGCGCCGTCTCTCACTGCTGTAATGTATCCGGGTAAAAGGCCGGACGGAAAAGCCCGGCCTCCTACCAGGACCAGCTGCTATTTGCCCGGGGGCATGTTCTTGAGCCCGAACACGGTCAGCACGCCACCCTGGGTGCTGAAGTTGCCCGCGTCGCCGAACGCGCCGAGCGCGCCCAGACCGGCCGTTGGATCTTCGGCGCCAATGCCTGCAGCCACGCCGATGCCGGCCCAGCCACCGATGCCCGAGAGCACGGCCATATACTGCTGGCCATCGGGACCGTTGTAGGTCATGGGGTTACCGATGATGCCCGAGGGGGTCTTGTACTGCCACAAGGTCTTGCCGCTCTTCTGGTCAAGCGCCTTGATCCAGCCTTCCATGGTGCCGTAGAAGACCAGGCCACCCGCGGTGGTGAGCGCCCCGCCGTACGCCGCGAGGTTCTCCTTGTTCTGCCAGACCGCCTTGCCCTTCATCGGATCCCAGGCAATGAAATTGCCACGGTGTCCGCCCGGGCCGGGGAACATCCGCACGATCGCGCCGACGTACGGCTGACCGGCGGTGTACTTCACTTCCACACCCTCGTAGTCCATGCAGATGTGGTTGGCCGGGACGTAGAAGAGATTGGTCATCGGCGAGTAGGCCGCCGGCTGCTGATCCTTGAAGCCGATCGCCGCGGGACAGATGCCCTCGGTGTTCTTCTTCGCGGTGGTGCCGTACTTCGGATCCTTCTCCGGCACGCCGGTGGTCAGGTCGACCCGCTTGGCCCAGTTGACCGGACCGTAGGGCTGCGCCACCAGGACCTTGCCGTTGGTGCGATCGAGGGTGTAGCCGAAGCCGTTCCGGTCGAAGTGCGCCAGCAGCTTCTTGCCGCCGCTCTCGAACAGGACGTTCTCGTTGACACCGTCGTAGTCCCACTCATCGTGCGGCGTCATCTGATAGGCCCACTTCACCTGCCCGTTATCCGGGTTGCGGGCGAAGATGGTCATCGACCACTTGTTGTCGCCGGGGCGCTGATCGGGATTCCAGGTGCCCGGGTTTCCGGTGCTGTAATAGAAGAGGTTCAGCTCGGGGTCGTAGGAGTACCAGCCCCAGGTGGTGCCGCCGCCCCGCTTCCACTCATCGCCCTGCCAGGTGGACACGCCGAGATCCTTGCCGCGGTGGGAAGGATAGTTGGCGTTAGCGTCGCCCTGGATGAGCACTTCACTGTCCGGCCCGGTGCTGTACCCGCGCCAGACTTCCTTGCCGTCGTTCACGTTGTACGCCGTCACCCGACCGCGGACGCCGAATTCACCACCCGAGATGCCGGCGATGACGATGTCCTTGATCACGATCGGGGCGTTGGTCATGGTGCTGCCCTGCTTGTAGTCGGCGTTCTTGACCTTCCACAGCTCTTTGCCGCTCTTGGCATCGAGCGCGAGCAGCTCACCCTGCAGCAGCTGGATGAAGATCTTCCCGCTG
>Ga0307416_100001013_pt1 | contig 14891 bp, 12 predicted proteins | sample DK1Cmetagenome_2_FD_203821 | JGI IMG/M metagenome (GOLD analysis project Ga0307416, IMG submission 203821) | Maize rhizosphere microbial communities from greenhouse at UC Davis, California, United States - DK15-C-3 | ecosystem: Host-associated > Plants > Roots > Rhizosphere > Soil | place...
GCAGCCGGTTGTGAAGCTTCTCGACGTCGTAGGCGTACTCGCCGAGCTCGACCAGGCCGACCATGCGGCCCGACCCCTTCAGCGTGTGGAATCCGCGACGCACCGTCGCGAGCGCTTCGCGATCGCCTTGGTTGCGCTCGAGCGCATCGGCGTGCGAAGCGATCGTGTCGAGCACTTCGCCCGCCTCGGTCAGGTAGATGTCGAGGAGCTCGGCGTCGAGCCCGTGCGCATCCACCTCGAGCAGGCGCTGCGTTTCCTCGGAAAGCCGGACCTCCGGCACGCCGGTGTCGGCGATCGCTTCGACGGCCGCGGCGAGGCTTGCGCTGCCTCCGGTGTCGAGCTCCTTCGCGGCGGCGTCCACCTGCGCCACGAGATCGGCATCGCCGATCAGCTCGGCATCGTCTCGCAGCGCCGTCAGCTTGCGGCGCAACGATTCGCGCGCGGAAGCGCCCGCCGGCGCCGCATGCATCTCCTCGACGATCGCGGGCAGCTGCGCGCGAAGCTCCGCCACCGCCGACTCGACCGAGTCGTGCAGCTCGGCGACCGGCTCCGGCTCGATGCCCATGCGCCTCGCGATCAGCGGCGCGATGAGTCGATCGCGGTCGGGCCGCTCGTGCTCGACCGCCTCGATGTAGAAGCCGAGCCCGGACAGCGATTCGGCGAGGAGCTCGAGGTCGTCGTTGCTGACCGGGGTCTCCGCATCCGCGTACGCCTCGATCTGCTCCTGGCACATGCCGAGCAGTCGCTCGGCTTCGTCGAGCCCGAGGATGCGCAGCGCGCCGCGGATCTGCTGGCTGTCCTTCGCCAGCGTCGCGAGCTCCGCCCGCTTGCCGTTGTCGCGGAAGAACGCGTCGAGCACCTGCTCCATGTGCCGCAGGTTCGCCTGGATCTCGCGCCCGACCTGCGCCAGCAGCACACGCTCCTGCGCCCGCTTGCTCATCTCGTCCAGCATCGGCGCGGCGCCGCCGGGCGGCGTGCGGCCGGCCCGCGCGGCGTCGAGTCGCGCGATGAGCTGGTCGACCTGCTGCGGGAATTCGGACGCGAGGTTCGTGTAGTTCTCGAACGCGCTCTCGGCGAGCAGCAGGCCGGTCGCGAACTCCATCGCGAGCGGCTCGCTGATCGACGCCGTCGGCATCTTGTCGAGCCGCTCGACCAGCGCGGCGGTCAGCTTCATCAGCGCGCCCTGCTTCATCTGGGCGGCCTTGGTGTGGACCGACGTCAGCGTCGCCTTGAGCTTCGGCAGGTTCTCCGCGCGGCCCGAGGCGAACTTGAGCCACGTGTCCTTGGCGCCGCCGAGCTGCTCGCGGGCCTCGCGGATCAGCGGCTGCAGCCCGACGACGTCGGTGCCGATCGTTTCAGCGCTGGGGATCAGGCCGGACAGGCGGAACGCCCGCTGCACCGCCTGCACCTGCGAGCCCACGGGCGCGCTGATCGCGACGTAATACAGCACCTCGCGACGCAGCCGGTCGGCGACCTTGGCGCCGCCTTCGGCGACGCGGCGGATCTGCAGGTCGATGCGCGCCGTCAGCTGCTTCACGCCGAAGCCGTGCTCGACGCCCTTGCCGATGACCGATTCGAGCAGCGCGCCGACCGACCACCAGAACGAGCGGAGGCTCGATTGCGTCGTCACGTCCTCGATGCCGGCGATGGCCTCGCGCATCGCCTTCGCACCCGCTTCGTCGCCGCGGAGCCAGGCGAGGAGGCCGCGCTGGTAGTGCCGCCGCTGCTTGATGAGGTACGACGGCAGGCGATTCTGCGGCACCGCTTCGCGCGCCGGGATACGCGGCGCGCGCGCCGACAGATCCGGGTAGAAGAGGTCGGTCGGCGACGCGGCGCGCACGCCTCGCGCGTGCTGCAATGCCTCGTATTCGGGGTACAGCTTGAGCGGCACCGGAACCGCCCCGTTCACCACCTCGTCGAGGAAGATGCGGAGCTTGCGACACGCGCGATCGATCGTCGCCAGCGACTCGGCCACCGCGCCGGCGGGCAGGTCCTCGAGCCGCGCGAGATGCCGCTCGACTTCGTCGGTATAGGCGACGACGGCGTCGAGGCCGACCATCTGGATCGCGCCGGCGGCCTGGTGGACGTGCGTGCGCGCGTGCTTGAGCGGCGTCGTGTCGGCGGGCTTCGCGCCGAACTGCGCGAGCGAGTCGAGACCGCGCGTCAGCGCCTGGTCGATCTCTCCCTGCACCCACGACAGCGGGCCGAGATCGAAGTCGGTTGCGGGTTCGCTTGCCACGGCCGTTCGTTCCTTCGTCGGTCAGTCGGTCAGCGCTGCAAGAAGCGGACCATCGGTATGAGCGGGTGTGCGCCAGTCGCACCGTCGTTCTCGCCGCATCGCCGCGTCCGTCGGCGGCCCACGACGGGCGATTCGCCGCTTGCCCGGGACGACGCCGTACGTCAGGCAGCGCGGCGCACCCGTCTCGCGCGCGTCGCTCATGCGCGGCTCACACCTTGAAGCCTGCGACCGACGAACGCAGCTCGGCGGCCAGCCGCGTGAGCTGTCCGATCGACACGTTCGTCTGCTTCGTGCCCTCGGTCGTTTCCTCGGTGATGCGCAGGATGCCCTGCATGCCCTTGGTCACGTCGGATACCGAGGCCGACTGCATCTGCGTTTGCGTCGAGATCCGGGCGATCAGCTCGGCGAGGTCGCGCGACACTTTCTGGATCTCGGTCAGCGCCTGGCCTGCCGCGTCCGACAGCTTCGTGCCCTCGACCACGCCCACCGTCGATTTCTCCATGGCCGCCACGGCGTCCTGGGTGTCGGCCTGAATGGTCTTCACGATCGCCTCGATCTGCTTCGTCGCTTCCGCCGAGCGTTCGGCGAGCCGCTGCACTTCCTCGGCCACGACGGTGAAGCCGCGGCCCGCCTCGCCGGCCGACGCCGCCTGGATGGCCGCGTTCAACGCGAGCACGTTCGTCTGCTCCGTGATGTCCGAGATGAGCTCGACGATCTCGCCGATCTCCATCGACGATTCGCCGAGCCGCTTGATCCGCTTGCTCGTCTCCTGGATCTGGCCGCGGATCTCGTTCATGCCGTCGATCTGGCTCTTCACCACCTGCCCGCCCTTCTCGGCGGCGGCGAGCGACTGTTGCGCAACCTTCGCCGAGGCGTTCGCCGTCTGCGCCACCTCGTTGATCGACTTGGCCATCTGCAGCACCGACGCCGACGCCTGCTGGATCTCCTTGTTCTGCCGCTGCGACGCCTCGAACAGCCGATTCGAGATCGACTGCGTTTCCTGCGTCGCCTTCGTCACCTGGTCGGTCGCCGAATTGATGCCGCGCACCAGCGTGCGAAGCTCCTCGATCGTGAAGTTGATCGAGTCGGCGATCGCGCCCGTCACGTCCTCGGTCACCGACGCCGTCACGGTGAGATCGCCGTCGGCGAGGTTGCCCATCTCGTTCAGCAGGCGAAGGATCGCCTCCTGGTTGCGCTTGTTCTCCTGCTCGCTGTCGGTCGCCCGCAGCCGCGAATCGTCGAGGTACACCTTGCCGATCAGCACCAGGACGACCAGGGACGCGAAGCCGAAGAACAGGCCGAGCGAGAACGTGAGCGTGCGTTCGACGCCGCCGCCCTCGAACTCGGCGGCGAGACGCGTCGAGTCCTGCAGCAGCGCCTCCGACTCGTTGTTGATCGTGCGCGCGCTCTGCTTCGCGACCGTCAGGCGCTGCATGTTCTGCAGGATCGCGTTGACGCCCTGCTCGTAGGCGGCGAAGCGCTTCGCGAGCTCGGCGAGCGTCGAGCGCGCCTCGTCGTTGCGGATCGCCGTCAGGCGCAGCGAATCGTTGCCCTTGAGAAGACCGCTCAGCACGTCGCGGAACGTGCCCGTGTCCTTGCCGAGCAGAAAGGCGACCTCGGGGTCGACCTCGTCGCCCGACGCCAGCGCGTTGGCGTTCTTGGCGATCCGCTGCGACAGCACGGCGAGCTGGTTGGTGAACTCGAGGTCGCGCAGCGTTCCGCCGCCCTGGCCGACCTGCTGCGCCGCCTGCTGCGACAGCTCGAGGATCGCGTTGTTGCCCTGGTTGATCCCTTCGAGGCCCTTCGCGAGCGTCGTCAGGCTCTGCTCGTTGTCCGCCAGACGACCCGCCGCAGCGTCGACACGCGTCCAGCGGTCGCGGATCGCGTTCAGGATGTCGACCCGCTTCGGATCCTGCACGACGTCGAGCGACCTGCCGCGGACGTCGCCGCCGTTCAGGAACGCGTCGAGATTGGCGCCGAAGCGCGCGCGGCTGTCGCGCACGGCGGCGAACGCGCTCGCCTGCCCCTGCGACGCGAGCGCCGATCCGCGCGCGAGCCGCTGCGAGAGCATCTGCATTTCCGTCGCGACCGCCGTGGCCGCCGACCCCTGCGACGCGGCCCGGTTGTCGAGGAACACCATGAGGATCGTGAACACGACGAAGGTGAAGAACAGGACGCCGAGCGCCTGCAGCTGCTTCGCGACCGGCAGGTGGCCAATGCCGGGCAGCTTCCACGGCGTGAACGACTTCGCCGTCGCGGCGCGCAACTGCTCCATCACGGACACCGACGCGAGCGGGTCGTAGCCCGTCGGCGTCGGCGCGTTCATCTTCACCTGTGTCGTCGGCATGTCGAACTCGCCCTCGGCCGGGGCGAGCTTGGCCTTGGGTTCGCCGAACAGCTTGGGGATCTTCAACGCCATCGCTTGCCTCCGATTCTTTCGCTTCAGCCCGTGTCGTTCAGGCGCCCACCTGGAGGAACGCCGGCTCGCGCGCGAGCTTCGCGAGGTCGATCTCCTGCCATGCATTGCCGTCCGCGTCGATCCAGCGCTGCGCGTACCAGCCGGGTGCCTCGGCCGGCGGCGCCGCGGGCGCGAGCTCGGCGAGATTGCGAAGGCCGAGCACGCGCGAGACGACCATGCCCGCGTTGAGGTCGCCGGTGCGCGGACCGAATACCACGAGCCGGTTGTGCGACGCGGGCGTCACGTTGCCGCGCCCGAGATAGCCCGAGAAATCGATGACGCTGTAGAGCTTGCCGCGCAGGTTGGCGAGGCCGCGGAACCACGGCTTGGTCAGCGGCACGTCGGCAAGCGGGGGCACGGCGATGACCTCGCCGGCGTCGGCGAGGCGCAGCAGCCACTGCTCGCCACCGCATGCGAGCCCGAGGCGCGAGCTCTCCACCTGCGCGGCGGTCTTGCTCGCGAGCCGCGTCGCCAGCTCCTGCTGGAACGTGCGGAGATCGAGCTTCGCTGCGCGGGCCATCGTATTCGCGTCCGGCGTCCGGCTAGCCGACGGCGGAGATCTTCGCGAGCAGCTCGTCGCGATTGACCGGCTTCACGATGTAGTCGCGCGCGCCCTGGCGCATCCCCCAGATCTTGTCGGTCTCCTGGCTCTTGCTCGTGCACAGGATGATCGGGATCGTGCGCGTGTCAGGATCGCGGCTGATCGCGCGCGTCGCCTGGAAGCCGTTGAGTCCCGGCATGACGACGTCCATCAGGATCAGGTCCGGCTTGACGAGCCGCGCCTTGACGATCGCGTCCTCGCCGTTGTCGCTCGCGACGACCTCGTAGCCGGCCTTGGTCAGCATGTCGTTCAGCACGTGCCGCTCGGTCGGGGAGTCGTCGACTATCAGGATTCTGCGGATCATGTTCGGCGCTCGGCTGGTCGGCTTGAGGCTTTCGGCAACGGGGGACCGGGACTGGCGGCGCATCGTCGCCGCGACAGCGAAAACGGATCGCCGCGGTTCAGGCGGCCGCCCTGACGTGAGCCGCGACGGCCTTGAGCAGGCTCTCCTTGGTGAACGGCTTGGTCAGGTACTGGTCCGACCCGACCATGCGGCCGCGTGCCCGGTCGAACAGGCCGTCCTTCGACGACAGCATGATCACCGGCGTGTGACGGAATTTCGCGTTCTTCTTGATGAGCGCGCACGTCTGGTAGCCGTCGAGGCGCGGCATCATGATGTCGACGAACACGAGGTCCGGCTGGTGATCGGCGATCTTCGCCAGCGCGTCGAAGCCGTCCTCGGCCAGGATGACCGTGCATCCGGCCTGCAGCAGGAAGATTTCGGCGCTGCGGCGAATGGTGTTCGAGTCGTCGATCACCATCACCTTGACGCCCGAGAGCGGGTTTGCGTCCGACAAGGCTCCTGCCCCTTCGGTGGGACGAACCGGCCGCAACCGGCCGCTCGTCCGATGGTTCGCACGCGCTCGCTCGCAACGCGTTCAGCGTTGTAGTCCACACGCATTCCCATGAGCCGAGTCTGCCACGGCCCAAGCGTGTTGCCTAGAGCATAAACCTTGCCGGAATCGGCCCCGACGGCCGCGTCGGTCCGAAACGTCGGGTGCCGTACAACTTTCCCGACGAACGGCTGCCGCAGCGCGGCAGGGGTTGCCGCGATGCGGCGACGCCCGGGCTGGCGCGGCCCGGCGAGGCCTAGCGCCCGAGGAACATCCGATACGCCGGGTTCGCCGATTCGTCGACGTAGTCGTAGCCGAGCCGGTCGAGAAAACGGCGGAATTCCGGCGCGTCCGACGGCGGCACCTGCATGCCGACGAGCACGCGACCGTAATCGGCGCCCTGGTTGCGATAGTGGAACAGGCTGATGTTCCAGCCGGCGCTCATGCTGTCGAGGAACTGCATCAGCGCGCCCGGGCGCTCGGGAAACTCGAACCGGTAGAGGATCTCGTGCTCGGCGTCGGGCGCGTGTCCGCCGACCAGATGCCGCACGTGCAGCTTCGCCATCTCGTTGTCGGTCAGGTCGAACGCTTCGATGCGACGCGCGCGAAGCTCGTCCAGGAGCGCACGCGTCTCGTCGCGCCCCGTCACTTCGATGCCGACGAAGAGATGCGCGACGCGGCGATCGGCGTAGCGATAGTTGAACTCGGTCACCGAGCGGCGGCCGATGAGCCCGATGAACTCGCGGAAGCTTCCCGGGCGCTCGGGGATCGACACGGCGATCAGCGCTTCGCGCGCCTCGCCCACTTCGGCGCGCTCGGCGACGAAGCGCAGCCGGTCGAAGTTGATGTTCGCGCCGCTCGCGATTGCAACGAAGTTCGCGCCGGTGACGCGCCGCGCCTCGACGTACGACTTGAGGCCGGCCACCGAAAGCGCGCCGGCGGGCTCGAGCACCGACCGCGTGTCCTCGAACACGTCCTTCAACGCGGCGCAGGTGGCGTCGGTGTCGACGAGCACGATGTCGTCGACGAGCTCGCGCGCGATGCGAAACGTCTCGCCCCCCACCTGCTTCACCGCCACGCCGTCGGCGAACAGTCCGACATGATCGAGCCGCACCACCTCGCCCGCCGCGATGGACCGCGCCATCGCGTCCGAATCGGCGGGCTGCACGCCGATCACCTTCACCTCGGGACGAACGCGCTTCACGTACGAGGCGATGCCAGCGATCAGTCCCCCGCCGCCGATCGGCGCGAAGATCGCGTCGAGCGGGCCCTGCCATTGGCGCAGGATCTCCATGCCGATCGTTCCCTGGCCGGCGATGACGTCCGGATCGTCGTACGGATGCACGAACGTCGCGCCGCTTTGTCGCTGCAGCTCCACGGCGCGCGCGTACGCGTCGCTGTACGAATCGCCGAACAGCACGACCTCGGCCCCGCGGGCGGCCACCGCCGAGACCTTGATGTGCGGCGTCGTGACCGGCATGACGATCAGCGCGTGACACCCGAGCCGCTGCGCGGCGAGCGCGACGCCCTGTGCATGATTGCCGGCGGACGCCGCGATGACGCCGCGCTCACGCTCATCGCCCGACAGCTGCGCCATCTTGTTGTAGGCGCCGCGCAGCTTGAACGAGAACACCGGCTGCTGGTCCTCGCGCTTCAGCAACACGCGATTGCCGAGCCGGGCCGACAGCGTCGGCGCGAAATCGAGCGCCGACTCGATCGCGACGTCGTACACCTTGGCGGTGAGGATCCTGGTGAGGTAGTCGATCGCCATCGGCGGCAACTCTAGCAGCGTCCGCGAGGCCGCGCGCCGGCCGGCGCTCGCGGCACGAAGTCGACGCGCGACCGCCGCCGGAAATCGCCTCGTTCTGGCGACCGCCAAAACGAGCTATCTTTGCGTCACCGGGACGCGAGAGGGGGCGTCCGACGGATCGGAGCATCGGGCAGGGTCGTCCGCATGCGCGTCCTGATCGTGAGCGATGCCTGGTGGCCCCAGGTCAACGGGGTCGTGGTCACGCTCGTCCACACGGTCGCCGGCCTCGAACGGCTGGGGCACGACGTGCACCTCGTGACGCCCGAAGGTTTCCGAACGCTCCCCGCGCCGAGCTATCCGGAGATAGCACTCGCGCTCAAACCCGGCCGGGAAGTGGCGCGACGCATCGAGGACTTCGACCCCGACGCCGTTCACCTCGCAACCGAGGGCCCGCTCGGCATCGCCGCGAGGCGCCACTGCCTGCGATCCGGCCGTCCGTTCACGACCGCGTGGCACACGCAGTTTCCCGAGTATCTGCATGCACGCTGGCGCATCCCGCTCGGGGTGAGCTATGCGTGGCTGCGGCGCTTTCACGCGCCCTCGCAGGCGGTGCTGTGCGGCACGCCCGCGGTGCGCGACCATCTGGCCGATCGCGGCTTCAGCCGCGTCGAGGTCTGGTGCAAGGGGGTGGATGCAGGCCTGTTCCGGCCGGCCGCGCGCGAGCCCCGCGCAGGCGAGCGGCCGATCTTTCTCTACGTCGGCCGCCTCGCGGTCGAAAAGGGCGTCGAGGAATTCTGCGGCCTCGACCTGCCCGGCACCAAATGGATCGTCGGCGACGGTCCGTCTCGCGGCGCGCTCGAGCGAGAGCATCCGCGGATCCGCTTTTTCGGCATGCTGCGCGGCGAGGCGCTGGCGCACGCCTACCAGCAGGCGGACGTGTTCGTGTTCCCGAGCCGCACCGACACGTTCGGCCTCGTCCTGCTGGAGGCGATGGCCTGCGGCACGCCGGTCGCCGCGCATCCGGTCCGCGGGCCGCTCGACGTGGTCACCGACCGCGACGCGGGCGTGCTCGACGAGGACCTCGCCGCCGCGGCGCTTGCGGCGCTGAAGCTCGATCGCGACCGCGTTCGCCGCTTCGCCGAGCGCTTTCCGTGGCAGGCCGCGACACGGCAGTTCGTCGCGCACCTCAATCCGAGGCCACGGCAGCGCGTGCTGCTGCCCGTGCTCGACAACGATTGACGGCGACTAAGCGGCGCTGAGCGTCTCGACGCGCTCGAGCGCGCGCCAGACGCAGCGGCCCTTCGATTCGCGATCGAGCGCCTCGAGGTACACGCGGTGCTGCGCGAGCTCGTCTTCGCTCGGCATGACGACGACGAGCGGCACGCGGGGCCGCCCGGCGAAGGCGAGCGCGCCGGCGACCGCGGAGGCAAGCACCGGCTCGCCCATGTCGATGGTGAGCGATTCCTGGCCCCGCGTCATCGCGAGGTAAACGTCGGCCAGAAGGCGCGCATCGAGCAGCGCGCCGTGCAGCGTGCGTTCCGCGTTGTCCACGCCGAAGCGCTCGCACAGCGCGTCGAGGCTGTTGCGCTTGCCGGGGAACTGCTCGCGCGCGAGCGCGAGCGTATCGGTCAGCTTCGAGAAGACGCTGCTGCAGCGGGCCTGCCCGCACAGCGACAGCTCGTGATCGAGGAAGGCGACGTCGAACGGCGCGTTGTGGATGATCCACTCGGCGTCGCGCAGGAAGTCGAGCAGCTCGGCGGCCACGTCGGCGAAGCGCGGCTTGCTCCGCAGGTCTTCCCACGTGAGCCCGTGCACCTCGGTGGCGGCGCCGTCGATCTCCCGCTCGGGATTGACGTAGAAGTGCAGGTGCCGCCCCGTTGGGCGGCGATCGACCAGCTCGACGCCGGCGACCTCGATGATGCGATGACCCTGCTTGGGATCGAGGCCCGTGGTTTCGGTGTCGAGGATGATCTGGCGCATTCGTGAGACAGAAGTCAGGCGATGAGTTGACAGTCCGTCCAGGCGCGTTCGCGTACCGAACCGACGCGAAGCATAGCGCGTCGGATTGCCGATGTGAATCCGGTTCGCGAGCGAAGCGATGCGACTTCGTTGCGCCGAACCGGTTGACTGGCGTCGCGCGTCGTGGCACGCGATTCGCATCGCGTCGCGTCTTGCGTGTCGCACCGCGCCGACCGGTGCGCGCCGCGCATCGCGCCGCTGGAGGCGCCGCACGGAGCAGGCGTGCCCGCGACGACCGTCGGGCGCGCGTTCGCGCGCCGCCCGGATCTGGTCGATGCCGTGGAGGGCCGATCGAACGCGTTGCATACCGCGTCGGCCCCGTGAACGTCAACGTCGCTTTCCGCGCTACTTGCGGAATTTCTGGATCGTCGACTGGATTTCCTGGATCGCGCGCTCGATCTCGTCATCGGTCAGGTCGCGCTGCGTACCCTTCCGATCGGTCAGCGTGACGGTCTTGTCGAGCTCGGTCTGGAATTCGCCCAGTCCCATCGTCTCGGTGATCGTCGAGCTCGCCTCGTCGGTGAGCGTCTCGGGCCCCCAGCGCACGATGATGGCGGACAGGTTGTCGCCGTCCGGCCCGCCGCGCTTCTCCGCCTCGCGCATCATCTGCGGCCCGGTCTTCAGGATCGGCGTCGACGTGAGGTAGTTGGCCATCTCGTGCTGCGACACGACGCTCCACAGCCCGTCGGTGCACATCAGCATGATGTCGCCGTTGCGCAGCGGCGTGCGCTTGGAGAGATCGATCACCGGGTCGACGAGGCCGCCGAGGCAGCTGAAGATCTTGTTGCGGTCGGGATGATCGGACACCTCGTCCGCGGCGATGATGCCCTGGTCGACGAGGTACTGGACCTTCGAGTGGTCCTTGGTGTTGCCGATCAGTCCGCCCTGGCGGAACAGGTAGAAGCGCGAATCGCCGACGTGCGCCCAGTAGGCGTGATTGGCCTGCACGACGCAGGCGACGCAGGTCGTGCGCGGCGTCTCCAGCATCGAGAACTGGTTGGCGTACGAGCCGAGCGCGGCGTGCGCGCGCAGCATCGTGTCCTGCAGGAACTTGAGCGGATTCTTCAGGATCGGCTTCGCTTCCTGCTGGAAGCGCTCGATGAACAGGCGCACGGCGATCTGCGCCGCGATCTCGCCGCCGGCGTGGCCGCCCATGCCGTCCGCCACGCACATCAGCAGCGTGTCGCGGCCGTAGGTGTACGCGATGCGGTCCTGGTTGACCTTGCGCGAGCCCTTCCTCGACTCCTGGAAGATCGTGAAACGCATCAACGAATCCGACGAAAAAGGCGTCCGTTCGACCGGTGGCTGACGCACCGTCCCCGGCGCACCTTTTTCGTCCGGCTGGAATCGGACGAGCGCCTCGGGGCAGCCCGTCGGCGCTCGTCGGCAACGGCTCGAAACAACGCGCGCTCCACGGGACGTTGACGCGATGGCATGCGGCCTCTCATGCAGGAAGGCGACGACATCAGGCGCCGATTTCGGAGAAGAGGACGCGCTTCAGGTTGCCGATGAACGTGAGCTTGCGCTTCCTGGGCGCGATGTCGCGGATCGCCTTCTGCAGTGCGAACACGCTTTGCGGCCGCTCGAGCGGATCGAGACGCAGGCACCAGTCGATCACTTCGAGCAGGTTGTCCGAGTACTGGCCGGCCCAGATCTTCTTCGCCGAGACGAGGTGGTCTTCCTGCAGCCGCGCATCGGCCGCCTGCGGCGCGAACGCGGCGAGGCAGGCGAACATCGACGCCCCGGTGCCGTACACGTCGGTCCACGGCCCGAGCCGGTCGGGCTCGCGATACTGCTCGGGGGCCGCGAACCCCGGCGTGTACATCGGGGCGAGCTTGGGCCGATTGCTGGTGAGCGTCTGCCGCGCCGCGCCGAAGTCCAGCAGCACCGGCGAGCCGTCGGTGCGCAGGTAGATGTTCGCCGGCTTGATGTCGAGGTGCAGCAGCTTGTGCGTGTGCACCTCGCGCAAGCCGTTGAGGAGGTGCATGAAGACATGGCGGACGAAGCGCTCGGACATCTGGTCCTGCTTCATCTGGATCTGCTGCTGCAGCGTGCGACCGCGCTCGTAGCGCATCACCATGTACACCGTCTCGTTGGCGCGGAAGAAGTTCAGCACGCGAACGACGTTCGGGTGATTGATCTTCGCGAGCGCCCGGCCCTCCTCGAAGAAGCACTTCATGCCGTAGCGGAACGACGTGAGGTTCTCCGCCGACGATGCGCGCACGATGTCACCCTCGGTGCGCAGCACCAGCGAGCTCGGCAGGTATTCCTTGATCGCCACCGGCGCGCCGGTCTCGTCGAACGCCCGGTACACGATCGAGAAGCCGCCCCGGCTGATCTGGCGATCGATCCGGTAGTTGAGCAGCTGGTAGCCGGCGGACAGCGCCTGGTTCGTGACGGGCATGGGAATTTGCGGACGACAATCCGGACCAGCCCCCGCAATTGCCGTGCCAAACGGTTGCGCGCCTTTGCGCGGGGACGGATAAACGCTACATTCTCGGGAAGAGCACCGCTGAAGTAAAGAAACGGGGCGCTCGCGCGAGTTCCCGCCCAACCGCCCGCCAGCGGCTTTTTGTCGCCTTCCGCGCCCCTCGGGGGCCTTCGTCGACTACGCCATGATTCTCAGCATGACGGGCTTCGCCGCCGTGTCGGACGAGTTGCCGGGCGTCGCGCTGTCGGTCGAGCTGCGCTCGGTCAATCATCGCTACCTCGACTTGACGGTCAAGCTGCCGGACGAGTTCCGCGTGCTCGAGCCGGCTTTGCGCGAACGCATCGCCGCGGAATTGAAGCGCGGCAAGGTCGAATGCCGTATCGGCCTCAATCGACGGGAAGCGGGCGGCGCCTCGCTTGCGATCGACACCAGCCGGGTCGCGTCGCTCGCGAAAGCCGAAGCGTCGATCCGCACGCTCGCCCCGACCGCGCACGCGCTCTCCGTGGCCGAGATCCTGCGCTGGCCCGGCGTCATCGTCGAATCGTCGGTGCCGGCGGACGAGCTCGCGACGCGCGTGCACGCGCTCGTCGACGAGGCGCTGTCCCAGATGGCCGCCTCTCGCGCCCGCGAAGGCGACAAGCTCGCGCGCCTGCTCGAAGCGCGCTGCGCCGACATCGAGACGCAACTTTCGCGCGTCGGGCCGCGCATTCCGGCGCTGCACGCCGCCTTCACCGAGAAGCTCGGCGCGCGCCTCCGCGAAGCGGGCCTCGATCCGAACGAGGACCGGCTGAAGCAGGAGCTCGCACTGTTCGCCACCAAGATCGACGTCGCCGAGGAGGTCGCGCGCCTGTCCACGCACGTCGCGGAAGTGCGTCGCGTGCTGAAGGCGGGCGGAAGCGCGGGCAAGCGGCTCGACTTCCTCGCGCAGGAGCTGCACCGCGAGGCGAACACGCTCGGCAGCAAGTCGGTCGACGCCGAGCTCTCGCAGGTGTCGCTCGAGCTCAAGGTGCTGATCGAGCAGATGCGCGAGCAGGTGCAGAACATCGAATGACCCGGGCGCTCGCCGTATCGATCGCGCGGCTTCTCGATGCCGATTCGCTCGCGCCGGCAGCCGCGGAGCGCCGGCGATCGTGAGCGACGCGTCGACCGGCTGCCTGTTCGTCATCGCCGCGCCGTCCGGGGGCGGCAAGACGAGCCTCGTCAACGCGCTCCTCGCACGCGAGCCCGGCATCCGGCTGTCGGTCTCGTACACGACGCGCAAGCCCCGCCCGGGCGAGATGGAGGGCGTGCATTACCACTTCGTCGACGAGAAGCGCTTCGACGAGCTGAAGGCTTCGGGCGAGCTCCTCGAGCATGCGTTCGTGCACGGCCACTGGTACGCCACGTCGGCGATCTGGCTCGCCGCGCAGGTGTCGGCCGGCCAGGACGTGCTGCTCGAGATCGACTGGCAGGGCGCGCAGCAGGTCCGCCGCCTGCTGCCCGATTCGGTGCACATCTTCGTCCTCCCGCCGTCGCTGCCGGTGCTGAAGGAGCGGCTCGAGAAGCGCGGGCAGGACGGCCCCGAGGTGATCGCGCGACGACTCGAAGGCGCGGTCGAGGAGATGCGTCACTGGGAAGAGTTCGATTATGTTATTATCAATCAAGACTTTGCAACGGCCGTGAACGATCTGGACGCGATCGTCCGGGCCACGCGGCTCGCGGTGGCGCGCCAGCGTGCGCGGCATGCCCGGCTGTTGCAGGAACTGTTCGACAAGTGAACGCGTCTCCTTCCAGAGGAACCCCATGGCCCGCATCACGATCGAGGACTGCCTCGAAAGAATCCCGAACCGCTTCGAGCTGACGCTCGCGGCGACCAACCGCGCGCGCCAGATCACGGCCGGCTCGACGCCGCTCCTCGACGCGGATCGCGACAAGCCGACGGTCATCGCGCTGCGCGAGGTGGCCGCCGGGAAGGTCGGCATCGAGATGCTGCTCAAACCGGCGACCTGACCGCCCGCGCGGGAGCGCTGCACCACGGCCCAGCCATGTCGGAGATCGCCGAGTTCACGCGACACCTGGGCCACTACCTGCCGCCACCGGACGTCGAGCTCGTCGAGCGCGCGTTCGAGTTCTCCGAGTCCGCGCATCGCGGCCAGTACCGGAAGTCGGGCGAGCCGTACATCACGCATCCGCTCGCGGTGGCGAGCATCCTGTCGCAGTGGCGCATCGACGCCCAGGGCCTCGCGGCCGCGCTGCTGCACGACGTGATGGAGGACACCTCCGTCACCAAGAACGAGATCGAGACCACGTTCGGACGGCCGGTCGCCGAGATGGTCGACGGCGTGTCCAAGCTCGACCAGATCCACTTCGACTCGCGCGAGGACATGCAGGCGGAGAGCTTCCGCAAGATGCTCCTCGCCATGGCGCGCGACGTGCGCGTCATCCTGATCAAGCTCGCCGACCGGCTGCACAACATGCGCACGCTGGACGCGATGAATCCGGTGCACCGGCGGCGAATCGCGCGCGAGACGCTCGACATCTACGCGCCGATCGCCAACCGGCTCGGCCTGAACGCGCTCTA
>Ga0307416_100001017_pt1 | contig 14869 bp, 17 predicted proteins | sample DK1Cmetagenome_2_FD_203821 | JGI IMG/M metagenome (GOLD analysis project Ga0307416, IMG submission 203821) | Maize rhizosphere microbial communities from greenhouse at UC Davis, California, United States - DK15-C-3 | ecosystem: Host-associated > Plants > Roots > Rhizosphere > Soil | place...
CGAAGAAGGAGGGCGTCCAGCTCGACTTCCAGGGCCCGGACCAGTTCGACGCGTCGCTGCAGACGCCGATCGTCAACGCGGTTGCGGCGAAGAAGCCCGACGCCGTGCTGGTGGCGCCGACCGACACGAAGGCGATGTACGCGCCGATCAAGCAGCTCGCCGACGCGGGGTCGAAGGTCGTGCTCGTCGACACGACGCTCGAGCAGGCCGACCTCGCGGTCTCGCAGATCGCGTCCGACAACGTCGGTGGCGGCAAGGAGGCGGCGAAGGCGCTCGCCAAGCTGATCGGCGGCAAGGGCAAGGTGTTCGTCGTCAACGTCAAGCCGGGCATCTCGACGACCGACCAGCGCGCCCAGGGCTTCGAGGAGGAGGCGAAGGCGCTCGGTCTCGACTACCTGGGCCAGGACTTCTCCAACGACCAGCCGGAGAAGGCCGCCGCGATCGTCAAGGCGCAGCTGGCGAAGAACCCGGACATCAAGGGCATCTTCGCCACCAACCTGTTCTCCGCCGAGGGCGCCGCGAGCGGCCTGCGCGAGACGGGCAAGCTCGGCGACGTCAAGATCGTCGGCTTCGACGCCGGCCCGAAGCAGGTCAAGGACCTGAAGGACGGGCTCGTCCAGGCCCTGATCGCGCAGCAGCCGGCCGAGATCGGCAAGCAGGGCGTGCAGCAGGCGGTCGCGGCGCTCAACGGCGACGAGACCAAGCCGAAGATCGGCACGGGCTTCACGACCCTCACCAAGGACAACCTCTCCGAGAACCAGGACGCCGTCTACAAGTCGTCCTGCTGAATCCTCCAGACGACGATCAGAGCAGAGTGCGGGGCGCGGCCGCGGGCCGCGCCCCGCGTGCGTTCACGGGCGGATCAGCTGGCTGACTGTGAACGCCGCGCCGTGCGGGTCGGCGAGCACGGCCTGGCGGAAGCCCGGCAAGTCGTACGGGCCCGCGAGCACCTCGCCGCCGAGCGCAGCGGCCCTGCCCGCGGCGCCGTCGGCGTCGGCGACCCAGAAGTCGACGCTCCAGCGCGGCGGGCCGTCGCTTGCGGGCGCCATCGCGGCGACCACCTCGCGCGAGACCGGCTGCTCGGGCTCCCCGCCGACGTAGCCGGGCACGCGCCACAGCGTCAGCTCGCCCTCGCCGACTGAGAACGTCTCGGTCTCCCAGCCGAACAGGTCGCCGTAGAACGCCTTCGCACGCTCGGGGTCGGCGGTGTTGAGCATGCTCATCGACCAGGCTCCCGGCTCGTTGACGACCTGGGCGCCCCTGCGCTGACCCGGCTGCCAGACGCCGAACACGGCGCCGGACGGATCGGCGAGGATCGCCATGCGGGCGCCGCCGGGCGACTCGAACGGGTCGCCGACGACGCTGCCGCCGGCCGCGGCCGCGCGCTCGGCGGCGGCGTCGGCGCTGTCGACCCAGACGTACGTCGCCCATGTAGGGACGGGGGGCGGCGGCGCGCCGTGCGGCGACACGACCGCGGCGACGTCGCGGCCGCGCAGCTTGCAGAGGAAGTACCTGCCCCGGGAACCCGCCGGCATCAGGTCCTCGACGCCCCAGCCGAACAGCTCGGAGTAGAAGTCCAGGGCCCCCTCCGGCTCGGGTTGGACGGCGGCGACCCAGCACGGGACGCCCGGCTGGAACCCGTTGCGCTGGCTCATCGCGCGTCCTCGTACTCGTCGTGGCGCCGCCACCACCGATACGGCGCGGTCTGCGGCCGGCCGGGGGGCGAGTCCTCCCAGGTCTCCTGCCGGCCCAGCGGCGTGAGGTCGAGGAACGTCCAGTTGCTGCCGAGCGCCTCGACGCCACGCCCGGACGTGAAGTAGGTGCGAAAGACGCGGTCGCCGTCGCGCAGGAACACGCTGAGGCCGAACGACTCGCCGGCGTCGCCGGTGACGGCGAAATCAGCGTTGAAGTCGCTGCGCGCGGAGGAGTACCACGGCACCTCCCAGCCCATCCGCCGCCTGTAGCGCTCGATCTTCTCCAGCGGCGCGCGCGACACCAGCACGAACGAGGTGTCGCGGGCGTGCAGGTGGGCGAGGTGGCCGACGTTGTCGACGAACATCGAGCAGCCGTCGCAGCCCGCATCGGGCCAGCCGTCCACCCCAGGGGCGAACATGAAGTGGTAGAGGATCAGCTGGTGGCGCCCGTCGAACAGGTCGAGGAGGCGCGCCTCTCCTCGGGCGCCGTCGAACACGTAGTCCTTCTCGATGCGGACCATGGGGAGCCGCCGCCGCTCGGCGGCGAGGGCGTCGCGCGCCCGGGTGGCCTCCTTCTCCTTGACGAGCAGCGCGTGGCGCGCGGCTTGCCACTCGGCTGCTGTAGCGATCTCGGGGAGCTGCACTCGTCGCCTCCTGGAAGCGTCGATTATCTGGGTCGGCGGAGCGTATCATGTGGTTGGATAATCCAACTATAAAGATGGATTACAGGACTTTGGGCTAGACTGACTCCGCATGCCGGCGAAGCGCACATACGGCGACCCCTGCGGCATCGCGCGGGCTCTCGACGTCGTCGGGGAGCGCTGGGCGCTGCTCGTCGTGCGCGAGCTGCTGCTCGGCCCCAAGCGCTTCACGGACCTGCGGGCGGGGCTCGCGCACGTCGGACCCGACATGCTCTCTCAGCGCCTGCGCGAGCTCGAGCAGGCCGGCGTGGTGCGCCGCCGGACGCTGGCACCGCCGGCCGGATCGCGCGTCTACGAGCTGACCGAGCGCGGGCTGGAGCTGGAGCCTGTCGTGCTCACGCTCGGCCGCTGGGGGAGCAGGGCCCCGTTCCCGGCCGACAACGCGACGCTCGGGCCCGACGCGTTCGTGCTCGCGCTGAAGACGCTGTTCGACCCGGCCGCGGCCGGCGACCTCGGCGCGACCTATGAGCTGCGGCTCGGCCAGCACCGGTTTCACGCGCGGGTGGACAGAGGCCGCCTCGAGCTCGCGCGCGGCGAGGCGCCGGCGCCGGACGCGACGATCGAGTCCGACACGGCCACGCTGTCGGCGGTGCTGTGGCACGGCCGGCGGCTGGCCGACGCACTGCGCTCCGGGGACGTCGAGATCGGCGGCAGCCGACCGGCGGCGAGGCGATTCCTGCGGCTGTTCCCGCTCGACGCGCCCGCCGCCGTCAGGGCTCCCGCGCGGCGCGCGTGAGCTGCTCGGCGTAGGTGCTGACGCTGCGCGGCTCGATTCCCAGCGCGTGCAGCGGCGCGTCGGTCCATTCCGCGTCGGTCAGGTCGGCGAACAGCGACAGCCCCATCACGGATGCGATCTCCGGCCGCGGCCGGCGCAGGACGCGCATGCCGGCGCGCAGCGCGGCGCGTGGCACGTGACGCGTCCGGAACGTGCGGCCGGTGGCGCGCTCGAACATCGCGACGGCCTGGTTGCGCGTCAGGCGCTCGGGGCCGCCGAACTCGACCAGCGCGGGTGGATCCGCGGCAAGCGCCAGGCGGGCGACGGCCTCGGCCACGTCGTCGGTCGCGACGTAGCGCGCGTGGGCGTCGCCGCGGCCGAACACGATCACCCGGCCGCGCTGCCAGTCGAACTGCGTGATCGGCGACAGCCACAGCTCCTGGAGCGCGTCCGGGCGGACGGTCACCGAGCGCATCGGCGAGGCGGCGAGGCGCCGCTCCACCGCTCGCTTGGTGGCGGCGAGCGGGAAACTGCGGGCCGCCTCGTCGCTGAGCCCGGCGAACGAGACGAACACGAACCGCCGAACGTCGGCACGCTCGGCGGCGTCGATCAAGGCCAGCGTGCCGTGTCCGTCGACGGCGCGCAGATCGAGCCGCTCGCCGGCAAGCGCCCGCGCCATCGCGGTGACCGTCGTCACGACGCAGTCGGCGCCGCGGACGGCGGCAGCGAGGCTTGCCGGCTCGCAGAAGTCGCCGCGCGCGACCTCCGCTGCGAGCTCGTGCGCCAGGGGCTCGCCGGCGCGCGAGCGCAGCAGGAGTCGCAGTGGGACCGACTCGGACGCGAGCCGCCGCGCGACCCGCCCGCCGAGCTCGCCCGTGGCACCGCAAAGGAGCAGCACTGCGCCAGTCTGGCGGCGAACGCCGACGGCGGTCAACCCTCGAGTAGCCTGGCTGCCGATGAGCACGGCGACGACCGCGGACGACGAGGCCTATCGCAGGCTGGTCGAGCCCTACCGCCGCGAGCTGCACGCGCACTGCTACCGGATGCTCGGCTCAGTCCACGACGCCGACGACGCGCTGCAGGACGCGCTGCTGCGGGCCTGGCGCGCGCTGGGCCGGTTCGAGGGCCGCAGCTCGCTGCGCTCGTGGCTCTACCGGATCGCGACCAACACGTGCCTCGACCTGATCGCCCGGCGGCAGAAGCGGGTGCTGCCGATCGACCACGGCGCCGCCGCCGATCCGCACGCCGATCCGGGCGAGCCGATCGTCGAGTCGATCTGGCTCGAGCCCTACCCGGACGAGCGGCTGGGCGTCGAGGACGGGTTCGCCGCGCCCGAGGCCCGGTACGAGCGGCGCGAGGGCGTCGAGCTCGCGTTCATCGCCGCGCTCCAGCACCTACCGGCGACGCAGCGCGCGGTGCTGGTCCTGCGTGAGGTGCTCGGGTTCTCGGCCGCCGAGGTCGCCGAGACGCTCGATACGACGACCGCGTCGGTCAACAGCGCGCTGCAGCGCGCCCGCGCGGCCGTCGACGAGCGGGTGCCGGAGCGCAGCCAGCAGGCGACGCTGCGTGCGCTCGGCGACGAGCGCGTCCGTGCGCTCGTCGAGCGCTACGTCGACGCATGGGAGCGCGGCGACGTCGAGGCGGTCGTCGCCATGCTGGCGGAGGACGCCACGTTCTCGATGCCGCCGCAGCGCAACTGGTACCGCGGCCGCGGCGCGATCGCCGCGTTCCTGCCGCGCGGACCGCTCGCGATGCGGAGGCGCTTCATCCCCGTGCGGGCGAACGGGCAGCTGGCGTTCGGCACCTACCGCTGGGAGGCGGACGCCGGGCGCTTCAGGAAGAACGCCGTCCACGTGATCACGCTGCGCGGGAGCGAGATCAGCGACATGACGGCGTTCCTGTACCCCGACGCTTTCGCGGCGTTCGGGCTGCCCGAGCAGCCCTGAAGCCGCTCAGCCGGCCTGCGCGCGACGCGCGTCGCCCGCGTAGTCGTCGCGTCGCTCAGCTCCGGAAGAACACCGGCGCGAGGACGTCGTCGGGAACGCCGTGCCACTCACCGGCCAAGCTCCGGTGCGAGGGGTTGGGCATCCCGCCGGCCACGGCGGCCATTCCGGTGAGATCGTCACTGCTGCCTTGGCTGTCGAGGACGAGCGTCGCAACGGTCACCGAGGCCAGGAACCGTCCCGCGAACGGACCTTGCTCAGGCTCGCGTCCGCGGTCGCCATCGCTGTCGTCGAGCGTGGGGCGGTCAGACGGGAAGCGGCCGCGGGCGCCGGACCGGCACATACGTGCGCAGCCAGGAGCGCCGCCGGCGGGGCTCGGGCACGACCCGCATACGCTGCCACTCGACGAGCGTGAGGTCCGCGGGGGCGTCGGACTCGATGTAGTTCATGACGTGGTCGGGCATGTGACAAAGGTCTCATGCCCGCGTCCGGCGCGAAGCGGGGCCAGCCTGCCTTCCGGCGCGGGAGATCCGGCCTGCGCGCGGTGGCAAACCGAACCTCCCGGTGCGGAGCGACCCTCGCGTGACGAGCGGGCCGGCGCGGTGACGCCCCCCGATCAGGCGGCGCGGTCTGTGGGCAGCCGGACCGGCAGCCGCCCGCTGTCGGCGAGCGTCTCGCCCAGCCGGCGCATCGCCTTCTCGTTGCCGCGCTTGAGCCACGCCCGCAGCAACGGCGCCATCAGGCGCTCGGACAACGGCATCTCGACGGACGCGAGCTCGAAGCGAATGTGGGTGCCGCCGCCGCCGGGCAGCTCCTCGAGCGTGTACGTGCCGCGCGTGCGGCGGCGCCCCTTGGCCCCGACCGACTCCTCGACGGTGGTCACCGGCGCCTGCGCCGCGATCACCTCCATGTCGATCCAGTCGTTCGGGCCGGGCACGTTCGCGCGCATGCGCGCCTTGGCGCCGATCCCCGCGGCCGGGCCGGAGTAGGTCCAGTCGACGAGCATGTGATCGGTGAACGACTCGTGGTTGGCGTACGCGTCCAGGAACGCGAAACCTCCTCGCGTGGGCGGTCGACCTGGACGGAGACGCGGATCGGCTTCATGGGGAGGATCCTCTCGACGTTTGTGACAGCGCGTCGCATGAGTGTGGCAGACTTTGCGACGCTGTGTCAACGCCCGCTCGCAACCGAGCGCCGCGCGTCCCTGCGGAGCAGGCGCGGCGCCAGATCATCGAAGCCACCGCGCGGCTGCTCGCCGACCGCCGCTTCCGCGAACTGACGGTCGAGGAGGTGATGGCCGAGGCCGGGCTCGCGCGCACCGTCTTCTACCGCCATTTCGACGGTCTGGCCGGCATCGTCATCGGCCTGCTCGACGATCTGCTCGCCGCGGTCGTCGCCGAGGCGGAGACGGGCGACCCCGACGATCGCGAGACGCTGCGGCGCCAGCTGGCGCTCGCCGTCGGCACTTATCGCGAGCACGGCCGGCTGCTGCTCGCGCTCGACGAGGCGGCGCACCACGACGACGCGGTCGAGCGCGCCTACCGCGCGTGGCTCGACCACACCGTCGAGGTCAGCGCGGAGCTGATCGAGCGCGGCGTCGAGCGCGGCCACACACCGCCGATGCCGGTGCGCGAGGTCGCCCGCGCGCTGACCGCGATGAACGCCAGCTACCTGCTCGAGCTCGTCGCGCGCGACCCGTCGTTCGACGCCGACGCCGCGCTCGAGGCGCTCTGGACCGTCTGGAGGCAGACGACGTGGCCTTGATCGGAGGGATGCGGATGGACTTCGCCGCGATGCTCGACGTCGCGCTGGAGGAGGCGCGCGCGGGAATGCGGGAGGGCGGGATCCCGATCGGCAGCGCGCTGTTCGATGCGTCGGGCCCGCTCCTGGGCCGTGGTCACAACCGCCGTGTCCAGCACGACGATCCGTCTGCTCACGCGGAGGTCGACGCGTTCCGCAACGCCGGGCGCCGGCGCTCGTACCGCGACACCGTGATGGTCACGACGCTCGCACTGCAGCGGCCTGATCCGGCAGTTCGGCATCGGCAGCGTCGTCGTCGGCGAGTCGCGGACGTTCCAGGGCGGGATCGACTGGCTGCGCGAGCTCGGCGTGCGCGTCGTCGACTGCGACTCGAGCGAATGCGTCGACCTGCTGGCCGAGTTCATCGCGCGCAGGCCGGACGTCTGGAACGAGGACATCGGCGCCTGACCCGACGCGGGTGCACGCCTCGTACGCCGTCTCGATCGACACCCGGGACTCGAGCTCGTTCACCGACCCGCGCGACGGCAACGAGGACGAGGGCTTCGACATCGAGGTGAATCGCCCAGCTGGTGCGTCGCAACATCTCGCCGGGCCGGCGTGACCGCATCAGCCTGGCCCGGCGGGATTGGGAGCGCGTCTAGCCTTCGAGCTGGAGCGCGCGGAGCCCGCTGGAGCGCCGGAGGCGCGAGATCGCGCGCAGCCGGGTGGGACCGATGCTGCCGATCGGCATGCCGAGCGTGTCGCTGACCTGCTCGTACGTGATGTCGGGCTTCGCGACGAGCAGCGCCATCAGCTGCCGGTTCCGGTCCGGCAGCTGCGCGAGCGCGCCGAGCAGCGCGGCGCGCCGCTCCGCGGCGACGAGCTCGTGGTGCGGCTCGGAGTGGTGCCCGGTGTCGCCAAGCGTCGGATCGTCGGTCGGCTGCTCGCGCAGCTGGCCCTGCAGCACCCGCAGGCTCTGCCGCCGTGCGGTCGTCTTCAACCAGCCGCTGACCGCGGCGGGGTCGCGCAGCGTGCGCCCGTGCTCGAGGAACTGCATCCACGTGGTCTGGATCACGTCGTCGGCATCCCATTTGCTCAGGCGGTAGAAGCGCGTGACGCCTCGCAGCGGCTGCTCGAAGCGGTCGACCAGGCGGCGCATGGCGGCGGCGTCGCCGGCGGCGGCGGCGCGGACGATCGCGACGAGCTCGCGGTCGGGCGGACTGGGGGCCGGCTCGGGGCCGTCCGCGAACGTGTCGCGGGAGACCGGCTCGAGGACCGGCGGCGACTCGATGACGGTGGGGGAGAACATGCGACCCACCGTCGCCGACGCCGGTTGCAGCGGGCTTGCAAGATGGCAACAGCGAGCTTTCAGCCGCCCTGCCTGCCGCCGTCCTCGGGCCTGCGGGCGCCGGGCAGCACGATCGTCGTGCGCGTGTCGCCGCGCCGGGTCCGCGAGCAGGTCGACGCAGTGCCGGGCCGCGATCGCGTCCGGGGCGGCGCTGATCCCGGCAGCCCCGCGCCGGGTGAGGCGCCGACGGCGGCGAACGTGGACACGAAGCGTGCCATCGGAGCGCCCTCGGCTGGCTGCGCGCTACCGCGGTGACCCCCGACACGCGGATTTCTGAGTCGGCTGCAGGGCCTAGGCGCGGTTCGTCGGTGTTAGGAATCGCCTGCAAAACCGGCGACTTATCGCGTCAGCGTCCAGCGCGGCCGAAGGCTCCCGAACTTCAGAACACGACCCCAACACGACCCCAACCGACGCTGACCACCACCTGGTCTTCGAGCTCGCGAGGGCACGACCCCGCGGTTACACGGCTCGCCGGGCTCCAGCTCGACTTCTCAAGCGCCCCCGCGGGGACACTCGGTCGGCTTCTAACACGCGCTCGCGCTCATCCCTCGTCAGCTCGCCGACCCAACGGGCTAGCGGAACTGCGCAGCATGAGCCGGATGCGCCGGTGGTTGGCTCTGATTCGGCGTTGAGCTGCTGAGCGTCACGCTAGAGGCGACTATGGCCACCGTGAAGAGAGCCACCGTGAACGCTCGGAGACGCTTGGGCGTCATCCAGTCGGGCAGATGCGTTTGAAGCCAGCCCCGAACGCCGGTCGCTCCCGTGGCGGCCACCATGTCAACGGGAACCGAATAGTGCGCCGGTTTCGGGAATCGAATAGTGCGCCGGCCGTGGCTCGTTTGTGATCTTGATCGTGATCGTGTGCGAGCCGGCGAAGCCGCGAGGCTCGGTCGGGGAGGCCTCAGAGTTCTGTTGGGCGGGCGCGCGGGGAGGGTTTGGCTCTGGGCGCGGTGTTGGTGCCGCGTTCGCGCAGGCGGTAGCTCTTGCCCTTGAGCGTGACCATGGTGGCGTGGTGGACGAGGCGGTCGATCAGGGCGGCGGCGACCATCGCGTCGCCGAGGATTTCCCCCCAGGCCTCGAAGCCGCGGTTTGAGGTGACGATGATCGAGCCGCGCTCATAGCGGCGCGAGACCAGCGCGAAGAGCAGGTTGGCGGCCTGGCGCTCGAGCGGGAGGTAGCCGACCTCGTCGACGACCAAGAGGCCGTAGCGTTCGAGGCGGCGCAGTTCGTCGTCGAGGTTGTTGCGGTCCTGGGCGGCTTCCAGGCGCGTGACCCATTGCTGGGCGGTCGCGAACGCGACTCGATGGCCGGCCTGGCAGGCCTTGATTGCGAGCGCGATCGCGAGGTGCGTCTTGCCGGTCCCGGGCGGCCCGATCAGGCAGACATTGGCGTGCTCTGAGATCCAGGCGAGCTGCGCGAGGTGCAACAGCAGCGGCCTCTCGGCCGACGGCTGCGCGGTGAAGTCGAAGTCCTCGAGCGTCTTGTAGGCGGGGAACGCGGCGTGCCGGATGCGTTGACGCGCGCCGGATGCGTCGCGCGCGAACACCTCGGCCTCGAGCAGCACCTCGAGAAACTGCTCGTAGGCCCAGCCCTCCTCGCGCGCTCGCTCGGCGGTCTGCGCGAGACGTTCGCGGACGCGTGGGGCCTTGAGCTTTGCGAGCAGGTAGGGCAGGCGTTCGCCGGTCGCTGACGTCTGAGCGCTCATGCGCTCAGCTGGGCGTAGTCGGCGAGCTCGGGCGACGCGACCGCCGCGACGCGCAGCTCGCGCAGCGGTGCCGGCGCCGGTGGCTCGGGCCGCAACCTTGGCGGCGGAAACCAGCGGCCGCGGTCATGGCTGCGGATGTAGCGCGCGACGATCTGCCCGCGATGCGCGATCCAGACACGATCGCGATCGAAGCGCAACTCGACGCGCTGTTGGACCAGCGACTCCGGCGCGCGGTAGAAGTTGCCGCCGAGCTTGAGGTAGCAGTCCAGCGGCACCCGCGTCGCGCGCCGTCCGCCGTAGTCGAACGCGACCGGCGGCAACGGCCGCAGCGCGTCCCATTCGACCTCAAGGCGCTCGTTGACCCAGAAGCCGCCGCTCGCGTGCCGGCGCCGGTTGCAGACGCGATCGCGCCAATCGGCGTACTGCGCGTCGAGATCGCTCAGACCGGCGATCCGGCGCGCCGGCCAGAACCCCGTCTTGACGTGCCGGACCGCGCCCTCGACGGCGCCCTTCTCGCGCGGCGTCGCCGGCGTGCACGCCGTTGCGTGAAACGCGTAATGGCCGCGCAACGCGACAAAGCGCGGATTCCACTGGATCACGTCGCCGTCGCGCTGCGCGACGACCGAGCGCAGGTTGTCATAGACGCACTCGCGTGGGACGCCGCCGAGCCATTCCAGCGCGCGGACGTGGCCCTCCAGAAACGACTCGGCCGACAGATCGAAGCTGAAGTGCGCCGTCTGCGCGCCCGAGAACGGCAAGCTCGCGATCAACGCGTAGACGCGCCGCGTGCGCCCGGCAACCTTCGGCCGCGTCGGCATCTCCGCCCAATCAAGCTGCAGCACCTGCCCCGGCCGATAGCCCGTCTTCTGCGCCGCCCGCACCTTGCTCGGGCGCATCCGCGCCAGGCGCTTCTTGACCAGATCGACCGACCCCGCATAGCCGTAGTCCTCGCGCAGAATCTCCGTCACCCGCGGCGCCTTGATCTCCGGCCACTCCTCCAACAACCGCGCCAGCACCGGCTCCAGCGGATCGAGCATCGATCCCCTCGGTGCCCGCTGATAGCGCGGCGGCTCGTCAGCCTCGACCAAGCGGTCGACCGTGCGCCGATTGATCCCCAACCTCGCCGCGATCTGCCGCTTCGAGACCCCATCCGCGGCCAACGCCCGTACCTGCGCCCACTCCATCGCGCTGCGCACCTCCTCGCCGCCCCTCTCTCGCTCGACTCAACCCATCAATCGAGAGATATGGCGACACCCCGGCGCCGCCTGCGCGGCGGCGCACTATTCGCTTCCTAGAAGTGGCGCACTATTGGGCTCCCGGCGTCAGAGCTTGTGAAGGATGTGCGAGACGTGGATGCCACGGTCTTGATGCTGGAGTTCGCCGCTAGGTCGAAGCTTGGTCCTCGCTCGCCGGACGCAGCGTGGCGCAGCTCGGTTGCGCTGTCCCAGCGAATCAAGCACTGAGGGCTCGGACGCGACGCAGCGCTCCCGCTTGTGGGAGCTGGCGCGCTCGCGTGCTAAATCAAAGCGAGCTCACCGATCGCGGTACACGATCCGGCCGCGGTTGAGGTCGTAGGGCGACACCTCGACGCGCACGCGATCGCCCGGGAGGATGCGGATGCGGTAGCGGCGCATCTTGCCGGCCACGTGGCCCAGGACGTCGTGGCCGTTGTCGAGCTGCACCCGGAGCATCGCGTTCGGGAGCGCCTCGACGACCTCCCCCTCGAACTCAACCTTTTCTTCCTTGGCCAAACTAGATCACTCGTACGTTGGTGGCCTGGGGCGCGTCGCGGTGTTGCCCGGCCTCCACTCGACCTTGGCGCCGTCGGCGAGCGTGCGAAGGCCGTCGCGCGCGGCGAGCGTGTCGCTGTCGCGAGGCGCGAGTTCGGACGCCTCAAGCACGAGTGGGCGCTCGCGCCACTTTGCGTCCGTGGACTGGATCGGGTTCGGCTGCACGCCGATCTGACGATCCTCGCCAAGCTCGCCTGCGCGCTCAGTCGAGCGCGAGCCGTGCCGCTCGCGGCGTAAGCCGAACCGCGAAAGCACTGGCCCCGCAGTCGATCCCGTTTGCCTCAAGGGTGCGTTGCCTCGTCGCGCTGGGCGCGTGTTGGCGTAGAACCGCTCTCGGGCCGGGATTGTTGGCCGCAGGGCCAGCTTCAACAGACCCTACTCCTCTGAAAACGGCTATCGCGAGCGGGATCAGATAACGAACACGATCACAACGATCACGACAACGACCGCGACAACCGCCATGGCGAGTGTCCGGGTGTCCATGGTGTCTCCGAGCGGTAGGGATCGACTGGCGACCCTACTCCGTTTCGCTAGCCGTTTCGCTAGACCCTCCTAGCAGGCGCAGCCTTGGCGGCCAGCTCAGCTCGTCCCCGTCGGCGCCGCCTCTCCGACCGCTGCCGCGCGGGGATGGCCTACGCGCCGCCGGCCGCCTGCGGCTCGATCGTCTGGGCGTCCGAACTCCCGCCGACCTGCACGCGGCGCGGCTTGGCCGCCTCGGCGACCGGGATCGTGAGCGTGAGCACGCCGTGCTCGCAATTGGCCCGCATGTTTTCGGTGTCGAGCGTGTCGCCGAGGAAGATCTGCCGCGTGTAACTCCAGCGGCGGCGGTTCAGGTCGCGGGGGCTAGCGGTCGGGCTCCGACACCTGGATCACTTGGGCCGGGTTGAAGACAATCCAGCGGGTCTCCCCCCAGCCGTGATCAGTCGGCTCCCGGCCCTGTCCGCGCATCGTCGCCTGTCCAGCCTGGCTGCTCTCCCACACGTGCCGAGCCGCCCACCCGGGGTCGTGACCAGTGGGCTCCCAGACCCGCCCGCGCATCGCCTGGCCCGCCTGGATGTTCTCCCACACCTGCCGAGCCGCCCACCCGGGGTCTGTGCCGGGCGCGCCTTCGGCGGCGAATTCGACCAGCCACGTAGCGATCATCGTGTGGACCGTCATTTCCATCAGGCGCCTCCCCAACGCTTCGCGGCGATGCCCTCCCACGGGACCCGCGGCTGAGCGACCCGCGCCTCGAGCTCGGCACAAGCCTGATCGTGCCATGCGCGTCGCCCAGTGATGTTCCACTCACCGCCGAGGATGTCCAAACTGCCATCGGCCACGCTGGCGGCATCCGCGAGCATCGTGACCCTCATTCGCCGCAGCATCGCAGACCCCGGCGCGCTCGACCGCCGCGCGGGCCGTTCCTCGCGCGCCGCCGGGGCGTCAGCCCAGCCGTGGGGTCACAGCGCTCGAAGTGGATCGCGTCGACGCCGACCGCGTCATGGATGCGGCGCGCCGTCGTCTTAGTCGGCGGCGAGCCAGCGGAGCCCCACACCCAGCGTCGTCGCCATGCGAGTGCACGCCGACGCGCTCGGCGCGGACTGCATGTCGGGCCTCGGTGCTCCCGCGCGACGATGCCCACCACTTCCGGGCCCTCAGGCGCGCGGTCGCGGTGATACACGGCGCCTTCATAGCGAATCTGGCTCGGGTTGGGCGACAAGGAGGACACCGGATGAGGCTGCACGCTAACGCGGCGCTTATATTCAGGCAGCGGCGCCGGATGGTGCAGATGGTGGTTGAGCAGGGAGACTCGATCAGACGCGCGGCGGCCGAGTTCAAGATCTCTGAGAAGACCTGTTCTAAGTGGGTGGCCCGCTACCGAGAGGCCTCAGAGGCCGGACTGGTGGATCGCAGCTCGGCGTGTGTGGTCGTGGCCAACCGAACGCCCGAGTCGCGTGTGGAGGCGATCGCGGCGTTGCGCCGGTTGCGGATGACCGGCCCGGAGATCGCCGAGTGCTTGGGTATGCCGGTTTCCACGGTGTCGGGCATCCTGACGCGGATCGGGCTGGGCCGGCTGGGGCGGCTCGGCCTGGAACCGGCCGAGCGCTATGAGCGCGAGCGGCCGGGCGAGCTGATCCACATCGACGTCAAGAAGCTCGGCCGCATCCGCGGCGGGGCGAGACATCGCATGACCGGCCGCCGTCACTACAAGCAGACTCGCACCGACGCCGAAGGACGCCGACGCGAGACGACCGGCTGGGAGTACGTGCACGTGGCGATCGACGACGCCACCCGCTTGGCCTACGCCGAAGTGCTCGCCGACGAGCAAGCCCGCACGGCGGTCGGGTTCCTCGCCCGCGCGATCACCTTCTTCGCCGGCTACGGGATCACCGTCGAGCGCGTGATCACCGACAACGGCTCGCCCTACCGCTCGGCGATCCACGCGCTGGCCTGCCGCGCCCTGGGCATTAGGCACGTGCGCACCCGTCCAGGCGGCCCAGACCAACGGAAAGGCCGAGCGCCTGATCCGCACGATGCTGGGCGGCTGGGCCTACGGTGCGCACTACCGCAACAGCGCCGAGCGCACCGCCGCCCTTGACGGCTGGATCTACCGCTACAACCATCAGCGCCGACACCGAGCCATCGGCCGCCAACCGCCCATCACGCGGCTGAACAACCTGCTCGGGACCTACAACTAGGCCTCCATCTTGGGCGGTTGAGGGATCAGGCGACCAGCGTATTCGCGGCGTAGGCCTCCCCCCGGGAAGCGTCCTCCGGATGGGGGGCGGGCGCCTCCTTTCCGGGCCGGGCGGACTAGTGCCGCCGCAGCAGCCCGTGGCGCTCGAGGAACGGTCGCCCGCGAGCACGGCAGCGCGGGTCGCCGCCGCGCTGAACGTCGAGGCCCGGCATGTGCCGGGCCCTTGGAACGGGTGACCCCACCGCCACCACCTGTTCGGTTGCAGAGACCGGTGGATCGCGGCGGGGCAGTTGCCCGCTGGCTACATCATCCCGCTCATGTCGGGCATGCCGCCGTGGCCCCCGTCCTTCTCGGGCGGCTCGGCGACGATCGCCTCGGTGGTGAGGATGTTCTTGGCGATCGACGCGGCGTTCTGCAGCGCCGAGCGGGTGACCATGGCGGGGTCGATGACGCCGGCGTGCACCAGGTCCTCGATCTCGCCGGTCTGGGCGTTGAGGCCGTGGCCCTCAGGCGCCTTGCGGACGTCGTTGACGACGACCGAGCCCTCGCGGCCGGC
>Ga0307416_100001018_pt1 | contig 14867 bp, 16 predicted proteins | sample DK1Cmetagenome_2_FD_203821 | JGI IMG/M metagenome (GOLD analysis project Ga0307416, IMG submission 203821) | Maize rhizosphere microbial communities from greenhouse at UC Davis, California, United States - DK15-C-3 | ecosystem: Host-associated > Plants > Roots > Rhizosphere > Soil | place...
TTGAGCGTCACATAGAGGAACAACCCGTCGCCGTCGGTGAGCTTGTCACGCCCCTTGGCGGCTTTGATAGCACCGCCGAAAGTGCCACGATGGTATCTCTCGATCAGGGAGCGGTGGACACCATCAGATGTATCATCGGATTATTGGTATGCGGTGATATCCAGCCACTCCGCATGAGCGGAGTATGTCACAGAAGACCCGCATAAACAGCCATTTGCGAGAGGCAGTGGCGCCCTCTGAGAGAGGTAATGGTGACCCCTACGGGAATCGAACCCGTGTTTCAGCCGTGAGAGGGCGTGGAAAAGACGGCTGTGGACGTCCTTGTAATGTAACAAAAACAACGAGTTATATGATTCTCGTCCTTGCCAATCCGACGCGGTTCTGGTAGGTGAAAAAGATAAGAAGTGGAAGCTGGACTGTTTCATCATGCCAAGGGCCGTTGCAGATGTTCGTCTTCAGGATCGCACGGCCCGTGCGCGGCTGGCGGTCAAATCCGTGCCCTATTGGCGGCTGATTTCCGAAGGGTTTCACCTTGGCTATTACAAGGGCGCGCGCAAAGCCTCCTGGGTCGTTCGACTGCGCCGGACTGACAAGGCCAATGCCTACGTGACCGCTGCGCTCGGCGAGCCGGACGATGTTCTCGACGCCGACGACGCAAATATCCTCAGCTGGAAGCAGGCCTTCGCCAAAGCGTTGCAATGGATGGAGCTAAAGACCAAGGGCGTCCCAAGCGCGCTTGATCCCAACATCACCGTTGCGACAGCTATTGCCGCTTATATCGAGCGGCGCGATGCGCGGAAGGCAGCGCAGGCGGGGAGGGCGGTGCGATCCGACGCCCACTACAAGCTCAACCGGCACGTCCTTTCGGACAAGAAGCTGGCCGGGCTCGCTTTGCGGGATCTGACCGAAGCGGATCTGCGCGCCTGGCAGAAGCGACTCGTGAAACAGAAATTCACAACCACCCAGCGCCTGCTCAACGAGGTGAAGGCCGCGCTCAACGCGGCTTGGACAGAGCATCGACAGGCGCTGCCCAGCGATCTGCCGATGACCATCAAATATGGGCTGGCGCTGGAAGCTCCGGCCGTCATCGAGTCGAAAGCACGTGAAAACCAGATTCTGGCGGACATGGAGATCCGCAAGATCGTTGCGGCGGCGATCGCCGTGGACGAGGATTTCGGCAGGATGGTGGCGGTTCTGGCCGCGACGGGCGCCCGATTCGCGCAGTTGCGCCGCATGACGGTGGCCGACGCGCTTTTGGAGCATGGGCGCCTCATGATCCCCCAATCCTACAAGGGAAAGAAGTACAATCAGCACATCCGGGTCGCGATCGGGGCCGACATCGTTGAATTGCTTCGCCCGGCTGTTGAGGATCGTCCACTCAGTGCGTCGCTCCTTGAGCGATGGCATGTTCGTCAGATCTCAGCGGTGAAGTGGGAGCGGTATGAACGAGGGGCATGGAAGACGGCCTCGGAACTGACTCGTAACTGGCAGGAGGCGATGAAGGAGGCGGGGCTGCCGGCGGCGACGATTCCGTACGCCCTTCGGCACAGCTCGATCGTCAGGGGGCTGCGAGTCGGTCTTCCGATTCGCTTGGTTGCCGCGCTTCACGATACTTCGGTCGTCATGATCGAGAGGCATTATTCCCGGTGGATCGTCGACGGGCTCGATGACCTTGCCGCCCGCGCTGTGGTCACACTGATGCCGGTAGCGGCTTGATCAAAATGAGGCTTAAATGGGGTAGGATGGATGCTGGCAATGGTGGCATCTCAGCCTGACAGTGATTTGCTTTGCGGGTGACAGCGCTGATCGATAACGAGATTTCAACTCGGCCATAGCGGCTATGGCACCCTACATTACCTTATTAAAGGCGCCGAACTCAGCGCGAGGCAGCCTCTCGAAGATCGATGCCCGATCCCCATAGCCAAGCGTCGAGATCCCGTTGATCTTCATCAGCCGCCCGACCCGGCGCCCGCCAAGGTCGAGCCCAACTTCTTTGAGTTCCATGGTCATCTTCGGACGACCATAGCTGCCAAGGCTGAGGCTGTACTGTTCCCTGATATGGGCCAGCACTTTCATATCCGTCCGCTCCCGCCGACTGATCGGTCGCGAGCGCCAGGAACGATAGCCACGCTCACTGACAAGCATGACACGGCAGAGGAGTTCAACGGGCCACCGGTGCCGCCAGCTATGCACAAACGCGAGCTTCACGGCCTTTGGCTCGCGAAGAACTGCGTGGTCTTCCTAAGAAACAGCCATGTCGGGCTCCGGCGGCAGTTCCTGGAGTGAGAAGCCGAAGGTCTTGGCGCGGCGCTGGAGGTTGCCAATCACCCGACTGCGATACCGCTCCTCATACTGTGTAGCGCCGGGATCATGGTACGCCATGCCGTACCGCAAGCTGTTGTAGAACAACACCGCGATCTTGCGCGCCGTGGCCGTAACCGCCTTCGCCTTTCCCGCGCGTGCAGACAGCCGCCGATAAAGCGCGCCCAGTGCGGTGTCGCTGCGGCCCAAGGTGGTTGCGGCCAGACGCAGAAGCGCCGCCGCGCGGCTCGATGATCGTCGCGTTTTCGACGAGAGCAGCTTGCCACCCGATATCTTGTTGCCCGGCGCGAGACATAGCCAGGACGTAAAATGCTTGGAACTGGGCCATGCCGCGAGGTCAGTGCCGCACTCGCCGACGAGCTTGAGCGCTAGAGACGGGCCGATTCCATGAATCTGCGTCAAGTCCACACCCAGCACGCGATAGAGTGTGGACCTGACCTCGAAGTCAGGCGTGTTCACCTGCCGCTTTTTGGTCCGGACTTTGGGAAGGTCCCGTACATCATGCCCCTTGCCGATCTGCAGTGCCTTGAGCGCGGCCTCCAGCTCCGGTCGCATTCTAGAATCTTGGTCTGGTAAAAGTCGTAGAGCGCAAGAGCCTGGCAGAGCGCGAAGATGTGCTCGTCCCGCCAGTTCCCTGACAAAGCCGCGCAGATTTTGTCGACGGATGCGTGACACCGGACGTCGCGCATTTGGGCCAGCGTGTTGGGTGTGCGTTCTCCCGCAACAATGGCCCTGATGATCCTCATGCCCGTCACACCGGTAATATCGGAGACGACATGATGGAGTTGCACATTCATCTCCATCAGCGCCTTTTGCATATGCTGGATATGAGACGCGGTATACTCGATCAATCGCTCGCGCTGCCGGAGATAGGCACGCATGGTAGCCACGCCCGCCTCGGGACGGAAGCTTCCCCGCAACAACCCATAGCTGTGAAGGCGCTGCAACCAGGCGGCATCGCTAACGTCGGTTTTGCGGCCGGGTACGTTCTTGGCGTAACGAGCATTCACCAGGATGACATTGAAGCCGTGCTGCTCCAACACTTCATAGGCCGGAATCCAGTAAACACCGGTGGATTCCATCGCCACGTTGGTAACGCCGCATGCCTTGAACCAGCGAGCCATCTCATGCAGGTCGCCGGTGAACGTGCCAAATGCCCGCACGGGATTATCGTCCACCTGCGGATTGATGGCCGCCATGTGCATGGTCGAGCCGATATCGATGGCGGCGGCGCCAGGGTTGACCATGGACAAGGCGTCCGAACCCGGGGATTTTGCTCCTGTCATTCCACGTCCTCCTTCAAACGGAGGGTATGGGCTATGCCAACCGTCATCTTCCTAATCGGGATCGCCGCAGCACGACGTCACCACTCTCAAGTACGCAAATGCCCACGGGCCACGTTTTTTAACGGGGTATCATGCCTCCAATAAGCTAACGGCCGCGACCCTCCTGGTGGGCACCATAGCACGGCCCGTTTCTACCGCGCACAGGCGGGTCGGAGCCCGGGACCGCTTTTTAGCACTTCCCTCTCCTCCCGCAGCACACGGTTCTCAAGGCGAAGGCGTTCATTCTCACGCGCCAGATCTGCCTGCGGCGCTGCCGCCAAGTCAGATGGCCGATACTGCGACGCCCATCTGCCCAGCGTCGACTTCCCTATCCCAAATCCGATGCAACCCTGTCGCGGGGTAACCCGCTGGTTAGTGCAATCCGCACCGCCTCCTGCTTGAACTCTTCTGTGTGCTTGATCATCTCGTCGGTCTCCTATTGCGAGCTCTAATCGCTCAGGTGACCGGCGCAAAACCGTTACAAGTCCAAGACGTGCCATCTGCTCGTCCGTCAGCCAATATAGGTCGCTCAAATCCAGTCTCCTCAGGAAGACTGAATCAAATCGCGTCGATCAGATCAATGGGGCCTGACCCTGGAGGCAGTTATGAATTACTCTAATAGCTGCCGAATCAGGATTCGATATTCTGATTGTTGCTTGGGCTGCTATTCCTGTGTGTCGACATATTGGAGATGCCATGACGAATTCCACGCGCGCCGCTGCCCATCCAGTCGATTCCCTGTTCCTTGATCGCTGGTCCACGCGTGCCTTCGACGCGACGCCCATGCCGCGGCCCGATCTGGATAGCATTTTCGAAGCAGCGCGATGGGCGCCCTCTGCCTTCAACCATCAGCCTTGGCGCTTTCTCTACGTGCATCGCGATGATCCGGCATGGGATGAATATTTGGATCTCCTCGTGCCCTTCAACAGGGATTGGGCGCAGCAGGCGTCGGTGCTTATCTTCATCTTGTCCGACACATTGATCGACCGGCCTGGCGCTGAAGCAAAGACGTCCTATAGCCATAGCTTCGACGCCGGGGCGGCGTGGGCCATGCTGGCGCTTCAGGCGACGCGGCTGGGCTATCATGCACATGGGCTGACTGGTGTGGATTTTGACGCAGCACGTGCGGCCCTGCGTGTTCCGGAGCGCTTTCGAATCGAGGCGGCCGTGGCGGTTGGCCGACGTGGCGATCCATCCTTGCTTCCCGACAGCTTGCGGGAGCGGGAACGGCCAAGCGGGCGAAAGCCGATCGGCGAATTGGTTTTCGAAGGACGCTATCCCATCATTCCATAACTGCCGGCGCTAAAGCCCCTTGGCTTCCGGCCATTATGTGCCGATGATTTCGTGTGCACTCGACGACGAACAGGCGTTGCAGAGCGGATCGCGGGCAATGCCATGACATTGACTGTCGATATCAATGCGGCGCCATAAGGTTCCATCATAGCACCTTGGAAATGCCATCGCGGAGTAGATTGATCGCCAGCAATATGCCGGCGAGGCCTCCTCCAATGACAGCGCCGTGGCCGATCTTCAGCTTGGATCAAGCATTTCTAATGGTTCGTTCAGCATTGCTTGCGGGACTAATCTCTACTGATGAAATAGATAAAGGCGCAATTGCTGTCGGAAAGGACATATATGCGTTTGTTGCGTTTCCTGATCAAAGGCTGGAATGATCTGCGTATCGTGACGCGGCGAGAGTTTCTGCGCGATCCCAATGTGATCTTGTTCGAGCGGGCACCGGTGTCGGAAGGTGCCGGTGACCACTGAGATCTGGTCGAGGCGCGCCTTTCTGCGTTCCGCTGCAACATCCTGTTTGATGCTTTCGGGATGCGGCGCGGGAACCGGCGCACGGCCGCGGCTTCGCGTTTCGATCGCCGGCAAGGGCGAAGGGGATACTCGGCTGCTCTTCAAGGCGGCTGGAATCCGGCCCGAGGGCTTCCACCTCCATTATAGCGAGTTCCAGTCCGGCCAATTGGTAGTGGAGGCGCTGAACGGCGGGTCACTTGATTATGGCGGGATGAGCGAGATTCCGCCCATCTTCGCGGCGGCATCGACGATCCAGAGCTTTCGCCAGATCGCGGTTACGCATGGGGACGTCAATAATCAGGCGGTGCTGGTCCCCAAGGGATCGAAGGCACGCTCCATCGCGGACTTGAGGGGCAAGCGGGTCGGTTATGTCCGGGCGACGACCTCGCAATATTTTCTGATCCGTATGCTGGAGGAGGTCGGACTGGGATGGGGCGACATCACCCCTGTCGCCATGGGTGTTTCGGACGGTGCCGCTGCTTTTTCGCAAGGGGCGCTGGATGGCTGGGCGATCTACGGCTTTGCGATCCAGCGCGCGATCGCGACCGAAGGCGCGCGTATTCTGCGCACTGCCTATGGCATATTGTCGGGCAACTATCTGGTTTCGGCCCATGTCGATGCGCTGGCCGATCCGGAAACGTCGAAGATCATCGGCGCCTATCTGGGACTGGTGCAGCAGGCCTATGGCTGGGCGGCGGCGAACCAGGAGGAATGGGCGAGCGTCGTCGCAAAGGATATCGGCGTGCCCCGCGCCTATGTGGCCGACCAGTTCCGCCGCAAGAGCGCCAGTTACGAACTGCGCCCCGTGACAGATGCGGCCATAGCCTCGCAGCAACAGGTGGCTGATCTGTTCTTTGCCCAGCGCCTGCTGCCCAAGGCTGTCGATGTGCGTCCGCTGTGGGACGCGCGCTTCAATCATTCGATCCCGAGAAGAGGCTGAAGACCATGGCCAGTCAGGCTGTTGCCGCCAATGCTTTCCCATTGCCGCCCCTCAGTGCCGATCTGCTCGATCGGATCACGCGATCCCTAGCGGAAACGGCGGAAGATTATGATCGCAGCGCGGAATTCCCCCGTGCCAATTTTGATCTTCTGGCGAGGGAAGGGCTGATCGGCCTCACCGTGCCGCGAGAATATGGCGGGCGCGGCGCGGGCCTGTCCGATGCGTTGCGGGTGCTGGGCGCGGTGGCGAAGGGCGAGCCTTCGACCGCGCTCATCCTGTTCATGACCTATCATTATCACGCCTCGCCTGCACGGGCGCAGGGCTGGCCACAAGCGATCTACGAAAAGCTGGCGCGCGATGCAGTTGCCGGGCGTGGCCTGATTGGCGGCTTGCGGGTCGAGCCTGAACTGGGGACGCCGGTGCGCGGCGGATTGCCCGCGACGGTCGCGCGCCGAACGGCGAGCGGCTGGGCGATCAGCGGAACGAAAATCTATTCGACCGGATCGACCGGTCTGGACTGGTTTTCGGTGTGGGCCAAAACCGATGAGGATCAACCGCGGGTCGGCAATTTCCTTATTCGGTCGGACAATCCGGGCATCGACATCGAACCGGCCTGGGATCATCTGGGCATGCGCGCGACCGTCAGTCATGCAGTGCATTTCACCGATACGCCCGTCGCGCAGGATCATGCCGTGGACATTCGCCTGCCTGAGCAATGGACGACAGGGGCGGGCGATCCCGGTCTGGCAATCTGGAACGCCTTGTCCATTTCCACCATCTATGACGGCGTTGCGCGGGCCGCGCGCGACTGGCTGCGTTCCTACCTTAACGATCGCGTGCCGAGCAATCTGGGCGCGTCGCTGGCGACGTTGCCGCGCGTGCAGGAAAGGTTCGGCGAGATCGACTCGCTGTTGCAGGTCAACCGCACCCTAATCCGCGATGCCGCCGCGCGTCACGATGCGGGGACGACGCCGGGAGCGGTCGAGGTCAACAATATCAAATATGTCGCGACCGCCAATGCGATCCGCGCGGTAGAAATCGGCCTGGAACTCACCGGGAATCCCGGCATCAGCCGCAAGAACCCGCTCGAGCGCCATTATCGCGACGTGCTGTGCAGTCGCATCCATTCGCCGCAGACCGACACGATATTGATTGCGGCCGGACGGGCGGCATTGGGGAATTGATATGTCCTTGATCATCGCCAGTCAGCTGGAGCCGGATTTCAATCGCAGTCTGGGCCTGCACCCATCTCGTCCCACCCTGATCGACGTCGCGGAGGATGAGCCGTGGAGCGCTGCGAGCGAGGCGGATATCTTGCTGGTTCGCCCGTCGCCCGCCTGGCGCCAGTCGCCGGACTTGAGGCCCGCTGTCTGGCCCGGCCGTTTGAAATGGGTCTATAGCGCATCGGCGGGAGTGGATTTCTATCCCGACTGGCTGCTGGAAGCGCCGCTCGTCACCTGCGGCCGCGGGGTCGCGTCGGAGGAGATCGCGGATTATGTCATCGCGGCCATCTACGCCCATGCCAAGAATTTGGCAGCGGTGACGGTCCGCTCGCGGGCACAATGGGTGACTGGACCGCTGGGCCGGGTTTCGGGGACGACGATCGGGATCGTCGGTCTGGGCGCCATCGGCACGGCGGTGGCGCGGCGCGGGCTGGCGCTCGGCGCGCAGGTCATCGGCGTGCGGCGCAGCGGCGCGCAATCGGGGCTGAGCGGCGTCCACCATGTCCGCGATCTGGAAATGCTGGTCGCGGAGGCCGATCATATCGTCATCGCCGTGCCAGGAACGGCGGAAACGCGCCATCTCTTCAATGACGCGCTGTTCGAACGGATCAAGCCGGGCGCGCATATCATCAATGTGGCGCGCGGTTCGGTGATCGATCAGGAGGCACTTGTGCGAGCGCTGGACAAAGGACGGCTGGGTTTTGCGACGCTGGACGTCACAGATCCCGAACCCTTGCCGGAAGGGCATGCCCTCTACACCCATGAACAGGTCCGTTTGACGCCGCATATTTCCAGCAATTACACGCTGATCCGCCACCGGTTGCTGGAAAAGGTACAGGATGACCTGTCCCGTTTCAGCCGGGGCGAAAAGCCGAGCGACATTGTCGATGCGGCGCGGGGCTATTGACGGTTCAGAGGGTCTGAACCGTTTCCCGCGCCAGTTCGGCTAGGCGCTGCGCGGCCTTGTCCAACTTGTCCCCGGCGCGCAGGATCGCCGCGACGCGGGGCAGCTGCGGTAGTCGCTCATGCTCCAGAGCGGCGCTGTCGTCCAGGAACAGATGGGTGCGACAAGTGATGCCGAGGCCCGCGTTCACGGCCGCCTTCAGTGTCGCCAAATTGGGCGTTTCCACCGCGATCCGCCATTGCAGGCCCGCATCCTCCAGCCCTCGGATCGCCGCCTCGCGGAAACGGCAAGGTTCCTCCAGCACGGCTAGCGGAATGACATTGCGTTCGGCGAGGTCGGCACCGCCATACCAGCTCATCGGCGCCACCGTCACGGCATGGGAGTCATTGGGCGCGGCAAAGCCCAGCAAGATGTCGAGTTCCCGTCGTTCCAACAGCGTCTGTAATTCCGCCGTGCCCGCAACCCGCGCATAGATCTGCGCGTCGGGATGCAGTTCGGCAAAGCGCGACAGGAGCCCGCTCAGCAGGCTGTCCGCGAAATCCTGTACCATGCCGATCCGCGCGGGTCCGGCAAAACGCCCCGCACTGACCGCCGCGACCGCCTCGTCATGCAGCAGCAGCACGCGGCGGGCATAATCGAGCAGCACCTGCCCAGCGGAGGTCAGGTTCAGTCGCCGCCCTTCGCGGAGGAACAACGTCTGCTGAACCAGTTCCTCCAGGCGTTTGATCTGAAGGCTGAGCGCGGATTGGGTGACGAACACCTGTTCGGACGCATTCAGCATCGATCCGGTATCGACGATGGCGACGAAACTGCGCAGCAAATTGGTCGGCAGATTGACCGGCATGAAACCCCCTTCTCGAAATCATGTGAGCCGATCCGAGGCCGGAAACGGATTTGCCTTATCGGCCATGCTTATATATCAATCAAAATAGTAGAGATTTATTGCGGTCATGAAAAACTTGGCCAAAGCGGCCAAACTGCCGAAACCTACCAGAAACCGAGACGGAACGGCCCCAGGCTGCGGTCAATCGCCCCTTATCAGCACCGCTCATATGTTGTCCGAATAAACTCAATTGAATTGGTAGAGAATAAATGTTGGGCTTCCTTGATCACGAATGAGGGCGAGTTTGATGGCGGTTAGCACATGGGGCAGTCAGGGCACGAGCCGAGCCGTTCCGGGCATTTTTCTGGAGCGCATCGGTGGGCGATGGGTGTCGCCGCTGCTGTTGTTGTTGCTGTGGGAATTGGGATCGCGCAGTGGCTTCATCCCGGAGCGCACTCTGGCGGCGCCATCGGCCGTGATCGGCACGCTGATGGAGATGTTGCTCTCCGGCGAGCTGCCGTCGAACCTGTTGGTCTCCTTTGCCCGCGTCGCCGCCGGTCTGCTGATCGGGGTAGGGTTGGGACTGGTGCTGGGTTTGATCGCCGGTCTCTCGCGCAGTGGGGAGATGGCTGTCGATCCGCTCATGCAGATCAAGCGCACCATTCCCGCGCTGGCGTTGACGCCGCTGTTCATCGTCTGGTTCGGGATCGGGGAAACGCCAAAGGTGGCGTTGATCGCCTTCGGCACGATCTTCCCGGTCTATCTCAACCTTTATAGTGGCATCAGGAGCGTCGACCTGCGCCTGCTCGATGCTGGGAAGAGCTTTGGTCTCAGCCGCTGGGAGCAGGTCTGGCATATCGTGCTACCCTCGGCGCTACCCTCGCTGCTGGTGGGGCTGCGCTATGCACTCTCCGTCTCCATTCTGGTTCTGGTCGTGGCCGAGCAGATCAATGCTTCGGCCGGGCTTGGCTACCTCATCAACAATGCCCGCGATTTCATGCGGACCGACATCATCGTGGTCTGCCTCATGGTCTACGCCATTCTCGGCCTTGGCGCCGACTGGCTGGTCCGCACCATCGAAGCCCGCGCCCTTGTCTGGCGCCCCAGCATAGTGGAGCAATAAGCATGGACGCTCGCATTGGATTTTCGGTCTCGCCGATCGCCGTCGACCTGCCGCATTCTGAACCCGTGGCCGAACCCGTGGTCAGGCTGCGTAATTTCGTCCGCCGTTTCGGGGCCAACACGATCATCGACGGCCTCGATCTCGATATCGCGTCGGGCGAGTTCATCGCTTTGCTGGGCCGCTCCGGTTCGGGGAAGACGACGCTGTTGCGGACGCTGGCCGGCCTCGACGAAGTGCGCGGACAGGATGTGGAAGTGCCCGATTCCCGGGCCGTCGTGTTTCAGGATGCCCGGCTGCTGCCGTGGAAGCCGGTATGGAAAAACGTCTCGCTCGGGCTGAAGGGCGACAAGGTTCGTGATCGTGCCGAAGCGGCGCTGAGGGAAGTGGGTCTTGGCCATCGGCTCGACGCCTGGCCGCTCACGCTGTCGGGCGGGGAAGCGCAACGCGTCGCGCTGGCCCGCGCTCTGGTGCGCGAGCCGAAGCTGCTGTTGCTGGATGAACCGTTCGCGGCGCTCGATGCGCTGACCCGCTACCGGATGCATGATCTGGTCCTCTCGCTCTGGCGCGCGCACCGGCCCGCCGTGCTGATCGTCACCCATGATGTAGAGGAGGCGATCGCGCTGGCCGACCGGGTGCTGGTGCTCGACAAGGGCCGTATCGTCGCGCAGGAACATATTGCGGCTCCCCGTGGCGAGCGTTCCGGTCTGTCCGGCCGTCTGCGGGAAAAGCTGCTCTCCTATCTCGGCGGCGACGATCACGGGACAGGGGTCCTGCGCTTCGGGCCGTTGGCCGAGGCGGCGGAATGACAGCGCTCGCGACATTGGAGCGCCCCGTCGGCACGGCGCGGTTGCGCGGGTTCGTGACCGCCTTCGCCGATCTGTTGGCGGCGACGCGCGATGAAGGCGCCATCTTGGAGAGCGGCGGCGCGTTGCTGTCGCGGCTGATTGCGAGCGACGATTGGCTGCCCGAGGAATTTTCCCACCCAAGCCCCGACCGCTACCAGCAATATCTGCTCCATTGCGACAGCCGCGAACGCTTCAGCGTCGTCAGCTTCGTCTGGGGGCCGGGCCAGTCCACGCCGATCCATGATCACACGGTCTGGGGACTGGTGGGCGTGCTGCGCGGGGCTGAAAAGGTCGAACGTTTCCGTCATCTGCCCAGCGGCGGACTGACCGCCGACGGCGAGGAATTTCTGAAAGCGGGCGAAGTCGATGCCGTATCGCCCCGGGTCGGCGACATTCATCGCGTCACCAACGGACTGAAGGACCGGCCCTCCGTCAGCATCCATGTCTACGGCGCCAATATCGGTGCGATTGAGCGGGCGACTTACACTGCCGACGGCGCACAGCAGAGCTTCATTTCGGGTTACGCAAACAGCGTCACCCCCAACCTTTGGGATAGATCGAGGAACGCATGACTACCGACACGCTGGACCGCATAAGCGACCCTACCTTGGCCGCCACGCCGCAGGATATCCGCCGGGCGCTGCTGGTCGGGAGCGAGATCGCGCTGATCGACGTGCGCGAGGAGCATGAATTCGCGCAGGGCCACCCGCTGTTCGCCGCCCAAATTCCGCTGCGCCGGATCGATGAGGAGGCCCGCTGGCGCATTCCGCGCCTCGATACGCCGATCGTGGTCTATGACAATGGCGAGGGTCTGGCACGCAAGGCCGCCGTCCGACTGGAGGCCTTGGGTTACACCGACGTGCGCGAACTGGAAGGTGGGCTCTCCGGCTGGCATGAGGCGGGCTATGAGTTGTTCGAGGACGTCAACAGCTACAGCAAGGCGTTCGGCGAACTGGTCGAGCATCGCCGCCACACCCCGAGCCTCCCGGCCGAGGAAGTGCAGGCGCTGATCCGCGAGAAGGCGGATATCAAGATTCTCGACGCGCGCCGCTACGACGAATATAACACGATGAGTATCCCGACGGGCACAAGCGTGCCGGGTGCCGAATTGGCGTTGCGCGCACGGACGATCGCGCCCGATCCCGACACGACGATCATCGTCAATTGCGCGGGCCGTACCCGGTCGATCATCGGCGCGCAGTCGCTGGTGAACGCGGGCGTGCCTAACAAGGTCTATGCGCTACGCAACGGCACCATCGGCTGGACGCTGGCCGGTCAGGAGCTGGAAACGGGCCAGACCCGCGCCGCGCCGGAAGTGGACGCCGCCGCAGCACGGGAAGCGCGCGCCCATGCCCGCGACGTTGCATACCGCGCCGGCGTCAAGCAGATCGGCTGGGAGGAACTGGAGGCGCTCAAGGCTGATACAGCCCGCACCCTCTATCTTTATGACGTGCGCCAGCCACGCGAATATGAAAGCGGCCACCTGCCCGGCTTCCGCAACGCGCAGGGCGGACAACTGGTACAGGAAACCGATCATAACGCCCCCGTGCGCGGCGCGCGCATCGTCGTGACCGATCCGACCGGCGTGCGCGCGGACATGACCGCCTCCTGGCTCGCGCAGCTGGGCTGGGAAGTCTATGTTCTCGACGTCAATTGGTCGGCCACAGCGTTGGAGCGCGGCCCCGACGGCGCGCCGAACCCGCGTGGTCCCGAGGGTCGCTACAAGCGCCCTTATGAAGGCACCGACAACAAGGCCGCCGCGATGCAGGCCTATCTGGACTGGGAGTATGGCCTCGTCGCCCAGCTGGAGCGCGACGGCACCCACGGATTTTTCGTCATCTGATCAAGGCAGGAGGACGCATCATGAGCGTTAAGTTCATCGGTTATATCGGTTTCAACAACGGTTCCGAAACCCAGGCGGCGGTACGCAGCCGGGTATTGGACATCGATTATGTCGAGGCGGCGGCCAAGGCGCAGGAGGAAGGCGGCTTCGATCGCGTCCTTATCCCCTTTGGCTCCAACAGCCCTGAAAGCCAGATCGTCGCGGCCCATGCCGCCGCGCGGACGGCGCGACTTGGCTTCCTCGTCGCGCACCGCCCCGGCTTCACTCAGCCAACCCTCGCGGCGCGCCAGCTGGCGACGCTGGACCAGCTCTCCGGCGGCCGCGTCGCCGTCCACATCATCACCGGCGGCGCGGACGAGGAAATGGCGCGCGACGGCGACACGAAGACGGTCAAGGCCGAACGCTACACCCGCACCGACGAATATCTGACGGTGCTGCGCCAGGAATGGACCGCAGCCCAGCCTTTTGACCATAAGGGGAAATTCTACGACATTCGCCAGGCGTTCAGCGCGATCAAGCCGGACGATCTGCCTGTCTTCTTCGGCGGATCGTCAGCCGAGGCGATCGAGGTCGCGGGCCGTCATGCCGATGTCTACGCGCTCTGGGGCGAGACGCTCGCCGCCGTGCAGGACACGGTACGGGCGGTCCGCAAGTCCGCCGCCCGCTTTGGCCGCAGCCCCGGCTTCTCGTTGTCGCTCCGCCCGGTCATCGCCGATACCGAGGAAGCAGCGTGGAGGCGCGCGGCCGAGATCGAGGAACAGGTGCGCGAAAACCGGATCACGGCCGGCCTTCCCATTACCGGGCATCGCCCACCCAACGCCGGGTCACTACGCCTGCTCGATACCGCCAGCGCCAACCGGCAGGACAAGCGCCTGTGGACCGGCGTCGCGGCGCTCACCGGCGCCGCGGGCAACAGCACGGGCCTGGTCGGCACGCCCGAGCAGGTCGCCGAAGCGATGATGGACTATTATGACATCGGCATCGACCATTTCCTGATCCGCGGATTCGATCCACTTGGCGATTCCATCCTTTATGGCCGCGAATTGTTGCCGCTCGTCCGCGCCAGGGTGGCGGACCGTGAAGCGGCCAGGTTGGCGCTGGCGGGCTGATATATGCCGAGAAAGAAGACTGTCGTTCTCCTGTCGACGGCGCTTGTCGCGGTAGCGGGCATCGGGCTCGCCGCCGCGACTTTTTCGCGCGACGAGGACCATGTCCTTCGGGTCGCCAACCAGAAGGGGCAGGTGAAGGCGATGATGCTCGCTTCCGGCGCTCTGGAGGGCGCGCCCTATAGGGTCGAATGGTCGGAGTTTCCCGCGGCCCAGCCGCTGTTGGAAGCGGTGGGCGGGGGCGCGGCGGATCTGGGTCTCGCCGCCGACGCGCCTTTCATCTTCGCCTATCAGAGCGGCAGCCCGGTGAAAGCCATCGCGGTGCAGGCGCCTGCCAACCAGGCGCCCGAAGCACTCGCGATATTGGTCAAGCCCAGTTCAGTCATTCGGAACGCGCAGGATCTTGCCGGCAAATCGGTCGCGACGACGCGGGGCTCTATCGGTCACCATCTGCTGCTTCAGGCACTGGAGCGCGCGAACATCCTCGCGGACAAGGTGCGCGTCACCTTCCTGCCGCCCGGTGATGCAAAGGCCGCCTTCGACAGTGGCGCGATTGATGCCTGGGCAACCTGGACGCCCTATACCAACGTTGCGATCAAGGAAGGCG
>Ga0307416_100001019_pt1 | contig 14849 bp, 7 predicted proteins | sample DK1Cmetagenome_2_FD_203821 | JGI IMG/M metagenome (GOLD analysis project Ga0307416, IMG submission 203821) | Maize rhizosphere microbial communities from greenhouse at UC Davis, California, United States - DK15-C-3 | ecosystem: Host-associated > Plants > Roots > Rhizosphere > Soil | place: USA...
CGCCGGCGAAGTGCGTGCCAGGCAAGCGGAACGGGGGTGCGCCGCTCATCCGGCGAGTCCCCACGTGCTTTGTCGCCTGATCTGTGAGATTCTCCACCAGGGCATTCGGTACGAAGACATGGTTCAGAATGGGTCGAGGTCGGTGTTCAACTTTCCAGGCGTGACGGCTCCCGGAAATCGGGTCTGAACCTCCGCCAGCTCTGACTCAATTCGCTCCCTGCTCCACCCCAGCTCGCCGGCCATGAGCTCAGCGCAGGTCCTCAGCGCCGAAGGACCCGGATCGCCTGCCGTGCCAAGGTCGGTCCGGCGGAACACACAGTCGGCGAGCTTCGCCGCCATTTCTGACCGGACCCCATGTATCACCTCGGCCTTCAGCGTTTGCGACGTCCCGATCGTTTCTCCCCACCCCGGCGCCTGCGCCACCAGCCGATGTATGTCGCTATACGCGGAGCCGTGATTTCGCGCCAGCTGCTCCGCGGTATCCGGCCGATGATCGCCGGTGTGCTGAACGACCTCACGCACCAGGTCAGCGAGGCTGTCTATGTCGCCCCCGTAAAGCGGGATCTCGGCAGTCCGGCAGCGCGGGGCTTCCTTGCCCAGCTTCCGGAAGACCAGGTCCACTACTCGTTCCGCAACGAGGCGCGCGATCGTGTACCGATTGGTGACCGCTGTGATGAGCCCTTCCACACCGTCGCGCTTTGCATTGTCTACGATGAGGGGGCGCTTGCCGAAGCTGACGTCGCCGTCGAAGAGGTTCGCCGCGTCGATCGGCAGGAGCCCGGCGAGAACCAGCGCGACGTCATCGGGCGTGAGGGCCAGCGCTGGCTCGGCCTGGTTGATCTCATCCAGGAAGCCCTGAACCTCCTCGTGTGCGACCGTGAGACCCACCGGGTCGCCGCGGTAGATGACGCTATTCACACCGATGAGTGTGACCTCGCGCCATGGGACCAGAAACAGATGGCGAGGTCCGCGGCTCAGCACGGCGCTAGGATCCCGATACTTGGTCTGAACCGCGAGTGCCCGCTTACGAACCAGGGGCCGTCGGATCACGAGGGCCAGATCCCGCGACAGGGGGATCCCGCCACCGCGCCCGAGCCCGGCGTGGACGTGCAGGCGCTCGGCAAACGGACCTGCGGCGTTGACGACCATGCGCGCTCGCACCTCGAAGCGCGCGCCACTGAGACGATCCCGAACGGCCACTCCCTCGACCCGCGTCCCCCGGCGTAAGAATCCATCCACCTCGCAATAGTTCGCCACCACGGCTCCCGCCCGCCCGGCGGTGCGGATGAACTCCCAGACCAGGCGTGGTGGATTGTAGAGCTGGCCGTCCCAGAACACGCCGGCGCCGGTGGGGCGCGGTGCTGCCGAGTGGGGAAGCCATTCCATAAGTTCGGCGCGGGAGATCAGGCGTGCATTCGGAACCTGGCGCGCAGGGTCGGAGACGCCGCGATTCCGATCGGACGTGAGGAGGTTGAGCAGGAAGAATCCCGCCGCGAGCAGCTCCCCCCCGCGCCGGCCATGGCCGAATGTCGGGATCACCACAGGAAGGAGCTGCACGAGATGGGGCGCGATCCGCAGTAGCGCTGTGCGCTCGCGCGATGACTCCCGAACCCGCTGCACGTCGAGGTGTTGCAGGTAGCGGATGCCGCCGTGGACCACTTTCAGAGAGTTCGCTGAGGTGGCTCCTCCGAAGTCTCCCCGCTCGACCAGGGCCACAGAGAGGCCTCGCTGCGCCGCATCCCAGGCGATCGCCGCGCCGCAGATCCCCCCGCCTACCACGACCACGTCGAATTCCGGGCCGGCCAGCGCTGGCAGGTCTCTTCGCATGACGCCTCGTCCTGAGGGTGTGAGGTGGTTCGCGCAAAGTGGGATCGGCGCGGTCAATCTGGGATGGGAGAGCTGAACCTTCGCTGAAGCGCGGGTGAAGAAGGCTTCAAGCACGGATGGATTCCAGCTTTCCCCGTCGGTTTCTCCGCAGCCAGCCGCGCACGACGGTTGTGCAGAGCCGAACTGACACACGGTCGGCACAACCCACAGCAAGCGAAGGAAAGTTCACGTTCGTTTCACGCGTTGATCCGAGATTCCTTATGAGTCGGTAAGGCCGCGCTGCTGTGAGCCGAGCCGCTAGAGTCATGTTTTCTCTTTCCGGAGCCTGCCATGACCGCCAGCCGCCGCTTCAGAGCTCGCCTGTTTCTCCTCGCTGCGCTTGCGCCCCTTGCGGTGTCAACCGCGACCGCCCAAGGCGTCGAGTCCCCGCGAGTGCCGGTACGGACAGCCATCAAGGAGATCAATACCATCCGCTCGGAGTACGCGGATCTCTACAACAAGAAGGACGCCGCGGCACTCACGTCGATGTACCTGGCGGACGCGGTTCTGATCCGGGGGGATGGGAGCACGCTGCTAGGTAAGGCCGCGATCGGGAAGGCACTGGGGGAGGATGCGCCCGGGTGGACGCAGCTCACCCTTTCATCCGATACGATGCGGGTGTTCGGCAACACGGCGTGGGACGTGGGGTCGATGACCACCGCAAGCTCCAGTGGCGAGGCGGGCATCAGCCGCTACCTCGTCGTCCTGCGGCGTGGCATACACGGCTGGAAGATCAGCAGCGTGGCCGTCGTGCCTGAGTCGCCGGCAGCCGCCGCCAGCAGGTAGGGCTCACCGCGTTCCGGGTGACAAACGCCCGGGATGCAAGCCGGAGCGCGCAAGACAAGCGCTTAGCCGTCAGCGCTCCGGCACTTATTCCGTCCGGGCGAGCCTCGCCAGCGCCTCCCGCGACTCGGTGACATACGGCTGCAGCTCCGGATCCGACCGGCGCCATACCTCAGTCACGAAGCGGTAGCTCTCGATCGCCTTCTCCGGCTGGCCCAGCCGCTCGGCCACGCGACCGAGCTCCAGCGTCGCCAGAACAAACGATGGGCCGGGGCCGAAGCCCACCGCGCCCGCGCTCCAGCGCCAACGCTCCAGCAGGGCGCCGGCCCGGCGGTCATCGCCCCGCGCTGCAAGGAGCCGTGCGAGAGTGAGATTCAGATGGAAGCAATGGAGGTAACCTACCAGGCACAGCGTATCGGGTATCGCTTCCAGGTATCTCAGTGCCCCCGCGGAATCGCCGCGGGCGAGAGCCGCATAGGCGGTGGCGGTGGCGCCGAGCAGCCGGGCTCGGAGGACGGTGAACGGAGGATTGGGCCGGCGGGTGTCCTCCTCTGCGGCCCGGGCGGCGAATCGTGTGAGGGAGGCAGTATCACGGTGGGCCAGCCACCAGGGAAATCCCTGAAGGTGGCGCGGGGTAAACCCCGAGCCCCACGACGCGGTGGGTTCGAGCGCGCGCGCGAAGATGGGGGCGACCAGGGAGTCCGGGATTACGCCGAGCAGGGCCAGATCAAGGAATGGGTCATAGGACTGGCTCCATTCCGACGCGGCCGGGTCGAGCAGCAGGCGCCGATTGGTCTGATAGGCCTCACGGAGGTGACCCCGGTAGGCGAGTGCCTTGGCGAGATACTGGGGCCACATCAGCGAGTCCACCAGCCAGCCCGCATCCGTGCCCGCGCGGCGGTGTGGGTCGCCCAGCCTGCGGAGCAGCCGGACCCGCGTTTCCGCGGAGTCGGTGGTGAAAGCCAGGATACCCATGGCAGCGTGCCAGAGATCGCTGACCGAGGCACTGTCGACCAGCGGGGCCGTGTCCACGGCGCCGGGTTGCGCCAGCAGCAGGAGGACCAGCCGAGTGGTCGAGGCGCTTCCGGCATCAGGATACAGACTGAGATAAGCGGCCGCGAATCGCCGGGCGACCTCGGGGCGGCCCAGCCGGATGGCCAGGTCTGCCATGTGCTCGTAGGCCGGCGCGAATCCCGAGTCCAGCGCGATCGACCGGCTGAAGGCCGCGAAAATCGGGGCGGGCGGCGTGCCGATCGGAAACGGCGCATGCATGCGAGTCTCGCCCAGGACATACCAAGCCTCCGGGTCTCCGGGATAGCGGCGCACCGCCTCCTCGACCGCGCCCTGCGAGCGAAAAAGGAAACCGACCCACCCTGCCGAGTCGTTCGCCTCGACCGCCGCGAAGGTGAAAGAGTCGGCCGCGATCAGCAGGCTTTCCCGGGGCGACAGGCCGTGGTTGTACAGCACAGCGCGCCTGGTGTATTCCTCGCCGGGCAGGTAGGCTCCCGCGGTCGGGGGTTCCCAGCCCAAAACTCGGCTCATCCGGCTCAGCGGGAGGGCGAAGGTGCTGTCAGCGGCAATCGCCTGGTCGTATCGCGCCAGCGCGGAGTCCCACAACCCCCGCCGGTAGAACTGCTCGCCTTGCAGAAACGCCTTGAGGGCCGGCAGCGATCGCGATCCCATCGAGACCTGGCGCACCGACCCAATTGCCCGACTCCGCCCCAGGACCTGGAGGATCCGGATTCCCAATGAGTCCGCCAGCTCGCCGATCCTCGCGGACTCGCCCGAGACCTCGACTTCTCTCTGCCCCGTCCCACCCAGGGCGTCCAGCACGGCGGCGCGGAGCGTGACCGAGTCCCGCCCCTTCGGGACCATGGTGCCGAACACGACCAGCCCCGCTCCGGTGCGGCGGCCGAGGCCCTCAGCCGACGCACGGTCCGCGCGACCCTGCCACCGCCGCAGGGCGACGGTCGGGGAGACGGTGCGCAGCGGACCGGCGCCGTCGAGGCTGCGGGAGAGCATGTCGCCCAACCCCTCCCGCCAGAGCTGCAGCGAGGGATCGAACACGTCGAATGGGGCGACGGCGAGCAGGTTCCGATCGAGCGGGACGTCGGGCGCGCGCCGGACGCCGCGGTACAGGCCGAGCAGGACGGCGACCGCCACAAGCGTGCCGGCCGCGGCCAGGAGGGTGCGCTGCCTAATAGTTGGAGGGCGGGCCGCCGGTGCCGGCTCCGTCGCTGCTGACCCTGTCGGCACGACCGGCTGGGCGCCGACGGCAGCCTGCAGGGCCTGAGCGAATTGCGAGGTGTCGACGAAGCGGTCAGCCGGCGAGCGCGCCAACGCCCGCGTGACAACCTCCTCGACCCCCTCCGGCACGTCGCGGAGGGTGCGCAGGTGCGGGACCGGCTCACTCAGGCGCCGGGCGAGGATGGCCTGCGCCGTCCGACCGGTGAACGGCGGATCGCCGGCGAGCATCTCGTAGAGCACGCAGCCCAGGGAATAGATATCGCTCCGGCCATCGAGCTGTCGGTCGGCGCTCGCCTGCTCCGGGCTCATGTACAGGGGGGTGCCGAACGTGATGCCGGTCTCGGTCACCCGCTCGCCGCCGGCCGCGTCGAGGCCGGCCGCGTCGAGCGCCCGGGCGACACCGAAGTCGGCGATGACACAGTGATCGCCCGAGAGCAGGATGTTCTCCGGTTTGACATCACGGTGCACGATGCCCTGCGCGTGGGCATAGCCGAGGGCATCGGCCACCTCGAGCGCGATCCGGACGGCGTCTCGCAGCGGGAGCTGCGACTCGCGCGCCAGGCGCTGCCGGAGCGACTCGCCCGCCACATACGGCATCGTGAACCAGAGGGACTCCACCGCACTGCCGGGCAGCTTCGCTGTCCCGCTATCGAAGACCGGCAGGAGGTGGGGGTGCTGGAGGCGGGCGGCGACCTTGATCTCGCGCACAAAGCGCTCGGGGCCCAGCGCATGGGTCAGCTCCTGGTGCATGACCTTGAGCGCCACTAGCCGATCGTGCCGGAGATCGCGCGCCAGGTACACCGTAGCCATGCCGCCCCGGCCGAGCTCGCGCTCGAGCAGATAGCGGTCGTGGAGGGAATCCGCCAGCGGCGAGTCGATGATGGTCAAGGGGATGCCGTGTGGGAAAGCTGAAATGTGTGTGAGACGAATCGAAAAGGCCACCACAGCAACTCAGTTCGGCGGGGGCTGCGGAGTTCGCCAAGCCCCCTGGGTGTCGGCGTCTCTTAGCTGGCAACGATGCAGCAGCGCCGATGCATCAGCCCCACCAGCGATCGAGCCATGCCTGCTCAAACGGTCCCCGCAATGCTGGGGTTTGCTGGCCTTTGCTTCAAGTTGCTGTACTTTATTCGCTCACATATCAGAGCTTCCTGTCGCGGCCCGAGACCTCCAGCGCCAGGGTCGGGTGATCAAATCGCACGATTTCTGGCTCACCGCTGCACTAGCTCGAAGGGGGCACCAGCGCAGATCCGTAGCGTCCCTCCAACCTCGCAGGACCGGACTTGATCAAGGGGATCCCTCCCGAGCTGGTCGAGGCCCTAGGCGACCGGTACGTGATCGAACGGGAGATCGGCCGCGGCGGCATGGCCGTGGTCTACCTTGCACAGGACTCGCGGCATCACCGTCGTGTCGCCATCAAAGTGCTCCACCCTCAGCTTGCCCAGGCAGTAGGGACCGAGCGCTTTCTCAACGAAATCGAGATCATAGCCCAGCTTCAGCACCCTCACATTCTCCCGCTGCACGATTCCGGCGAGGGAGGGGGCCTGCTCTACTTCGTTATGCCTTATGTCGCAGGTGAGTCGCTGCGAAACCGGCTGGCTCGGGAAAGGCAGCTCCCGCTCGACCAGGCACTCGAGATCACCCGCCAAGTGGCCTCGGCGCTTGCGTACGCGCATAGCCAGGGCGTGGTGCACCGCGACATCAAGCCCGAAAATATTCTGCTCACGGACGACCAGGCGATTGTGGCGGACTTTGGTATCGGCTGGGCTGAGGGCCGCTCCGGGGGCGAGCGGTTGACCGAGACCGGGCTCACGCTGGGCACCGCGGCCTACATGAGTCCGGAGCAGGCAGCAGGGGAGCGTCACCTAGACGGACGCAGCGACATCTACTCTCTGGCCTGCACCGTCTATGAGATGCTGGCAGGCGAGCCACCCTTCACCGGCCCAACCGCGCAGGCGGTCATCGCAAGGCGGTTCGGTGGGCCGCCGCCGCGCCTGCACGTGATACGTGAGGGAGTGCCCGAGGCGGTGGAGCGTGCCATCGACCACGCACTCGCAAAGGTTCCGGCAGACCGATTCAGCACTGCCCTTCAGTTCTCAGCCGCGTTGTCTGCGCGTGCAGACGCTTTCGTGCCGCCTGCGAGCGATGCTACGGTGAAGCGAGAGCGAGGTCGGCGTCGGCTACTGATTCCAGGGCTTATGGGAGTGGGGTTGGCCGTAGCAGCCGCAGCGGGAGCGCTCGTACTACGCGACACCCCTCCTCCGTCTCTCGACGTGAATCTGATTGCAGTCGCGCCCTTCGATGTATTCAATCCGGAGCTCGGCCTGTGGCGCGAGGGACTGGTTGACGTCCTCTCGCGCGGATTCGACGGTGCGGGAACGCTGCGCTCGGTGTCGCCGAGGCTAGCTATACGCCGGTGGAACGGCCGCGCCGAGCCGGCCGAGGCGAAGGCTCTGGGCCGCCGAACGGGCGCCGGGCTAGTGGTGTTCGGACAGTTGGTGGGAAGCGGACCTGATTCGGTCCGACTCACAGCAACCCTCCTCGATGTGGGAGGCAACCGATCTCTGGGCGAGGTCGATCTCCGCGACGCCTCGGCGCACATGGACCGACTGGTTGATTCGGCTGCGGTGGCCCTGCTCCGCGCTCTCGGACGCCACCGCCCTATGGCAGCCGTCAGACAGGCCGCGTTCGGTGGGACTTCCTTCCCCGCGCTCAAGGAATTCCTGCGCGGCGAGCAGTTCTACCGGCGGAGTGCCTGGGACTCTGCACTGGCCCATTATGAAGCTGCGACAACCCTGGACAGTACATTCGCGCTCGCCTTTCGCCGGATGCGGCTCAGTCTGACCTGGGATCCACCGACAGCACACTCCTTCCAGTCACCCCAGGCGTATGCCTTCCGTTCCGCGGCATTCAACCGAGGACTTCCTGCGCGCGACAGCCTCCTGATCATGATGGATTCGCTGCTATGGGGCCTGGCGTGGGATGACACGGCGTTTTTCTCCCACCGCCGGCGCGCCTTCGTCGCGCTGGATCAGCTTGCTCGGCTCAAACCCAACGATCCCGAGGTCTGGAACGAGATCGGGGAAGTCAGACATCACTGGGGGACCGCTGCGGAGTTCACCGATGAGGAGATCCTTGCGGCCCTGCAGCGCGCCATCCAACTCGATCCGGAGTACGGTCCAGCGTACGAACACACAGTGGCTTTCGCCGTCGGGCTTGGGAGGATCGATCTCGCCAGGCAGTATGCTGAGTCCTACCTCGACTTCGTACCGTCCTCTCAGCAGAATCGGCTGGACGCCCTACTTCTTGATCCTGCCCTTGCGGCTTCGTCGCAAACGGCCAGACTAATCGATACTTCTGCTGCCGGTTCCTTGCTCCAGGCCGTCTTCGACCTGAGCGGCTGGGTGGATTCGGCGGAGACGGCGCTCCGGCTCGCACGCAGCTTGGCGTCGGCTACTCACAGCCTTGCCGGTCCGCCCTCATGGTTTACCGACACCCTCCGGAACGAAGTCTTGGGACGCCTCCTCGCCTTCCGAGGTCACTTTCACGAAGCGCGCGCTACTTTAATAGGTTCGCCGATCACAGAGACTGGGTTCCCGTCCGATCCGGTCTTGGATCTTGCTCTGGTCGATGCGTTCCCGCCTGATACAGTCAGAAACATAATTCGAGCGCTGGTCGCAGGAGACTCACTCTGGCCGCCCTCGAGACTTCACCTCGCGCTACCCTGGTGGTATGCAGATCGTGATACCGCCGCGCTCAAGCGGTTCGAGATCCAGGTAGTAGCAGGTGCTCGGAGGCACCCGAACCCGGTCGCAAAGGCGTATCTCCGCAACCTGGCCGAGGTGGCCCGCGCCTATCTCGTCCTTGCCAGAGGGGATTCCACCGCAGGAATGCGCATGTTCGCCGCGCTTCCGGATTCGCTCTGTGCGCTCAGCAACTGCTTCTTCGAGAAATTCACGCTGGCCGAACTGGCCGCGGCTCGGGGCCAGGACCGCGAAGCGGCGGCGATCTACGATCGGTGGCTTCGCGCCCGCTCCGGGAGCCCCCTGTTCGTGCTCGGGAGGCTGAACCGGGCGCGCGTCGCCGAGCGGTTGGGGGATCGCGATCGGGCCGCCGATCTGTACCAATACGTAGTCGATGTATGGCGTCATGCTGACCCCGAGCTCCAGCCTCATGTGGCCGCGGCAAAGGACGGTCTCGAGCGGATGGCGGCGGAGCCGCGGGATTAAGCGGCCGTGTTTAAGTAGCGGCTCACGGAGTGGAAGCACCTCCAGCCGACCGGTGTCCGATCTCCCGACCCGTGATCAGGGTGCCGGTGTTCAGAGAAGTGTGGGCGGAGGTAGCCGGCCAGAGTATAGGTCGACGTCGGTGTCCAACTTTCCAGCCGTGATAGCCCCCGGAAATCGTGTCTGAACCTCCGCCAGCTCTGACTCAATTCGCTCCCTGCTCCACCCCAGCTCGCCGGCCATGAGCTCAGCGCAGGTCCTGAGCGCCGAAGAACCCGGATCGCCTGCCGTGCCAAGGTCGGTCCGGCGGAACACACAGTCGGCGAGCTTCGCCGCCATTTCTCCGCGGACCGCGTGTATCACCTCGGCCTTCAGCGTTTGCGACGTCCCGATCGTCTCTCCCCACCGCGGCGCTTGCGCCACCACCCGACGTACGTCGCCATAGCCGGAGCCGTGATTTCGAGCCAGCTGCTCCGCGGTATCCGGCCGATGATCGCCGGTGCGCTGAGCGACCTGACGCACCAGGTCAGCAAGGCTGTCTATGTTGCCCCCGTAAAGCGGGGTCTCGGCGGTCCGGCAGCGCGGGGGTTCCTTGCCCAGCTTCCGGAAGACCAGGTCCACCGCTCGTTCCGCGACGAGTCGCGCCGTCGTGTACCGATTGGCGACCGCTGTGATGAGACCTTCTACACCATCCCTCTTTGCATTGTCTACGATGAGGGGGCGCTTGCCGAAGCTGACGTCGCCGTCGAAGAGGTTCGCCGCGCTGATGGGCAGGAGCCCGGCGAGAACCAGCGCGACGTCATCGGGCGTGAGCGCCAGGGCTGGCTCGGCATGGTTGATCTCATCCAGGAAGCCCTGAACCTCCTCGTGTGTGACCGTGAGACCGAGAGGGTCGCCGCGGTAGATGACGCTATTCACACCGATGAGAGTGACCTCGCGCCATGGGACCAGAAACAGATGGCGGGGTCCGCGGCTCAGCACGGCGCTGGGATCCCGATACTTGGTCTGAACCGCCAGTGCCCGCTTCCGCACCAGCGGCCGTCGGATCACGAGGGCCAGATCCCGCGATAGGGGGATCTGGCCACTGCGCCCGAGCCCAGCCTGCACGTGCAGGCGCTCGGCAAACGGACCAGCGGCGTTGACGATCACGCGCGCTCGCACCTCGAAGCGCCCGCCACCGAGACGATCCTGAACGGCCACTCCCTCGAGGCGCGTTCCCCGGTGTAAGAATCCATCCACCTCGCAGTAGTTCGCGACCAGGGCTCCCGCCCGCCCGGCGGTGCGGATGAACTCCCAGACCAAGCGCGGTGGATTGTAGAGCTGGCCGTCCCAGAACACGCCGGCGCCGGTGGGGCGCGGTGCTGCCGAGTCGGGAAGCCATTCGCGACGTTCGGCGCGGGAGATCAGGCGTGCAGCCGGAACCTGGCGCGCAGGGTCTGAGACGCCGCGATTCCGATCGGAAGTGAGAAGGTTGAGCAAGAAGAATCCAGCCGCGAGCACCTCCCCTCCGCGCCGGGCATGGCCGAATGTCGGGATCACCACCGGGAGGAGCTGAACGAGATGGGGCGCGATTCGCAGCAGCGCCGATCGCTCGCGCGATGACTCGCGGACCCGCTTCACATCGAGGTGTTGCAGGTAGCGAATGCCGCCGTGGACCACTTTCAAAGAGTTCGCTGAGGTGGCTCCCCCGAAGTCTCCCCGCTCTACCAGGGCCACAGAGAGGCCTCGCTGCGCCGCATCCCAGGCGATCGCCGCGCCGCAAATTCCCCCTCCCACCACAACCACGTCGAATTCGGGGCCGGCCAGTGCCGGCAGATCTCTTCGCATGACGCCTCTAAATGGGGGAGTGAGGTGGTTCGAGCAAAGTGGGATGGGCGCGGCCCAATCTGCAATGGGAGAGCTGAACCTTCGCTGAAGCGCGGGTGAAGAAGGCTTCAGGTAGACATCCGCGACTCGGTAACAGCGCCACGACTCCCTGTGAGCAGTGACACAACCACCGCCCTCCGAATCGCCGACGTTGCAATCGACGGCGCAGGCAGTGCCTGCGCGAAGTGGGTCATCAATATTCGGAGGACGAGATGAAGATCGGCATCATGGGCGCCGGCAACATGGGCAGCGCGTTCGCGCATCGTCTTGCCTCGGCAGACCACGAGGTTGCTATTGCGGCCCGGGAGCTGGACGAAGCCCGGAAGGTCGCGAGCCAGGTGGGCCACCGGGTTCGGGCCGTTCCCCGCGAGGAGCTCGCCGAGGGCACCGACCTGCTCATTCTTGCGACGCCGTATGGGGCGTCGGTAGACGCGCTGCGCTCGGTGCGCCACACCGACGGCAAGACGGTAATCGATATCAGCAATCCGCTCAACGGGGACATGTCGGGGCTCCTGGTGGGCCACACCACCTCGGCCGCCGAGGAGATCCAGCGCGCGGTGCCAGGGGTGAGGATTGTGAAGGCGTTCAACACCGTGTTCTCCGCGGTGCAGGGGTCACAGCCTGGCGGCGACTCGAGAGTGCAGGTCTTCTACGCGGGCGATGACGCCGGCGCGAAGGATGCGGTGCGCCGGCTGATCGAGAGCATCGCGTTCGAGCCGGTGGATGGCGGCCCGCTTGCTCACGCTCGCGACCTGGAGCCGCTCGGCATGCTCAACATCTGGTTGGGCTACATGGGCGGTCGGGGTACGAACATCGCGCCGCGGTGGGACACCGCAGCGTCAGTTGTCCCTGCGGCCGTCTGAGGCAGCATACTCGCGCGTCAGCTGCTCCTTTAGCCCTCGCGCTTCATGCGCTCCTGGCGGGCGACCTCGCGATCGCTCGGTGAATCGAGGGCGGTGTCGCCGATCTTGATCTCACCGCTGCGCTCGTAATGGGCGATGATCAGGCCATTTGGAGAGACGCGGGACCTGGTCAGCTTGAACGAATGCGGCGCCGAGCCGTCGGCGAACAGCTTCTTGCCGCCGCCGAGCACGACCGGCACCGTGAAGATGCTGATATCGTCGACCAGGTCACTGGCGAGGAGCGCGTGCACGAGCTCCGTGCTGCCTTGGGTGACGAGGTTCGGACCGTCTTCCTGCCTCAAGCGCTTCACGCCGGCGATGTCGCGCAGGACCACCGAGCCCTGCCAGCCGGTATCGACCTCGCCTGAGCGGGAAACGACGTACTTCTTGATGTCCTTGAACAGCTTGGCGATGTCGCCAGCCTCGGCGCTTTCGTCGTAGTAGGGCCAGTACGCGGCGAAAATCTCGTAAGTCTTGCGGCCGAGCAGGAGGTCGAATTTTTCCTTGAAGACGCGGTCGATCTCTTCACCGAACGCTTGATCGAAATAGGGCATCGCCCAGCCGCCGAACTCGAAGCCCCTGGTCGGATCCTCGGTCGGCCCGCCGGGCGCTTGCATGACGCCATCGATGGAAACCTGGGCACCGACGATAATCTTCCGCACGCGTCACTCTCCTTCCTTGAATCCAGGACGAACGGCTCGCTTCCGATCGACATGTTTTCACTGACATCTTGGCGACCAGTGCGGTCCGCACCGCATGTGAGATTCGGTTTCGTCAGCGAAACGTGTGCGTGATGCTGCCCTGAGGTCACGGTCGCCCCGATGGTTGATATCTTGAAACGCTGTGACGAGAACCGCCACCACCCCCCCTCACCGGAGCGTCACGATGTTGCTGATCCGCGAGGTGTTCCACTGCCGGCCCCGCAAGGTCCGCCCGCTACTCGAGAAGTTTCAGGCGATGAACCGCATTATGGCCAACGCCGACCAGAGCAACATGCGCCTGATGACCGACTTCAGCGGCGAGCGCTACTGGACGCTGGTCGCCGAGTTCGAGACACCCGGCATGGCTGAGTTCGAGAAAATGATGCAGGGCGGGGGGATGAGCGAGGCGGACACGAAGGAGTTCGAGCGCCTCATGGAGGGGTACCATGACCTGATCGACACCGGGCACCGGGAGATCTACCGGCTGGAGCCGACCACGAAGGGGTGATCGGTCTACTATCATCGCGCTGCGTGGGGGGCCTGGATTCAGACGAGGGAACTCGGCAGGCGGTTCACTCGGGGATCCCGACTCGGCGCACGATCTCCTGAATCTGCGGCTTGTTCCGCAAGGCGGGATAGGCTTTTGCGCAGCGAAGGTACAGAATATTGCTCGAGCGCTGCTCGAAGGCGGATTGGACCATCGCGATGGCTCGCGCAGTATCACCCAGCGCCGTGTAGAGTTGGGGAGCGTACCATCGCCCGGGACGCTGCTCGAGCCAACGCACCAGGCGCTGTGCGTCTCCCACCCGGCCAGCTCGGGCATAGCCGTGGGCGAGCAGGGCAACAAACCTGGCGTTGCTGTCGCTCACCGTCACCGCGCTCTCCAGGGCGTCGATTGCCTCGGAGTACTTCGATTTCGCCAGGTATTCTTCCCCGAAGGCTGCTCTGAGCCAGTCCGGGCTGTTGCCCAAGCGTGCCCGCAATTCCTCGAACTCCGCGATCGCTTCATCGTGACGGCCGGCGCAGGCATAGGTCCAAGCCAGCTGGCCCTTGATTAGTGGCGACAGCGGGTTCCGCTCTTCGGCCAGCTTGTAGTGAGTAGCCGCCTCCTCATAGCGGCCTGCTGCGACCAGGAACATCGCATAAATCCACTGGTGCGAGTTCGAATCCAGCGCCAGCGCCCGCTGGATCGACCGTTCCGCGCCCTCCCAGTCCCATTCGTGGTTGAAGAGAACAAACCCGAGCGAGGCGTGGGCCTGCGCCTCATTTGAATCGAGCTGCAGGGCGCGCAACGCGGCCCTCTTGGACTTCGGGTAGAACTGCCGGGCCAGCTCCTCATAGCTACTCGCGATCCAATGGTAGGTCCGCGCGAGCTTGGCATGGGCGGCAGCCCACTCGGGGGCCAGCGCTACTGCCGTCTCTAGATTGGCGACGGATGTGCGCAAGACCTGCAGCCGGTCGGATCTCGTGAGTTCCATCGAGACCATCTGCCGCTCCAGATGGTAGATGCCCTGAAGGTAGGCTTCCTGGGCATCCGGTCTCACGGATGGTGCGGCAAGTCGCGCATGTGGTTTGGGCGCGGCCCTCGCGTGGATGGCGCCGCCGACGGCGCGCGCAACCTCGCTCTGGAGCGCAATGGCATCCCGGAGTGGCCCGTGGAAGGTGCCGGCCCACATGTGCCCCTCGGGTTCGGCACGGATGAGCTGCACCGTGATCCGGACGCTGTCCTCAGCCCGAAAGACCGAGCCCTCGAGAAGAGCATCCACCCCCAGTTGGCTGGCGATCACTGGCACGGGTTGATCGGTCCCCTGGTACTGGACCGTCGATTGCCGCGAAATCACCGTCAGCTCCGGGATTTGGCTCAACTCGGTGACCAGCGCCTCGTGCAGGCCATCCACGAAATATCCCTGCCGCTGATCGCCGGTAAGGTTCGCCAGCGGTAACACGGCCAGCCGGCGGACTTCCGGAATTTCGGGCCGGAGTTGATCCCTGATTGCCCAGCCAGCTGCCATGAGTGCGGCCAGGGTTGTCGCCACCATCCCGACTCGTTTCCAGCCGGGCCTGGACTGCCTCGACCAGGCGGGCACGACCGGTTTGTCTTCCGCTGGAACTGCCGTCGCCACAGTCAGCCGGGAGCCGGTCGAGGACCCTGCTGAAAGCACATGGTGATCGTCTGGTGCGGCCGCTTGGCTCTCTATGGCTTCAGCGCGGATCCTCGCGACCAACGCCCGTGTCTCAGCGGATGGCTCCAGCTCGTATTC
>Ga0307416_100001020_pt1 | contig 14846 bp, 13 predicted proteins | sample DK1Cmetagenome_2_FD_203821 | JGI IMG/M metagenome (GOLD analysis project Ga0307416, IMG submission 203821) | Maize rhizosphere microbial communities from greenhouse at UC Davis, California, United States - DK15-C-3 | ecosystem: Host-associated > Plants > Roots > Rhizosphere > Soil | place...
GGCGAGGTCAAGCGCGCGCGTTGCGACCGCATGCGCGGATCGCCCGAGACCATGTTGTCGCGCGATGAATTCATCGCGAAATTCCGGCGTTGTGCCGATTACTCGGTCAACGCGGTCGGTGCCCAGAGGCTCGATTCCGTCATCGAGCAGGTGCTCGATCTCGAGACTGTCTCCGACGTCTCGCAGCTGCCTGCGCTCCTGTCCGGGGCTTGAGCATTCATGTCCCAAGCGGGGTCCCTGTTCGTTGGCTTGCAATGTTCCGTCTGCGGCACGATGTACCCGCCCGATTTCGTCGGCGGCAAGACATGCGTGGATAACGGACATCTCGAGGCCCGTTACGACATGAGCGCCGCACGCCGTCGCCTGGGCGAGACGCGGACGAGCAAGGAAACCTCGCTTTGGCGCTATGCCCCGCTGCTGCCCGTCCGCGATCCCTCCACGGCGATCTCACTGGGCGAGGGCTGGACGCCGCTGATCCGTGCCGAGCGCGCGCCGGCTTATTTGGAGTGCCCGGCGCTTTATGTAAAGGACGAAGGAAGAAATCCGACGGGCACGTTCAAGGACCGCGGGGCCAGCGTTGCCTTGACGCGCTACCGCGAACTCGGGATCGCGACGGTAATCCTCAACAGTTCGGGCAACGCGGGTGCCGCGTGGAGTCTCTATGGCGCTCGCGCAGGCATCGAATGCATCCTGATTCTGCCGCGGGATGCAGCGCAGGCCTGCCTCGTCCAATGTGCCCTCGCGGGCCAACGGCATTACGTGTGCGATTCCTGGCACGAAGCGGGACGGCTGGCATCCGATCTGGCGGAAATCAACGGCTGGGTCGACGTCAGCACGCTGAAGGAGCCGTATCGGCTCGAAGGGAAAAAGACGATGGGGTACGAGATCGCCGAGCAGCTCGGGTGGTCGCTGCCCGATGCCGTCTTTTACCCGGTCGGTGGCGGCACCGGAGCGCTGGCAATCTGGAAGGCGTTCGACGAGCTGTGCGAGCTGGGCTGGGTGGATCGTCGCCCGACGAGACTTTTCGTTTCGCAGTACGAAGGGTGCGCCCCGATCGTCAAGGCATTCGACGAAGGCGCGCGGGTCTGCTCACCGTGGGGGGACATCGATGTGCCGCCGGGCGGCCTCAAGTCGCCCAACCCGCCGGGCGGAACGCAAGTGCTCGATCTGCTTCGCACAACCCGGGGCGCGGCAATCGGAGTGAGTTCCCGGGAGGCGCAGTCGGCTTGCGAAGTGCTGGCACGGAAGGAGGGTTTGTTTGTCTGCCTCGAGGCGGCCACGACCTTCGCAGCTCTGCGAAAGGCATTGGATCGGGGTCTCGTTTCGCCGTCCGAGCGAATCGTGCTCGTTGCGACCGGCTCGGGGCTCAAGTCGGTGCCGTCGATGTCCGTGACCGACCCCCCGCGCATCTCTGATCCGAAGGATGTGAATCGATCGTCATTTTCGAACCGGCGCCCCGGATCGCGGTGCGTCTGACATCAACAGGAAGGAGGACCCATGTTGAAGAGAGAGCTTTCTGCTTTGGCGACCACGTGTACTTTTCGCCGGTCTGCAGCGCTGTCGGTGTTCGCGGTCGCGTTGGCGACAGGTGCGACGGCGACCGATGCAGTCGCCTACAGCGGACCGGAAATGACGCTTCGCTTCGCGACGATCAAGAACCGCCAGCTCTCGCAGGGAAAGCAGTGGAACCACTTTGCCGAGCTCGTGAATCAGGCCACCAACGGCAAGGTCAAGGTGCAGGTCTTCTACGACGGCACCCTGTTCGGCGAGCGCACCGCTGTCGAAGCGGTCTTGAACGGCAGCGTCGACATCGGAACCTCGGCGAATCCGCAGTACGCGCCGTGGACCGACGCGATGCTCTGGATGGACATGCCGTTCGTCGTCGATGATCAGGCCGGGCTGCGCACGCTGCTCGATGGACCACCGGGCGAGGCGATCCGGCGCAGCATGGAGCAGAAGCCGGGCCTCAAGGTCCTGATGATGATCGACAATGGCGGCGGCCGGCCGGTGCTCACGGTAAGCAAGCAGGTGAAGACGCCGGCGGATCTCAAGGGAATGAAGGTGCGCAGCGTTTCTTCACCCGTGGATCAGGCAATCTGGCGCGCATGGGGTGCGAGTCCGACGCCGATCGATTTCGCCGAAGTCTATTCGGCGCTTCAATCGCGGATCGTCGACGGCTATGCCCCGAACTGGAGCGACGCAATCGGCAACAAGCAGGTCGAGCAGATCAAGTACGCGTGCGACATCAACTATATCGTGGGCACGCAGCTCGCGGTCATGCGCCTCGAAAAGTTCAACGCGCTGCCGAAGGAGCTTCAGGACATCCTGCTCAAGGCGGGTCGTGACACCGAGAAGTGGGGAATCAAGGTGGATGCCGACGAGGTTGCCCAAATGCAGGATATCTTCAAGAACAAGTACAAGGTGGCCATCTACAAGCCCACCCCGCAGGAGCTCGATCAGTGGAAGAATCAGGCGCGAACGGTCTGGACGCAGTTCCCCGGTCGCGTGACCGTCGAGAGACTGAAGGAGTTGCAGCAGGCATCGGGCTCGAAGTAACGTCCGCGGCCTGGTCCGAGGCCGAGCGCATGCGCAAAACGACGTCATGGCAGGTGGCTCCGCTGATCGCAAACCTTCCCGAGGCGCTCGGCGGGCTCACCATCCTGACGATCACACTGGTTCTCTTCGCGGGTGTCATCTGGCGCTATTTCTTCCTCGATCCTCTGACCTGGAGCGACGAAGTATCGCGCCTGCTTTTCGCATGGCTCGCGTTCGTGGGCGCCGCAGTCGGAGTCAAGCGGGGCAGCCATTCAGCGGTCGTGTTCTTCGAGGCGCGGATGTCGCCGGGGTGGCAGCGTGTCATGACGCTCATCGCCTTGGCGGCCATCGCGGTCATGGCGTGCGTGCTGCTATACGCCGGCACCGTCGAAACCGCCGACAACGTCGGCCAGAGGATGGCTGTGACGGGACTGTCGCGCGCCTGGCAATACGCGGCCGTGCCGGTCTCCGGAGCGCTGATGCTGATCTATCTCGTTCCATTGACCCGACGGGTGCTGCGGGGGGAGCTTCGGATACTTGCACGGGAGGCCGACGCCGAATAGCGAGCTCGACGGACATGAAAGTCATTGCCATATTCCGGTGCAGGAGCGATTCGACGTGATCGTCGCAATCTTGATCGCCGTTTTCGCGGTGCTGATGTTGCTGGGTGTACCCATTGCGTTCGCGATGGGCGTCGCCGCCATCGTCGTCATTCCGTTCGCGGGTGGCGTGCCGATAGAAATGCTCACGCACCGCCTGGTGATGAGCGCCGACTCGTTCACGCTCCTCGCCATTCCGCTGTTCGTGCTTGCTGGCTTGCTGATGGAAACGGGTGGCATAGCCGGCAAGCTCGTCAATCTCGCGAAAGCGCTCGTCGGCTTCATCCGGGGCGGTCTCGGCATGGCGGTCATCGTCGGGGAAATGTTCTTTTCGGGCATTTCAGGCTCCACCACGGCCGACGTGTCGGCGATGTCGTCGATGCTGCTGCCATCGATGAAGCGGGCCGGTTATCCGCAGGAGCAGTCGGTCGCGATCATTTCGGCGTCGTCCGCGATGGGAATTCTGATCCCACCCTGCATCACGATGGTTGTTTTCGCCGGTGTCACGAACACGTCGGTGGCGGCGCTGTTCCTGGCCGGATTCCTTCCGGCGCTGGTCCTGGCCATCCTGACCGCGCTGCTCGTCTATTACTACGCGCTGCGCCTCAACCTGCCGACGGCCGGCGCCTTCTCGCTGCGCAACCTCTGGCGGGCGAGCGTCGATTCGTTGATCGCGCTCGGAATGCCCGTGATCATCTTCGGCGGCCTGATCTTCGGCGTCGCGACCGCGACGGAAGTCGCCTCGTTCGCCGTCGTCTATGCGGCGCTGGTCGGTTTCTTCGTCTACCGTGAGCTCACGCTCGGCAAGCTCTGGCGGATCCTCGTCGAATCGAGTGTGCTATCGGGCGTGATTCTGCTGTTGCTGGGCCTTTCCGTGGTCTACACCTATCTGCTCGCGATCGAGGACATCACGCCAGCGCTCGCCAAGTTCGTGCTCGGTATCTCGCGTGATCCCACGGTGTTCCTGGTGATCACGTCGGTGATCGCGATCGTGCTGGGCGCCGTCATCGAGGTGCTGCCCACCGGTCTGCTGCTGATACCGATTTTCCTGCCGCTCGCGCAGGAGCTCGGGATCGACAAGGTCCATTTCCTGACGCTTCTCGTCGCAGCCGGTGGGCTCGGCATGTTCCTGCCGCCTACCGGTGTAGGGCTTCTGATCGGTTGCAGCGTCGGCAATATTCCGGTAACGAGAGCGATTCGGCCGATGCTTCCCTACGTTGCGGTGCTCTTCTTCGGCATCGTCGTCCTCTGCGCCTTTCCGAGCGTGACGACGATCGTTCCGCAACTGCTGTTGGGGAATTGAAGAAGCCGCACATCCAAGGCGAGCGACAGGCAATGGCGTTTCCGACTTTTCGCATCGACGGCAAAACCGCGCTCGTGACGGGCGCGGCGCAGGGTATCGGGCGGTCGATTGCACGCGGCCTCGCGCACGCCGGCGCGAGCGTCGCCTGCGCCGATCTCGACGAGCGCGCGCTGCTCGACGTTGCGCGCGAGCTCGAAGCGATGGGCCGCCCGGGCCTGCCGCTTCGCGTCGACGTGGCCGAACCCGATGCGGTCGCGCGGATGGTGGCGACGGTCACCGACCGCTACGGCCGCATCGACATCCTCGTCAACAATGCCGCGATTCGGGTGCACAAGCGGGTACTCGAGCATACGCTCGATGATTGGGAACGTACGCTGCGCGTCAATTGCACCGGTCCGCTCGTTGCCTCCCAGGCGGCCGCAGTGACGATGCGCGAGCAGGGCGGCGGAGCGATCGTCAACATCGCCTCGCAAATGGCGGAGGTGACGCATCCTTGCCGGGTCGCCTACTGCGCGAGCAAGGCGGCGCTCGTCCAGATGACGAGGGTGATGGCGGTGGACTGGGCCGAGTATCGCATTCGGGTGAACGCCGTCGCGCCGGGGCCGACGAGAACTCCGTTCACGAGCGCTGCAGTCGCGAAGGGGGCGATGCCGTTGCTTCCTGAACAGGTACCTCTTGGCCGGATGGCCGAGCCGGACGAGATGATCGGAGCGGTTATCTATCTTGCGTCGGAAGCTTCGAGCTTCGTGACCGGCGCCGTCCTGACCGTCGACGGCGGTCAGAGCGTTCACTGGCGCTAGGAGGCGAACAGGGTTATGGCGCACGAATCGTTGCTGGCGGACCTCGACAGACGCCGGAGGGATGCGGCGCAGATGGGAGGCGCCGAAAAGCTGGAGAAGCGCAAGAGCCGAGGACAACTGAACGCGCAGGAGCGGCTCACCCTTCTCGTCGATCCGGGGACGTTCGTCGAGCTGGGTCTGCTTGGCGCATCCGGGGTGTTCCGAGAGGACGAGGCGCGCACGCCGCGCGACGGCAAGATCGCCGGCTTCGCCAAAATCGATGGCCGGGACGTCGGCGTGATCGTGAACGACTTCACCGTCGCCGGCGCGTCCACGAGCGCCACGAACTCGAAGAAGCTCGGACACGTGCGCCGTATCGCGACGGAAAAGGGGATGCCGTTCGTTCATATCGGCGAATCGACCGGCGCGCGCCTGCCCGATGCGATGGGATCCCGCGGAATGGGTGCGCTCCTCGGCAACGACCCCACGCAGTTCCGGCGCACACGAGAGACGCCCTGGGCTGCCGCGGCGCTCGACACCTCGTTCGGCTCCTCGGCGTGGCTTTGCTGCTGCTCCGACTTCGCCGTGATGCGCAAGGGCTCGGTGATGTCGGTGTCGAGTCCGCGGCTCGTGTCCATGGCGATCGGGGAAAAGATCGACACCGAGGAGCTCGGAGGGTGGCGCATCCACGCCGACTACACCGGGCTGATCGACCGTTTCACCGACACCGACGCGCAGGCATTGCAGGAGATCCGCACGTTCCTGAGCTACATGCCGTCGCACAACATGGAGCTCCCGCCGCAGCATCCGCTCGCGGCCGACGCGGCGCAGGACCAGGGAGCGATTCTGGACATTCTTCCGGAGAAGCGGACGCAGGTCTACGACATGCGACGCATCCTCGAAATCATCGTCGACCGGGGAAGCCTGTTCGAGTTGAAGCCGCGCTTCGGCAAGGCCGCGGTGACCGCACTGGCGCGCCTCGGCGGCAAGAGCGCCGGAGTCATCGCCAACAACCCGATGACCGGCGGCGGCGCACTCTCCGCGGAAGCGTGTCGCAAGATAGTCGACTTCCAGGTGCTCTGCGACAGTTTCAACATCCCGCTGGTCCGTTTCATCGACACCCCGGGATTCGTCGTCGGCAAGGATGCCGAGCGCAAGGGCGCGCCGGGACTCATCATGAACCTGATGAACGCGACGTCGCTCGTCACCGTGCCCAGCATCACGGTGATCGTGCGCAAGGCCTACGGGCGCGCCTACGTCGCGATGGGCGGCGGACGCCATAACGACGAGATGATCGCCTGGCCCACGGCGGAAGTGAGTTTCATGGATCCGACGTTCGCCACGACGATCGTGCATGGCGTGTCCCCCGGAGAGGAGGGCTTCGAGGAAGCTCTCGCCGCGATCCAAAAGGATGTCGAGGTGTGGGACATGGCGACGATCTTCTCGCTGCAGAACATCGTGAAGCCTCAGGAAACGCGCGATCACCTGATCCGGATGCTCGACGTCTATCGCATCCGCCGCGGCGTCGGCGTGGGACAGCACTTGATGCAAACCTGGCCAACGAGCTATTGATCGATGACCGACGAGGTTGCTGCGCGCATTCGACGCGCGCGCGAAGCCGGCGAGCGGATCCTTACGGAGCCCGAGGGCAAGCGCCTGCTGACTGCGTTCGGCGTGCGGGTTCCCCGTTCGGCCGTCGTCACCGACGCGAGTCATATCGCTTCCGCCGTCCGTGGGCTCGCGGCGCCGTTCGTCGTGAAGATCGTCTCGCCGGACATTCTCCACAAGAGCGACGCCGGCGGTGTTGCTCTCGGCGTGCGGGACATCGAGGGTGTCCGACATTCGATTGGGGCGATGCTCGAGCGCGCGAATGCGAGCGGCGCGCGCGTGGACGGGTTCCTCGTCGAGGAGATGCAAGGGCCGGGGGTCGAAGTCGCCATCGGAGCAACGCGCGACCCGCAGTTCGGGCCGATGCTCATGGTCGGGCTCGGCGGCATCTTCGTCGAGATCCTGCGCGATGTCGCGTTTCGGCTCTGTCCCATCACCGAGCGCGATGCGCTCGCGATGCTGCGCGAGCTGCGTGGCGCGCCGCTGCTCGACGGTGCCCGCGGGTCGCCCCGCGTCGATCGCGAGGCGCTCGCGGAGCTGCTCGTCCGGATCGGCGGTCCGGAAGGCGTCGTGATGCAGCTTGCGGACGACATCGCGGAATTGGACATCAATCCGTTGATCGCGTCGGGGCGCGACATCGTCGCCGTCGATGCCCGCGTCATTCTCGCGGACGGCACGTCGAAGGCGCGGAGCGCTCCCCGCGTCGTTGCGGATGACGCGTCGCTGATCGCGCGCTTCGAGCCGCTCATACGACCGGCGAGCGTTGCCGTGCTCGGGGCGTCGAGCACGTCGACAACGATCGCCAACACGTTCATCCGCCGCATGCGGGCATTCGGATACACCGGCGCTCTCTACCCGATCCACCCGACGGCAAGCATCATAGAAGACCTTCCCTGCTATCCCTCGCTCGGCGAAGCGCCGCAGCCGGTCGACTATGCGTACATCGCGATTGGTGCGCGGGGCATTCCCGGCGTGCTGCGCGCAGCCGGGAGTCGAGTGCGATTCGCGCAGGTGATCTCGAGCGGCTTCGGCGAGGTCGAGGAGGGTGCAGCGCTCGAAGCAGAGCTGGTGGAGAGCGCGCGCGAGAGCGGCTGTCGTGTCGTCGGTCCGAATTGTCTTGGCCTCTACTCGCCGCGGGGCCGCGTGACGTTCCCCGCCGATGCGCCACGCGACGTCGGAAGCGTTGGCGTCGTGTGTCAGAGCGGGGGCCTCGGGACCGACATCATCAAGCGCGGCAGCTGGCGCGGACTGCGCTTCAGCCTCGTGGTCACGGCGGGCAATTGCGCGGACCTCACGCCGGTCGACCTGATCGAGTTCCTGCTGGCCGACCCCGCTACCCGCGTCATCGGCCTTTATGTCGAGGACGTCAAGGATGGCCGGGGTTTCTTCGAGCTGTTGCAGACCCACGCTCGCCGAAAGCCTGTCGTGATCCTGTGGGGAGGCCGTTCCGCCCAGGGGCGGATGGCCGCGGCATCGCATACCGGTGCGATCGCGGGGAATCGGGACGCGTGGCTCGCGCTGTCGCGTCAGACCGGCTGCGTGCTCGTCGACACGGTCGATCAGTTCATCAATGCGCTGCTGGCGTTTCAGTTCTTGCCCCTTCGGACCTCAAAGCCCACACGCAACGTCGTTCTGTTCGGCAACGGTGGAGGCACGAGCGTGCTCGCGGCCGATGCGTTTGCAGAGCGGGGACTCGACATCCTGCCGTTCGAGGAGCCCGTGCGCACGAAGCTCCAGGCGATGCGGTTGCCGCCGGGAACCAGCATCGCGAACCCGATCGACGCGCCGGTCGCGACACTGCAGCAGGAGAACGGCCGGGTTGCCGATGCGATCCTCGAGGTCGTCTTCGAGATTGCGGCTCCCGACGCCGTCGTCGTGCACGTCAATCTCGCGGCGTTCGTCGGGCGCGGCGACGTCGATCCGATCGACAATCTGATCGAGGCAGCGGTGCGCAAGCACGCAAGCCATGGCGGGACGGCGCACTTCGTCGTGGTGCTGCGCGTCGACGGCTCGCCGGAGTTGGACGAGCGAAGGCGTCACTATCGACAGCATGCGCTGGAGCGAAGGGTTCCCGTCTACGACGAGCTCGTCGAAGCCGCCGACGCGTTGCGGGCCGTGAGCTTCGTCGAGCAGCATCGAGAGGAGTAGGCTTGGCCATCATCGAGATCAAGACCGACATTACGGGAACCGTGTGGAAGGTCCTGAAGCGGGTCGGCGACACGGTCGAGGAGGACGAGCCCATACTCATCCTCGAATCCATGAAGATGGAGATTCCCGTTGCGGCGCCGGAACACGGCGTGGTTACCGAGATCGCGGTGAAGGAAGGCGATACGACGCCGGAAGGCAGCGTGGTGGCGCGGATCGAGGCTTGATCGCACGATGAAAAAGATTCTGATTGCGAATCGGGGCGAGATCGCGTGCCGCGTCATCCGTGCATGCCGCAAGCTCGGCCTTTCCAGCGTGGCGGTGTTCTCCGAAGCCGACGCGTCCGCGCTTCATGTCCAGCTCGCCGACGAGGCGCACCCGATCGGCCCTTCGGACGCACGCGAAAGCTATTTGCGGATCGATCGCCTCCTCGAGGTCGCACGGCGAAGCGGGGCCGAAGCGGTCCATCCGGGTTACGGCTTTCTGTCGGAGCGCGCGTCTTTCGCTGCCGCGGTGACGCAGGCCGGGCTCGTTTGGATCGGCCCCTCCGCGCGCAACATCGCCGATATGGGTGACAAGGAGCGTGCACGGATGCTGGCGCGGCAATGCGGCGTGCCTGTCGTGCCCGGAAGCGGCCGCTTCGCCGACACCGACCTCGTCGGGATCGAGGCGGCTGCCGAGCGCCTCAGCTTTCCGCTTCTGGTGAAGGCGTCGGCCGGCGGAGGCGGCATCGGAATGCGCCGGGTCGATGACGTCTCGTCGCTTCGCGCGACAGCGTTGGCGACGCAATCCATGGCGGGCAAGGCTTTCGGCGACGGCACGATCTACCTCGAGCACTGCATTCCGGTTGCGCGCCACGTGGAAGTCCAGGTGTTCGGGTTCGGCGATGGCCGGGCCGTGCACTTCCACGAGCGCGACTGCTCGACGCAGCGACGATTCCAGAAGCTGATCGAGGAATCGCCAGCGCCGGGATTGCCGTCTGCGGCACGCGAGCGCATGGCCGAAGCCGCGCTACGCCTGTGCGCGGCGCAGCGCTACGAAGGGGTGGGAACCGTCGAGTTCATCGTCGACGCGACTTCGTTCGAGTTCTATTTTCTGGAGATGAATACTCGCATTCAGGTCGAGCACCCGGTGACCGAGATGAGTACCGGGTGCGACCTGGTGGCCTTGCAGATCGACTTTGCCCGTGGCGCAGTCGATGCGCTCGAGCAGAAAGGCATCGCGAGTCGCGGCCATTCGATCGAATGCCGGATTTGCGCGGAGAACCCCGCGAAGCAATTTCTGCCGTCTCCAGGAACGCTCGAGCGCTTTCGCCTTCCCGAGGCATCGACCGTCCTGCGCATCGACAGCGGATATCGAGAGGGCGACCGCGTCACGCACTTCTATGACTCGCTGATCGCGAAGATGGTCGCCCACGGCGAGGACCGCGATGAGGCCATCGAGCGCATGGTGGATGCGCTCGGTCGCACCGAGATCGCCGGGTTGGCGACGAACGTCTCGTTCCTGCGCGCAACGCTTCTGCATCCGCGGTTTCGCAGCGGCGATGTATCGACGAGCTTCGTCGATCGGTACAAGGCCGACCTCGTTCCACGCAAGGCCGCATAGACGGAACGACCCATGGATCGCATGTCCTCGACAGGCACCGACTTCACCGTGTCGCGGGCGAAGGCCTCGGCCATATTCGTGGGCGACGCCACCGTGCGGTATGGAAATCTCGAGGTTCTCACCTCCGTTTCGCTGGAGGTCCTTGCCGGCGAGTTCGTCTGCCTGCTGGGGCCGTCCGGCTGCGGAAAGACCACGCTCCTCAATGCGATCGCCGGCTTCATACCCCTCGCCGACGGCGAAATAACCGTGGACGGGGTTCCGGTGCGCGGACCAGGCGGCGATCGCGGCATGGTTTTCCAGGAATACGCGCTGTTTCCATGGTTCACCGTCGAGCAGAACGTCGTCTACGGACCCAAGCTTCGCGGCGCCCGCCGCGCGGAGCTGCGTCAGATCGCCGAGCATTACCTGAAGCTCGTCAAGCTGGACGGCTATGCCCATTGCTATCCGAACCAGCTGTCGGGAGGCCAGCGGCAGCGTGTCGCCCTGGCGCGCGCGCTCGCGAACCGGCCCGGCATCTTGCTGATGGACGAGCCATTCGGAGCTCTCGACGCGATGACGCGCGAGTCGCTGCAGCAGGAGCTGCTGGATCTCTGGCAGGCCGACCGGCGCACCTGCATTTTCGTCACGCACAGCGTCGGAGAGGCAGCGTTCCTCGCCGAGAAGGTCGTCGTCATGAAGGCCCATCCCGGGCGCATCGATGCCGTATTGCCGAACCTGAGCCCGAGACCGCGAGACCGCACGTCGGATGCCTACTTCTCCATGTATAGAAGGATCGACGCGGCGTTGCGCGGCCAGCGGGATCCGGTCGCCCAGACGGAGGCGGCATGAAGACGCCATCGCGCCGCGTAAGCGAAACGGATCCGCTCGGCACGCGTCCGCTCACGCAACGCGAGCGATGGATCCTCGGCGTATTGTCGATCTCGGGCGTCATCGGCGTCTGGCAACTCGCAACCGGCCTCGGATGGATCAATCCCGTGCTGCTGCCTTCGCCACTCGACATCGCGCGCGCCTTCTGGACTTCGCTCGTGGACGGGACGCTGCCGCAGAACGTGATTGCGAGCCTGCTGCGAGTGGTCGAAGGCTTCCTGCTGGCGTTCGTCGTCGCCGTGCCGATCGGTGTGGCGATGGGACTGTCGCGCACGCTCGGAGGACTTTTTGACCCGCTGCTAGAGCTCTTGCGCCCCATTCCGCCGATCGCCGTGATTCCCCTCGCGATCCTCTGGTTCGGGATCGGAGAGTTCTCGAAGGTGTGGATCATCGCGTACGGCGCGTTCTTTCCGATACTGCTCAATACGATGGCGGGATTCCGGGAAGTCGAGCGTGCGCAGGTGCGCGCGGCACAGGCGCTGGGCGCAAACCGCTACCATATCTTTCGCGACGTCGTCCTGCGCTCGGCGCTTCCCTTCGTCATCGTGGGCGCGCGCCTCGGCATGAGCATGGCCTTCATCGTGCTCGTCGCCGCCGAGCTGATCGCGTCCAGCAGCGGGCTCGGATTCATGATCAGCGATGCGCGCTACAAATTCCGGACCGACGAGATGTTCCTCGGCATGGTGTGCATCGGTGCGCTCGGCTTCGGCCTGAACGTCCTGTTACGGGCGACCGAGCGGTGCTTGCTCAGATGGAAGTCGGCTTGAATCGAGAGGTCCGCCGTGTCTCTTCACAAGGAGAAGATCATGCTGCAGGCATACGTTCTTCGTGCGCGCACGTTCACTCGCATCGCGTCGCTTGCGCGTCCGCTCGGCTGCGTGTTCCTGGCGGCGCTCGTAGCGTTCGCCATGCCGTCTTACGCGCAGACGCCGGTGACAATCGGTACCGCGAAGGATCCCAATCTGGCGGCTGAAATCGTCATCGCCCGCGACAAGGGTTTCTTCAAGGCCGAAGGACTCGACGCGACGGTTGCCTACTTTCCGTCCGGCGGCGATCTGATGGCCGCGGTCGTGGGGGGCAGCATCAGCATCGGCTCGTCCGGCTCCACCCCGCTTCTCACCCTGCGCGCGCGGCCCTATGCGATTCGGATCATCGCGCAGATGTCCGACATCTCGGATGCCGTGCAGATCGTCGTCAAGAAGTCGGTCAAGTCGATCGACGATCTGTACGGCAAGAAGTTCGCGATCATGCCCGGGACCGGGTCCGAGGCGATCTTCAATTCCTTCGCTCGCGCTTACGGGTTCGATGCGAGCAAGGTGACGCTGGTCAACATGGCTCCTGCCGAAATGCTGTCGAGCTTCTCGCGCGGCGACGTCGAGGGCCTGGCCCTCTGGGAACCGCACACGACGCGGGCGCGGAAGCTGTTCGACGGCAAGATTCTCGTGACCGGGACGAAGTCCGCCATCCCCGGCAACGAGAGCGGAAAGCGCATATATGCCGACCACAGCATGCTGTTCGCCACGGAATCATTCATTCGCGACAAGCCGGAAGTCGTCAAGTCGGTGTTGAAGGCCCTCGCGCGTGCCGGCGACTTCATCGGGTCGAACCGGGACGAGGCGACGCAAATTCTCGGCAAGGAATTCGCCTTCGACAAGTCCGACATGACCGACATCATGGCATCGAACCGCTATACGCTCGAGCTCGACGATCAGCTCGTGAAGGACGTGAATGGCCTCGCCGATTTCCTCCACCAGAAGAAGAGCATCCAATCGATGCCCGATGTCCGGGCATTCATCGATCCGGAGCCGCTGCGCAGCGTCCGACCCGACCTGGTCAAGCTGAAGTGACGCCCGAAGCAGCGCTGCCTCGTTTGCGTCGAACGGACTGAACGACATGCCGAACCCCCGCGTACCTTTCCGGCTCGCCGACGAGCGCCCACGGCTGGCGCCGCCCGACGGCAAGCCTCTGATCGTCCATGTCGTCGTCAATGTGGAGACGTGCCCGTTCGATCAGCCGATGCCGCGCAAGCTGCTGACGGCGCCGCATGGCGCCGATGCCGTGCCCGACATTCCCAATTTCTCGTGGGTCGAGTATGGGCTTCGCGTCGGAATGCCGCGGCTCCTCGCTCTGTTCGCGGAACGTCGCATACCGGTCAGCGCGTTCATCAACGCCGGCGTTTGCGACGACTATCCGCGGCTAGCAGAAAGAATCGGAGAGGCGCGCTGGGAAATCGTCGGGCATGGCTACCGGCAGCGCTCGCTGCAGTCGGAAGGATCGGCGGAGCGCGAGGTCATCGAGAAGTCGCTCGAGCGGCTCGCCGGCTTCTACGGCGCGCGGCCGCGCGGCTGGCTCGGCCCCGGCCTCAAGGAGTCGGTCGACACGCCGGATCATCTGAAGGCAGCCGGCATCGAATACGTGTGCGATTGGGTGATCGACGACCTTCCCGACTGGATGGAGACACGGCACGGCCCGCTGATCTGCATGCCGTACACGCTCGAGCTCAACGATGCCACGCTCTACGCCGTGCAGCAGCATGCATCCGACGCGATGTATCAGCGGATGCGGGATTCGGTCGCGTGCTTCAACCTCGAGCTCGCACGGCAGCCTCGCATCTTGACCCTCGCGCTGCATCCGCACCTCATTGCCGTACCGCATCGAATGGTTTACCTCGAGCGGATGATTCACGAGTTGCAGGGGCGCTCTGACACGATCTTCATGACCGGCGCCGGCATCGCCGACTGGTTCGTGGCCGCCGACGCGAGCGTCGGAAGGAAGTGATGATGGAGCCTACGATATTGGCCGGATTGCAGGAGCGAGTCGCCCCTTCCAATGCCGCACTTGTCATCATCGACATGCAGAAGGACTTCTGCATCGAGACCATGGCGACCGCTGGGACGGGTCGCGATCTGTCTCGGACTCGGGCGATCATTCCGAACCTCTCGAGGCTGCTCCACGGTGCGCGCGACGCGGGCGTGCTCGTCGTTCACGTCGGCTTTTCGACACTGTCGCAGCACCTGAGCGACGGCGGGTCCTGGCTCGCCCAGCGGCGCCGCTCGCCCTATGCGAACGAGTCCATCGCGATGGAGGGCAGCGAAGGTGCGCAGTTCATCGACGAACTAGCGCCGGAAGAAGGAGAAGTCACGGTTCGCAAGCACCGCTATTCGGCGTTCGCCGGAACCGACCTCGACCTGATCCTGCGCTCGCGCGAAATACGTACGTGCATCGTCACCGGTGTATCGACGAACGTATGCGTCGAATCGACGTTCCGCGCCGCGTTCGACCTCGGCTATTACGTTATCGTGCCGCAGGATGCCACGGCTTCCTGGAGCCTCGAACTCGGCGAAGCCGCACTTGCGAACGTGACGCATCGCTTCGGGCTCGTCACGTCGGTGGACGAGATCGTCG
>Ga0307416_100001021_pt1 | contig 14845 bp, 13 predicted proteins | sample DK1Cmetagenome_2_FD_203821 | JGI IMG/M metagenome (GOLD analysis project Ga0307416, IMG submission 203821) | Maize rhizosphere microbial communities from greenhouse at UC Davis, California, United States - DK15-C-3 | ecosystem: Host-associated > Plants > Roots > Rhizosphere > Soil | place...
CGGCGACCCACTCGATGAAGTCGTACGCATCCTGGCCCAGCGAAACACCGCCGGCGTTGTAGTTGCCGATGTGCTCCCCGCCGGAGTGGCCGGAGCCGCGCAGGTCACCGATGACGTGGACGTAGTCCTCCTTGACGATGCGGGCAATGTCGCCTGCCTCGATGCAGCCGTCCCACATCGGGCTGGGCCTCCGCTGCGGCGGGGTGGTGAGCGCCAGCGCCTGCAGCTCCTTGCCGTAAGGGCTCAGGGCAACCAGCGCCGGGCGCGGCTTGTCATCGGCGCCCTGGTAGGCGTCCGCGGCGAGCTCGACGCCGTCGCGCAGCGGGACCCGGAGGTCCTTGCGAACGGCAATCTTCTCCCCGCCGGCATTCAGTAACTGGAAGTCATCCATGAGTGCTTATCTCCTCATCTTCGGTCAAGTGGTCCAACGTCGTGCGGTAGCCGTGGAGCGTTGTGAAGAACGGGGACGGCTCCAGGGCGGGGTCCCCCGCATACCCAAGGTCCGCGGCAACCCGGGCGAAAGGCGAGTACGGCGAGTCCGTATCCTGCAGTCCGGCAGCCAGGCAGCCGCAGGCCGCGTCCTTGACGCGGGCCTCGATCTCCAGGCTTCCCTGGAGCGCTTCCCGGACCTGCCCGGCGTCGAGCTCCACGCCGTAGGGCGTGCCGTCGGCGCGGCGGTACGGGTGCCCCAGGTAGAGGTGCCGCGGACGGACCTCGTCGCTGAGGTACCGCAGGCTGGAGCGGTAGCCGGCAGGGTCCACATATCCCGGGAAGCCGTTGGCCGCGCCGTGGACCTGTACGGCGTCGCCCACGAACACGTCGTTTTGGCCGTCAATGACATATGCCACCGATCCGGGGGTGTGGCCCGGAATCGAGTGGACTGAGACGGTCACGTCGCCGCCGAGGGAGATGGTCTCACCGCCCCGGACCACCATGGACGGCTCCATTTCGCCCGAGATGACGGCGTTGGTGGCCGCCGTCAGCTTCGCCTCACCCTCGGGGTCGTGCAGATACTGCCCACGTCCGGAAAGGTATTCGTCCACGTGGGCCCGGCGCGAGCGGAGCATCGGTGCGTCGGCCTCGTGGATCACCACCTGCGCACGCCGTCCGGTGAGCTCCCACAGGGCGTAGGCGCCGCCGATGTGGTCGATGTGTCCGTGGGTCAAAAAGATCCAGCGGACGTCCTCGATCCGGCGGCCGATCGCCTCCAGTGCCGGCACCATGCCTTCGGCCGGCGAGGACGCGATCCCGGTGTCCACGATGGCGGGCTCCGGGGCGTCGATGAAGAAGCTGTAGAGACCGAACCGCCCCCACGGGGAGACCATGGGGTGAACGGCGACTGGCGCCGTCATTGCGCTGCGCTCCCGTTAGCCCCTGTGCTCCCGTCAATCCCCAGCCCCGCGTTCAGGAATTCACCTGTCTCCTCGAACGCACGGTAGAACTCCGGAATCCACGCGAAGTTCTGGACGAACCCGTGGTTGGCTCCCTCGTAGCGGCTGACCGTTGCGTCGACGCCTGCCTCCAACAGGCGCCGGCCGTAGAGTTCGCCTTCGTCCCGCAGGGGGTCGTGCTCAGCCGTGATGACCAGGGCTGCGGGCAGTCCGGCGAGGTCCTCGCGCTTGAGGGGTGAGACGAGCGGGTCCGCCGGGTCCGCCCCGCTCCCGAGGTAGAAGGAGTTGAACGGCAACAGGCCGGCCGTCTCCAGCCCAAACCCCTCAGCGTTCTCCCGCAGCGAGGGGTAACGGTCGACGTCGAAGTCCAGGTCCAGCGAAGGGTAGAAGAGGACCTGGTGCGTGATGCGGTCAAACCCGTCGTCGTGGGCTTTCGCGGCGACGGCGGCGACGAAGTTGCCGCCCGAGCTGTCACCGGCGATAGCGAGGTTTTTCCCGTTCCAGCTCAGGCTGCCCGCCTGTTCGGCAGCCCAACGGACCACGCCGTAGCAGTCGTCGAGGCCGGCCGGGAAGACGGCCTCGGGGGCCAGGCGGTAGCCCACCGAGATGACCCTGTGGCCGGTTTCCCTGGCCAGTGCCCGCGCTACGTGGTCGTGGGTGTCCAGGCTGCCCAGGAAGAACGCGCCGCCGTGGAAGTAGACCAGGAGTCCGTAGGCGTCCGCCTCCACGGGCGTGTAGATCCGCACCGGCACCTCACCGGCCGGTGTCGCGGCCGTGGCGTCCACGACGGAGTGGAGCGGGAGGCGGTCTTCCAGCGGCGGGACCTGGGCGGCCTCGCCGGCGCGCATCGCTTCGGGGTTCAGGGGAGAACCATCGGGTGCCGGCAAGGTTGCCAGGATTTTGGCGATTTCGGGATGGATGGTCATGGTGCTTAGGCCTTTGCCTCGGCGGGTGCGTTCACGGCGGCCGGGTGCTGGGACGTGGGCTTCTGGCCCGGGAAGACGTCGTTGACTTCTTCCTCGCTCCAACCCTGGCGGGAAATGCGCTGCAGCTCATCTGTCACCGGCTTGCGGGTTGCCTGGAACAGGGCTAGCGCCTCCTTGACCGAACCGGCCTCGGCCAGTGCGTCGGCCAGTGCTCCCGCGTCCTCAATGGCGGAGTTCGCGCCCTGGCCCTGGTGGTGCAGCATGGAGTGGGCCGCATCGCCCATGAGGACAACGGAGTGGGTGTGCCATGAGTCGACGGGGTCGATGTCGTAGACCGCGCGGATGTTCACGGTGTCCATGTCCAGGCCCCGGGCGATCGCCACGATCCGCTCGTCGAAACCTTCCACGGTCTTCAGGAGTTGTTCCTTGGTGATCGCGGGTGCCCAGGTGCCGTCCGGGTTCAGGGCGGTGATGTCGAAGGACATCTGGTTGCGGTGGCGCAGCGGCAGCAGGTAGACCTTTGTGCCCCGGCCCATGTACATCCGCAGGTTGTCGTCGACCACCATCCCGTGGGCGTCGTCGGCGGAGATCACCACGCGGTAGGCGTGCTCGCCGGAGAACACCGGGCCCTTGTCGCTGAACAGCTGCTCGCGCACCGTGGACTTGATGCCGTCGGCACCGACCACCAGGTCGGCCTCGACGGTTTCCCCGTTGGTGAAGGTCAGGACCGAGCGGCCGCCCTTGTCCTCGATCCTTTCGAGCTTGTGGCCGAGATGGACCATGCCCTCGGGAAGCACGCCCAGGAGGGCTTCGATGAAGTCGCGGCGGTGGATGAGGTACGTCTGCTTCTCGTCGCCGAACTCCGGCCAGGTGTCCTTCATGATCGGCTCGCCGGCGGCCGTGAGGATCTCAAAGTAGTCGCTCGCCGAGCTCACCTTGGCGACCGCGTCGAAGATTCCCCACTGGCGGAACCGGGCCATAGTGGCGGGACGCAGGCCGATGCCGGCGCCCACCTCCCCCATCTGGGGAGCCTGTTCGTAGACCTTGACGTCTGCACCGAGCAGGCTCAGGGCCTTGGCCGCGGCAGCGCCGCCGTAGCCTGCGCCGACGATGGCGATCTTGAGGTTCTTGATGTCCGAAGCCTTCATGGTTTCATCACTTTCTTGACTGTGTAAGTTTTGGGGGTTTGTCCGGGGTCAGGCGTTAAGCGACAGGAAGTCGGCCGGGTTGTCCTCGAGCAGGAGTTTGAGGGTGGCGTCGTCGATGCCGGCCGCCCGCATGTCGGGGATCATGTCCTCGAAGATGTAGTTGATGGTGTGGCCCTTCACGCCCGGCCAGCCCAGCGGGCTGCAGTTTGCGTCGGCCGAGACGAGGAGCTTGTCCGCATAGCCCTTGTTCACGAGCTTGACGAAGTGCTCCATGCGTTCGGCGCGCTTGCGGCCCCAGAACGGCGGATCCGGCAGTTCGAGGTCGTAGCCGAACGTGTCGAAACCGATCCGGCCGCCCTGCTCGTAGATCCAATCGTGCGGAGTGATCGGAGCGTTGAGGCCGTCATCGGCGTGGCCGAAGAGCACGCGGTCCAGCGAGAGGCCTTCTTCGTTGAAGATGGTCACTGCCGGTTCGGGGTCGATGGCCAGGTGTGTCAGGATCGGTGCGCCGGTGACGACGGCGGCGCGGGCGGCGGCCCGGTAGATGCGCTTGTCCAGTTCCGTCATTCGTCCGCCGCGGCTCACGCCGACCTTGATGACGCCGGCCTTGGCACCCGTGTTGCCGATGCCGACGGTGATCTCGTGGATGAACACCTTCGTGAGGTAGTCAACGGTCGCGCGGGAGAAGTGCGGCAGGGCAGTGTCGCCGCCGACGAAGCCGGTGCAAGCCACGATGTGCACGCCCGTCTTCCGGGACAAGGACTTGTAGTAGTCGACGTCGCGCCCGTTGCAGATGCCCGTGGCGTCCACGAAAGTACCGCCGCCGTACTCGCGGAATTTCCGCAGCTTCGGCACGGTTTCCTCGTAGGCCTGCTCCGGCGACTTCCACCATTTGGTGTCGAGTTCGGACCCGGGCATGCCGTAGCCGATGTGTTCGTGGACCGCCACGATTTCCAGTTCTTCGGCCGGGATGGTTCCCAGCACGGTGTTGACCTTGGTCATTCGTTCACCTCAGGGTTCGAAAGCTTGTTTGTGGATAGGCCTACGCGTGCTTAGCGCACGGTCAGCAGGTTGCGCGGGTTGTCCACGAGGATGCCCCGGGCGTCTTCTTCGCTCAGGCCGCGGGCCTTCAGGAAGGGCACGAACGTGGTCAGGACGTGGCTGTAGGGCAGGTTGTACTCCGGCAGGCCCTTCGCCACGCCGATCGAGTTGCCCGAAAGGATGATCTTGTCGGCATGGCCGGCCCTGACGATCTCGAGCACCAGTTCGGCGCGTTCGTGGTCGGCGAGGTAGTCCGCGTGGTCGTTCAGGCCCACATGGTCGATGCCGACGAAGGCTCCGCGGCCGGCCACCTGGACGGCGGCGCCGGCAGCGTCCCTGCGGTCCAGGTCGCCGACGAGCACCCGGTCGGCACCGATCTGCTCGTCGAGGACGATGTCCAGATCGTGCAGGGCATCGGCGCCGAAGCGGACGGAGACCGGGACGCCGGTGTCCTTGGCGGCGCGGGCAGAGCCGCGGAAGAGGCTTTCCTCGGTGGGGGTCATTCCGGCGCGGTCGGCGCGAGTGGCAACGATGCCGGCGGCGGCCCGGCGCTCGACCCGGGGAACCACCATCCCCTCCGTGACCTCCTTGCCGAAGAGATCGCTGAACTTCTCTGCCGGCCAGGGGGTGGGCGGGTTGGTCTGCGGGGTCAGGAAGTACCCGCCGAGTTCTTCCTCCGGGCCAAGGCCCGTGGAAGCGACGATGTGGACGCCGGTGGAGCGGGACAGCGCCTCGTAGAGCTTGAGGTCACGGCCGTGGAACATGCCCGTGCTGTCCACGATCGTCTGCCCGCCGTGCTCGCGGAATTCCTTGAGCTTCGCGGCCAGGGCTTCGAAAATCTCCGCCCGGTCCATCGAAATGTCGGGGGCGTACTGGGCGCCCGGGAGCACCGACAACAGGGCCTCATGGACCGCGACTACGCCCAGTTCAGAAGCAGGTACGGGACCCAGGACCGTGTTGACGGTTTTCCCGGCCGTGGCATGGAACGCGTCACCGGTGTCGTCGGGTGTGGTGTGACTCACTTGGCTTCTCCCTTGGAGATCGGGTGCTGAATGCAGGGGCGCCGCGGAGTTCGAAGGTGCCGTCGCTCCGTTGCGGTGTAGTCAGCATCACATGTTTCTTTACATGATGTCAAGGAAATTTGCGGAGCGTACGGACATTTCGCTTCGGAGTGTTCATGAAGACCACGGTCCGTAAGCGCTCTTGACACTATGTAAAACTTTAGCCCAGACTGTGGGGAGCGCCACATCTATTTCGAAACAAGGGAGTTTCATCGATGAGTCAGACCACCTCGGTAGCGAGCCGCGGCTCGGTACGGGCCACCTTCGTAGCCGCCTACAGCGCGGTTACGCTGGCCCAGATCACCAATGCCTTGCCCGGCGCCCTCAACGGCACCTTTGCAGTGGAATTCCACACTTCGGGCGCAGGCCTGACCTGGATCGCAGGCATGTTCATGATGGGCATTGTGGTTTTTGAGCTCAGTTGGGGGCTTTTGGGCGACCTGTTCGGCCGCAAGAGGCTGCTGTACGCAGGCGCTGTGGTCAGCGTCGTCGGCTCCGTCCTGGCGGCGCTGGCTACAACCACCGAAATGATGATCGCGGCGCAGGCGGTCGGCGGCATCGGGGCGGGCATCCTCTTCCCCATTTCACTGTCCATGATTGCGGCGATCACCCCCGACCACCGCGCCCGGGCAAAGGTTATCGCCACCTGGGCCGGGTTCCTGTCGCTTGGTGCGGTGATCTCCCCCGTGCTGGCAGGCCTGACCGCTCAGGCTTTCACCGTGGCAGGTCCCGCGGCGGGTGCGCCCAACATCTTTAGCGGCTGGCGGGTGGCGTACTACATAGCCGCCGCGATCGCCGTCGTCGTTATTATCGTTGCGGTCCGCGCGAAGGACTCCGCTGCCGCCGAGGGACGCAAGCTGGACCTGCCCGGCCAGTTCACCCTCGCGCTCGGCCTGATCGCCGTCCTCTACGCCACGGTGACGGCGGTCGACGCCGGCTTCGGCAGCGCCGAGGTCATCGCAAGCTACATCGTGGGCGGCATCCTCCTGGTCGCCTTCGTGATCATCGAAACACGCACCGAGCAGCCGCTGATCCACCTGGCGCTGTTCAAGAACAGCGCCTACTCAATCACGGGCGTTGTTGCCGTCACCGGCATGTTCGCCTTCCTCGCGGTCGCCTTCAGCACGAGTGTCGCCGTCGGCGGGCTCGCCCTCGCCGAAGCCTGGAAGGTCGGTGTGTTGTTCATCTTCATCCAGGGTCCGGCCTTCGCTTTCATCCCGGTGGTGGGCTGGCTGATCCACCACGTGGCCCCGCGCTGGGTGCTCACCGCCGGCTTTGCCTTCATCGCCGTCTCCGGTTTCTGGCTCTCGACCTTCGCCCTGGGCACGCCGGAGGCCTTCGGCGGAACTCCCTGGACTGCCTTCATTCCGCCGCTGCTGCTGCTGGGCATCGGGTTTGCGCTCACCGTCGGCTCCATCACCGCCGTCGCCATCAACACTGTCCCGCCGCAGCAGATCGGAATGGCTTCGGCAACGACGAACCTCCTGCGCGACCTGGGCTTCGCCCTGGGACCCGTGATCGGCTCCGCCATTGCATTCGGAGTCGGCGCCACGGCCTTCGCCGGCCCCCTCGCCGGAATCCTCGGCGGGGCAGGACTGCCCGCCGACGCCGTCGCCGGGCTGTCGAACGTGCCGCCGCTTGGCTACCTCTCCGGCTGGGACGGCGTCATTGCGCAGTTCTCCGGCCAGGCAGCGGCGGGCGGCGCACCCGCCCAGGCCGTGGACGGCATGGTCAAGGCCCTCACCTCCGCGCAACCGCAGATCCAGGGCGTGGCAGGGACCTCCCTCGGACAGGGCTTCCAGACTGTCTACCTCGCTGCCGGCATCGCGGCGATCCTCTCCGCTGTCCTCACCCTCTTCATCTCCGCACGGTCCTCGGCACCATCAGCCGATGCCGTCGCGGCAGCCCAGGAGACGCCTGCAGCAAACGCCGAAGCCGCCGTCTAACACTGACGGCCTCCGGCGCCCACTAATCACCTACCATCCGCAAGGAGAACACCGTGACTGCACCCATCGAATCAGACATCGACATCTGGGATGACGACATTCTTGTCGACCCGTACCCCACCTATGCCGCACTCCGTGAGCAGGCCGCAGTGGTGCACCTGCCCAAGAACGACCTGTACGTCCTGACGCGCTACGACGTCATCCGGGACGCACTCGGTGATCCGGAAACCTTCTCGTCCACCAGCATCGGCTTCAACCCCATGGTGAACGAGGCACTACAGGGCACCTCGCTCGCCTCCGACCCGCCCATCCACACGCAGCTCCGCGCCACACTGTCGCAGAACCTCACCCCCCGCGCCCTCCGCGGCCTGAAGGTGATCATCGACGAAAAGGCTGACAAGCTCGTCGCCGAGCTCGCCGCCAGCGGCAGCTTCGAAGCCATCGATTCCCTGGCCCGGGCCTTCCCGATCGAAATCGTTGCAGACCTCATTGGCTTCCAAGGGCACGTCAAGGACAACATGCTCCGCTGGGGCCAGGCCGCGATGCAGGTCATCGGGCCGCTGAACCAGCGCACGCAGGAGAGCTTCCCGATCGCCGGCGAGCTGTACGGCTGGTGCTCATCGGTCACCGCCGAAGACCTCACACCCGGCTCCATCGGCCGCGGAATCTTCGACGCCGAGACACGCGGCGACATTCCCCAGGGCTCTGCGGGGCACATCATCCACCAGTACCTGGGAGCCGGCGTCGACACGACCATCGCCTCGATCGGGAACATCATTGCGCTGTTCGGCCACCACCCCGAACAGTTCGAGCTGGTCCGGGAGAACCCTGAGCTCGTCCCCGCAGCCTTCGCCGAAGTGCTGCGCTACTGGGCGCCGGTCCACATCTGGGGCCGCAAGGCAACCCGCGACGTCGAAATCGACGGAGTCACCATTCCTGCAGGCGCCCAGGTGGGCATCCTCTTCGGCGCCGGCAACCGGGACCCGCGGCACTACGAGAATCCGGACACCTTTGACGTGAAGCGCAACCCGGTGGACCACCTCTCCTTCGGCTACGGACCGCACGGCTGCGCCGGCCAGGGCCTGGCGAAACTGGAAGCGCATGCCATCATCGAGGCGCTTGCCCGCAGGGTGAAATCACTGACGATCTCGGATGAGGTCCGGGAGCCCAGCAACATTACGCGGAGTTTCGAGTCGCTCCAGGTCGAAAAGGTGGTGGCAGCATGAGGATCGAACTGGACCGTCCCCGCTGCGAAGGACACGGCCTGTGCGAGGAAGCCGCACCCAAGCTGATGCATCTGGATGACGACGGCGAACTGGTCATCGATGTGCCGGAGGTGGACGGGGCCGACCTGGACGCCGCCAAGGCCGCGGTCAGGGTCTGCCCGGTCGCCGCGCTGCGATTGGCCGCGGCATGACGATGCGCAGGATAGTGGTGGTTGGCAACGGCATCGCCGGGCTCACGGCCTGCGACTCGTTGCGCTCGGCGGGCTTCGACGGCGAACTCACCGTCGTCGGCTCCGAGCGCCACCATCCCTACAGCCGGCCTGCCCTGTCCAAGGCGCTGCTGCATGGTGTCAACGGGAACAGTGATGATGCCCTCCAGGCCCACGAGCTCCCCGAGCCGACCCACGACGCCACGGAGCTGCTCGGCGTCAGCGCCACGGGCCTGGACCCCGACGCCCGGCTGGTCCGCCTGGACGGGGGCGGTGAGCTGCCGTATGACGGCCTCGTCATCGCCTCCGGTTCCCGGGCGAAGCTGCTCGCCTCCGGGCATGGAGGAGCCGGGCAAGGAGGAGCCGGGCAAGGAGGAGGCGGACCGCAACAGGACGGCTCACCCCGGGAGCTCACCCTGCGCACCATCGAGGATGCGATCCTGCTCAAGGAACGCGTCGCGTCGCGCCCCTCGGTCATCGTGATCGGCGGCGGCCCGCTCGGCATGGAGGTTGCTTCCGGCTGCCTGCACATGGGCTGCGAAGTCACCCTCGTCTCCGACGTCAAGCCACTGTCGCGCCAGCTCGGCGGCCACCTCGCGGACATCTTCACCTCCGCCGCCATCCAGCGTGGACTGCGGGTGGTTGGCGGAGGAAAGGCCCGGCTTGTCGACCACGGCACGGGGACACGGGTTGTCCTCGCCGACGGCACCGAACTCCACGCGGATCTTGTGGTCACGGCCGTCGGCGACGAGCCGAACATTGACTGGCTTGCCGGCTCAAACCTCCTCACCGACGGGGCACTGCGTGTCGATTCGCGCGGCCGGGTCCGGCCTGAGATCGTGGCCGCAGGCGACGTGGCGTTCTTCCCCACCCGCCGCGGCGTGCAGCGGGTTCCCCTGTGGACGAGCGCCATCGACCAGGCCAAGGTCGCTGCCGTCGGCCTGCTGCAGGGCGACGCCGCACCCGAATTCAACTTCCAGCCGTATTTCTGGACGGAAGGCTTCGGACTGTCACTCAAAGCGGTCGGTTTTACGCCTGTGGCGGGTGAACCCGACTTCTGCGAACCGGGAGCGGAGAGCGGATCGCTGCTCCTGCGCTGGGACAATCCGGACGGTGCCGGGACCGCTGCCGCGCTCAACTACCGGATCCCGGTCCCCAAACTGCGCCGGCTGGCCGACGCAGGCCCGGCCGCGCTGCGGCCGGCGGCGCCCGCCCTGCATCCGCCCGCCCCCGCCCGGGCCTGACCCCGCACACCACCGTTAGGATTGATCCATGTCGTCGTTGCGAGAAGCCCACAAGAAGCTCACCCGCGACATGATCGTGGAACGTGCGCTTGAGCTCTTCACCGAGAAGGGTTACGCCGCGACCACCATCGACGAGATCGCCGCCGCGGCCGGCACCACCCGGGTCACCTTCTACGCCTACTACCCCTCACGCAGCGATCTGATGAGGGACTTCATGGCGCGCGTCAACGAGGTACTGGACCGTGCGGACGGCCCGGAGAGCGGCTCCACTGCTCCCGACCTCGTTGACGTGGTGCGCGCCGGCAAGCTGCCGGGCATCCTGGCCTGGCTGGAGTCGCGGGCGGCACTCTGGCCGGTCTTCCGCCCCTACCTCGACGTGCTCGATGAGGCCGCCGCCGTCGACCGCGAGGTGCGGGCCATGGTCGAGGGATGGCACGAGGAAGTCATTTCCGATCTGGTCCGCGGAATGCAGCTGGCCGGGCGCTTCTCCCCGGAGACGCACCACATCCGCGGAACGCTTGCCTTCACCTCCCTCGACTACGTGGCCACGCTCTGGACACGGCGGAAGTTTGAACCAAACCGCGAACACGCGCTGGAGGTACTGGCCGACAACTGGTACCACCTGCTCTGCGACGACTAGGCCTCCAGCCGCACCCCTGCCGACGGAACCACTGCTCCGGTGGCGGTTGAATCCGGGTTGAGCATCCAGCCGACCCGCTTGGCGGAGCTCAGGACCACCACGCTTTCGGCCAGTTCCATGCCGGGGATCCGTTGTTGCAGTGCCAGTTCGGCATTCATCACCTCCGCCAGGGAGTGCAGCCACATGATGATCACGAAGTTGGTCCGCCCGGTGGTGGAGGCGGCAAGGCGGACGTTGCGGAACCCCCGCAGCTCTGCCGCGGCGGCCTCGTGCTGGCCCGGCGGCACGTTGGCGAACCACTGGCAGGTGACCGGGTAGCCGGAGTATTTCTGCGCGATCTCGCAGCGGAAGGAGAGCATCTGGCTGGACAGCACCCGGTTGAGCTGCCGCTGGACGGTGGCCGCGCTGCGGCCCAGGCTCCGGGCGATGTCCGCCGCCGTCGCCCTTCCGTCACGCGCCAGGAACGGAATAAGGTCCAGGTGGCTCTGTGGCAACGCGGCGCCGGGGACGGCGGGCGGGGCGGAGCCCGACGCCTCGGGCCCGGCGAGCGCCTTGAGGGCATTCTGCTGCGCCTTTTCCAGGACGTTGAGCCGCCAGGCGTAGCCGCCCACATGCAGGCGGGTGCAAAGCGCGGTCCGGTACTTGAGCAGGCCCGGGATCTCCTTGAACTGCGGCACCACTGATTCGCTGAAACGGCCAAGGGTGGGCGTGATGACGGTCAGCATGAGGTCGCGGTTGCTGGCGGCTTCCTCCACCGTGACCACTTCGGGGATGGCCGCGAGGGCTGCGGTGACTCCGGCGCGCTGCCGCATTTCGCAGTCCACGTCCACCAGGGCCAGGCACATCTGTTTGGGATCGCCGATCAGGTGGGCGGTGGTCCAGGCCGCGCCGGCGGTCCGCAGCCGCTCCCAGCGCGCCGCAAGCGTTGTGGCGTGCACGCCCAGAATGCCGGCGGCATCAGACCAGCTGACCCGCGGCGCGACCTGGAGCGCGTTGATCAGCTGCAGATCGTCTTCACTGAGTTCCATTCCGCGAAGCACCCTTTCCTGCACGAATCCTGCCAGATCAAGCATAGTTGTGATTTTTTCCAGCTATTTCTGAAATTGTGAATCAGCTCACTCCACAATAGGTTGCAGGTCACCAACCAATCGTTCGGGAAAGAGGAAAGCATATGTCGATCACCGCCGATGCCAAGGAACTGCAGGGCGAAATCGCCCGGTTCCGCCATGAGCTGCATCGGGAGCCCGAGATCGGCCTTGACCTCCCCCGGACCCAGGAAAAAGTCCTTCAGGAACTTGAGGGCCTGCCGTACGAGATCACCCTCGGTGAGAGCACGACGTCGGTCACTGCTGTTTTACGCGGCGGCGCACCGCACGCTTCGGCCCAGCGGCCGGCGGTCCTGCTCCGCGCGGACATGGACGGCCTTCCCGTCCAGGAGCGCACCGGCGTCGACTTCACCTCCCGCGTCGACGGAGCCATGCACGCCTGCGGCCACGACCTTCACACCTCCATGCTTGCCGGCGCAGCCCGCCTCCTGGCCGACCGCCGGGATCAGCTGGCCGGCGACGTTGTCCTGATGTTCCAGCCCGGCGAGGAAGGCTTCGACGGCGCCTCCCACATGATCCGCGAAGGCGTCCTGGATGCTGCGGGCCGCCGCGTGGACGCCGCCTACGCCATGCATGTGTTCTCCGCCTTGGAACCGCACGCCCAGTTCTGCACCAAGCCCGGCGTGATCCTCAGTGCCTCGGACGGACTTTTCGTCACCGTCCTGGGTGCCGGCGGCCACGGCTCCGCACCCCACTCCGCCAAGGACCCCGTCACGGCCGTGGCTGAGATGGTGACAGCACTGCAGGTGATGATCACGCGCCAATTCAACATGTTTGATCCGGTGGTCCTTACCGTCGGCCTCCTGCAGGCAGGCACCAAGCGCAACGTCATCCCTGAATCCGCGCGCTTCGAAGCCACCGTCCGCACCTTCTCGGATGCATCCCGGGAGCGGATGATGACGGCCATTCCGGTGCTGCTCAAAGGCATCGCCGCCGCCCACGGCCTGGAGTTGGACGTGGACTACCGCTCCGAGTACCCGCTCAGCGTTACGGACGAGGACGAGACGAACACCGCCGAAAGGACCATCCAGGAGCTCTTTGGAGATTCGCGCCTCACCCGCTGGGCCACCCCGCTCAGCGGCTCGGAGGACTTCTCCCGGGTGATGGCGGAGGTGCCCGGAACCTTCATCGGGCTCAGCGCCGTTGCCCCGGGTGCGGACCACACCTCCACCCCTTTCAACCATTCCCCCTACGCCACTTTCGACGACGGCGTCCTCTCCGACGGCGCAGCGCTCTACGCGGAGCTCGCTGTTTCCCGCATCGCGGCCCTTGCGGCTGCCGACAACTGACCTTCCGACCACTTTTTGGAGCATCACATGACTTCCACCGTAGGCATGCCAGCCGAGGTCCAGGTTCACAAATCGCACCTGCGGACCCTCATCGGGACCGGCATCGGCAACGCCGTTGAATGGTACGACTGGGCCATCTACGCCACCTTCTCACCGTTCATCGCGAGCGCACTGTTCAGCAAGGCGGACCCGACGTCGGCCTTCCTCGCCACCCTGGCGATCTTCGCCGTCGGCTTCGTGGCCCGTCCGTTCGGCGGTTTCGTCTTCGGCTGGATCGGTGACCGGATCGGCCGCAAGACGTCCATGACGTTCGCGGTGGGGCTCGCCGCGCTGGGCAGCCTCCTGATCGGCATTGCCCCGACCTTCGAAGCCGTGGGCGCCTTCGCATCCGTGATGCTGCTGGTGGCCCGCCTGATCCAGGGCCTGGCCCACGGCGGCGAGCTGCCGTCGTCGCAGACCTACCTTTCCGAGATGGCCCCCAAGGAAAAGCGCGGTTTCTGGGCAACGCTCATTTACACGTCCGGCACCGCCGGCATCCTGGCCGGGACCCTGCTCGGCGCCGTCCTGTCCAACATCCTGAGCCCGGCGGACATGAATGCCTGGGGCTGGCGCATCCCGTTCCTGATCGGCGGCGCCCTGGGCGTCTACGCCCTGGTGATGCGGGCACGCATGAAGGAAACCGAGGCTTTCGCGGCCGAAACGCCCAAGGAAAAGCATGAGCCGATGTGGCCGCAGATCTATAGGCACCGCAAGCAGGCCCTGCAGGTCATCGGCCTCACCGTCGGCCTGACCGTGAGCTATTACATCTGGGGCGTTGTGGCGCCGAGTTACGCCGCCACTGCACTGAAGATGGACCGCGGGGAAGCCTTGTGGGCGGGCGTGATCGCCAACATCGTCTTCATCGCCGCCTTGCCGTTCTGGGGCAAGCTGTCAGACCGCATCGGCCGCAAGCCGGTCCTGATCGCGGGCTCGGCCGGCGCCGCGCTGCTGCACTTCCCCATGACCTGGGTGCTGAAGGACTCCCCCTGGCAGCTGGCCGTCACGATGTCCGTGATGCTGTTCTTCATCGCAGCCAGCGCCGCCATCGTTCCCGCCGTCTACGCCGAGCTCTTCCCCACCAAGATCCGCACCGTTGGCGTGGGCGTTCCCTACTCCATCTGCGTCGCGGCCTTCGGCGGCACGGCCCCGTACCTGCAGACCTGGCTGGGCACCATCGGACAGGCCAACCTGTTCAATGTCTACGCCGTGCTCCTGCTGCTGGTGGGCATCGCGTTCGTCTTCACCATCCCGGAGACGAAGGGCAAGGACCTGACGCACTAGCGGCCACAGGCCGGCGGTATGGTCCGCCCAGGGGGACCGAAAGAGACGGAACCGGCGAAGGCCGGGCGGCGCGGCCGCCCGGCCTTCGTTGGTGCCGCGTCTGGAAGAATGGGGCCATGCGGGCGCCGGGACCACAGCCCGCCCTGCCCGCTGGCCGCCCATCACAGGCCCAGCCCGCACACCGGATGCCCAGCCTGACCTGCGTACAATCGACCGACAGCCATCTACCAAGGGAACCATGAAGAAACTCACCACGGCCCTGCTCGCCGCCGGGCTCATCATCTCCGCTTCCGCCTGC
>Ga0307416_100001022_pt1 | contig 14842 bp, 12 predicted proteins | sample DK1Cmetagenome_2_FD_203821 | JGI IMG/M metagenome (GOLD analysis project Ga0307416, IMG submission 203821) | Maize rhizosphere microbial communities from greenhouse at UC Davis, California, United States - DK15-C-3 | ecosystem: Host-associated > Plants > Roots > Rhizosphere > Soil | place...
GGGGGCGAGCTCGACCGGCAAGGCAAGCCCGTCGCGCTGCAGATCCAGGCCGGCGAGAAGATCTACCAGGACTTCAGGCTGGAGCTGACCGACCCCGGCGGCCACAGCTCGCTGCCCAAGGCGAACAACGCTATCGTCCGCCTCGGCGCTGCGCTCGCGAGGCTCGGCGCGCACCAGTTCGCGATCGCGCTCAACCCGGTGACGCGCGCTTACTTCGAGGCAATGGCGAAGCATGCGGCACCGGATATCGCTGCCGACATGCTTGCCGTGTTGCAATCGCCGCCGGACGAGGCAGCCGCTGCAAGGCTGTGGGCCGCCAATGCACTGTGGAATGCCATGCTGCGCACCACCTGCATCGTCAGCATGATCGACGGCGGCCACGCCCCGAATGCCCTGCCCCAGCATGTGATGGCCAATGTCAACTGCCGCATCCTGCCCGGTGTGCCGGTGGCGGACGTGCAGGCCGAGATCGTGCGCGTGCTCGCGGACGATGCGATCAAGGTGACGCCGACGGGCGAGGGCGGCGTGCAGTCACCGATCCCGCCGCTGACGGAACGCATCCTCGAGCCTGCGCGCCGCGTCGCCGGCACGATCTGGCCAGGCGTCGCGATCGTGCCGACGATGTTGCCCGGCTACACGGACGGCAAGTACCTCAATCCGGCCGGCGTGCCGACATATGGGCTGTCCGGCCTGTTCGACGATCCCGAGGGCAATTACGAGCATGGGCTCAACGAGCGCATGCGCGTGAAGTCGCTCATGGACGGCCGCCGGTTCCTCCACGAGGTGGTCAAGCTGTACGCGGATGGCCCGTAGCGGTCGTGTTACGGCCCGGCTGGCGCCCTGCGCCTGCCTCGTTGCGACGGGCCTCGCCGGCGCCGCCGATGCACCCTGGTGCGAGGAGGCCGCGAACGCCGCGTCCGGCCTCGAGCGTGTCGACGCCGGCAGCGACTGGTTCCAGGCGTACGCCGTCGCCGCCGGCGTCTTTGCGATCTCCGAGCCGCGGCAGTACGAGGGTGTCACGTCGTTCCTGATCGTCGGCACAGATCGCGCCCTGCTGTTCGACACAGGACTCGGTGTCGCGCGTATCGGGGAGGTCGTGCGCAGGCTGACGGACCGGCCCGTGACGGTCGTGAACTCCCACACGCATTTCGATCACGTGGGCGGCAACGCCGAGTTCGAGGACATCCGGAACCTCGACTTGCCGTACAGCCGCGCCAGCGCGCGCGGCGAAGTGCCGGAGTCCCTCGCCGGGTACGCGCGGGGGACGTTGGCCGAGGAGCGCGTATGCGGGCCGCTGCCCGCCGGCGTCGCGAGCCGCGAGTACCGGATTCCCCAATGGGAGGCTACCGGCCACGCGGTGGATGCCGAACAGCTCGATCTCGGCGGCCGGAGGATCGAAATCATCGCGACGCCCGGCCACACGCCCGATTCAATCTGCCTGCTCGACCGGGCGAACGGCCTCCTGTTCACAGGCGACACCTACTATTCAGGTGAGATCTATCTCTGGTCGCCGGAGACGAATTTCGCAGACTTCACGGCGTCTATCGACAGGATCGCCGCGCTCGAACGGGAGCTGAAAACCTTGTTGCCGGCACACGGCGCCCCGGTTGCCGCGCCGCGACGGCTCCGCGACCTGCAGGACGCGCTTGCCGACATCCGTGGCGGCGCTTCCACGCCGGAATCGACGCCCGAAGGCCGGCTGCACTACCGATTCGAGCACTTCACGATCCTGCTGGCGCGCCCGCCGTGAGGCGGTTGTAGGACAGCCGGCCATGCTGGGCCTGTCCCGCGCTGACTGGCGCCGGAAATCCCAAGCCCTATGTTGGCGAAGGCCGCAGTGGCCTGCACTCGCCGGCAAGCGGCAGATGATCGGAGAGCTTCGACCAGGCTCGTGCATGGACCGTCACGGGCCGGTGTTCGAGGTTGCGCACATAGATGCGGTCGAGCCGCAGCCAGGGTGCGCGCGCGGGAAATGTCCGCGCAGGCCGGCCACTGACAGCGGAGTGGACTTCGATCAACCCGCCCGCGTCGACCAGCCGGCGATGGGAGCGCGCGCGCCAGTCGTTGAAGTCGCCGGCGACCACGACCGGCGCGCCGCGGGGAATCTCCTCGGCGAGAAACTCGAGAAGCCGCGTCACCTGCCGGCGGCGATGCGACTCGCGGAGTGCAAGATGCAGGCAGATGGTATGCAGCGGCTCGCGCGCGCCGGGCAGGCCGACGACGGCATACAACAGCCCGCGCGGCTCGGCATTGCCGACCGACGCATCGATGTTGCGCCAGTTTGCGATCGGGAACTTCGAGAGGAGGGCGTTGCCATGGTGCCCGCCTGTTGCGACGGCGTTTCGCCCGTAGGCGTATTGCCGCCAGACGCCATCGGCGAGGATCTCGTACTGCTGCGTTGCCGACGCGGATCCCCTGGTGGCGCCGATCTCCTGCAGGAAGACGAGGTCTGCATGCGACCGCCGCAGGGCATCGCGAATGCGCAGCAGGGTCTCGCCGCGGCGATGCGCATGGAATCCCTGGTGCGCGTTGAGTGTCAGCACCCGGATCCACGGCATTGCATCGCCAGTGCGCGCATCGGTCATGCCCCTACGCTATACCGGGAGCGCTGATATGGGTGCACTGGTGATTCCGACAGGCGTACTCGTGGCCGCGATCGGCGCCACGATCGGGTTCTTCATCCTGCTGATCTGGTCGATGAAGAGGCACCGCGACCCGAAGCTTAAGGTCGATTGCGACGCTCCCATCGAAAAACTGATGCTATCCCTGTCCGGCCTGACCCTCGGCACGGTCGTGGAGGGCAACAGCGTCGAGGTGCTCGAGGACGGGGAGTACTTCGACGCGTTATTCGCGGAAATCGCCGCTGCGCGCCGCTCGGTCCATTTCGAGACGTTCCTCTGGAAAGAGGGGACGATGGGCACGCGGCTTGCCGAGGCCTGCATCGAGCGAGCGCGCGCCGGGGTGTCCGTGAGGCTGCTCCTCGACGCGACCGGGACCCGGGAGATGGGCAAGGACGTCGAAAGGCGGCTGGGCGAGGCCGGGTGCTGCATACGGAAGTTCCACAGCTTGCGCCTCGCGAACATCGGCGTCCTGAACGAGCGCGATCACCGGAAGCTCGCGGTGGTCGACGGCACCGTCGCGTTCGTGGGCGGGCATTGCATCGTGGATACATGGAATGCCCCGCCGGACGCCGAGGAACGGGTGGCGGACGTCAGCCTTCGTCTCCGTGGCCCGATCGTCCACAGTATCCAGTCCGCGTTCAGCGAGAACTGGGTCGGGCGCACCGGCGAGCTGTTCATGGGCGACGACGTCTTCCCGCCACTCGAGCGGCGCGGCGACGTCGCAATCCACGCGGCGTTCGTGAAACCCGAGGGCTCGGCGCCCGCGGTCAAGATCCTCCACCACGGTGCGATCTGCTGCGCGAAGAAGCGCATCTGGATCCAGAACCCGTACTTCCTGCCCGAGCCGGACGCGATCGACGCGCTTGGCGACGCCGTGCAGCGTGGCGTCGATGTCCGCGTGCTGATGCCGTCCACGTCCGGCTCGGACAACCCGATGGTCCAGCATGCCGGGCACCGCAATTTCGAGAAGCTCCTGCGCTGCGGGGTCAGGCTCATCGAGTATCCCTCGGCGTTGCTGCACCAGAAGGTCATGACGATCGACAGCCTCTGGTGCGCCGTCGGGTCCGCGAACTTCGACGACCGATCGTTCGAGACGAACGACGAAATCACCGTCGCGTTCACCGACACCGCAACTGCCAAGCGTCTGGAAGCCCTGTTCGAGCGCTATGCTGCGGACGGCAGCGAGATCGAGCTCGAGAGGTGGACGCGCAGGGGATGGGCCCACAAGCTTGTCGACCAGACCTATTATCTGTTCAACGAGCTGCTCTGAGAGCCGCCGTCCGACCTAGCGCTTGTCGCCTGGCGCGTCGAGCTGGCTGCGGCCCGAGCCGCCCGCGCGAGTCATTACGCCCGCGAGCCCGGCGATCTGGCGCGGGCCCACGCGGCAGCAGCCGCCCACGAGGCCTGCTCCCGCGGCGATCCATCCGGTCGCGAGAGCGGCGAGGCTGTGCTTGCCCGGGGCGCCGTGCCAGGACTCATCTCCGGCGTCCCAGCGCTCGCCCGAGTTCGGATACACGACGATCGGCTTGTCGGTTCCGGCTTTCAAAGCACGGATGGCCTTGCCGACGACTTCCGGCCTGACGCAGTTGACGCCGACCGCGATCACGCCTTCCACCTCATCCGCCAGGCGGGCGCAGTCGACCAGCGGCTCGCCATGTGACGTGCGCTCCCCATCCGGCGACGTGAAGCTGAGCCAGGCCCGCGTGCCGGGACGTGCCGCGAGCAGCTTCGCGTATGCGCGCGCCTCGTCGAGCACCGGGATCGTCTCGCAGGCGAGGAAATCTGCACCGGCGCTCGCGAGCACGCCGAAGCGGCGCGCGTGGAAGTCCGCGAGGGCGTCGACCGACAGCCCGTAATCGCCGCGATACTCGGCCCCGTCGTGGGAGATGGCGCCGTGGGGGCCGACGGATGCCGCGACGAGGAGTTCTCGGCCGTCGAGCGGGTTTTCGCGGATGAAGCGTGCGCGCGCCTCGCGCGCCAGCTCGACGGAGCGCTGGAGCAGGCGAGTGGTCTCGTCCGCGTCGATTCCGATCGCGGCAAAGCCCTCGTAGCTCGCCTGGTAACTCGCCGTGATCGCGACGCTGGCGCCGGCCGCGTAGTAGTCGTAGTGCAGCCGCTCGATTTCCTGCGGCCGCTCGCGCAGCACGCGGGCGGACCACAGGCTGCCCGAGATGTCGCAGCCGCGCGCCTCCAGCTCGGTGGCGAGCCCGCCGTCCACGATCCACGTGCTGCCGTGAAATGGGTTGGCCGGGGTCATGCCTCGATTCTACTTGCTCGGCGTCTCAGGCGATGAACGCCAGCAATGCGCGCAGGATCTCGATCGGACGCGGCGGGCAACCCGGAATGTGCAGGTCCACAGGCACGGCGCTCGAGACGCCGCCGGCGATCGCGTAGCTGCCGGCGAAGCAACCGCCGTCCTTCGCGCACCCGCCCACGGCGACCACCCATTTGGGCGCGGGCATCGCCGCGTACGTGCGCTCGAGCGCTTCACGCATGTTGTGCGTCACCGGGCCGGTCACCAGCAGCAGGTCGGCGTGGCGCGGCGATGCGACGAAGCGCAGGCCGAAGCGCTCGAGATCGTAGAACGCATTGTTCAGCGCGTGGATCTCGAGCTCGCAGCCGTTGCAGGAGCCCGCGTCCACCTGACGGATCGCGAGGCTGCGCCCGAGGCGCTCCCGCGCAGCGCGGTCGAGACGGCCGGCCAGCTCCGCAACGGCCGACTCATCGGCGGCCGCCAGCCCTTCCGTGAGGGGAGGCCTGATCAGCGTCTCGAACAGCAGCTTGCGCATTGCTTCAGGGCCTCACAGGTCGTGGCCGGAATAAGAGCAATTGAACGACTTGTTGCAGAGCGGGAAGTCGGCAACGATGTTGCCCTCGACCGCGGCTTCGAGCAGCGGCCACTGGAACCACGACGGGTCGCGAAGGTGGCAGCGCTCGATGCGCGCGCCGGCGCCGATCCGCAGCCAGCCGAGAATGTCGCCGCGAAACCCCTCGACGAGCGCAGCTCCCTCGCCGGGAGCGGCCGCGCGCGGGACGGCCTCGTGCACCGGCCCCGACGGCAGGCGCGCGAGTATCTGGCCGACGAGCGACAGGCTCTGCTCCACTTCGCGGATGCGGATCCAGACCCGCGCGTTCACGTCGCCGGCATCCAGCACCGGCACGTCGAAATCGAGCTCGCCGTAGGGCGCGTAGCCCGGCTGGCGTCGCGCGTCGAATGCGCGCCCGGACGCGCGCCCCACGAATCCCCCGGCGCCGAACCGACGCGCCAGGGCCGGCTTCAGGATGCCGGTGCCCACGGTCCGATCCTGCAGGGATGCCGTGTTGTCGTACAGCTCGACTAGCTGCGGGAACCGCCGCCGCGCCGCCGCGACGACGTCCGCGATCAGCGCGGCACCGCCCCGATCGAGGTCGCGGGCGACGCCGCCGGGCACCACGAGGTCGCGCATCAGGCGGTGCCCGAAGCCGCGGTCTGCGGCGCGAAGCACCTGCTCGCGGAGCACGCCGCAATGCGCGTGCAGCAGCGCGAACGCCGCGTCATTGCAGATCGCTCCGATGTCCCCGAAGTGATTCGCGAGGCGCTCGAGCTCGGCCATGAGCGCCCGCAGCCAGTGCGCGCGGCGGGGCGGCTCGAGCTCGAGCGCGGATTCCGCCGCGCGCGCGAATGCGAGCGCATGCGCGACCGCGCTGTCGCCCGAAACCCGGCCCGCGAGAAGCGCGCCGCGGGCGAGGTCCGCGCCGGCCATCAGGCCTTCCGTGCCCTTGTGCGCGTAGCCCAGCCGAGCTTCGAGCCGCACGATGGTTTCGCCGCAGGCGGTGAAGCGGAAATGCCCGGGCTCGATGATGCCCGCGTGCACGGGACCGACGGGTATGCGGTGCAGGTGCTCGCCCTCGACGGGCAGGAACGAATAGGGCGTCACGGCCGCCGCCGCGCGGTACGCATCGCGGAGCGGATGGCGGAGGCCCCAGCGTCCGTGATCGAGCCAAGAGCGCGCGTCGGGCAGGCCCACGGCTTCGAGGCCGTAGAGGTCGCCGATCGCGCGCTCGAGGCGGATCGCCGGCGCATGCAGCTCGCCGACCGAAGGAAACTCGCGGCCGGCAAGGTGCAGGCTCAGCACGCCGATCGCGCCCGCCGGCTCCTCGAGCAGCGCGAGATGCACGGCCCCGGCGTCGCCCCAGAGGCCGAGCAGCGTGATGCCGCCCTGCGCCAGGCATTCCGCTGCCAGGGTCCACGCGTCCGCGTCAACGACGCTGCGCGGCCACGGCCGGTGGCCCGGAACGTGGCGACCCGCCGCCAGCAGCTCGCCAAGGCTGGGTGCGTCGATGACCGGCGTCGGCGTGCGCGGCGCGCTCATCCGAGTATCGCCGCCACGTGCGTGAACCACGCGACCAGGGGCGGCGGCAGGTAGATGCCGGCGGCGAGCACGAGTACCAGGTGCAGGTACAACGGCAGGTAGGACGCCCGGGCAGGCTCGACGCTTCCGCGCACCGGCCCGAACGCGACGGAGTTCAGGCGCAGGAACAGCGCGCCCAGCGCCACCAGGAGCCCGAGCACGAACAGGACGGCGAGCAGCGGCTGGCGCGTGAAAGTCGAAGTCACGATCAGGAACTCGGTCATGAAGATTCCGAGCGGCGGCAGCCCGGCGATCGCGGCCACGCCGATCACGAGGCCCCATCCGAGCCAGGGATGCGACGTGGTCAGGCCGCCGATGTCCGCGATCTTCTGCGTACCCTTGACCTGCGCGACGTGGCCGACCGCGAAGAAGATGGCGGACTTCGTCAGGCTGTGCAGCACCATGTGCAGGAGGCCCGCGAAGTTCGCGAGCGGGCCGCCCATGCCGAAGGCGAAGGCGACGATTCCCATGTGCTCGATCGAGGAGTAGGCGAACAGCCGCTTGATGTCGCGGCGCCGGTAGAGCATGAATGCCGCAAAAACGAGCGACACGAGGCCCATCGCCACCATCAGCGGCCCCGGCGCGAGCGCCCCCGGGTTGGCGGCGAGCAGCAGCTTGAAGCGCAGTACCGCATACAGCGCGACGTTCAGGAGCAGCCCCGAGAGCACGGCGGAAATCGGCGTCGGGCCCTCGGCGTGCGCGTCGGGCAGCCAGGCGTGCAGTGGCGCGAGGCCGACCTTGGTGCCGTAGCCGAGCAGCAGGAAGATGAAGGCCAGGTTCAGGAGCGACGGGTCGAATTCCGCCGCGTGGCGAATCAGCACCGACCACACCATCGCGTCGCGGCCCGGCCCGACGACGGGATGCGCGGCCATGTACACGAGGATCGTGCCGAACAGCGCGAGCGCGATCCCGACGCTGCCGAGGATGAAGTACTTCCACGCGGCCTCGAGCGCCTCGTGCGTGCGGTAGATCCCCACCATCAGCACCGTGGTGAGGGTGGCCAGCTCGATCGCGACCCACATGAGCCCGATGTTGTTGGCGACGAGCGCGAGGTTCATGGCGAACATCAGCGCCTGGTACATCGCGTGGTAGAAGCGCAGGTAGCCGGGAGTCAGCCGGCCCGTATCGAGCTCGTGCTGGATGTAGCCTGCGCTGAAGAGGCTGGTGGTGAACCCCACGAGCGCACCCAGCACGATGAACACGATGTTGAGGTCGTCGACGGCCAAGTACGGCCCTGGCTCGGGCCTCCCGCCGGCGAGGAGCGCGAGTGCGGCGGCGAGCGTCGCGAGGGCGGCCAGGACGTTCAGCCGCGCCGTCAGCCTGTAGTCGGGCAGCGCGGCGAGCAGCGCGGCGAAGCCGAGTGGCACCAGGAGGACCGCGCGGACCGCGATGTCGGGCAGGGCGCTCATTGCCTCTCGCCGCGGTGCCGGTCGAGCGCCTGCACGTCGACGGTGTCGAAGCGCTCGCGGATGCGGAACAGGAAGATGCCGATGACGATGAAGGCAATCAGGATCGAGAACGCCACGCTGATCTCGACGACGAGCGGCATGCCCTTGGCGCCGGCCGCGGCGAGCACGAGGCCGTTCTCGAGCGACATGAACCCGACGACCTGGCTCACGGCGTTCCGTCGGGTGACCATCATGAGGAGGCCGAGCAGCACGACGGCGAGCGCGAACGCCAGGTCCTCGCGCGCGAGCGGATCGGCGCCCTCCGTGACCTGCAGCATCACGGCGACCGAGAGCGCCACCAGCCCCATTCCGGCAAGCATCGTCGGGCCGACGCCGATCACGGTCTCGATCTCGCGATGCATGCCGAGGCGCTGGATCATCCGGTGCAGCGCTATCGGGATTACGATCCCCTTGAACACGAACGCGATCCCCGCGGTGACGAAGAGGTGCGGGGCCTCCTGGATCCAGGCCTGCCATGCAACCGACGCGGCGAGGACGAGCGCGTGCAATGCGAAGATGTTCAGCAGAGCGTACAGCCGGTCCTGGTAGAGCATCATGAAGCTCGCCAGCACGAGGCCGCCGGCGAGCAGGTGGGCGATGTCGAAGGCGAGGCGGTCCATCACAGGCTCTTGGAGACGAACATCAGGAGCGTGGCCAGCAGCCCGAGCATGAGCGCCGCGCCGAGGAATTCCGGCACGCGGAACACCCGCATCTTGGCGGTCGCCGTCTCGAAGGCGGCGAGCAGCGCACCGCCCGCCGCGAGCTTGCCGAGCCAGGCTGCGACACCCGCCGCCATCGCCCCGCGCCCCGCGCCGGGCTCGGCGAGCCCCCAGGGCGCGAACAGGCAGGCGATCAGCGAGACGTACAGCAGCAGCTTGAGATGGGAGGCGAACTCGATCATCGCGAGGTGCCGGCCGGAATACTCGAGCACCATGGCCTCGTGCACCATGGTCAGCTCCAGGTGGGTCGCCGGGTTGTCCACCGGTATGCGCGCGTTTTCGGCGATCGCCACCATGACCAGCGCGATCGCCGCCATGCCGAGCGACACGCGCAACCCCACGTCCGGGGAGCCCATGAAGGCCGCGACGGTCGAGAGCTGCGTCGATCCCGCGATCAGCGCGACCGTGAAGGCGATCAGCAGCATCGCGGGCTCGGCGAGCGACGCGATCATGACCTCGCGGCTCGAGCCGATGCCGCCGAAACTCGTGCCGACGTCCAGTCCCGCCAGCGCGAGCAGGAAGCGCGCGCTCCCGAGCAGCGCGATGATCACGATGAGGTCCGCGCTCCAGCTGTAGAGCAGGCCGGTCGCGAAGGTCGGCACGAGCGCCGCGGCGACCCAGGTCGTGGCGAAGATCAGATAGGGCGCAGCCCGGAACAGCCACGAGGCGTTCTCGGCGAGCACGACTTCCTTGCGTAGCAGGCGCAGCAGGTCGCGATACGGCTGCGTCAGGGAGGGCCCGCGACGGCGCAGCAGCCGGGCCTTGAGCTTGCGGACGAACCCGGTGAGCAGCGGCGCGAGCACCAGCACGAGCGCCATCTGCAGGAATTGCGCCAGCAAGTCGGGCATCAGGGCCATATCGCCAGCACCAGCAGCAGCGTCACGAGCGCGAGGAACACGAGCGTGAGGTAGCGGCGGATCGTCAGGAACTGCAGCACGTTCAGCCGCTCCGATGCGTACTCGACGGCGCCCGCGACGGGCGCGTACAGCCGGTCCCACACCAGGTCGCGCAGGATTTCGCGATGGCGCGCCGGCGCGACGCTGCCCGGCGCCGGCATCTCCACCACTTCCCGGGCGGCGAAGATCCACGTGCCATACACGCGCCGGATCGGCTGCGCGAAGCTGCCCGCCGTGTACTGGGTCGCCGGATCCGGGTCCGGGCTGCCGCAATCCCAGGCCGGCGCGCGTCGTCGCGCATGCGAGGCGAAGCGGTGGATGATCAGGACCGCGAGCGATGCGGAAAGCGCGATGAAAGCGAAGACCAGCCAGCCGTTGTACGAGCTGCGCCCGGCCGCGACTGGCACGATGGACAGCCAGTCCACGCCTGCCTGCAGCGGCATGCGCGCCCCGAGGAGCGCCTGCATCGCCGGCGCGAGCGCGTCGATCACGAATCCCGGCAGGATGCCGGCCGCCAGGCAGATGCCCGAGAGCCCGAACATCGCCGCCAGCGAAAAGCGGTCGGTCTCACGCGCCTGCCGCGCGGCATCGGACCGCGGCCGGCCGAGGAAGCTGATGCCGTAGGCCTTGACGAAGCAGGCGGCGGCGAGTGCAGCCGAGAGCGCGAGCATCGCGCCCACCGCCGGCACCATGATCTTGAGCGCCCATTGCGGCAGCTCCGGGCTCTGCAGGATGGCCTGGAACGTGAGCCATTCCGAGACGAATCCGTTCAGCGGTGGCAGCGCCGAGATGGCGATGCAGCCCGCGAGGAACGCGAACGCGGTCTTCGGCATGCGATGTATCAGCCCACCGAGCCGCTCCATGTCGCGCTCGCCGGTGGCGGCGAGCACCGCACCGGCGCCGAAGAACAACAAGCTCTTGAACACCGAATGGTTCAGGACGTGGAACAAGGCCGCGGTCAGCGCGAGCGCCGCGGCTGCCGGCAGGCCGTTCGACTGGAAGGCGAGCGCGAGACCGAGCCCGATGAAGATGATGCCGATGTTCTCGACCGTGTGATAGGCGAGCAGCCGCTTGAGGTCGTGCTGTATCAGCGCGTACAGCACGCCCAGCACCGCGGTGATCCCGCCCACGAGCAGCACGAGGAAACCGGATGCCCACTGCGGCTCGCCGCCGAGCTCGAAGGCGATGCGGATGAAGCCGTAGACGGCGACCTTGGTCATGACGCCGCTCATCAGGGCGGAGACGTGGCTCGGCGCGGCGGGATGGGCGAGCGGCAGCCAGGCATGCAGCGGGACGATGCCGGCCTTGGAGCCGGCACCCAGCAGCGCGAGCGCGAGTACCAGGAGCGTGGTCGAAGGCGCGTGCTCCGCCCCGCGCATGGCGTCGAACGTGTAGTCGCCTGCTGCCGCGAGCAGGCCGAAGCCCAGGAGCAGGGCGAGCGTGCCGAAACTCGCCATGACGAGGTAGACGTATCCGGCGTGCGCATTGTCGCGCTCCTGGTGATGCGCCATCACGAGCGCCCAGGAGGAGAGCGACATGAGCTCCCAGGAAAACAGGAAGCTGAAGGCGTCGTCCGCGAGCACGACGAGATTCATCGCCGCGAGGAAAAGCGGATAGAACGGCAGCACGCGGCCTGGCGCCGTTTCGTGCCGCCCGTAGCCGATCGCGAACAGCGACGCGGCCGCGCCGCCGACGCCCACGACGAAGCAGAAGAACGCCGACAGCGCGTCGAGACGGAAATGCGCCCCCTGCCAGGGCAGCCCGAGCGGCAGCCAGGCGACCGATGCGGCGGCCGGCGCATCGAGCAGTTGCCCGAGCGCGGCCGCCGCCATCGAGCCGCACAGCACGACTGTCATGCCGTAGACCAGACGGCGGCCCGCCGGCCTGCCGCGCAGCGCGCCGCCGAGCAGCCCGACGGCCAGCAGCGCCGCGACGCCGAAGAGCAGCAGTGCCGCGCGGCCGATCAACGGCGGCTCCGCGCGCCGGCCGGCATCTTCAGCCGGACCCCGCGTCCCTTGCCCTGGCTAGCGGCGTCTTCGGCAATGAGCTCTATCCCGGCACGGTCGAGCGCCCCGATCAGCTTCATCAGCGAATCGACATTTCCGCGAATGACCCCCTCGCTCGACTCCATGCGCTGAATCGTCGGGACCGAGAGCCCGGCACGCCCGGCGAGCTCACGTTGGTCGACCCCGATCAGGGCGCGCGCGGCGCGCAGCTGGGCGGCGGTGATCACGGATGCGGGTGGGTCATGGCGGTGATGTACAATATATCAATAATGATACGTGGTAAACGTTAACACATGCTTTTCTTGCAGGCTCGGGGCGCTGCCGGGCGACGCGCGGAGCGCTCCTCCGGACGGGGCGGCTGCCTACGCGGCGTCGGCTCCGATTCCGACGGTACGGGTCCGAAGCGCATGCGATACGAGAAGTTGGAGGTGATGCGCATGCGAAGATCGTGGACCGGCTTGCTGATTTTTCCGTATCTCGCGGCGGCTCCAGCCGCCAGCGCACAGGATCTCGTGGGCGATAGCGCCGTGGGCGAGATCTCCTTCACCGACGACACCATGCAGCTCCGCTACCGCGACGCGGGCAGGAACATCGACCTCGGCCGCGGCAGCCGCGCATCCGCCGCCATTTTCCTCAGCGAGGCCCGGGACCTCGTCTTCTTCGGCGACCTGCTGTTCCCAGCGGACATCGGCTCCGAGCAGCTGCAGCTGATCTTCGGCCCGCGCATGTACGCGGCCCTGCTCGAGGACGAGAACAACGACGTGCTGTCGCTCAGCCTAGGCGGGGAGGCGCGCTTCGAGCTGACGTCGAAGCTCGCGGTCGCCGCGCAGGCCTTCTATGCGCCCGACATCCTCACCTTCGGGACCGCCGACAGCCTCACCGACCTCAGTGCTCGCCTCGAGTACGAGCTGCAGCCGCGGCTCAACGTGTTCGGCGGCATGCGCTGGTTCGAGTTCGAGCTCATCGAGGAGATCGACGGCAGCGACGAGCGCACGCTCCAGGAGGAGCTGTTCGCGGGGATGTCCTGGCGCTTCTGAGCGTCAGCCCCCGGCGGGCCCACCGTCCATGAACAGCGGGCGTGCCCGGACGCTGAACGGCTGGTCGAGCGCCGCGGCCCACTTGGCATCCTGCCCGTAGAGGTCGCGGCGGAAGTTCATGCGGCTCTCGCGGTCGACCCAGGCCGTCCAGTAGGCGAGCAGCACCGGAACCTTGCGCTTGAGCGTGACGTTCTGCAGCTTTCCGCCCGCGATCACCGCGTCGATGCTCTGCGCGTTCCACTGCGGGTCGTCGAGCACGATGGCGGCGAGCTCGAGGGCGCGCTCCACACGCACGCAGCCCGAGCTGAACGCGCGCTCGGCGCGGTCGAAGAGGGCCTGCGACGGCGTGTCGTGCAGGTAGACGAAGTAGGGATTGGGGAACATCAGCTTCACGCGGCCGAGCGCGTTCTTCGGGCCCGGGTCCTGCCGCAGCGTGTAAGGGATGTGGCCGCCGGAATAGCGTGACCAGTCGACCGATGCGGGATCCACCTCCCGCCCGCCGGAGTCGAGCACCTTGAGCCCCTTGCGCGTGATCGACGCGGGATCCGCCTTGGCCGCGGGCAGGATGTCCGCCCGGATGATCCCGGGCGGAACGGTCCACGTCGGGTTGAGGACGAGGTAGTTGATGTCAGAGCGGAAAAGCGGCGTCTTGCGGTACGGCTTGCCCACCTGCACGCGCGCGCTCCAGACGATGTCCTGGCCCTGGACAACGTATGCGGTGTAGCCTGCGATATTCACGACGACGAACTTCTCGGGCAGGTCCTGCAGCAGGACCCGCCCGCGGTCGAGGTTGACGCGCAGCTGCCGGATGCGCTCCGCCAGGGGGACATTGAGTTCCGCGATCGTGCCGGCGCCGGCAACGCCGTCGCTCTCGAGGCCCATGCGCGCCTGGAAACGCCGCAATGCGGTCTCGACCGTCGCGTCGTATGCCGCAGGGTCCGGCACCGCTGCCGTGGCATCGAGATCGCCGCTTGCGGCGAGGCGGGCGCGCAGGAGCGGCACGCGCGCGTCGCTCGTGCCGGGCTTGAGCGCCGCTCCCGCCGGAATCTGCGCGGGCTCGTCGGTCCGTCCGGCGGCTCGATACCGCGCGAGCTCCTTCTTGAGGCCGGCATACAGCCGATGCGTCGGCTTCAAGGCCTCGATGCGCCCGTAGATGTCCTCCGCGGCCAGCGCCTCCTCGATCTCGCGCGCGACATCGCGATGCTCGAGCGTGCGCCCGAAATTCCATTGCGGGTCGAAACTCTCGGCATCCACCTTCCCGAACGAGAGGTGATAGCCGAGCCGCAGCAGCGCTTCCGTGAGGAGGATGTCGTACTGCGCGCGCAAGTCGCTCGTCGCGGCGGGTCCCTCGAGCTCGCGCGCCAGCGAATCCAGGAGCTGGAGCTCGTAGTCCGCCGGATCGAGGCCGTCGGCCGCACTGTCGGCGAGGGCGCGCCGAAGCTCGGCGGCATTGCGCGCGTTGCTCCAGGCGGGCCGGAAGCTGCGCCGCGCGTAGAAAGACTGAACCGTTTCCTGCAGCGCGATAGGGACGCCGTGGATGGGCGCAGGCTCGGGGCTCATCAGCGCCTCGAGCTCCATCGCTATCGCCGCGGCGGTCGGGTCCCCGGGCGCGACCTGCTGCGACCCCGCTGGGCCGAAGGCGAGCGCGGACAGCAGGAGGACGGCGAGGGTGCGCGCGACCGGGATCATGCAGGTCGGAGCCCTCAGGAGGCCGCCTTTGCGCT
>Ga0307416_100001023_pt1 | contig 14839 bp, 13 predicted proteins | sample DK1Cmetagenome_2_FD_203821 | JGI IMG/M metagenome (GOLD analysis project Ga0307416, IMG submission 203821) | Maize rhizosphere microbial communities from greenhouse at UC Davis, California, United States - DK15-C-3 | ecosystem: Host-associated > Plants > Roots > Rhizosphere > Soil | place...
TCGAGCTCGGCGGGATCATGATCGCGAGCGCTCCAGAGCCCATGATCGGTCCCATGCTCATCGTCTTGCTGTAGCCGCGACGCTGCATTTCCGGCACGAGCGTCGAGCCGAGCATCGCGGTGTTCGCCATTCCGGAGCCGGTGAGGCTCGCGAACAGGGTTCCGGCCACGACCGACAGCACGCTGAGCCGGCCGGGCAGCCGCCCGATCCACATCTCGAGCGCGTCCATCGATCGTCGGGCGAGCCCCGAGTGGAACATGATCTCGCCCATGAAAATGAACAGCGGCACCGGCGCGAAGACGAAGCCCGAGACGCTGTCGTACATGCTGAGCACGAGTTGCGGCAGGGCCTTCAGGCCACCCATGAACACCAGGAAGCCGACGGTGTTCAGCAGCAGGAATGCGAACGCCACGGGCAGGCCGATGGCGAGCAGCACCATCAGCGTGCCAATCAAAAGGACGAGGTTCTGCAGCCAGTCCACTCGGCATCCGGTTGCAAGTTGCCTGCGTCAGATGCGCGGAGATTCGACGCCGACGGGCAAGCCGTGCGCATCGACCGGGGCGCGCAGCAGTCGGCGGATGTAGCGCACGCGCTCGATGCAGAGCAAAACGCTGCCGATCAGGATCGGGGCCAGCACGAGCGAGCGTGGAACCTGCACGATGCCCACGACCGAGACGCTTCGCTGATACGAGTCCCATACCGTGTAACCGGACGCCACGGCCAGGACCAGGCACACGGCCAGTACGAGAAATGCATCCATCGCGGTGAGCGGGCGGCGTATCGCAAGCGGCGCGTGGGTGACGAGGATGTCGACCCGTGTGTGGCCGTCACGCGACATGACGTAGGCGCCGCCGAGGAACGTCAGTGCCGCGAGCAGGTAGCCGGTCACGTCATTCAGCCACAGCAGCGTGTCGTTGAAAACGTACCGGACGATCACGTCGTACGTGATGGCGAACGTAATGAACGGCGTCACCAGGCAGAGCAGCAGTATGAACGCGCCGTAGATGCCGGGCGGCAGCCGGCGCGACTCGAGCTTCTCGGCGAGCTCCTCGTCGGTGAACTGGGGCGCCGCGCGGCCTGCGTCCTCGGCCCCGGGCGCGGCGCCCCTCCGTTCGTTCGGCACGTACGCCCCGCTACTTGGACATCAGCTTGCGCAGCTGCGGGCCGCTGTCCGGCGACTTTTGCAGCACCTCGTTCCAGCCTTCCTCGTAAGCCATGTCGAGGTAGCGCTTGGAATCGGGCAGCTTGACCACCTGCACGCCGGCGCTGACGATCGTCGCGCGCTCCTTCGCCGCCTCCTGCGTGATCGCCGTGGAGCTGTCGCGCTCCACCTCGAGCATCACGTCCTGCATGAGCTTCTTCACATCGGCAGGCAACTTGTTCCACGACGCCTGGTTGACGAGGATGCACTGGTCGTTGCTGTAGAACTGCGGCTCGACCACGTACTTCAGGAACTTCTGGAAACCGTAGCGCGAGAAGTCGACGCCGCCGAAACCGACGCCGTTCACGAGGCCGCGCTCGAGCGCCGCGAAGATCTCCGCGTGCGGCATCGTCACCGGCACGATGCCGAGCTTCAACGCGAACGCGCGATACAATGGCGCTACGCGGATCTTCATGCCCTTCAGGTCCTCCATCTTCTCGACCTTGTTGATCGTGTAGAAGTTGAAGTGCACGCCGGGTGTGTTGAACCTTCCGAGATACTCGACACCGCCCTTCTGGGCCATTATTTTGTGAAACGTGTCGAATGCCCCGTTCGCCCGCTCTTCGGCGGGCGTGAGCTGGGATAATTTCAGCGCGTCGCCTTCGGGCACCACGGATGAGAAGTACGAGCCCACACCGCTCGCTACGTCGACAACTCCGCTGCGCACCGCGTCGAACAGCTGGAACGCCGGAATGGCCTCCGGCCCGCCGACGTAGTTGAGTTTGATCTTTCCCTTGCCACGCTCGTTCACCCGGTCGACGAACATGAAGAAGCCGGTTTCCCAGATCGAGTTGCGCGGGAAGCTCGATGCGACCTTCAGCTCGACGCCTTGAGCGAAGCTCGCGGCCGGCACGAGCCCGACGACCACGGCCAAAAGCACACGGTGCAACCACGAAGAACGATTCTTCACGGAAGACTCCTCGTCAATTGAGTTCGGCACGTCGACATGCGTGCCTGCCACACTGATCCGGCCGCCGAAGCAACCCCGTCCCTGCTCACTGCCCATGCACCATCGTCACCCACCCCGCACAACCCGCACCGTTCAGGCCTTTTCCGCCGCGATGATGCTGACCAGCGTTCCAAGCCGCTCTATCGTCGCTTCGATCCGGTCCCCGGGTTTGAGCCACACCGCGTCGTCGCGCCCGGCGATGACGCCCGCCGGGCTGCCCGACGTGATGACATCGCCGGGCTCGAGGGTGATCTGCGACCACCAGGCGACGAGCTCACGAATGCCGTAGATCATCTCGCTCGTGTTCGCGTTCTGGCGCAGCTCGCCGTTGAGGCGCAGCTGCATCTGGAGGTGCTCCGGATCCGGAATCTCGTCGCGCGTCGTCAGCCAGGGGCCCAGCGGGCACGACGTGTCGAAGCTCTTTCCGAGCAGGATCACCTTGTTTGCGTGTTCGCGCGACTGGATGTCCCGGGCCGAGATGTCGTTGAAAACGCAGAAGCCGGCCACGTAGTCGAGCGCATTCTCCTTGCTCACGTTCTTGGCGCGCCGCCCGATGATCGTCGCGATCTCGATTTCGTAGTCGAGCTGCTCCGTGAAGCCGGGAATGACGACCTCGGCGTCCGTCCCGACCGTCGACGACGGCGCCTGCAGGAAGCCCGTCGGATGCTTGTAATGAAAAGCACCCCAGTTTTGCGCCTTCCACTCCTCCGATTTGAACTTGGTGACCTCGGTCTTGTGCGAGCTGAAGTTGACGGACGTGTGCAGGATCTTGCCGGGGCGCGGCACGGCGGGGAGCAGACGCAGCTGCGCGCGACTCCAGGTCAGCGGCGAGCCGTCGCGGCTCTTCCCGCGCGGGTTGCCGAGGGCGTAGTCGAGCGCAGAACGGGCGGCGGCGAGCGCAGACTCGCCGGCTGCCAGGAACGACAGCATGTCGCCCGGAAGCGTTTCACGGGGACGTCCGGCCGCGGCATGCGCCGCTTCGAGATCGACGATCTCGGTGTCGGAAATCACCGCGCCGAGCAGGCGTTTGGTCGGCGTTGCATTGCGAACTTCGCACGTCACGAGCTTCACGGACGATCTCCTCCAGTGATTCCCACCCGGCCACCATGGACTCCGGTGCCGCCGATAAGCTGCGCCCGCTTCCGGCCGCGAGTCGTATGGAATCTAAGGCTGCCTATATTCGAATGTCAATGGGATTTTCGAAAATAGATCTCAGCCGATTATCGCCGCGTGCGCCTCGAGCAGCGCCCGCGTGGACGTGGTGATGTGCCGGTTCATCAGGTACGCCGCAGCTTCCGCATCGCGCTCCAGCGCCGCTTGCATGAGCTCGCGGTGCTCGCGCTCGATGTCGCGGTCCTCCTTCGCGTATTTGATCGAGAGCCGGCGATACCGGTCCCACTGGTCGTAGAGGATCGCGCGGAAGCGCAGCAGCCACTCGGAGCCGCAGCCGGACACCAGCGCGAAGTGGAACGCACGATGTCTCGATTCCCATTCGGGATCGAGCATGCCGTCCCGGTCCGGTGGCGAGCGGCGGGTGAGCGCGTGGTACGCGGCAACCACCCGGGTTTCCCATTCCTCGTCCGCGTTCTGGATGCCGAGCACCAGCGCCCTGGTCTCCATCTCCTTCCGCATGAAGGTGATGTCCAGGAGCTTGGCCTTGGACACGGGCGCGACGTGAAAGCCGCGATGGTCTTCGAGCACGACGAGGCCGTCGGACGCCAGGCGCATCAGCGCCTCGCGGAGCGGGCTCGTCCCCACGCCATAGCGCAGGCGCAGGTCCGCGAAAGGAAGACGCGTGCCGGGCCGGAGCCGGCACTCGAGGATGTCGTGCCGCAACCGCTCGAAGACATTGCTCGCGAGCGTGCGGCCCGTGTGCTCGCCCTCGCGCGTTTGCCGCTCGTGTCCCTGTAATGCGTCAGCGATGTCCATGGTCATGGCCGCGAGCCCGTCGGGATATTACTCCAGCCAAAGTTGGATTTTCGAAAATCCGGGCTGAAGCTCTTGCCGGGCAGCCAGCGCTCGCGGAGGCCGCCCGCCCTGCGCCGGTATAATCGGCGGCAGCAAACCCTCGATGTCGCCGGATTCCATCCTCGCCGGGACGGCCGCGGCGGACCCGGCGCCAGCTGCGCCACCCCCTGCCCCGGTCGCTTCGAACGCCACGTCGTCGACGACGGCGCTGCCCCCGCTCGCGCCAGCCTTCCCCGCGCCCGGCCACCGGCTGAAGCTCGCGCCACTGCCCGAGACCGCGGATTCCCTCGCGCTTTCGCAACTCGCGCTTTCCGCGCGCGCTTCGCGGCGGACGCTCGCGATCGTTTGCGCCGACGCCCTCGCCGCATCTCGGCTCGCGGCCGAGATCGCCTGGTTTGCGCCGTCGGTCGCAATCGGCGGCTTCCCCGACTGGGAGACGCTGCCGTACGATCATTTTTCGCCGCATCAGGATCTCGTCTCCGAGCGGCTCGCCACGCTCTATCGGATCACGCGCGGAGAGTGCGACGTCGCGCTGGTGGCCGCGCAGACGGCGCTCTACCGGCTCGCGCCGCTCTCGTTTCTGGCGGCGCACACGTTCTTCCTGACGCAAGGCGAGAAGCTCGACGTGGAGGCTTTGCGCGCGCAGCTCGCGCTCGCCGGGTACACGCACGTTACGCAGGTCGTCTCGCCCGGCGAATTCAGCATCCGCGGCGGGTTGATCGATCTCTACCCGATGGGCGCTGCCCTGCCCTACCGGCTCGATCTCTTCGGCGACGAGATCGAAACGATCAAGACGTTCGACGCCGACACGCAGCGCACGCTCTACCCGATGCGCGACGTGCGACTGCTGCCGGCGCGCGAATTTCCGCTCGACGAAGGCGGCCGCAGCCGCTTCCGCGGCCGCTTCCGCGAGGCGTTCGAGGGCGATCCATCGCGCTCGGCGCTTTACAAGGACATCTCGAACGGCGTCGTGCCCGGCGGCATCGAGTACTACCTGCCGCTGTTCTTCGACGCGACGGCGACGTTCGTCGATTACCTTCCGCGTGATGCGGTCTTCGCGCTCCACGGCGACGTGGATGCCGCGATCGCGCGCTTCTGGCAGGACACGGAATCGCGCTACCGCCTGATGCGCGGCGACAAGGCGCGGCCGCTGCTCGCGCCCGCGCAATTGTTCCTGCCGCCCGACGAGTTCCGCGGTGCGGTGAAGCCGTTCGCCCGGGTCGAAGTGCCGCTCGCTGGAGCCGAGGCGATGCCGCCCGACGCGCCGGTGCGCCGGCTGCCGCCGCTGCAGGTCGAGCGTCGCGCCGACGATCCGCTCGCGGCGCTGAAGCGCGTGCTGGATCTCCTCGACGGCCGCATGCTGATTTGCGCCGAGAGCGCGGGTCGCCGCGAAACGATGCAGCAATACTTCGCCGAATACGGCGTGCGGCCCGCGGTCGTCGAATCGTTCGCCGAGTTCGTGGCGAGCGACGCGAAAGTCGCGCTTGCCGCGGCGCCGCTGCACGCCGGCTTCGCGTGGCCCGCAGCGCGCCTCGCGTTCGTCACCGAGACGGAACTGTACGCGAACGTCGTGCGCCGCGGCGCGCGCGACGCGGGTCGGCGATCGAACGTCGACGCGATGGTGCGCGACCTCTCCGAGGTGCGCATCGGCGATCCGGTCGTGCACGAGGAGCACGGCATCGGCCGCTACCTCGGCCTCCTGACGCTCGACGTCGGCGACGGCGCGACGGAGTTTTTGCAGCTCGCCTACGCCAACGACGCGAAGCTCTACGTGCCGGTGTCCAACCTGCACGTGATCAGCCGCTACAGCGGCGCAGCGCCGGATGCCGCGCCGCTGTCGGAGCTCGGCAGCGGCCAGTGGGAAAAGGCGAAGCGCAAGGCGGCACAGCAGGCGCATGACACCGCCGCCGAGCTGCTCAATCTTTACGCACAGCGCGCGGCGCGCAACGGCCATGCGTTCAGCTTCAAGGCGCACGATTACGAGGCGTTCGCGGAAGGCTTCGGCTTCGAGGAGACGCCCGACCAGCAGGCCGCGATCGATGCGGTCATCGCCGATCTGGCGGCGGGGCGGCCGATGGATCGCCTCGTCTGCGGCGACGTCGGCTTCGGCAAGACCGAGGTTGCGTTGCGCGCGGCGTTCATCGCGCTCGCCGACGGCAAGCAGGTCGCGCTGCTGGTGCCCACGACGCTGCTCGCCGAGCAGCATTTCCAGGTGTTCTCGGACCGCTTCGCCGACTGGCCGGTGAAGCTTGCCGAGCTGTCGCGTTTCCGGTCGACCAAGGAGACCAAGGCGGCGCTCGAAGGCCTCGCGAGCGGCCGTATCGATCTCGTGATCGGCACGCACAAGCTGCTGCAGTCGGACATCGAGTTCAAGAATCTCGGGCTCGTCATCATCGACGAGGAGCATCGCTTCGGCGTGCGGCAGAAGGAGCGGCTCAAGCGCCTGCGGGCGGAAGTCGACGTGCTGACGCTGACGGCGACGCCGATTCCGCGCACGCTCGCGATGTCGCTCGAAGGCATCCGCGATTTCTCCGTCATCGCTACGGCGCCGCAGCGGCGGCTCGCCATCAAGACGTTCGTCGCGACGTACTCGACCGGCATCGTTCGCGAGGCGGCGCTGCGCGAGCTGAAGCGCGGCGGCCAGATCTACTTCCTGCACAACGACATCGACACGATCCGCACCACCGCCGAGCGGCTGACGGAGCTTTTGCCCGAGGCACGCATCGCCGTCGCACACGGACAGATGGCCGAGCGCGAGCTCGAGCACGTGATGCGCGACTTCTACGCGCAGCGGATCAATCTGCTCGTGTGCTCGACGATCATCGAGACGGGCATCGACGTGCCGACGGCGAACACGATCATCATCGACCGCGCCGACCGCTTCGGCCTCGCGCAGCTGCATCAGTTGCGCGGCCGCGTCGGCCGCTCGCACCATCAGGCGTACGCGTACCTGCTGACGCCGCCGAACGAGGCGCTGTCGGTGCAGGCGAAAAAGCGGCTCGAGGCGATCCAGATGATGGAAGACCTGGGCTCGGGCTTCTACCTCGCGATGCACGACCTCGAGATCCGCGGCGCGGGCGAGGTGCTCGGCGAGGAGCAGTCGGGGGAGATGCAGCAGATCGGCTTTCAGCTCTACGCCGACATGCTGAAGGCCGCCGTGTCGGCGCTGAGGGCGGGTCGCGAGCCGGATCTGTCGCAGCCGCTCGGCGTGACGACCGAGATCAATTTGCACACGCCGGCGCGGCTGCCGCAAGAGTATTGCAGCGACGTACACGAGCGCCTCGTGCTGTACAAGCGCCTCGCGAGCACCGAGTCGATCGAAGCACTGGACGCGTTGCGCGAGGAGCTCGTCGACCGCTTCGGGCCGACGCCCGAGCCGGCGCAAGCGTTGCTCGCGTGCCATCGGTTGCGGCTCGTGGCGAGGCCGCTCGGCGTCGTGAAAGTGGACGCCGGCCCGGACCGGACGACGCTGCAGTTCGTGAAGACGCCGCCGTTCGACGCCGGCAAGCTGATCGCGCTCGTGCAGAAGGATGGCCGCATCCGCTTCGCGGGACCCGATCGCGTGCGCATCGAGCGCGCGGCGCCGACGCTGTCGGACCGGGTCGCGCTCGTGCGCGAGTTTCTCGCGAAATTGGCGTGACCGCGCGGATTGTTCAATGAGCGCAGCACGCGTGCACCTGCCGCCGCAAGTGCACGTGTTCGTGCGCGACTGGCTGTCCGCCAATCACGTCGTGCTGAAAGCCCCCGACGGCTGCGTCGTCATCGACTCGGGATACGGCAAGCACGTACCGCTGACGCTGGCGCTGATCGCGTCGCGTATGGGTCTCGACGGCCGGCCGCTCGCGATGCTCGTCAACACGCATTGCCACTCCGACCACATGGGCGGCAACGCCGCGGTGAAGCGCGCGTACGGCTGTCCGGTCGCCGTGCCGGCCGGCGAGGCGCCGCTGATCGAGGCGTGGGACGAACGCGGGCTGTGGCTTGGCTACGCCGGGCAACGTGCCGAGCGATTCGCCGCTGACGAAGTGCTGCGACCGGGCACGACGTACTTCTGGGGTGAGCTCGAGTGGCGCGCGCTCGCAGCCCCAGGGCACGACATGGGCGCGCTCGTGTTCTTCAACGACGAGCACCGCGTCCTCGTATCGGGTGATGCGCTGTGGGAAAACGGCTACGGCATGGTGATGCCGGCCGAGATCGACGAAGCGGCGCTGCCGGCGACACGCGCGACGCTCGAGATGATCGCGGGCCTCGGCGCGCGGTGCGTCATCCCGGGGCACGGAGAACCGTTCGCCGACGTTGATGCCGCGCTCGAGCGCGCATTCCGACGCACCGCGAGCTTCGAGGCGGATCCGCTGCGCATGGCGCGCCACGCGCTGAAAGTGCTGCTGGTGTTCACGCTGCTCGACCGCGAGCGGATGCCGCTCGCGTCGCTACCGGATCACGTCGAGCGCGTGGAAGTCTTCCGCGAGTTCAACGCGCTGTATTTCGGACTGCCGGCGGCTGCGCTCGCCGAGCAGCTCGTGACGGACCTGCTGCGCGCGGGCGCCGTGCGCCGCGACGGCGATGACCTCGTGCCGGGAAACTGAACCTCCGATTGTCAGCCTTGCGGCTGCTCTAGAAATGCCTCGACGGGAAGCATCAGCACGATCTCGTCGGCGGGATTGCCGATGGCCAGCCCGTTGGTCATTCCCCATTCCGAGCGCTTGATCGTCGCAGCGGCACGCGCGCCGCACATCGGCTTCTTGCTGAACGGGCTCGCTCCGCATGCGAACTTCGTGACCGTCAGCGATACCGGCCTGGCAACCCCGAGCATCGTCAGGTCGCCGTTCACCGCAACGATACGATCGCCGTCGAATTTCACGTCACTCGACTTGAACGTGATCGTGGGGAACTTCTCGACGTTGAAGAAGCGCTCGCCCTTGACGACGGCGTCGAGGCGCGCGTCGTACGTCCTGATCGACGTCGCGTCAATCGTGAAGTCCACCTGACCCTTCTTTTCTTCGCGATCGATGACGATCTTGCCCTCGACCTTTCCGAAGTTTCCCCGCTGGTCGGAGAATCCGATGTGGCTCGCCTCCCACTGCGGCTGCGAGTGAACGGGATCGATGACGTAAGTCTGCGGCGCGGCCAGCGCGGGAGCGGCGACCATGGCGGCGAAAAGCGATACGAGGCGGCAATTCATGGCGGGCAATTCCTTCGTGAGTGTCGGCGTGGGCGCTTCGGACCCCCGCGGTGCCAACAGCCGGGGTGCGCCCATTATTCCGGAAGCGATGGGCGGCGGCATCGCCGCGCTCAACCCGCCGCCAGCACCATCCGCACGCGGACGCGGATCTCGTTGGCGACGGTGGACGTGTCGGCCCACTCGCCCTCGCCGATCTTGTAATCCAGCCGCGGAAGTGAAAAAGCCCCCTCGGCCACGCGGTTGCCGGCGGCGTCCGTCTTCAGGGTGATGGGAACCACGCAATCGCGCGTGATGCCCTTGAGCGACAGCTTGCCGGCGATCTCGTAGCGGCCGTCTCCGACGTTGCGGACCGACGTCGACGAGAAATGCGCGACCGGGAACTTCGCCGTGTTGAACCATAGCGGTCCGCGCGCCTCGGACTCCGAGTCCGCGCTCGCGAGATCGACGCTCGCGAGGTCGACGTCGACGTCGGCTTTCGCCTTGTCGAGTGCGGCAGGATCGAACACGACATCGGCTTTCCATTGCTTGAAGCGGCCGTCGAAGTTGACGCCCATCTGCTTCATCGTGAACGCGATCTCGCTCTTGCCCAGGACGACACCCGCGGCGGGCGCGAGTCCGGGTGCCCAAAACGACATAGCGCAAAGCCATGCAAGCAGGCGGATTTTCATGAGCGGGGGGCGGCGTTACGCCGCAGGATTGGCAGCATGCGGGTCAGGACGGTGTCGCGGTCGACGAAGTGATGCTTGAGCGCGGCGGCGACGTGAATGCAGACGACGGCGAACAGCAGCGAATTGAGGCTCACGTGCACGAGCCGCAGCGTATCGGCGAGCGCCTTGTCCTTGGGCACGAGGTTCGGCAGCGGAAGCGTCCCGAGGTAGACGACCTGCACGCCGGTGGCCGAGCTGTAGATCCAGCCGGAAATCGGCGTGACGAACAGCAGCACATAGAGCAGCGCATGCGAGATGGCGGCGGCGCGCCGCTGCCAGGACGGCATCGCAACCAGCGGCGGCGGCCGATGCAGCGCGCGCCATGCGAGCCTCCCCGACGTGATCGCGAAAATCGTGATGCCGATCGACTTGTGCCACAGATACCAATGCAGCTTGCGCGGCGAGATCGGCAGGCCGACCATGCTGATGCCGAGCAGCAGGTTGGCGAAGACGAGAATCGCCGTGAGCCAGTGCAGCGCGATCGCCGCGCCCGTGTACCGCGACGTATCGGGTGCCCGATGGACCGGAGGGCTTGTCAAGGGTGATCCTGGTGCAACGGTCGAGGCATATCCCGTCGACAACAGAGCAGACCGTGAGCGTATTCCTTCTCGCGAGGGGGATCGCGTACGGCCGCGGGCCGCGTCAGGCCGCGAGCTCTGCCACGAAGGCTCGCACGCCGTCGAGCAGCATTTGCACGGCAAGCGCGGTCAAGACGAGACCCATCAGCCGCTCGACCGCGATCATGCCACGCTCGCCGAGTAGGCGCTGCAGGCGGTGCGCCGCGAGCAGCACGAACGTCGCAACGACCATCGCCGCCGTCAGCGCGACGACCCACGCGACCCGCTGTGACGGCTCGCGCGACACCATCAGCATCACCGTGGCGAGCGCGGAAGGCCCCGCGATCGACGGGATCGCGAGCGGGACGAGGAACGGCTCCGTCCCCGGCGGATCGCCGAACACGCCCTCGGGATGGCGAAAGACCATTCGCAGCGCGATCAGGAACAGGATGATGCCGCCGGCGATCGCGAGCGACACCTCGGAGAGCTGAAGCCAGCGCAGGAACGCCTGCCCGCCGAACATGAACGCGAGCAGGATCACGTATGCCGCCGCGCACTCCCGCAGGATCACCTTGGCGCGACGCTCGGGCGCGACGTTCGCGAGCGCCGACACGACGATCGGCACGTTGCCGAACGGGTCGATGACGAGCAATAGCAGCACCGCCGCCGAGAAGGTTTCGGGGACAGGCATGTCAGTTCATCCCGGGATCAGGGCCTAATCACCGCGCACGGTGCCTTCGCGCCGCGGATCGGCGCCGCCGACAAAGCCGCGCGGCGTGCGCACGATCGCCTGCACCCCGCTCGTCTGGTCGATGACGCGGACCTCGTGGCCGAGCGCCGCGAGCTTCGCCTCGAGCGCGGCCACCGCCGTGTCCTTCTCGAGCTCCGTCGGTCCGTTGCGGCTGCCGAAGTTCGGCAGCGCGATCGCCGCCTGCGGATCCATGCGCCAGTCGATGATCGCGACGAGCGTCTTGACGACGTAGTTGATGATCATGCTGCCGCCCGGCGAGCCGGTGACGATCGCGACGCGCCCTTTCGCGTCGTACGCGATCGTCGGCGCCATCGACGAGCGCGGCCGCTTGCCGGGCTCGACGCGGTTGGCCACCGGCTTGCCGTCCAAGGCGGGCGCGAACGAGAAATCGGTGAGCTCGTTGTTGAGCAGGAAGCCGCCTTCGGTCATCAGGCGGCTGCCGAACTGATCTTCGATCGACGTCGTCATCGACACCGCATTGCCGTCGCCATCGACGACGACGATCTGCGACGTCGACGGAAACTCGGCGGCCGCGTCGCGGCCGTAGGCGATCGCTCGCGGCTTCGCGTCGTGGTGGACGGGGTCGCCCGGCGCAGCCGTACCGAGGCTGCGATGCGCCGAGATCAGCAGCGATCGCGCATGGAGGTAATCGTCGTCGAGCAATCCCCGAGGCGGCGGAAAGAAATCGGGATCGGCCATGTACACGCCACGATCGGCGAACGCGAGACGCTCGGCCTCGCTCGCGAAATGCACGCTCCAGAACGATGCCGGTCCCATCGACGCGATATCGTAGGGCTCCAGCATGCCCAGCACCTGCAGCACGGTCAGACCGCCGGACGACGGCGGCGGCATTCCGCATACGCGATAGCCGCGGTAGGAACGGCAGACCGGCCTGCGGACCTTGACCGCGTAGCGCGCGAGATCGCCGCGCGTCATGTCGCCGGGATTGCGCGGCGCCTCGCGCACCGTGCGCACGATGTCGTCGGCGATCGCTCCTTCGTAGAACGGCTTCGCGCCCTGCGCGGCGAGCGTGCGCAGCGTGCGCGCGTAGGCCGGATTGGCGAGCGTGCTGCCGATTGCGCGCGCGTTGCCGTCCGGGGCCACGAAGTAGTCGTGCGCGCGCGGCTGCGACCAGTGCGTTTCCGCCGCGACGAGCGCGTGCAGTCGCGGCGAGATCGGGAAGCCGTTCTCGGCGAGCGCGACCGCGCGCTCGAACAGGCGCGGCCAGGGCAGCTTGCCATGCCGCCGGTGTAGCGTTTCGAGCAGCTTCACCGTTCCGGGCACGCCGACCGAGCGCCCGCCGATCACGGCATCGTAGAACGCCATCGGCTGGCCGTCGGCGCCCAGGAAGCGGTCGGGGGTCGCCGCAGCGGGCGCCGTCTCGCGCCCGTCGTAAGCGAGCAGCTTGTGCGAACGAGCGTCGTGATAGAGCAGGAACGCGCCGCCGCCGAGCCCCGATGATTGCGGCTCGACGAGTCCCAGCACGAGCTGCACCGCAATCGCCGCGTCGACCGCGTTGCCGCCCGCGCGCAGGACCGCGTAGCCGGCGTCGGTCGCGAGCGGATTGGCCGCGGCGACCATGAAGCGCCTGCTCTCGACAGGCTTCTTGTCGATCCAGCCCGACGCAAACTCGGGCGCCGGCTGCGCGAAAAGCGGTGCTGCCGGGACGAAAGCAATGCAAAGCGCCAGCGCCGCGGTGAACGGCGCGGCACGGACCATCAATGCCTTCGCAGGCAGCGGTCGACGGGCCGATTGGCGTGCAGGCACGGAGCGAATGTCAGCGCAATGCCCGCCACCGTCAATTGATCGGAGGCGATTCGCTGCAGCTTGATCGCATCGGCCGGTGCGATACCGAGGTCGTTTCGGGCGCGTTCATTGGCGCCGAACGACGTCGGATCGATGCCCGTGATCGCACCGAACATGACGAGCGCGTTGAGATACGAACCCTCCCTGCTCGCGTGCAGATAGTCGATCCACCACAGGTTCGGCTTGTCCTGCGGACGCGCGGCGTCATAGGTACCGTCGGCACCGTAGAACCCGTCGGCCTTGGCGACGCCTTCGTCGACGGCGCGCTGAAACGCGTCCCCGACCGGTACGACGCCGGCGAAGTCGGGATTGCCCTGCGCCTCGGCCTCGAACGACGCATGCAGGTCGGCCGTCATGGCGCCAAGACCTTCCGCCTCGTAGTAGAGCGTGTCGGGAAATCCGTTCGGAAACGCGGGATCGCTCGTGTCGAATTCAGATAGTGCCCGCGCAGCGTCGCCGCGTTGCGTGTCGACAGCGATACGTCGTAATCGAGACCCGCCTGCACCGTGAGCGCCTTGAAGATGCCGGGCACGCCGCCCCATGGATGCGGCTCGAAGGCGTTGGTGCCGGCCGGATCGCTGAACGGCGCGCCCGAGCCCGGCGCGCCTTGCGGCGCAGTCAGGTCGTGCACGTTCGCCACGTTGTAGCTCATCACCGGATCGAGCCGGCCGAACGTGTAGCTGTTGCCGACGAACAGGATGGCGACCGGCTCGGCGTGCGCGGTGAGCGCGCACGCCGTGAGCAGGGCCGCCGCGACGCCACGCATCTTCATGGCACCTCCGGCGCGAGCGCGATGCTAGCGGCCGCTGAGCACGAGCAGCGGCACGATCATCAGCGCCACGATGTTGATGATCTTGATGAGCGGGTTGACGGCCGGCCCCGCCGTGTCCTTGTACGGGTCGCCGACCGTATCGCCGGTGACCGCGGCCTTGTGCGCGTCCGATCCCTTGCCGCCGTGGTTGCCGTCCTCGATGTACTTCTTCGCGTTGTCCCACGCGCCGCCGCCGGTGGTCATCGAGATGGCGACGAACAGCCCGGTGACGATCGTGCCCATCAGCACGCCGCCCAGCGTCTGTGCGCCTGCTGCCGTGTCCTTGAAGGCCCAGGCGAAGCCGACGCCGACGATGATCGGAATCAGCACCGGCAGCAGCGACGGGACGATCATTTCCCTGATCGCCGCGCGCGTCAGCATGTCGACGGCCACGCCGTACTCGGGCTTGGCCGTGCCTTCCATGATGCCCTTGATGTCGCGGAACTGCCGCCGGACTTCGACGACGACGGCGCCCGCCGCGCGGCCGACGGCTTCCATCGCCATCGCGCCGAACAGGTAGGGAATCAGGCCGCCGATGAAGAGGCCGATGATGACGTAGTGGTTCGACAGGTCGAAGGTCATCGCATGGCCGGCCGATTCGAGCGCGTGCGTGTAATCGGCGAACAGCACGAGCGCCGCCAATCCGGCCGATCCGATTGCATAGCCTTTCGTCACCGCCTTCGTCGTGTTGCCCACCGCGTCGAGCGGATCGGTGATCGCGCGCACCGAGTCGGGAAGCTTCGACATCTCGGCGATGCCGCCGGCGTTGTCGGTGATCGGACCGTATGCGTCGAGGGCGACGATGATCCCCGCCATCGACAGCATCGCCGTCGCGGCGATGGCGATGCCGTACAGGCCCGCGCAGAGGTAGGAAAGCAGAATTGACACGCATACGGCGATGACCGGC
>Ga0307416_100001024_pt1 | contig 14836 bp, 16 predicted proteins | sample DK1Cmetagenome_2_FD_203821 | JGI IMG/M metagenome (GOLD analysis project Ga0307416, IMG submission 203821) | Maize rhizosphere microbial communities from greenhouse at UC Davis, California, United States - DK15-C-3 | ecosystem: Host-associated > Plants > Roots > Rhizosphere > Soil | place...
GAGGTGATCGACAAGGCCCACCGGGGCATCGAGCGCGTCCGCCGGACGCCCCACCTGGCCTACTCGTTCCTGCGTCACGCCGGCCTGACGGTCTCATGACACCTCAACCAGACACCCAAGACCCTTTAGAAGTCCTGGCCGCCGAGGTCGACGTGGCCGTTGGCCGCGAGCCAGCGGAGCGACTCGTGCAGGGCGTCCAGCGAGCTGTACCGCGGACGGTACCCGAGGACCTCGCGGGCCCGGTCGATGCTCGCGGCGATGCTGCGGCCGGCGTGGTCGCGGGTGACCGCGGCGTGCTCGGCGCCGACCCGTCGTTGGAACTCCGGCCAGTCGACGAGGTCGAGCAGCGGCTCACGGCCGAACCACCCGGCGACCCCGGCGGCCAGTCCGCGCATCGTCATCGCCTGCTCGGAGACCACGTGGAAGCTCGCCCCGATGGCGGCCGGACGGGTCAGCGCCCCCTCGAAGGCCTGCGCGACGTCGTCGGCGTGGACGTGGTGCAGCACCCCGAGCCCGAGCTGGGGCAGGGCGAGCGGTTCGCCGGTGGCCAGTCGCCGCCAGACATCGGGGTCGAGGTTGCCGGCGGGGGTGATGACCGGCCAGCCCGGACCGCTGATGTGCCCAGGGTGCAGCACCACGCTCGGCACCCCGCCCGCGACCGTCTCCCGGTGCAGCAGCGCCTCGACCGCCGCCTTGCCGGTGCCGTACTCGCCATAGGCGGTGCGCGGCTCGTCCTCGCTGACCGGCACCCGTGCGGCCGGGCCATGCACCCAGATGGTGCCGCAGTGCACCAGCAGCGGCCGAGTCGGCCGTAGGGCATCGGCCAGCTGCCGCGCCGATGCCGCGGTGAAACAGAGCATGTCGACGACGGCGTCGGGGCGCAGTCCGGCGATCCGGTCGCCGAACGTCCCGGCCTCGTCCTCGGCCTCCCGGTCGACCGCGACCCGCTGGACCGACCGCCATTCCGGCGCCGGCCGGTACGGCTCGCGTTGCCCCCGGCTCAGCGCCACGACCTCGTATCCGGCCCGCACCAGGCGCGGGACCAGGTAGGTCCCGACGTGGCCGGTGGCCCCAATCACGACGACGCGACTCACCCCGCCAGTCTATCGGCATCGACCGAAGCGTCACTCGGGGTCATCGGTGGAGCCGGAGCTGCCGCTGGAGGATCCGGGCGACCGGCGGCAGGGTGGACGCGCGCAGGAGGAGGCCGCGCGACCAGGGTCGCCGGCGGCTGTTGGGGCCGCGTTGGGCGGCGTTGCGGCGGGCGTCTCCGACATATGCTCCCGCCGGAGCTTGCTCATGCCCCAGGTCTCGGTTCGCGATCTGGAGGCAGTCCTACGGCGGATGGATCGCCTGGAGGACCGCGCCCGCCGCCCCGGAGCGCGTTCCTCGACCGCTGGTTCCCCTGGTGAGCGGTCACCGACCTCAGGAGCGCCTCACGAACGCGGCGGTACCGGCGCCGTCTGGCGGCTGGTGAGCTTTTCGAACAGGGAGCCGGCGTTGAGGGTCTCGACGTACTCGAGCATGTACTCCTGGCCGATGTCGACCGGGCCCAGGTCGGGGAACTTGACCCGGGCCTGGGTCTCTTCCTTGGTCCAGCCGGCCGCGACGGCGTCGGCGACCGCGGCCTTCCAGCCGAGCAGGACCGACCGCTGCTTGTCCACGTAGGACAGGTCGGTGACGGGACCGTGGCCGGGGACGAGGGTATCGACCTCCAGCGCGCGGATGATCTCCAGGGATTCGACCCACTGGTCGACGTCGGAGGTCATGAGCCAGGTCTGGCAGCCGGAGAAGATGCTGTCGCCGGTGAAGACCATGCGCTCCTGGGGCACGTGGACGGCGACCTGGCCGGGGGTGTGGCCCGGGGTGTGGAGCAGGTGGAAGTCGTGGTCGCCGACGCGGAGCGACAGGTCGCCGGTGAACACGAGGGCCCCCTTGTTGGGGTCGGCGTAGTAGGTGTCGCGGTCGGGGAACAGGGCGGCGCCGTCCGGGTCGTCGGTGGGGATGGCCTCGCGGGCGTACTCGAAGGGGTCGAGCTCCGGGTAGACGACCATGAAGTTGTCGTACAGGCCCTTGTGGTTCACGACCGTGCCGGCGCCGCGGAACCAGTAGTTGCCGAAGATGTGGTCGACATGGTGCTCGGTGTTGATCAGGTACCGGATCGGGCCGTGGGACTCGACCTCTTTGCGCATGGCGACCGCGCGGGTGGGCAGCTGGGGGGTGTCGATCACCACCGTCCCGGCCGAGGTGATGACGAAGCTGGGGTTGCAGCCTCGGACGGTCGTCTCGGTGTAGACGCGGTCGTTCAGCTGCTGCATCGGTCAGGCCTCCGTCCAGGCGTTCTCCTGTCCTGCCGTTCTGTCGCTACTCTAAGCCGGTGGCCGCCTACAAGGAGCGAGGCGAGGGATGAGCGACGACCAGGTGCTGGCGACCTTCTTCGGCGACGAGGACTTCCCCGTCGAGTGGGAGGACGGCCAGCGCGAGCTGTTCTGGGTCCACGACGACCTGCACATCCCCAACCCGGTGTCGCCCATGTACGCCGACATCGGCGGCTGGTGGCTCAAGTGCGACTACATGTTCCGCCGCTTCGGCACGCCCTTCGCCTCGGACTGGATCGTCAAGGTCATCAACGGGTACGTCTACACCGCCGCCATCCCAGCCCAGCCCGGACTGTCCGCCGAGGCCGGCGAGTACGGCAGCCGCTACACCCCCCGGGTCCCGCTCGACCCGCAGGACCCGGCCGAGCTGGGCGCCTACATGGGCTGGACGCTCCCCTACTACGCCGAGCACTTCCTGGAGTGGTGGCGCGGCCGGCTGCGGCCGGAGATGGAGCACAACTTCGTCCGCTTCGACGAGTTCGGCTACGACCAGGCCAGCCTGGTCGAGCTGGCGATCCTGCTCGAGGACGCGATCGACATGCACGACCGGCACTGGCAGATCCACTGGGTGCTGAACTTCGCCCAGTTCTCCGCCACCCTGGCGCTGAACGCGGCGATCACCACCGCCAAGGGCGAGGGCGACCACGGCGCGCTCATGGGGCGGCTCCAGAGCTCGACCGAGAACCGCAACTGGGACTCGATCGAGGAGCTGTGGAAGATCAAGGAGGGGATCAAGGCCGAGCAGGGCGAGGTCGCCAAGGCCTTCCAGCGCCCGACCGCCGGCGACATCCTGCGGGCCCTCGAGGCGACCGACGCCGGCCGGGCGTTCGTGGCCGACAGGATCGTGCCCTACCAGAAGGTGTTCGGCTTCAAGTCGATGTGGGCGCACGAGTTCTCGTTCCGCACCTGGCGGGAGAACCCGGCCCCCATCATCGAGGCGATCCGCGGCTACCTGGAGACCGACTACGACTACCCGGCCGAGCTCAAGGCGGTCGCCGACGACCTGGAGGCGGCCAAGGCCGAGGCCCTCGAAGGGGTCGAGCCCGGCCAGGCCCGCGACGAGCTGCAGCAGGCGCTCGACCTGAGCCTGCGGATGAACCCCCTCACCCCGGACCATCACTTCTACATCGACCAGGGGACCAACGCCCGCGTGCGCCTGGTGCTGGTCGCGATCGGCCGGGCCCTGGTCACCGAGGGCAGGCTCGACGACCCCGAGGACGTCATGTACCTCCGCTACAACGAGCTTCGGCGGCTCATGGCCGCCAGCAACTCCTTCGACGCCAGGGACCTGGTCTCGGACCGGCGCGACGCCCGCGAGGAGGCCTTCGAGCGGCGGCCGCGGGACTGGGTCGGCACCGCGACCAGGGACGCGGTCGCCTTCCCGTATCTGTCGCTGTGGGCGTTCCCGGAGAAGCTGGACCGCAAGCCCCCCGAGCGCGCCGAGGAGGTCCCCGGCCTGGCCGCGTCGGCGGGCGTGGTGGAAGGGACCGCCCGCGTGGTGCTGTCGCCGGAGGAGTTCGATGCCGTCCAGCGTGACGAGATCGTGGTGTGCCGCATGACCAGCCCCGCCTGGGTGGTGCTGTTCACCAGGATCTCCGGTCTGGTCACCGACGCCGGCGGCATGGCCTCCCACCCCGCCGTGGTCTCGCGCGAGTTCGGCATCCCGGCCGTGGTCGGCACCTCCGACGCGACCCGCCGCATCAGCACCGGCGACCGTGTCCGGGTCAACGGCTCCCTCGGCCGGGTCGAGATCCTCGCCTGAGGAGGTACCGTGCCCGACCCGCCCCTGGTCCTGCCGTTCGGCGATTCCCGATGCCGGCAGGTCGCGCTGGCCGGCGGCAAGGGCGCCAGCCTGGCCACGATGACGGCCGAGGGCCTGCCGGTTCCGCCGGGGTTCGTGGTGACCTCCGCCGCCTTCGAGGCCGCGGTCGACCCCGGTGCCCTGCGGGAGCGGATGCGCGGCAAGGACGTTGCGGCCGCCCGCGCGATGGTGGCGGCGGCGGAACCGCCGGAGGAGCCGATCGGGCGGCACTACGCCGAGCTGACCGGACTGGTGGCGGTGCGCTCCTCGGCGTGTGCGGAGGACTCGGAAGGGGCCAGCTACGCCGGCCAGCAGGAGACCTACCTGAACACCGACGGCCTGACCGACGTCCTGGCCAGCGTCGTCCACTGCTGGCTGTCGTTCTTCACCGAGCGGGCGGTCTTCTACCGCCAGGAGAAGGGCTCGCTGGAGGACGTGGCCATGGCGGTGGTCGTGCAGCAGATGGTGGACAGCCAGAAGTCCGGGGTGCTGTTCACCGTCGACCCGGTCCACGGCCGCAAGGACCGCATGGTGGTCGAGGCCGCCCGCGGCCTTGGCGAGGCCGTGGTCTCCGGCGAGGTCACGCCCGATCACTACACGCTCGGCCGCGACGGGGCCGTGAAGCGGAGCAAGGTCGTGGAGGCGGAGCGCGTCCTGTCCGACGCCGAGTGCGCCGCGCTGGCGGAGATGGGCCGGCAGCTGGCCGAGCTGCACGGAGCTCCCCAGGACATCGAATGGGCCTTCGACGCCGACGGCCGGCTGTTCCTGCTGCAGTCGCGTCCGATCACCACGATCTGAGGAGCGCCTGGTGACCTGGATGGCGCCCCGGACGGTGGCCGAGGCGGTGCAGCTCAAGGCCGAGTGGCCCGACGCGGCCCTGGTCGCCGGCGGCACCTTCGTCGGCATTCTCACCCGGCAGGGGCTGCTGGCCGCCGAGGACTGGATCTCCCTGCAGTACGTGCGCGAGCTGCGGGAGCTGTCCACCAGCTCCGAGCTGGCGTTGGGGGCGATGGTGACCCACCGGCGGATCGAGCTCGACCCGGAGATCGCCGCGGGCTGGCCCGGTGTGCGGCAGGTGTTCGCGGCCGTGGCCAGCCCGCGGGTGCGCAACGCCGCCACCGTCGGCGGCGTGCTGGGCGACGCCGACTACGCCTCGGACCCGCCGGCCATGCTGGTGGCGCTCGATGCCTGGGTGGAGGCCCTGAGCGTGCGGGGTCCGCGCCGCATCCCCGTGGCCGACCTCATCCTCGGCCACTACCAGACCAGCCTCGAGGAGGACGAGCTCATCACCCGGGTCCTGGTGCCGCGGGGCCGCCACCACGTCACCTATCGCAAGCTGCGCACCCGCAGCCGGGAGGACCGGCCCACTGTCGCGGTCGCCGCCTCCTTCCACGAGGGCCGGGTGTCGGTGGTCGTCGGCGCGGTCGCCGAACGTCCCCAGGTCTTCCGCGACCTCTGCGCGACCTGGCAACCCGGGGACAGCGCCAGCACCCGCGAGATCGCGGCCGGCTACGCCGACCGTATCGATCCCATCGGCGACAGCCGCGGCTCGGCGGCCTACCGGACCAGGATGATCGCCGTCGAGGTCCGCCGCGCCCTCGACACGCTGACCCCGGCCGCCCTGACCCCGCAGGCGGCGGGCGGATGACCGACCCCCGCGTCCGCGCCTCCATCCGCTACCCCAGCGACCTCACGGTCCCCGGGATGTGGCACGTCCGGCTGGTGCGGTCCCCATACGCCGCCGCCCGCGTCACCGGCATCGACACCTCGCTGCTCCCCCCGGGGGTGGTCGTCGTCACCCCATCGGACACCGAGCCGCTGGGCCGGTACGGCTGCCAGATCTCGGACCAGCACGTGCTGGCCGGGGTGGCCCGCCATGTCGGCGACCCGGTCGCCGCCGTCGCCGCCGCCGACGAGGCCACCGCCCGCGAGGCCGCCAACCTGGTCGAGATCGGCTACCAGAAGCTGCCCGCGGTCTTCGACGAACGCGACGCCCTGCGCGCCGGCGCCCCGCTGGTCCACGACACCCACGCCGTCTCCGGCAGCGACGCCGCCTACTTCGGTCTGCGGCCCCTGGAGGGGACCAACGCATGCCACCGCTTCCGGATCCGCACCGCGGGGCTGCCCCAGGGGGAGCCGTACACCGCCGACCCGGAACCCGACGACCACGCCGAGGGATTCGACGCCGCCGAGGTGATCGTCGACGAGACCTTCCGCATGCCGGCCGTGCAGCACGTGGCCATGGAACCCCACGCCTGCATCGCCAGCTGGCGCGACGGCCGGCTCGAGGTCACCACCGGGACCCAGACGCCGTTCAACATGCGCCAGGACCTGGCCGGCCTGTTCGGCCTGCCCGAGCGCGACGTGCGGGTCGTCTGCCCGCCCATGGGCGGGTCGTTCGGGGCCAAGACCTTCGTGCGCACCGAGGCCATCGCCGCCGCCGTCGCCCAGCGCCTGGACCGGCCGGTGCGCCTCGCCCTGGACCGCGACGAGGAGTTCGTCACCCTGACCCGCCACGCCGCCACCGTCCGGATCCGGCTGGGGGCCACCCGCGACGGCCGGTTCGTGGCCAAGCGCGTCTGGTGCTGGGTCAACACCGGCGCCTACGCCGACTGCGGCCCCGGGGTCGCGATGAAGATGGGCTATGCCGGCGTCGGCCCCTACCGGTTCGACCACGTCGCCGTCGACTCCTGGTGCGTCTACACCAACCTCCCGCCGGCGGGCGCGTTCCGCGGCTACGGCGCCGCCCAGTCGGTGTGGGCGTCGGAGCGGGTCACCGACCTGATGGCCGCCGAGCTCGGCGTCGACCCGGTGGAGCTGCGCCGCCAGAACCTGCTCGTCGACGGCGACGCCTTCTGCACGGGCGAGACCATGCACGACGTCCACTTCACCGAGCTGCTGGACGACGCCGCCCGCGCCGTCGGCTGGCTGCCGGGGGGCGACAACCGCGGCAAGGGCGTCGCCGTGATGCTCAAGGGGATGCAGACGCCCAGCCGGGCCGAGGTGGGACTGCGCCGGGTCGAGGACGGCCACTACGAGGTGCTGAGCGGCACCACCGAGATGGGCCAGGGCTCGGCCAGGGCGATCGCCCAGCTGGCCGCGGACCTGCTCGGTGTGGAGGTCGACCAGGTCGAGGTCCCGCCGCCCGACACCGACCGGGTGCCGTACGACACCCGCACCACCTCCAGCCGGTCGACCCACATGATGGGCCGGGCCCTGGAGGCGGCGGTCGAGGACCTCAAGAACAGCGGCAGCGGCTACGGGCACGGCCGCATCGCCAACGACGGCGGCCTCGATGTGGACAGCGGCCAGGGGATCGCCTCGTCCCACTGGCACCAGGGCGCCGCGGCCGCCGCGGTCGAGGTCGACGAGGAGACCGGGGTGCTGACCCTGCGGTCGGTGCATGCCGCCTCCTACGCCGGCCGGGCCGTCAACCGGCCCGCGGCCGAGCTGCAGCAGGAAGGCGCGATGAGCATGGCCATCGGCACCACCCTGTTCGAGGAGCTCACCTTCGACGAGGGACACGTCGTCGGGCCCAACCTCTCCGACTACAACATCCCCTCCGCCCTGGACTGCGCCGCCGTCACCCAGACCCTCCTGGAGGTCGAGGGCGCCGAGGTCCACGGGCTGGGCGAGACGGCGCTGCCGCCGGTCCCGCCGGCGATCGGGAACGCGCTGGCCAGCCTCGGCTACCGGCCGACCGAGCTGCCCCTGACCCCCGAACGGGTCCTGGACTGCGCGGAGGGTCCCTCGTGAACCTGCTGCTTCAGATCAACGGCGCCCCCGTCCCGGTCGAGGTCGAGCCGGGCGTCATGCTGCTGGAGGTCCTGCGCGACCAGCTCGGCCTGCTCGGCGCCCGCGGAACCTGCGGGGTGGGGCTGTGCGGGGCCTGCACGGTGCTGCTCGACGGCCAGCCGATCTCCTCGTGCATCCTGCTCGCTCCCCTCGCGCAGGGCCACGCCGTCACCACCGTGGAGGGCGTGCCCGACGACGACCCGGTCGTGCGGGCCTTCGACCGCCACCACGCCTTCCAGTGCGGCTACTGCATCCCGGGGATGGTCCTCACCGCCAGGTCCTTCCTGGCCGAGTGCGCGCAGGCCGGGCGGTGCCCGTCCCGGGAGCAGATTGCGGAGTCCCTCGGCGGCAACCTGTGCCGCTGCGGCTGCTACGTGAAGATCATCGACGCGGTCCAGGAGGTCGGCTCATGAAGTACGTGACCTATCAGGCCAACGGCGGCGCCCGGGTCGGGCGGCTGGAGGACGCCACCGTCCTCGACGTCGGCTTCGACGGCGACATGATCGCGTTCATCGAAGCCGACGCCCCCGCCGGCCCCGAGCGGCCCGTCCCCGGCGCCAGGCTGCTCGCACCGCTCAAGCCTCGCTCCTTCCGGGACTTCCTGGCCTTCGAGGGCCACCTCAAGAACGCCTTCAAGAACCTGGGCCGCGAGATCCCGGCCGAGTGGTACGAGGTGCCCGCCTTCTACCGCAGCGTTGGCGACACCGTCGTCGGCCCGGACGTCGAGCTGCCCTGGCCCTCCTACACCCGCCAGCTCGACCACGAGCTCGAGCTGGCCGCGGTCATCGGCCGCCCCTGCCGCGACGTCAGCGCCGCCGAGGCCCTCGACTACGTCTTCGGCTTCACCATCTGGAACGACCTGTCCGCCCGCGACGTCCAGCGCCGCGAGCTGCCGGTCGGCATGGGCCCGGCCAAGGCCAAGGAGTGGGACGGGTCCAACGTCCTGGGCCCCTGCATCGTCACCACCGACGAGATCGACCTGGCCACCCTCCAGCTGGAGGTGCGCGTCAACGGCGAACGCTGGGGCGGCGACACCACCGCCAACATGCACCACAGCTTCGGTGACCTCATCGCCTACGCGGCCCAGGACCAGACCCTGCGTCCCGGCGACGTGCTCGGGTCCGGCACCGCCACCGGCGGCTCCGGGCTGGAGCTGGACCGATGGCTCAGGCCGGGCGACCTCATCGAGATGGAGGCCGGCCCGATCGGCATCCTGCGCAACACCGTCGGCACCCCTACCACCAGGAAGGACACCTGAGATGGCATTCGTCGTCGCGGCAACCTGGAAGGCCAGGCCCGGAGAGGCCGACCGGATCACCGAGGTCATCAGGATCATGACCCCGCTCTCCCGCCAGGAGCCGGGCAACCTCTTCTACCAGGCGCAGGTGTCACCCGAGGAGCCGGAGACGTTCTTCCTGTACGAGCAGTACACCGACGCCCGGGCCTACGAGGACCACAAGAACACCGAGCACTTCCAGAAGCACGTGTTCGGGTACGCGGTCGACTACCTGGCCGAGCGCAGCGTCAAGACCTACCAGACGATCGATGCCTGACCGTCCTCCGACGGCGCCGTGACCCACCGGCTGCTGCTGTTGCGCCACGGCGAGGTCGCCTCCCACCGCGGCGACGTGGCCGTCACCGACCGCGGGCTGGACCGGGCCGAGCGGGTCGGCCGGCGCCTGGCCGCCAGCGCCGGCCGCCTCCGGGTGCTCACCGGCGAGACGCTCCGGGCCCGCCAGACCGGCGCCGCCATCGCGGCCGGGGCCCGCGCGGCCGGCGCCGCCGTGGAGGAGCCGCGGGTCGCGTTCGCGCTGCGCAACCCGGACCTCTACGTCGCCGGGGAGCGGGTCGACATGGTCAGCAGCGCGGCCGCCCTCGCCGAGCAGGTCCCCGGCATGACCGTCGACGAGGCAGCCGCCGTGCCGTTCTTCGCCGAGTTCTTCGATCACCCGGACCGCGTCGGCTGGTGGCTGCGGCTCGCCGACCCCCCTGGCGACGACGCCGGGGCCATGGCCCGGCGGATCGGCCACTTCGCCGCCAGCCTCCCCGACCGGACCACCCCGCCGGCCGAGCTGACCGTCGGGGTCACCCATTCGCCCGTGCTGCGCGCCTGCGCCCTGGCCCAGCTCGGCCACGACCCCGGCGAGCCGGAATGGCTCACCGGACTCGAGCTGTCGATCTCCTCCGACCGCTCCGTCGCCGCCTGGCGGTCATGGTTCGCCCCAGGCGTCGGCGCGTAGGAAGCGGCTGACGGCGAAGAACCAGACCGCCGACAGGATCGCCACCAGCAGCAACGCCAGGAGCCAGGGCGCCGGCCGCATCCAGCCGACGACCAGGGCCGTCGCCGCGCCTCCGCACAGCGCCAGGCGAAGGGGGTGGAACACCACGGACAGCCGCTCGGCGTCGGCCAGCGCCTGCTCGGTGCGGACCAGGGCGAGCAGGCCCACGGCCACGGCACCGGCCAGCAGCCAGCTCGTGCCCTCCTGGGTGGCCGCGTCATGGGCATGTCCGATCAGGCTGACCATGCCGGCGCCGGCCGCCGTGATCGCCAGCGCGACAGGATGACCGTCGCCGACACGCCCATGCCGACCACATAGCCCGCCGTGGTCGGCAGGAACTCGCGATGGTCCCGACGGTCCTGACGCCAGACGGTGTACCACAGCCCTGTCTGGAAGACCTGGTAGGCCGCGTACACGACAGCGAAGCCCCAGCCGCCACCCGCGGCGTCGGCGGTGAACACCGCCAGCAGGACGACGATGCCCATCTGGACGAAGACGATGCTGCGGGTCCGCCCGTCCTCGCGACCGTGGAGCTCCAGGCACAGGGACCCAGTAGACCACCTCGCCCCGGTCACCGCGGGCTGCGAGATGGCGGGCCTCAGACGTCGACCGGGACGGTCAGGAGTGCCATCCCCTGGTGAGGCTCCAGGGAGACGGCGAAGGTCTGTTCGGGGTCGACCTCGGCGATCACCTGATCGGTGCACATGTCGAGCACCGCGGCCCCCGGCGCCAGATGTTCCGACTTGACCCTGCCGGCGATCGACCGGCTGGAGAAGTTCAGCACAGTGACCTGGAGCTGCCCGGTGTCGAGCAGATGGACCATCACGAGCATGGCCCTGTCGGGGACGTCCGGCACGTCCACCTGCACGCTGGTGGAGACGCGGTAGCGCGTGCGCACCGCCAGCACCTCGCGCAGCCGTGAGGCGAACGAGTTCGGGTCCTGCAGCTGCTCGGGCAAGGATCCGTACAAGCTGGTGCCGCGGGGCATCTTGGACGGCGACTCGGTCGCCTCCGGCTGGTAGTCCATCAGGTCGTAGGCTGCCCGGTGGATCCAGCGGGTGTCGCCGGATGCCAGCAGCCGGGCAACCTTGGACCGCTCCAGCGTCAGCATTCCGCTGAGGTCCCAGCCGGACAAGGCGAACACGCCGGGCTGCCAGGCGTTGAACATGGCCAGGAGCAGGTGGGCCTGCTTGATCTTCTCGATCTGGGCCTGGGACAGGTTCGTGAGGCTGGTGTAGCCGAGCGCCGCGGCGATGATCGTCGCGATGGTCGAGGCGATGCCATTGGTGGTGAAGATGGCGTTGTAGGGGGCGGCCTCGCCGGTGAGCCGTTCGATCAGCTCGTTGCGGATCTTGACGGCGAGCTCGCCACCGGTCAGCGCAGAGCCTCGGAACCGGAAGATGTCGTCCTTGTGGCGGATGGCGAAGTGCACCAGCTCGTAGGTCATCTCGTCGTGGTTCTGCAGGGCATGAACGAGGCGGATCGGTTGCAGTCCGTGCTGCAGCCCGGCATTCAGCGTCATTCGCAGAAATTCGGTGTCGCTGGTGGCCAGGGCATGCGCGTATGCCGGGCGGTTGACGAAGTCATAGGAGAGGTCGGCACCACGTTCCGAGGTTGTCTTGATGTCGTCGATGGAGAGGTTCAGCTCCTGGAACGTGAAGCCGCCCACTTTGCGGACCATGCTGGCGATCAGCTGGTTGGCGGCCTCCGAGAACGGATGGCCCTCCGACCACGCCGGGCCATCACCGTCGGCGCTCCGCTCGATGCCGAGGAAGCCGTTGGCGTCCAGCCTGAGCGCTCCCGCGCCGAGATGACCCAGCGAGTGCAGCGCGTCACCAATGACCAGCCGCACACCGGCGAAGGTCGGATCCAGCCAGTTGATCGTGGGCTGACCGTCTTTGAAGTAGTGCAGGTAGACCCAACGCCGCTGGGCCCCATCCGGGCCGGTGACCGGCGCGGTCGCGCTCCAGTTGGTGTCCTTGATCCCCGGGTCCTGGAAGATGACGCGTTGCAGGCGGCCGACGATGTAGCCGGCCTGCTGCAGCCGGTCCTCGGCCTCGCCGTCGAGGTTGACCGAATCCTTGCCGGGAGGCACTTCGGGCAGCAGGTGCCAGTCCTCAGGGGGGATCTCCACCATGTGGTAGATCCCGGGGTAGTCCCCGACCTTCATCTCCGCCAGCCGGAAATCCGGGCCCTTCCCGGTGTGCCCGGGCACGATGTCGTCGATGACGATCCCGCCGTGCGCCGCTGCCACCGCGCACAGGTGGCGGAACTCCAGCTCGCTGCCGAACACCCCGTCGATCTGGGTGCTGATCCGGTCGAAGTGCCCGTCAACGCTGGGGGTCGGTTCCCGGCCGAAGATCCCCCCGGCACGTTTCAGGGGGCCGGTGTGCACGGCATTGATCCCGATGGCCGCGAACACATCCCACAGATGCTCATCCCCCAAGGTGCCCAGGAAGGAGTGGCCGGGCTTTGGGATCATCGAGATCGGATAGGCGGTGAACCAGACCGACGACTTCTCCATCACCGCGGTGGGATTGGGGGTGGCGTATGGGCTCTGCCACACGTCTGCGATGCCTGAGAACCGCCCGGCGATCCTGCCCGCGTCGGCCAGCATGGACTGTTGCTGCAGCCAGCTGACATAGTCCTTCCGTCCGCTGCTGGGCTTGCTCACCACTCCGGTCCCTTACGGCAGTCGGGCCGGGCTACGGCCCGGTGTAGCTGGTTCGGCTGGCGGACTACCCACTGCCCTCGGCGACCACACCTGCTTCAGCGACGCTCACGCCGCCCGGGCTTCCCGTCGTCGTGCTGGTCCTCGACCTGCTCGGTGGTCACGTACCTGCGCAGCCGGGTCACCGCGCCATCGGTCGCCGGCTCGTCGCTGTCGTAGTCGAGGCCGTAGTGTTGCCACAGCTGCCGCTCCTCGGCCTCCGACAGCTGCTGGTCGGGGTCGACCTGAGGGGCGTCCCTGACCAGCTCCTTGTCGTAGAGGACAACGACGTCACGGTCGCTCTGGAAGGCCTGAGCGAGAGGGAAGAAGCTGGACCTGGTGCCAAACAGGCCCGTGTTGACCAGGGCCCACTCGGGCTCCCCGGTCCGGACGTCGAGGTAGATGGCGTCGATGATGCCGATGCGGCCACCGTCGCGGTCAAGCAGGGTGCGGCCCTCCCAGGTACCGATGGTCTCGCTGTCGGCCATCTGGCGTCCTTCCCGTCCGGTCCTCCCACTGGGCTACCTGCTGGTACTGACTCGTTGCCGGGTCACCCATGACGGGGTGGGGCTACCGTGCGGATCGGCGCTGGTCTTCCGCCGAAGGCTGCTCCTGGTCGGACCGCTGTGTCGACAGCAGCTCGGTGAACCCCCGCTGGGTCATCTCGAACACGGCCAGGGCCTCCACGAGGAACTCCGATGCCGCCTGGGCGATCTGCTCCAGCTCCTGGGGGCTTCTGTGGGTCTTGAGGACGTCCAGGAGCATGCCGTGATGGATGCGGGCCAGGTCGAGGACGCTCAACTGCTCGCCGATCGCCCGCCGGCCGAGCTCGTAAGCCGCCCGGCGGCCCCGTTCGCCACGCTCGGAGAGGTACTGGAGAAAGGCGGGAGCGTAGTCGCGCCGGAACCGCTCGTAGGCATCTCCGGTCACGGAGCGCCGTTCCGGAGCAGTCGTTGCAGGTACGCCAGGCCCTCTTCGAGGTCGAGCGCGGTGTGGACGTTGCCGAGGCCCATGCCCAGTCGCACCATCGCGAAGGCGACCGACGGCTGGATCCCGACGATCACCGTCTCCGCGCCCCGCAGCCGGGCCGCATGGGCCAGGTTGAGCAGGGTGCGGGAGCCGAAGGAGTCCATGACGTCGAGGGCGGCGACGTCGATGATGATCCCGCGGGCGCGATGGATGCCGATCTGCTCCACGACATCCTGCTGGAACTGGACGATCTCGCGGTCGTTCAGCGCCTCGTGGATCGAGGCGATCAGGTAGCTGCCCTGCCGCAGGATCGAAACCAGCATCGCGACCATCCAGTCAGTGCTGATGATTGTCGGCCGGATCGGATCTGGTCACATGGAATCCGAGCAGGTGTTCCGCCTCTTCGACGCCGCCCTGGAGGTCGCCGACGGTGTTCATCTTGCCAAGGTCGACCCCGATGGTCACCAGGGTCTGGGCGATCTCGGGTGACAGGCCGGTGAGGATCACGCTGGCCCCCATGAGCCGTGAGGCATCCACCGCCTGGACGAGGTGGTTGGCGACCTCGGAGTCGATGTCGGGCACGCCGGTGATGTCGAGCACCACCACCTTGGCCCGATGGCTGCGGATGCCGGCCAGGAGCTGCTCGGTGAACTGGTTGGCGCGCTGCTCGTCGAGGACGCCGATGATCGGCAGGATCAGGATCCGCTCACGGATCTGGAGCACCGGGGTGGACAGCTCCCGGATCGCATCCTGCTGCTGGCGGATGACGCGTTCGCGTTCCCGGACGAAGCTCACGGCCACGGTGTTGGCGATCCGGTTGGCGGCCGGCTCGTAGGCGTCCAGGACCCGGTTCAGCAGCTCGAAGTCCTTCTGGTACTTCTCGAACAGCGACCGGGCCAGGACG
>Ga0307416_100001025_pt1 | contig 14819 bp, 10 predicted proteins | sample DK1Cmetagenome_2_FD_203821 | JGI IMG/M metagenome (GOLD analysis project Ga0307416, IMG submission 203821) | Maize rhizosphere microbial communities from greenhouse at UC Davis, California, United States - DK15-C-3 | ecosystem: Host-associated > Plants > Roots > Rhizosphere > Soil | place...
CCCAACCCACCCACACCACCACACCCACCATCACCGTCCAACCACGCGTACCGCATGGCCAGGAATCGGTCTGACTCGTGGACAGGAGCACGGACACATGTCTACAGCCATCCGCAAATCGCCACCGGGCCAGAACGATCAGCTCGATGGGCAGTTTGTATTCCCCACCTCATTCGGGCAGCAACGGCTGTGGTTCCTCGACGAACTGAACGGCGCCAGCGGCAGCGCCTACCTCGTGCACGGCGTGATCCGCATGGAAGGGCCGCTCGACCCCCGGATCCTTCAACAGGCGGTTGACACGATCATTGCCCGGCATGAGTCGTTGCGGACCAGGTTCGCGGTCGTCGACGGCGAACCCGTCCAGGTCATCACTCCCGAACTGGGCCTGGCCATCCCCACCATCGACCTGTCCACCCTCACCGAAACCGAACGCGAACGCGAACTACGCCGACTGGCCCAACGCGAAGTACGCCGCCGCTTCGACCTCGCCACCGCCCCCCTGCTACGGGTCACCCTCGTCCGCCTCGACCACGACCAACACGCCCTACTCGTCACCCTGCACCACATCATCTCCGACGGCTGGTCCGGCAGCATCTTCGTCCGCGAACTAGCCACCCTCTACGAAGCCGCCGCCACCACCAGCCCACCCGACCTACCCGAACTGACCATCCAATACCCCGACTACGCCGTCTGGCAGCGCCAATGGCTAGCCACCGACGACGTCGACCACCAACTGCACTACTGGCGCCAACAGCTCCACCAACTGCCCGTCCTCACCCTGCCCACCGACCGACCCCGCCCCGCCATCCAAAGCTTCCGCGGCGGCACCCGCACCACCGAACTACCCACCCAACTCATCCAACGCCTCGACGACCTCAGCCGGTCCGAAAACGCCACCCTCTTCATGACCACCCTCGCCGCCTTCGAAGTCCTCCTCGCCCGACTCTCCGGCCAAGACGACTTCGCCGTCGGCACCCCCATCGCCGGCCGCACCCACCCCGAACTCGAACACCTCATCGGGTTCTTCCTGAACAACCTCGTCCTGCGCGCCCGCATGGCTGCGGAGACGAGCTTCGTCGATCTGCTCCGTGGCGTCCGGGACACCTGCCTGGACGCCTACGCCAACCAGGACGTCCCCTTCGAACGCATCGTCGAGGACCTCCAACCGGCGCGGGACCTCAGCCGCAGTCCGCTCTTCCAGGTCATGTTCGTGCTGCGCAACGAGCCGATGCCGGTGCTGGAGTTCCCGGGCATGCGACTGCGCCCCATCAACCTCGACCCGGGCGCGTCCAAGTTCGACCTCACCATGATCCTCACGCCGCACGAGGGCGGAGTCCGCATCGAGCTGGAGTACGCGACCGACCTGTTCGACCCCGAGACTGTCGATCGGTTGCTGGACCGGTACCGCGTGCTGCTCAAGGCGATTGCCACCGATGCGTCCACTCCCATCGGCCAGTTGCCGATCATCGGTTCGGCCGAGGAGGACGATCTCGACACGTTGGCGCGGGGGCCGGTGTCCAGCGAAAGTCGGGCGAGCCTGCCGGAGTTGGTCGAGGCCCAGGTGCGGCGCTCGCCCGAGGCGACGGCCCTGATGTACCGCGACGAGGAGATCAGCTACCGCGAACTGAACGGCCGAGCCAACCAGCTCGCCACCGAGCTGAAGTCCCGTGGCGTCGGCCCGGACCGCCTGGTGGGCGTCTGCCTGGATCGCACCCCGGACCTGTTGGTTGCGCTGCTGGCCGTGCTCAAGGCCGGCGGGGCCTACGTGCCGCTCGATCCGGCGTACCCGCCCGACCGGATCGACTACATGCTCACCGACAGCGGCGCCGGATTGCTCATCACCCACAGCGCCATCGCTGACCGGTTGGGCGAGCGCCCGGGCGAGGTGGTGGTGATAGACCGCGACTGGCCACAGATCTCCCGCCACGACACCGCCGATCGGCCCCCGCGGGCGCACCCGGACCACCTCGCCTACGTCATCTACACGTCCGGCTCCACCGGCCGGCCGAAGGGCGTCATGGTGCCGCACGCCGGCCTGGTGAACTTCCTGCAGGCGATGCTGATCGAGCCTGGCCTGCGGGCCGAGGACACGCTGGCCGCGGTGACCACGTTCTCCTTCGACATCGCCGGGCTCGAGTTCTACCTACCCCTGCTCGCCGGCGGCCGAGTGGTCCTGGTTGCCCGGGACGAGGCGGCCGACGGTGACCGGCTCGCCGCCCGCCTGCGCGCCGCCAACGCCACCGTGCTCCAGGCGACGCCATCGACCTGGCAACTGCTGCTCGACGCCGGCTGGAGCGCACCGCCTGGATTCCGGGCACTGTGCGGTGGCGAAGCGCTGCCGCCGGACCTCGCCGAGCGCATGGTCGCGGCCGGGGCCACGGTGTGGAACCTGTACGGCCCGACCGAGACCACGATCTGGTCCAGCCGCCACCAGGTGGAGACGGTGACGGCGGGCGCACCGGTACCACTCGGCCGTCCGATCGAACAGACCCAGCTATACGTGGTCGACGGCACGCTGCGGCGGGTGCCACAGGGGGCCGCGGGCGAGCTGGGCATCGGGGGACGCGGCGTCGTCCGGGGCTACCTGTGCCGCCCAGGGCTGACGGCCGAGCGGTTCGTCCCGGATCCCTTCGGCGAGCCCGGTGCGCGCATGTACCGGACCGGCGACCTCGTGCGGCTGCGTCGGCACGGCGAGCTGGAGTTCCTGGGGCGCATCGACAACCAGGTGAAGGTGCGGGGCTTCCGGATCGAGCTCGGTGAGATCGAGTCCGCGCTGCGCGAACACGAGGGCGTCCGCGAGGCCGCCGTCGTCGCCCGCGAGGACCGGCCCGGCGACAAGCGGTTGGTCGCGCACGTGACGCCGGTCGAGGGCTCCGACGGGTTGGAACGCGCGCTGCGCGACCGTCTGAGCACCCGCCTACCCGACTACATGATGCCGGCGATGTTCATGTTCCATGACGGCCTGCCCCGCACGCCGAACGGAAAGATCGACCGCAACGCTCTTCCGGCGCCGGACGGCGACCGCCCGGAGGTCGCCACCGACTATGTGGCACCGCGGACGCCGTTGGAGCGGCAGATCGCCGAGATGTTCGCCCGAGCGCTGGGCGTCGATCGGGTCGGCCTGCGCGACGACTTCTTCGAGCTGGGCGGGCACTCGCTGCTGGCGGCGAAGCTGCTGGCCGGGTTGCGCCAGGATTTCCACGTCGAGCTGCAGCTGCAGAGCCTGTTCTTCACACCGACGGTTGAGAACATCGCCTCGATCGTGGAGCGGTTCCAACGGGCGGCACCCAGCGGTGACCGCGACCTAGCCACGCTCATCGACGGACTGACCGATGAGGAGGTCGAGGCGCTGCTCAACGACCCGATGATCGCTTCGACACCTGAGGAGGACGGACGATGAGCGAGACCACGGACCAGAGGCCAGGCTCGTCCGCCGAACAGAAGCGGGCCCGCCTAGCAGAAATCCTGCGCAAGCGTGACCAGTCATCCGGCTCCAACCTCTCGGTCGTCCAGGAACGGCTGTGGTTCCTGCACGCGTTCGACCCGGTCGCCACCACCCTGACCTGGGTCATGCGGATCTCTGGTCAGCTGGACCAGGCCGCGCTGCAACAGAGCCTCATGGATCTGGTGCGCCGGCAGGAGTCCCTGCGGACCACATTCACTGAGACGGGCGGGCGGGCACTGCGCATCGTCGTCGCGGACGCCCACATCACGCTGCCGGTGGAGGACCTCAGCGGGTCTGGAAGCGCCGAGCAGGAGGCCGCGCTCGACCGAATGGCCGCCCAGGAGGCGGGCCGACCGTTCGACCTGGCCCGCGCCCCGTTGCTGCGGATGACGTTGATCCGCCTCGGCGACCACGAGCACGCATTGGTCGCCACGATGCATCGCATCATCGCCGACGAAGCCTCGGCGACGATATTCGCGACGGAGCTGGCCGAGGGGTACCGGAGGATCGCCGCGGGCGGTGCCCCCGCCCGCGCCGACCTTCCGCTCCAGTACCCCGCCGTCGCGGCCGCGGAGCGCGCCCGCCTGCGGACGTCGGGGTTCGCGGCCGACCTGGACCACTGGCGCAACCGCTTGTCCCACCTGCCCGTGCTGGAGATGCCGACCGATCGGCCGCGGCCGGCCGTGCTCACCCATGCCGGCGGGGTGGTCGAGGAGCATCTGGGTTCGCTCGACGAGTTCCCGGCCGGCGTCGCGGACGTGGTGGCCGCTGGATTCGCCGCCGTCCTCGCGGCCAGCACCGGATCGCCTGAGGTGGTGCTCGGCCGGCAGGTCGACCTACGCTCGGACGACACCCGTCGGTTGATCGGGCCCCTGACCACCCACGCCGTCCTTCGGCTGGACACGTCCGGCGATCCTAACCTGCGCGAACTCATCGACCGGGCCCGCCGCACGGCCGCCGAGGCCGAGGAACGCACGGTGCCGTTCGAGCGGCTGGTCGATCACCTGAAACCCACCCGAGATCTCAGCCGGACGCCGCTGTTCCAGGCCGAGCTCGTCGTGGCCGACGGTTCCGATCGCGGACACGATGTCGCGGACCTGCACATCCATCCACCGGCCATCGACCGCACCGTGGCCCGCCACGATCTGACGCTCGCCGTGCTCCCGGGCCCGGCCAGAGTTCGGGCGCAGTTGGCGTACAACCGCGACCTGTTCGACGATGAGACGGCAAGCCGGTTGCTGGCCCGGCTGCGGCACCTGCTCCACGAGGCCGCCGGGCGGCCGGAGGACCCGCTGTCCACATTGGCCGCCCTGCCGCCCGAGGAGGAGGCGGCCGTTCGAGGCTTCGAATCCGGCCCGCCGCTGACCGTAGCGGACACATGTCTTCACGATCTGATCGGCGAGCAGGCCCAGCGGACGCCAGAGGCCGTCGCCGTGCAGCAGGATGAGGATCGACTGACCTACCGGGAACTGGACGAGGCGGCCAACCGGCTCGGCCAGCACCTGCGCGACCTGGGCGTCGGCCGGGGTGCGCGGGTGGCCCTCTTCCTCGACCGCTCCCCCCGGGTGCTGACGGCCCTGCTGGGCGTGCTCAAGTCGGGCGCCGCGTACGTGCCGATCGACCCTTCCTATCCGGCGGACCGGGTGCGGTACATGCTCGAGGACGCGGGTGTCGCCGCGGTCGTCTGTGAGCGGCGCCGCCAGGCCAGCGTGCCGCCCGGCTCCGCGACGGTCGTCTGTCTCGACGAGGTGGATGAGGCATCCGCTGGCCGGCCGTCCGACCCGCTGGAGCCGGCGGCCGGGCCGGACGATGTGGCGTACCTCATCTACACGTCCGGATCCACTGGCCGACCCAAGGGCGTGATGGTGGCCCACCGGCAGGCGGTCGCCTCGACCGCCGCGCGTTGGGCCTACTACGAGTCGGCGCCGGAAGCGTTCCTGCTGCTGTCGCCGGTGTCCTTCGACAGTTCGGTTGCCGGCATCTTCTGGACGCTGGCCCGGGGTGGGCGCCTGGTGCTGCCTACGGCCGAGGAGATGGCGGGCCCGTCGGCGATCGCTGACCGGGTCGCGAGGGGGGCCATCACCCACCTGCTGTGCGTGCCATCCCTGTACGACGCGCTGCTCAGGGCCGGCGCCGATCGGCTGCGGAGCCTGCGGTTGGCGGTCGTCGCCGGCGAGGCCTGCCGGCCGGACCTGGTCAGCCGGCACCGGTCCCAGCTGCCGGACACCGAGTTGGTCAACGAGTACGGTCCGACCGAGACCACCGTCTGGGCGACCGCGTACCGGTGCGACCACGACCTCGGCGACGGGCCCGTACCGATCGGACGGCCGATCCCCGGCGTGTACGTCCGCCTGCTCGACGAGGGCCTTCGGCGGGTGCCGCTCGGCGTGCGCGGCGAACTGTATGTCGGCGGCGCCGGCGTCGCCCTCGGATACCACGGCCGGCCCGCGCTCACCGCTGAGCGGTTCGTTCCCGACCCGGAAGCCGACGGTGACGGTCAGCGGCTGTACGCGACCGGCGACCGGGCGCGTCTGCGTCCCGATGGTGTCATCGAGTTCCTGGGTCGTGCGGACGACCAGGTGAAGCTGCGCGGCTACCGCATCGAACTCGGCGAGGTCGAGACCGTGCTGCGCCGCCACCCCGAGCTGGCCGACGCCGCGATCGCGATTCGGGAGGACATGCCGGGCAGTCCACGGCTGATCGCGTACGTCGTCGGGCGGGACGGGATCCAACCCTCGCGGACCAGCCTCGTCGCGTTCCTGCAGTCGCGGCTGCCGGACCACATGGTGCCGGCGACCTATGTGCTCCTGGAGGAGCTGCCGCGCACCGCCCACGGCAAGGTCGACCGATCGGCATTGCCCGCGCCCGAGGAGAACCGTGCCGAGCTGCGCGACTCGTACGCGGCTCCGCGCACACCGCTGGAGGCGACGGTCGCCAAGGCCTTCGGCGAGGTGCTCGGCCGGGACCGGATCGGCGTCAACGACAGCTTCTTCGACCTCGGTGGGCACTCCCTGCTGCTCGCCCAGCTGGCCTCCAACCTGCGGGCGGCGGTCGACATCGACTTGCCGCTGCGGTACTTCTTCGAGGTCCCGACCCCGATGGGGCTGGCCCGGCTCATCGAGGTGTACCAGAACGAGGGGCTCGATGCGGCCTTGGCCAGCGCGACCGAGGGCGACCTGGCGGCCGACGCCGTCCTGGACCCGGCCATCCAGCCGGCCGAGGCGAAGGCCCCGGATGAACCCCGGGCGTTGTTGGTCACCGGGGCGACCGGCTACCTGGGCGCCTTCATCGCGCACGAACTGCTTCAGCAGTCGCACGCCGACGTCTACTGCCTGGTCCGGGCCGACGACGTCGCGGCCGGCCGGCGTCGGCTCCGCGAGACGTTCGAGACGTTCCGCATTCCGTGGCCGGCGGAGAACGACCGGCGCGTGATCCCCGTCATCGGCGATCTGGCCCTGCCGCTGCTCGGCCTCGACCAGGCCCGGTTCACCGAGTTGGGCCGCACGCTGGACGGCATCGTCCACAGCGGAGCTCGGGTCAACTTCGCCTACCCCTACCCGGCCCTCAAGCCGACCAACGTGCAGGGCACGGCCGAGATCCTCCGGTTGGCCTGCGCCGAGAGGACCAAACCCGTTCACTACGTGTCGACAGCGGACGTGTTCCTCGGTACGGGGGCGCCCCGGCCGTGGGTGGAGACGGACGTGCCCGACGACCCGGCGAACCTGCCGGACGGCTACATCCGCAGCAAGTGGGTGGCGGAGCGGCTGGTGGCCATCGCGCGAGATCGCGGACTGCCGGTGACGATCCACCGGCCGGCGCTGACGATGGGCCACACCGTTACCGGCGCCTGCCACACGACCGACTTCCTCGCCGTGGCGCTCAAGGGTTACCTGCAAATCGGGATGGTGCCGGACTATGACGAGGTCATCGTGGCCGTTCCGGTGGACTACGTCAGCCGCGCCATCGCCCGGCTGTCGCTGGATCCGGGGCAGCGCGGAAGCATCTTTCACTACGCCAACCCGCAGCCGGCGCACGTGCGTGACATCTACGCCTGGCTCCGTTCCTACGGCTACAAGATCAGGGTGGTGCCCTACACCGAGTTGCGGGAGAACGTCCTGACGGTCGACCCCGACCACCCGCTGTACCCGGTGATGCCCCTCTATCCGCCCGAGGAACGGCTGCGGCGCGAGCTGTTCGAGGTGACCGCCTTCGAGCAGATCGACTGCGCCCATGCGGTCGCCGCCCTGCGCGACTCCGGGATCGAGTGCACAGGGGTGACCGAGGCGCTGGCCCACTCGGTGCTCGGGTACCTGGTGGACACCGGCTGGATCGACCCGCCCGACAAGCAGGCCGCCCAGGTGGGGGAGGCGGACTGATGCCGTCCGTAGAGGTGTCGAGACGAGTGCCGTCCCAGCCGGCCCAGCCGGCGGCCACCACGGGCGCCGCGCCGAACGACCAGGAGTGGGCCGGTCTGCGGTCCGCGCTCGAAGGTGCCCTGATCCTGCCCAGCGACTCCGACTACGATTCCGTACGCCGGGTGTGGAACGGCTCGGTCGATCGCCGGCCGGCCGCGATCGCCCGCTGCCGCGGCCCGGCCGACGTCGCCGCCAGCACCCGGTTCGCCCGCGACCGCGGCCTGCTGGTGGCGGTCCGCGGCGGTGGGCACAGTCTGCCCGGCCACTCCGTCTGCGACGGCGGACTCGTGATCGACCTATCCGCGCTGCGGCGGGTCGACGTGGATCCACACCGGCGGACGGCGCGGGCCGAACCGGGCGCGACCTGGGGTGACTTCGACGCCGCGACCCAGGAGCACGGGCTGGCGACGACGGGCGGGCAGGTGGCCACGACCGGCATCGCCGGCCTCACGCTGGGCGGTGGCCTCGGCTACCTCATGCGCGAACACGGCTTGACGTGTGACAACCTGCTCGCCGCCGAGCTGGTCACGGCCGACGGTGAGCAGGTGCGGGCCAGTGCGGACGAGAACCCGGACCTGCTGTGGGGCCTGCAGGGCGGCGGCGGCAACTTCGGCGTGGTGACCGCTCTGGAGTACGGTCTTCACCCCGCGACCCCGCTCTTCGGCGGGTTCATCGTCCACGACGCGGCCCGGGCCGGTCCGGTGCTGCGGTTCTGGCGCGACCACATCGCCGACGCCCCGGATCACACGTTCAACGAGGCCGTCCTGTTCGTCGCGCCGGCGGAACCTCCGTACCCCGAGGAGATCCACGGCCGGTCGGTGCTGAGCCTCGCGTCCTTCGCCTTCGGCGATCCGGAGCGGGCCGAGGAGCTCCTCCGGCCGCTGGCGGAGTTCGGTCCGCCGGTGACCGCCCTGCTCTGGCCGATGGCCTACACAAACGTCCAGAGCATCTTCTCGGCGCCCAGCGGCCGGCTCCGCTACGAGAAGTCCGATTTCCTGGCGACGCTACCGGACGATGCGATCGACACGCTGGTGGCCGCGGCCGCGACCACCACCAACCCGATGTCCCAGCTGGTCCTCGTCCAGCTCGGCGGGGCGATGAGCCGGGTCGACCCGTTGGCCACCGCGTTCTCCCACCGCGACGCCGGCTTCTTCTTCACCGCGTCGACGAGTTGGGCCGACGGCGGCGGCGAGCACGTGGCGTGGGCGCGGACGGCCTGGTCGGCGCTGCGACCCTGGGCGCGAGGCGTCTATGTCAACTTCCTCGACGGGGACGATGACGAAGATCGCCTGCGCCAGGCATACGGGCCGCGGACCCATGACCGCCTGGTCGCCCTGAAGGACCGCTGGGATCCCACCAACCTGTTCCGCCTCAACCAGAACATCAAACCGACGATGGGAGCCGGACATGAGTGAGCAACGGTACCGGGTAGTCATCAATGACGAGGAGCAGTACTCGATCTGGCCCGAGTCGCGGGAGAACCCGGCCGGCTGGCGTGACGCCGGTCGCAGCGGCCCCAAGGATGAGTGCCTGGCCTACATCGAGGAGGTCTGGACCGACATGCGGCCGGCGAGCCTGCGACGCAGCATGGCGGAGTCGCCGAGCGAGTGAGCTAGTACTGCAGCCCGAAATCGTTATATAAGGACTGTTTGAGTCGTTTCCGGTAGTTGCGGGCTCTCGCTTGGGTCTGGCGTCGTCGTCGCCACCGCGACCAGTACAGTACGTGTTCGATCGCTGTCTGTCCTTTGAGGACTAACTTGCCGTAGACGCCCCGACCAGCTACGGGATCAACCTGCAGGCGTTGTGCGTACTGCTGCTAGTGGTCCACGCCGTCCCGGTCCAGCGCTGCGCCGAACGTGGCGATCGGGGCAACCTGCGCGCACGGCGCCGGACTGCCAGGTGATGAGTGGCGTCGCACGTCGAGGGCCCCGGGGTAGGTCCCGATGGGCCTGGGGCGGAGCCCGCCAAGTCCCCCGCGCAATGGGCGAATGGGCCGTCGGGCGGTCCGGTCGTCGGAGCCCTCGGTGTCGGCCGTACTCGGTCAACCGGGGGCTTCCCGGCCTGCGGCGACGGCGGGGAGAGCGCCGGCCCGGGCCGGCGGAAGCGGCCTGCTTGCGGGCCGCCTTGATGATGTAGGGAAAGTTCTCACGGGCAGGATCAAGCATCATCTGTCGTGTCCCGGGACATGCTTGACACTCCGGTCCCAGCACATGCTTTACACGGCGTCCCCGGTGGACGCAGACGGTCCACACGATCGCGGCGGTCCGCGCGACTCGCGGCATAGAGCGGACGTCCAGGGGGCGGCGATAGACTTGTCCTGCCCGTTCACCGATCATGAACCTCATGGAGGACCACCAGGCGCCGCAGTCGCCCGAGGGTGAGGCGAAGGTCATCACGCTCTGCGGCTCGACCAAGTTTGAGGCTGAGTTCGCGGAGGTCAACCAGCGGCTCACGATGGAAGGTTGCGTCGTGATCAGCCTCGGAATGTTCAGCCTCCCCGATCTGCCGGACTACGACTGGACAGTCGACAGCTCGGACCTGAAGGGGCGGCTTGGCGGCGTGCACTTCCAAAAGATTCGCATGGCTGACGAGGTGTACATCGTGGATCCGGGCGGCTACCTAGGTGAGTCAACCCGACGGGAGATTGCCTACGCGGAGTTGCTCGGCAAGCCGGTTCGGTATCTGAGTCGCGAGCGCTTGGCGCGAACGGGAGACGGCCCCCAAGAGTGAGTCCGACCAGGCGGTCCGCTCATCGGCACATCCGAGGATCATCAAAATCGACGGATCGTGGCAGATCCGGACGCTGGCCGTGTCGACCTAAGTTGGCCCGCGTGTCACAGAGTTGCCGGTGCGTCAAGGGATCGGGCCTGCTGAAGCGTTACCCTGCGTCTCACGTCGATCATTGCGGTACCACGCGCACAGGATCAGGAGTCCGCCATGTCGCTGAACCTTCGAGCCTCCGTCCGCGCGATCATCCTCGACGAGGATGACCACGTCCTACTGTGCCGATTCGTCTTCCCCCACCCGGCGGTCCCGAACGGAGCACAGGCCGTCTGGGCTGCTCCAGGTGGCGGCATAGAACCAGGTGAGGACGGGCTGTCCGCGCTGCGCCGTGAGCTGCGAGAGGAAACCGGCTTGGTCACCGCCATCGATCCGCCGCATGTCTGGCATCAAGTAGTCATCGCCGCAGATCATGCGCCCGGCTTCGACGGCATCGTCAATGACTATTTCCTCATCCGCGCTACCAACTTCGAGCCTCGAGGCGAGCTCACCGACGACCAACTCGCCGCTGAGCACCTCGCCGCCTTTCGATGGTGGCAGCTGTCTGAGATCACCAATTACACCGGACCTGACTTGTTTTCGCCCCGTGACCTTGCCACACCGCTGACCGACTTGCTCACGTCCGGGATTCGCTCTGACCCAGTCACCCTCGGCTTATGAAGATCAGTGGCCGGACGCGAGGGGTGCGTGCTCGTCGGGCATGAGCGGACGTCTCGCCGCGAGCGTTCCCAAGCTGCGAGCGGATGGGTAGGTCTCCGGAGGCTGACCTCACGACATATCAGTGGCAACAAGAATCAAGATCGTCTAGCCGGAGTGTGACGGATCATCTGGTACCGATCCGTAACAGATCATGTGGACCTCGGCACGAGCCTGGGAGCCTTGTCCGACTCCGGTTGATGCTTGACGTCGTGGCCTCGGGTGATGTTATACATGTTGCCGGGGTTGACCTTGGGCCGTGGTCGTTCGTCTTAGGATCCGCATCGGGTCAACCGTCCTGGTCGCCCCTCGTCGATCGGACTCCCGAGGCACAATGTGTCGATGCCGAGTGATCTCGCATTGCGCTATCGACGGCTCATCGGGGATGAGCGGCTGGAAGTGCTGTGGATGGCGATGTGCTGGACCGTTGTCGAGCCGGTGACCAAGCCGGTCGACGTGGATGAGGTGGTCCGTCGTCTCGGCGGCGGAGGCTACGAAGGGTGCGAGCAGCCGGTGGACCTGGACAATATTTACGACGGGTCTGACGGCGCCTTCTACGTCGGCCAGGTCGGTTCCGCGGTGGCGGTACTGGAGGTCAACGGATTCCAGGGCAGCCGGCCCGAGGTGCTCCGCGTGCTCAGCGATGGCGCCCGGGTGCACAGCGTGTTCTGGTCCGTCAACGCCAACAAGTTCGGCTATGCGGTGTACGGCAGGACGCTCGCTTCGTTTGCGGGCACGAATCCGTACGATCGCTATGGGGACGACCCTGATGCCCTCAACCCCGATCTGGCCGACATCTTCGAGGCCAGGCCGGACAACGACGAGCTGGATGGCGACTGGCGCTCGGCGATGCTGGCGACCGCGCAGCACCGCACCGGCGTCGCGCTGGACGCGGAATGGCTGAGCCGGCCACATCGGTACGTGGTCCTCCCGCAGCTGCCGAGCGATCCATTGCCGCCCATAGCGACCTCGGACGTCGACCTCGACGCGGCCTACCGGCTGGCGAGTCAGCCCGCGCAGCATGCCGCCCGGGTCTGGCTCATCCGTCGCCTGGCGGCCGACTTCGGCTTCGACGCAGACCCGGAGATCGCCGCCAGCATTGCCGCGGTGGCCGCTGACCAAGCCGCAGCCTCCGGGCATAGCGGCTCAACGGCGTACAGGATCTATAATCTGACCCAGATTCCGGCGGACTCATCTGCAAGGTTGCTGGAGCGGGAAGAACTCGCCCACCCGGATCGACGCCGACAAGACGCCGGCTTCGCACTGGGCACGCTGCTAGGTCTCCGGACAGTAAGCGGCCCGTACCCCGAGCTTCACGCACTGCTCCACGCACCGCTCGCCTACGCGGACCAATGGCCGGCGATCCGCACCACGGTCCGCCGCCTGCTTACCCGGTAACACGACGGGTCACCAACGTCGGGGCGTGGTCCGTACCGAAGCCGTCAGCGTAGCGCCGGACGGGCTGGTCCGCGCGTTGCGTCGCCGCGGAATCGACCCGACAACCGTCCGGGTCTCGTACGGCAAGGTCGCCGAGATGCAACGGCGCGGCGTCGTCCACTTCCATGCCATCATCCGCCTCGACGGCGTCAACCCGACCGACCCGGAGGCCATCGCCCCGGTACCCGACGGGATCGGCCTCGGCGACCTGGTCGACGCGGTCGATGACGCCGCCCGGCACACACGCTTCATCACCGAAGCCCACGGACAGCTCAACGTGGCCTGGCTCATCGAATGGGGCGACCAGCTCGACATCCGACCGGTCCGCATCCCCGGCGACGGCACCGTTTCCGACGAGATGGTCGCCGGCTACCTCGCCAAGTACGCCACGAAATCCACAGAGGCGAGTGGACACGTGTCCCGGCGCCTCACCCATGAGACAACAGACCTCTTCGCGGACCCGTCCGGGAGCCACATCGAGAGGCTCATCCACGCTTGCTGGAGCCTCGGTGGCCGAATCCCAGGTCTGACGCTGGCGGAACAGGGCACTCGCCCGTACAAGGGATGCGCCGATGGGCGCACATGCTCGGCTTCGGCGGTCACTTCCTTACCAAGTCTCGCCGCTACTCCATCACCTTCCGCGCCCTGCGTGAACGGCGCCTTGTCTGGCGTCGCGACCATGTGGACACCGCCGCGCAACACGACGACGAGACCACCATCGTCATTACCAGCCTCAACTACGTCGGCGCCGGCTGGCTCACAGCCGGAGACGCCCTGCTCGCCAACACCGCCGCCGCTCTGGCTCGCGAGCGACAACGCATCGGCCGAATTGAGACCACCTCGCTCAACTGACACGTACGTGTCACACCCTTCGACCGATGACACCATAGAGGCTCCACAGTGGATATCCGCACCCTCATCGACCAGATCGAGAACGGCGACATCATCGCGCTCATCCCCAAACCACGCCCACCCGAGCACCCGCCCGACAAGGTGCTCGGCAAGCGCTGGTACAGCCCACAGGAGGTAGCAGACATGCTCGGCTTCGGCATCTACAAGGTGAGGACCCTGCTCATCACCGGCGAGATGCGATCCATCAAGGACGGCAAGTACCGACGCATCCTGCCCGAATGGGTCGACGAATACGTCACCCGCCGGACCCAGGAGGCCGACCAATGACTGCCAGACGATCACGCCTCAACGGCGAGGGCTCCATCTTCCCGTACCGCAACGGCTACGCCGCCTACGTCTGGGTCAACAAGCCCGACGGCAAGCGTGGCCGCAAGTGGGTCTACGGCAAGACCCGCGAGGAAGTCCACGACAAGTGGATCCGACTGCACAACCAGGCCAAGAACGGCCCGGTCGCGACGAAGGTCCCAACCGTCGGCTCGTACGTCACGGCATGGCTTGCGGACGTGGTGAAACCCAACCGCGCTCCGCTGACCTACGCCACGTACGAGACGTTCACGCGGCTCTACATCGTGCCCGGCCTCGGCTCGAAGCGGCTCGATCGGCTCCAGGTCCGCGATGTCCAGACCTGGCTCAACAAGGTCCGCCAGACCTGCCAGTGCTGCGCCCAGGGCAAGGACGCAGCCCGGCCCAAGAGCAAGCAGAAATGCTGCGCGGTGGGACAGTGCTGCGAGGACCGGCCCTCGGCCCGAACGGTCAGCGACATCCGCGGCGCCCTCCGCTCGGCCCTGTCCAACGCCGTCACGGACGACCTCATCACCCGCAACGTCGCGGCGCTCGTCAAGCTCACCACGCCCCGATCACGGAAGGGCAAGGCATGGTCCGGCGAGGAGGCGCGACGCTTCCTCGAGTCCGCCCGCGACGACCACGACCCGTTCTACGCCGCATACGTCCTGGTCCTCGTGCTCGGCCTCCGTAAAGGCGAGGTACTCGGCCTCACCTGGGACGACATCGACCTGGACCAGGGCGAGCTGTCCATCGGCCTCCAACTCCAGCGGGTTGGCCGGCAACTCCTCCACCGGGAGACCAAGACGGAGGGCTCCGAGGCGAGCCTGCCCCTCCCGGACATCTGCGTC
>Ga0307416_100001027_pt1 | contig 14806 bp, 10 predicted proteins | sample DK1Cmetagenome_2_FD_203821 | JGI IMG/M metagenome (GOLD analysis project Ga0307416, IMG submission 203821) | Maize rhizosphere microbial communities from greenhouse at UC Davis, California, United States - DK15-C-3 | ecosystem: Host-associated > Plants > Roots > Rhizosphere > Soil | place...
CGTGCGCTTCATGCAGTCCCTCCTGGGAGTACTGGGACACTGGGTGGTGCCGGCAATCGCGCCGGCGGCGTGGTTCGACGGCGACGGGGAGCCGCCTCGGGTGGGTGGCGCAGGCTCGTGCGGCGGGACTGAGAGACGGTGGTGGGTCGGGGCCGGACTTCTATCGCGACGGCGCGGAACCACTCCGCCCTTGGGAGTGCCACAGCGCGAGATGGCGGGCTGGATGCCGCGGCGCGGCGTGCTGCCGACTGCGTGCTCGGGCCGACGTGTGGATGCGCCGGCAGGCTGGCCAGCGAGCCGGGCGCGGCGTCGATGGCCTCCGCCTAAGGTGACGCGCCATGCACCGGGAGTCGACGGATCCCGACGATGGCCTCTCGGCCCGGGCACGACCACCCGGAGCCGCCACGTTGAACGCGCCGCCGAGGTAGAGGATGTGCTCGGTACGGCAGCGTACGCGTGAATGTATGCGCGCCACGCAATTGCGCATGGGCAATTCGGCCCATCGCGCCGATCACGTCCGAGCCGCGGCGGCGCGATGGGACATCAGCGACAGGCAGGCGAGGCGATCCGTCGGCTGGATCGTGCCTCCGCCGCTCCGGTGGGTGCGGGGTTGCGACAACAGGAATCCCGCCGAACGGCGGCGACGCAACGCGTTCGGGGCCACGGCACCGGTCCGCGCCGCGCGGCGCGGGGGAGCGCCAGGTGTCGTGGCAGCGCTCGCAGTCCAACTCGAACTGGAAGCCGCTGTCGGTCGGGTGGTCGCCGTAGCGGGGCGCCGGGCGTTCCCGTGTGTGACGTAGCGGGCACGGTCCGGTCCTCACCACCCCCGTGCCCAAGGGAGGAGAAATGAAAGGGGGACCCAGTGGGTCCCCCTTTCATCGCGCCCTCAAAGTCGAGAGCGAAGCGACGCAACCGGCCCGATCACGACGGGAAAGTCGGGTCCGGGCAACCGTCCTGCGTCGACGGCGTGATGACCTGGATGTTGTTGTTCAGCCGGTCGAAGATGTTCTTGTACTTCTCGAGCAGCGTGCGCGAAGCCGGCGTGTTCGTCAGCTGGGACGCGAGGGCGGCATCAGCGGCACCGATGATGAAGCTGATCGGCTTCCAGTCCCCGCTGACCGGGTCCACCACCAGCGCGTCGTCGTCGAGTCCCTTGTACTCGATGTTCAGGACCGTGGCGGCCAGCTGCGCCGAGAGCATGTAGGCCATGTTGTTCGTCTTCGACGCATCGGCGCCGAGGAGCCACGTCCGGAAGTCGGGGTAGGCGCCGGTGGCGACCTTCTTCTTGTCGATGCTCTCGAAGGCTGCCGCCAGGCTTATGTCGAAGTTCTTGACGGCACCACTGCCGCCGTTTGGCTGCATCAGGTTGTGACTGCTCAACAGGCTCCGCCAATCCGGATCGTCGAGGGCAAGGACGACCTTGCCGTTGGTGTTCGACCAGTAGCCGAGCGTGTTCCCGTTCCGGTTGTAGACCTCGCAGACGTTGGCGAAGTTGATCCCGGTGATGTTGTCGCCGTCCTCGAGATCGACAGTGTAGACGAAGTTACTCAGCGACACCTTCGCCAGGGGTGATGCCTGGTTGTAGGCGTCGATGTTGCCCGTCTGCACCCATGGTGCGTTGGCCTGCTGCTCGGTGAACGTGTACTGGTCGGCGTCGAACTGCTCACTGAACGTCCCATTGTTGCCCGTGAACAGCGTGCCGCCGAACAAGTCCGTGTAATCGATCGGCCAATTCGCGATCCCCTCCTCGCCGTCGTCGTACTTGCCGTTCCGGTTGCTGTCGTAGTACTTGAGCCCCGAAATCCTTCCGAACTCGGGCGGTGGAGGATTATCGCCGACCCGGGCCTTGAACGCGTCGTACTTGCAGGCGCTGGGTGTGACCGGGGCACCTAACGTGAGAACGGCTGGATCGGTGCTGATCTGACAGATGGCCATTATGTAGACTCCGCCCGGATTCGGCGTGTCGGCGTAGTCGAACAGCCTGATCAACCCGTTCGCGAAGACGTGATCCTCAGTATCACCAGGGTCGTCATTGCCGTCGTCGTCGGGCACGTAGGTGCTGACCTCGCCACTCGAGACGGTGAACCGACGGTTGAGGTACGTGTCGACGTCATCGCTCAGATTGCCGTCGCCGAGATCGTTCGGATCCGGCTGCCCTCCTGGAGCAAGCACAGCGAAGAAGTAGGATCCGTCGGTCAAGCCGTTCGCCGCCGGCCCGCCGTTGATCCACACGAACTCCTTGGCGCCATACAGGTTGCAATTGATGATCCCGGGTCCGTTCAGGCACAACTCGATCAGGGGATCGTCGGTCGGGTTGTCGTACGCGGGGTTGGTGGTCGTGAAGCCCGCTCCTGCCACGACCAGATCGGGTCGGGCATTGTCTGGGCCCGTCGTCGGACGGTCCGCGCATGCCGTTACCAGCAGCGCGGCGGCGGCGGCGGAGACTGTATGGTACCATTTCATGCGCGTGTCCTCCGAGACTTCGGGAAGGTTGCCGACGCTCTGCCGGCAGATGTCCGCTCCGACAACCACGCTGCCTCGGCCAGCCGTGACCGAGGCAGTTCCTTTCCGACCCGGCGCCTGGCCAGGTGCGTCCAACAGGAGGCGGGAGACGGCGCGAATCTAGCGAGCTCGGCCCTAGCTATATAGGACGAATCGCCCAGGGGGCTCCCATCCATGGTCGAGAACGGGCCGACGCCGTGGCCGATCGAGCACTCCGCGCGGTGCCGCAGCTACTCTGCGACCCAAGCTGTTACGCCCGACGAGGAAATTGATGGCAGATGGACGCGCGCGGCCGGTCGCGCGCCGCGGGACGGTCAGCGGCGCACTGCTCCTCGGTGGTCTCGTGCTGGGCGCCGGACTGGTCGGCTGCTCGGATCAGAAAGTGGCCGCGGCGTCGTCCGCGGCGTCGCGGGAAGGGGCGAGTGATGCCTCCCTTCCGGGGGGTGCTCGCGACGGTCGGCGACGAGCAGATCACGATGGCGGACGTTCGAGCCCGGAGCGGCGACGACCTGGATCAGAACGAGACCCGCTATCGCACCACTCAGCAGACGCTCGTCGAGACGGCGCTGCAGGACCTCCTGTGCACGCGGGTCCCGCAGAGAGAGGCCAAGAAGTAGCGCAAGACCGTGGACCAGCGGATCGAGGCCGAGGCCGGCGGTACGCTCGAGCCGACCGAGGTGGAGATCGCCACGTGGTACAAGGAGAATCAGGCCCGAGCCCGCGGGCGTACGTTAGAGCAGGTCCGCCCTCAGGTCGCGGACGTCCTGCGGACGGAACGACGGAGAGAGGCGGCGGAGAAGCTCGAGGCGCGCCTCAATAAGGAACGGAACATCAAGATCGACCTCGAGCCGTACCGCGTGGCGCTGGACAACAAGGGTGCGCCGGCGACGGGGCCGGCCAACGCGGCCGTGACCCTCGTGGAGTTCTCCGACTTCCAGTGTCCGTACTGCGGGCGATTCTTCCCGACGCTCAAGCAGATCGAGAAGAACTTCGGCGACAAGGTGCGGATCGTCTACCGTCAGTATTCGATCCCCAATCTCCACCCGAACGCCATGAAGGCCGCCGAGGCGTCGCTCTGCGCCAACGACCAGGGGAAGCTCTGGGAGCTGCACGACGTGATGTTCCAGGAACAGAGTCGGCTCGCGGTCAGGGACCTGAAGGCGAAGGCCGGGCGCCTTGGGCTCGATCAGAAGAAGTTCGACAGCTGCCTCGACTCCGGGCGATACACGGAGCAGGTCCAGGAGGACATGAAGGCGGGGAGCCGGGAAGGCGTGACGGGGACTCCGGCCCTCTTCGTGAACGGCGTGCGTGTCGAGGGCGGCGCGGTGCCGTACGAGACGGTGGCGAAGGCAATCGAGGAGGAGCTGGCGCGCGCCGAGCGCTGAATCCGGCCCCGATCGCGACGAGAACCCCGGCGCCCACAAGACAGGGCGCCGGGGTTTCTTGCGGTCGGACGAGTCGCGATGGCGGGCGTTCGAGGGCCAATGGAGGCCGCGTTCCGCGCGAGCTCATGGTCGAAACGTCCGCCGCGATTACGGGTGAACAGTTACTGAACAGACCGCTCTTGCGCGAATTATGAACATTCTGTAATGTTGGCGCCGCTAGAGCCGTTGGTCCTCCCCCCGCCCCCCGCCCGTGTCCGCGCTCGAAGCACCACTTCCCGGAGCGCCATCTGGGACCGACACCATGAACCGCACGTCCGCGACGGGTGAGTACGCCCGCGTTGGCGCCGTCCTCTCGGCTCTCTTCGTCAATTCGGATCCGGCCGCGCAGGAGCGGTGGGGGCAAACGGTGGCCCACGCCCTCGCCGCCGCCGTTTCAGCGGCGAATGCGGTGCTCGTCGTGGGGTTCAAGCACGCGACCGCGATGTACGGGAAAGGATTGGCGGAGGAGCTGAACCGCAGCTACGGCCGGCCCGCGCCGCCCGACGCATCTCCGCTCTTCATCCACCCGCACACGGGCGTCTGGTGTCGCCGCGTGTCCGTCGACCATGATGGCAGTCCGGAGTCGCGGTTCGACGGCGAGCCGATCGACGACGGTTGTTACGACGCGGTGGGTGTGACCGTCGACGTCGGAGTGCCGGGGGCGCGGGCGACCGTCAGTTGCCATCACTACCCGGCGCTGTCTGGTGACGAGGTGCGCCGGCAAACCAGGTTGCTCGAGCTGCTGCGTCCCGCAGTCGCCGCCGGGGTTCGCGCGCGTATCGGCGCGGGGCGCCAGCAGACCGCCCTCACTCGCCTGGTCGACGCCATGGACCAAGGCGCGGCGCTCTACACTTCGGACGGCACGGTGCTACACCAGAACGCCGCGCTCACCGGCTTGCTCGCCGGGCACTCCGACCGTGACCGTCTCTGGCGCACGATGACGAGCGCGGCGCTCGACGCCGCCCGCGCCACGCAGGCACCCCTCATCGCCATCGGCGGCTCGCTGCCGGCGCCGCCCGAGGTGCAGCACGACCTCCACGCCGCCGGGGGGCGGCACCACGTTCGCGCCCGGATCTTGACCCCTGCCGACGGCCGTGCGCCCGGCCTGATCGTCGTCCTCGTGGAGCGGGAGAAGGTCGAGACGGCGTCCGCGAGCACCCTGCAGAAGCGCTTCTGTCTGACGGACCGGGAGCTCGACGTCACGCACCTCCTCTCGATGGGAAAGTCGAACGCCGACATCGCCCAGGCGCTCGGCATCAGCCCCTACACGGCGCGCCACCACACCGAGAGCGTGCTGTCGAAGCTCGGTGTCCGCTCGCGCGCCGAGGTGCCGGGCGTTGTGTACAGCGGCGGTTCCGCGCTCATCGCCGCCCCGCCACAGACGAACGGTCGCCGGTCCGCCGACAGAGCCGACTGAACGCGGCCGCGGCCAAGAACAACGGTCACTGGGCCGACTCCCGACACCCCTTCGACTTCGCTAGCGCACGCGTTGCGCGCTAGACGCCGGGGCGTGCGATCACCGTCGAGCCCGTGCCACACTCCCGTAGCACGGATGCCCCAGACGCTCGCGATCGAGGACAGTGCGCAAGGCGCAACGCCGGTCGCCTCGGGCCCCGCCGCAGTGCCCTGGCCGTAACGGCGATCACCTTGGATTTGAAGCAGTTGGCGGCCGGTTTGTGCCTAACGGGAGCGTTCCCGCAGTCCGCGAACGTCAGGCGACGAGATGCTGCCGTCCCCGCGAGATCCTCGGCGCAAACAGACGAGTCTTGACGACCGAAAGATTGGATGTTACTAAGGCTAAGCTTGTTCGTCAGCGCTGCCCACCGAGCTGAGGCAACACCAACCCCATGACATGACTGACCGGCGCCATCGGCCCGCACGCCCCACCGGCGGTCGGGTTCGGCGTGCTTCGGCAGTCCGCCAGGCAAGTCTCGCGGTCCCAGACCGAGCGTAGTCAGTCGTCGGCCAGCGCCGAGTCGCGTCATCAGCGTTGCCCCATCGGTCGCCTCATGTGCGGAGTGGGCTTCTGGCACACGGCGACCGTCAGGGACTCGCACGCGAACGGCAACGGTGATGCACGTTTCGCGACAGGCTCCCGTCTGAGCTCGGGGCCTTGGCGTGCCGGGTGTATGAACGAACTGTCATAGTGATTTCATCGTTTCGTCATGTAGCGAACGGTAAAGTGGCAGGTTGGTCGCCTCTATCTATCTCGTAGAGGACATGCCGACACTGCCGGCCGTCCACCGGAAATTGAGCGGACGGCCGGTGGTGCGGACGGCCGGTGGTAAAGCTTCGCTGGCCAGCACGAAGGGATCGGATGGGGGTGGCAATGGGGTGGGGTGGCGGAATCTCGATGTCCAACGACGGAGTGCGGCTGGAGGGCAGCCCGTGAGCGATCCGGTCGTTCGGCGGGTCCCGGAAGGGTTCGAGAAGTACGAGCCACCGCCTGAGCGGCTTGGGTGGCCGGCCTGGCGTGGGCGGCTGGCCCAATCCAGGGCGCCGGCCCGGCAGGACGACGCAGCGCTGCTCGAGGCATATCGTGTCGTCGACACGCTGGTGGCCGTCGCCTCGTTAGTGGCCGTCTACCTCGCCGCGAACTCACCGGCGGTGCGGCACCACATGCGCGAGTTCCTCCTGCCTCGGCTGTCGCTCGACAACGTCGTGCTGCTGATCGTCTTTGCCATCCTCTGGTCACAACTGTTCGCCCTGCTCGGGCTGTACGATCCCTACCGCCGCGACCGGCGCGGAGGCGAGACCCTGGCTATTCTGCGGGCCTCAACGACGGGGAGCGGAGTGATGCTACTCTTTCCGATCTTCGGCGTGAGCGGATTCGGTCTGGACATCGTGCCCTACGCTTGGCTCGCCGTGACGGTCGCAACGTTGGGCGCGCGGCGCGCCGTCCGCGCGGCCGCGCGGACGTACCCGGCCAACGGGACTCGCCGCGTGCTCATCGTCGGAAGCGGCCCCCGGGCGTACAAGGCCTACCGGGAGCTGTGCGCGGCGGCGCCCGAAGACTGTGAGCTCGTCGGCTTCGTCGACTCGAGCGACCACGTCGTGCACGAGGAGATCCGTGAGCAGCTGCTCGGCCCGCTCGACGAGCTTGAGTCCCTTCTCGTGCGCCACCTGATCGACGAAGCGCTGATCGCACTGCCGATCCGATCACAATACGCCGAGATCCAGCGCGCGATCGAGGTCTGCGAGCGAGTCGGCGTGCGCGCCAAGTACCTGGCCGATGTGTTTCGGTCCTCGCTTGCCCGGGCCCGCTACGACCACACAGGGGGCGTGCCGGTCGTAACGATGAGCGTGACCGCGGAGGGCGGGCAGCTCGTGGTCAAGCGCGTGCTCGACATCGCCGGGGCCATGATCGGGCTCGTCGTTCTCTCACCCCTCTTCGTGGCGACGGCGATCGCCATCAAGGCGACCAGCCCAGGGCCGGTCCTGTTCGTTCAAGAGCGTTACGGGTTGCGCCGGCGCCGCTTCCGAATGCTCAAGTTCCGCACGATGACGCAGGGCGCCGAGGCGCTGCAGCCCCTGCTCGAGCTGCAGAACGAGGCCTCGGGGCCGGTGTTCAAGATTCAGAACGACCCGCGCACCACGCGGCTCGGGCGATTTCTGCGACGCTCGTCGCTCGACGAGCTGCCGCAACTCGTGAACGTGCTCCGGGGGGAGATGTCGCTCGTCGGCCCGCGACCGCTGCCGGAACGCGACGTCCTTCGGTTCGCCGACCCGTGGCTGATGCGACGGTTCAGCGTTCCACCGGGGCTGACCGGGCTCTGGCAGGTCAGCGGTCGCTGCACCCTCAAGTTCGACGAGGCTATCGCCCTCGACCTCAAGTACATCGACCAGTGGTCGCTCGGCCTCGACCTGACGATCCTCGCCCGGACGCTGCCCGCGGTCGTGAAGGGGACCGGGGCAAGGTGAGCGGTCGGGGGTGGACTGGATTGGGGCAACGTGCAGGGCCGGGCGAGCGTTGCCCATCCCGGCGGGCACGCACATGGGCAAGCTGATCGTTCCGGAGCAGACATGATCATTGGGGCTCGTTACGTCCTTGCCGGCGCCCTCTTCGCGGTGGCTTCCGTGGTCGGGGCGCAACCGGCCGCCGTCACGGTGCGCACCGCCGTCGACACCGCGGCGGCGTTGCGGCCCGGCGATGTCGTGCGCCTGCGCATCTGGCGCGAGCCAGACCTGTCGGGCGACTTCGCCGTCAACGAGTCTGGCGTCGTCGTGCTGCCCAAGGTCGGCCCCCTGCAGGTGACGTCCGAGGATCCCCGGTCGCTCAAGACTCGGCTCGTCAAGGCCTACGAGGTTTACCTGAATCAGGTGTCCATCGACGTCGTGCTGCTGCGGCGCGTGCAGGTGCTCGGCGCGGTGCGGAACCCTGGGCTGTACCAGGTGGACCCGACGATGGTGCTCAGCGATCTCCTCGCGCTCGCCGGCGGCTCCACCTCCCAAGGCAACCTGAAAGGGGTGCAGTTGCTCCGCAACGGCCGAAAGCTCCGGGACGCCCTCTCGCCGAGCGACTCGGTCGGCAGCGCGTCGATCCGCTCCGGCGACCAAATCTACGTGCCGGAGAAGGGCTGGTTCAGTCGTAACCCTTGGTTCCTCAGGACAATGATCGGGACGGCCATCTCGATCGGGTTCTTCATAGCACGCTCCCGCGACTAAGCCCACTCTGGAATGCGCGCGACACCCACTGGCGCCGACGCCGCGGGCGAGCTCGACCTGCGGGAGCTCTGGAACATTCTGCGACGGCGTCGCTGGCTCGTCGCCGGTTGTGGACTCCTGGGCGTTGCGGGGGGGTGGGCGTTCGCCCGATCACGCACGCCCGTTTATGAAGCCTACGCGCTGGTCCGAATCGACGAGCAGCGCGCAGGGCTCCCTCGGCTCGATCCACAGCGGGTGTTGCCGTCCGGCAACCAGATCGGAACCGAGATGGGGGTCTTGCGCAGCCGCGAGCTCGCGCAGGCGGTAGTCGACTCGCTCCACCTGGAGGTGGCGGTCTCGAGTTCGGTCCCGGTAGAGCGGGCGGAGTTGTTCTCGCAGGTCGCGGTTGTCGACGACCGACGCGCAGCATATCGATTCGACCGGCAGCCCGACGGTCGATTCCTCGTCCAGCGCGTAGACTCGAGCGTGCCCGTCGGCACCTTCGCGGTTGGCCAGCAGATCCCCCTCGACGGGGCATCGCTCGTGTTGGCCCCCACCGCGGGTCGCTACGCCACTCTCGACGTCACCGTTCGCCCGCGTCGCTCGGCGGTGGACCAAGTCATGGGCGGGCTGGCCGTGAAGCAGCCGAGCCGCGATGCCGACATCATCCGCGTCGCGTTCCGCGGCGCCGACCCGGCCCTCGCGCGCGACATCGTGAACACAGCAACCAGTCGCTTCCTGGACCTCCGTCGCAGCGCGCAGACGGCGGAGTCGCAGAGCACGACGCGATACCTGCGCCAGCAGATCGACACGGTGGCCGCGCAGCTCGCCGCTGCTGAGGAGCAGCTCCGGAGCTTCCGCGAGCGCGCGCAGGTGATCGATCCTGGGGTCGAAGGCGGCACCCAGGTGCGACGCCTGGCGGAGCTGCAGGCGCAACGAACTACGATCGAGTCCGAGCGCGTTGCCCTCACCGAGTTGCTGGCGCAGGTGAGCGCCGCTTCGGCCAACCAGCGCCCGGGGGACCTGTCGCCGTACCGTCGCCTCGTCGCGTTCCCGACGCTCGGACGTCAGGGTGCCACGTCCGATATCCTTTCCTCGCTGTCGCGACTCGAAAACGAGCGGACGGAGTTGCTGGTGCGGCGGCGACCGGAGGACCCGGACGTCCAGGCGCTGAGCGCGCGAATTCACGAGCTCGAGGGGCAGCTCGGCACGATCCTCACGACCTACCTGAAGGGACTCTCGATCCAGGTGGCGTCCGTCGACGCCGCGCTCGCGCAGTACGAGAGGCAGCTCAGCCGCCTGCCCGCGAACGAAGTGCAATTCGCGCGCTTGTCCCGGCAGCCTAAGGTGCTCGCGGAGCTGTATGCGCTGCTGCAGACGCGCCTCAAGGAGGCGGAAGTAGCAGCGGCGGCGGCAGACCCCACGGTTCGTGTGATCGACGCCGCGACGCTGCCGATCCGACCGGAGCGGTCGCACGGCGGGTTGATCATCGCTGGGCTTGGAATGCTGGGACTCGCATTGGGGCTCGGCCTCGGCCTGGTTCGCGAATATGCAGACGAATCGGTGCGCAGCCGCCGCGACGCCGAGGCAGCCATCGGGGTCCCGGTGCTCGGGCTCATTCCGTCGCATGCCGCGGCGCTAGCTCTCGAGCGGCCGGCGGGCGGGTGGCGCCTGCTCCCGGCGCGCAGCGGTGCGCGCGGGGAGAGTGAACGAGTTGGATCTGGCGTGCTAGCCGACGCATATGGCCGCCTGCACATGAACATTCGGTTCGCTCGGCCAACGGCCCCGGTGAAGACACTGCTAATCACCAGCGCGCTTCCGGGAGACGGGAAGACGTTCAACGCCGGCAACCTGGCCGTCACGTTAGCGCAGCGCGGGCTGCGGGTCCTGCTCATCGACGCCGACGTGCGCCGGGGGACCCTGCATGCCGCCTTCGAGGAGCCACTGTCACCCGGGCTCACCGAGGTTTTGACCAGACAGACCACGCCCGCTCAGGCGCTGCGGGGGGTCAGGGTGCGGGGCGGGCAGGTACTCCACCTCCTGACCGCCGGCCAGGCACCGCCGGACCCAGCGAGTCTCCTCGGCTCGCCAACCATGCGCGATCTCCTCGCGCTCGCCGCGCCGCAGTACGACTACGTGATCATCGACTCGTCCCCGGTCAACGTCGTGGGTGACGCGGCCGTCCTGGCCAGCTGGGTAGACGGGGTACTCGTCGTCGCGCGGACAGGTAAGACCCCGTTCCCGGCCCTCGCGTATGCCGGCGAACAATTCCAGGCCGCGAACATTCCCATTCTGGGCGTCGTGCTCAACGACATCGACTTCCGGCAGGCCGGGACGTATGACGTGGCGTTCAGCTCCTACGACTACGCGGCGCCGTACTACCTGGCCGGGCGGCAAGACTGAGATGAGACGTCAGACGCGCGCAAGAGGTTTGCGCTAATGGCTTCGCACGTCGAACTTCTGGCCCCCCCGACCGGTCCGCGGCCGGGGGTCGAAGGTTCCGTGCCCGTCCCGGCGCGCGTGGTCCGCATCGCGCCGGCCGGCCGCTGGCCGAAGGTGGACCTGCGCGAGCTGTGGTCCGCGCGTGACATGCTCGGCTTCCTCGTCTGGCGCGACGTCAAGGTGCGGTACGCGCAGACCGTGCTCGGCGCCGGGTGGGCGGTCATTCAGCCGCTGATGGCGATGGTGGTGTTCACCGTCATCTTCGGCCGCTTCGCGCGCATCCCTTCCGAGGGCGTTCCCTACGCCGTCTTCGCGCTCGCGGCGCTGGTGCCCTGGGCGTACTTCGCGGGCGCCCTCAACGGGGCCGCCAGCAGCTTGCTTAGCAACCGCGGCCTGTTGACCAAGATCTATTTCCCGCGGCTGGTCATCCCGCTGGCGCCCGCGTTCGCGGGGCTGGTTGACTTCGCGATCGCGTTCGTCGTGCTGCTCCTGGTGCTCGCAGGGCACGGATTCGTGCCATCGCCGTGGGCGCTCGTCGTCCTCCCACTCTCGCTGCTCATCGCCATGATGACCGCGGTAGGCGTGGGGAGCTGGTTGTCGGCGCTCAACGTGCAATACCGCGACGTCAAGCAGATCACGCCATTCCTTGTCCAACTCTGGATGTACGCCTCGCCGATCGTCTATCCACTCTCCCTGGTGCCTGGGGAGCTGCGCACCGTCTACGCACTGAACCCGATGGTCGGGGTGATCGCGGGCTTCCGATCGGTTCTGCTCGCGCGTGAGGCGCCACCGTGGCCGGAGCTCCTGGTTGCCCTGCTCTCCAGCAGCGCGGTGCTGGTGGCCGGGACGCTCTTCTTCCGCGGGACCGAGCGAACATTCGCCGACGTCGCCTGAGCAACCATGTCGAACCGCGCGATCGAGGTGGTCGGCCTCGGGAAGCAGTACCGGATTGGAGCGGCCCGCGTCGGGACCAAGAACCTGCGCGACGCGATCGCGCGCGCTGTGACGGCGCCGGTGCGCAACCTACGCCGTCTGCGGGAGATGCGCCGCCTGGGCGGCGGCGGGGTGAGTCCCACGATGTGGGCCCTGCGCGATGTCTCGTTCACCGTCGACGAGGGCGAGGTGCTCGGACTGATCGGGCGAAACGGCGCCGGGAAGAGCACGCTCCTCAAGATCCTCTCGCGCATTACCGACCCGACGACCGGCTATGCCGAGGTGCGCGGCCGGGTCGGCTCGTTGCTCGAAGTCGGCACCGGATTTCACCAGGAACTCACCGGTCGCGACAACGTCTACCTGAACGGCTCCATTCTCGGCATGGATCGCGCGTACATCAGGCGCTGCTTCGACGAGATCGTCGAGTTCTCCGGGATCGGGCCCTTCATCGACACACCAGTCAAGCACTACTCGAGCGGGATGAACGTCCGCCTCGCCTTTGCAGTGGCGGCGCACCTCGAGCCGGAGGTACTGATCATCGACGAGGTGCTCGCGGTCGGCGATGCCGAGTTCCAGCGGAAGTGTCTTGGCAAGATGGACGACGTCGCGCGCGGAGGCCGCACGGTCCTCTTCGTCAGTCACAACCTGGGTGCCGTTCAGCGGCTGTGCACGCGTTCCATCCTGCTCAAAGACGGGCAGGTCGTGGCCGAGGGCGACACCACGGAAGTAGTCCGGCAGTATCTCGCCAGCGGTGTCTCGGAGGCGCCCCCAGCCCAGTGGCTCGATCTTTCGTCCGCGGAGCGGACCGGCTCCGGCGTGTCCCGCGTCGAGGCAATTCGCTACGGAAGCCCGGACCAGACTGTCGATTTCCGTCCGTATCCCGGCGGACCCCTCGAGATGACGTTGAGAGTGAGCGCCACGGCGCCCGTCCCTCGCGCGACCGTCGGGTTCGCATTGCGAGATCACTTTGGCGCCACACTCTTGAGCGGCAGCACCACCGCGAACGGATCGAGAGCGTCACTTCCAGAGGGACAGAGCACGTGGCGTGTGGCGATCCCCAGTCTGCCGCTGAGGCCAGGCGCGTACCAGCTGGACCTGTGGCTGGGCGACTTGGTCGAGCGCCACGACCGCCTCCAGCCCGCGCTCCATTTCGAGGTGTTCGACCGCCAGCGACGCGCGTGGGGACCTCGGTACGACCCACGCTACGACGGCCCCGTCTTCTGCGACTACCAAGTCGCGGCAATCGCCAACGACGACCAGCCGTGGGGAGCAGCGCCAGGCGCGCCGACCACTGATTCGACACACGAGTCCGAGGTTCAGGTTTGACCTCAGCGGCGTCAGGGTCCTGATCCAAGCCAGCGTTCTCACTCGAGGGAGATCCGCGTGCCCAGTGGGCAAGGAGCTCGGCGGCTGTTGGCGGCGGTGCGACGGCGTGCGCGGCTGAATGGTCCGAAGATCGTTCGCCGCCTACGGAGCACGCTTCTGCTGCCCCCGACGAATGCCGAGGCGTCCCTCATACGCGCGCTTCGCCACGAGCTCGCCGCGCTCGACCCGCTACCTGAGCCGGTGGTGGGTCTGGAGAACGTGTGGCTGGAATTCAGGCGGCAGTTCCGCCGGCTGTTCGCCGGGCGCGACCCGCGCGCGTTCCTGAAGTGGGAGTTGACGCGGCGGTCGCTGTACAACGCGGGACCGCTGCCCGAAGAGCTGTGCGCCGTCACTGCGCTTCCCGACTGGGCGACGCGCTGGCGCGCGGCCGTCAGAGAGTCGCCAACCGGTCGGCCCGACCGCTGCCCGGCGTGGCCGGAGACCAGTTGGAACCTGATACACCACGCCTTTGCCCTCTCCCACTTCGAGCGAACGGCGGGCCGGCGGGTCGAAGAGTTCGGACTCATCATCGAATTCGGCGGCGGGTACGGCAGCATGGCACGTCTCGTCTGGCAACTCGGCTTTCGAGGACATTACGTCATCTACGATCTGCCCGAGATGAGCGCCGTACAGCGCTACTACTTGACGTCGATCGGGATCCCAGTCAGCGCGACGAAGACGGCGCACCACGGGCCCATGGTGTCGTGCGCCAACAGTGCCGACGATCTCGGCAGCGTCACCGGCGAGAGCGTCGCTGATCTCTTCCTGGGTACGTGGTCGTTGAGCGAGACGCCGATCGCATTCCGGAATTGGTTTCTCCCGATGGTGCGGACCGACCACTACTTCTTCGCCTACGAGGACAGGTACCGCGGCGTGGACAACGGCCGCTTCTTCGCCGACTTGCGAGCGCGCGAGGGCGCGTTCCGCTGGGCTCATTGGCCGTCTCCGACGGAGCGCAAGGTCAGCTACTTGGTGGGCGCCCGGGAGTCGGCACGGTCGCCTAGCTGACAGGTCTCGAGGCGTCCGGTGTTCCCGGAATCTCCCGGTCCGACTGTCAAGCCAACCCATAGGCGTTACACGAGAAGTCTGAACCCACATGGCCCCGATACCTGCTCGCACGACGGATCCCGATCCGGCTCGCCTACGCGTCAGTGTAATCATCCCGACGTATGAGCGGCGCGACCTGGTCGTGCGAAACGTCGCGGCGTTGGCGCGCCAGGAGTTCGGCGGCGGCTTCGAGGTGATCGTGGTGGTGGACGGATCCACGGACGATACGGGGGAGGCCCTCCGGGCGCTGACGGTGCCGTTTCCCCTGACGGTCGTGGAACAGCCGAACGGCGGGTCGGCGGCGGCGCGCAATCACGGCGCGGCGCTGGCCCGGGGGGAGCTGCTCTTGTTCCTGGACGACGACATGGAGGCGCATCCCAGGTTGTTGGCGGAGCACGACGCGTCGCATCGCGCGGGCGCGGCGGCCGTCATGGGGCACATCCCGTCGC
>Ga0307416_100001031_pt1 | contig 14791 bp, 21 predicted proteins | sample DK1Cmetagenome_2_FD_203821 | JGI IMG/M metagenome (GOLD analysis project Ga0307416, IMG submission 203821) | Maize rhizosphere microbial communities from greenhouse at UC Davis, California, United States - DK15-C-3 | ecosystem: Host-associated > Plants > Roots > Rhizosphere > Soil | place...
GGCTGGCCTATACCACGCATTCGTCGGTCCGACCAAGCACTGACACACATTACAGGTTGCGTTTTGCGTTAGGAAGCGCAGAATGAGGGCTCCATAAGCGAACCCGAAAGCGAAACCGCTTTCCAACCCATATGACGATCGATGTTCCCCGTCTGTTGGCTTGCGGTGTTCGACCGACGCAGGCCAAGCTGTTTGCTCCGCACTTGGACAAAGCGTTCAAGCGATTCGACATCCGAACGAATCTGCAGCAGGCGGCGTTCATCGCGCAGGCCATGCACGAGAGCGCGAACTTCACGCACCTCGAAGAGAGCCTGTACTACAAGACGCCGCAGGCGATCTTCAACGCCTACCGCCGGCTGCAGCCGCTGGGCCTGGGCACCTTGGCCAGCTACTGCCGCAAGCCGAAGGAGCTGGCCAACCTGGCCTACGCCAACATCAACGGCAACGGTGACGTCAGCAGTGGCGATGGCTGGCGGTACCGCGGCCGCGGCCTCTTCCAGCTCACTGGCCGCGCCATCTACATGGCCGCCGGCGATGCCGCAGGGCGGCCCTACAAGGATCACCCCGAGCTCGTGCTGCAGCCCGAAGACGCCGTGATGACGGCCGGCTGGTACTGGGCGACGACGGGCTGCAACAAGATGGCCGAGCAGGGCGAATTCGATCGCACCACGCGGCGCATCAACGGCGGCAACAACGGCGAAGTCGAGCGGCGCGCGCTGTATGCCGCCGCGCAAGAAGCGCTCAGCCACGTCTCGATCGTGTAGTCCCGTGCCGCCCGGGACAGGCGGCAGTTACCTTGAAGGAGTCTCCGATGGCCTGCGGCCTCTACCACTACAGCTATCCCGACCGAAAGAAGGTTCACGCTGCGGCGCGCGCCCAGTTCCTGTCTTCCCTGCGCCGCAAGGCACGCTGAAGGAGACCGAACATGGCTGACATGCGTGCCAAGTTTCAAGTTTGCAGCGTCGAGCATTTCGGCAGCGGCGAGCACAAGAGCGAGAAGGTGAAGTTCACCGCAGTCGCGAAGTCGGGCGGCTACCCGGCCGACGGCAGCGACGAGGACAACACGTTCGCGAAGTGGACCCCCTCGGCGACGTGCGAGGTGCACATCAACAACCCGGCGCTGCTCGGCAAGTTCGAACCGGGCAAGAAGTATTACGTCGACTTCACGGAGGCGACGCAGTGAAGGCCCTCAAGCTGTTCCTGCTGGCATTCGTGCTGGCATTCCTCGCGGCTTGCGCCAGCACGCCGACGAAGAACCAGGCCACGCAGAAGGCCTACCAGACGATCAACGCCTACGTGCTGCTGATCGAGAACGGCATCGACCGCGGCCGCATCGACAAGGCCACCGCGCTTGCGCGGATCGCCACCGCCAAGAAGGCGCGGGCCAAGGTCGAGGAGGCCGAGCGGCTGCTTGCCAGCTGCAAGATCGAGCCGTGCGACGGCACAAGCATTCTTCAATCCGTGCAGCCGCTGCTGATCGAGTACGAGCGGCAGCTGCGCGAACAACAGGGAGCTGTGAAATGAGAACCATCGACCTGGTGCAGGCGATCAACGACGCAGTGGCGCTGCAGAACGTGCTGATGCCGCTGCTCAAGGAAGCGATCAGCACCGGCGCCGTCGAGGTGTCGGACGAAGAAGTTGCGGCGGCCAAGGCCACGCTCGGTGAAACCCTCGATCGTGTCGAGGCCAAAGCGGAGAAGATGTCGTGAAGCAGTTGCTAGTTGCGTTTGCCCTGCTGTTGCTGGGCGTGCCGGCGATGGCCGGCGTCAAGGGTGGGCCGAACTCGCTCATGGCCGGCCACGAGATGGCCGAAGTCGTCATGAGCGAGATCCCCGTGGCACACCCTGGCACCGATCTCGAGAAGCTCGGCAACGAGCAAGGTGTGCCGCCCACGCAGTACACGACCGAGTCCGGTGGGGCGTTTCGCACGACCTGCTTCTTCTCGCACTTCACCTTCGACGATCCGATCGTCTACCCGAACCAGCCAGGTGTGTCGCACCTGCATACGGTCTTCGGCAACGACGCGCTGGACGCCTACACCGACCTTGCGGCGCTGCTGATGGGCAAGTCGAACTGCCGCGGCGGGGCGTTGAACAGGACCGCGCTCTGGGTGCCCTCGTCGATCGATCTGCGCACGGGCAAGCCGCTGTCGGCACAGGTGATGATCTACTACAAGTGGGGGCACCTGTTCAAGCGCGCGCAGCACCCGCAGCTGTCGGCCGTGCCGTTCGGTCTGAAGATGGTGGCCGGCGCCAAGATGACCGACGACGCTCCGGTCAACGCCGGCAAGATCGAGTACAAGTGCGTGGGCTGGAACACGCCGCAGCAGTACGGCTTGCACAAGGACACCTTCGAGGTGATCCCTGTGACGACCGAGACCGCGGCCGTGGTGATCGAGAAGGGCACCTTCATCCCGCCTTGCCCTGGCGGCACGAAGATGTGGCAGGTCATCTACTTTCCGGAGTGCTGGAACGGCGTGGACCTCGACAGTGCCGATCACCGGTCGCACATGAGCTACCCGACCACGCGCTGGGATCTCGATCCGACGGGCAAGATCAAGTCGTGCCCGGCGACGCACCCGGTGGCGCTGCCGAAGATCTCCTACGAGGTGATCTACGACATCCCGGTGGGCGATCCCGAGCTGGCCACCAACATGGGCCTGTCGTCGGACATGTACGCGGCGACGGGGCGCAAGAAGCGCGGCTACAGCCTGCATGCCGACTACTTCATGGCCTGGAAGCAGACGTTCGACGCCAACGGTGACGGCGTGATCCAGGAAGAGGAGAAGGGTCCTATGGACGTGTTCATGGCGAACTGCGTCAACGTGATGAAGGATTGCCACGCCGAGCTGCTCGGCAACGGCAAGATGCTGCTGACGCCATGAGCCTTCTGCACGGCAAGCCAGGCGACCCGCTGACGGACAAGCAGCTGCTGGTCCTGCAGCTGGCCGCCGAAGGGTTGACCGACAAGATGATCGCCCGCCAGCTGGGGTGCTCCCAGACCACGGCGGGCGATCATATGCGGGCGGTGCTGTACAGGCTGCGTGCGTTCACCCGAACGCACGCGGTGACCCTGGCGTTCCGCCAGGGTCTGATCCGCTAGCTGCCAGCCTCGCTCAGCTCCTTGCGCACCTGCTCGGCCAGCAGCTTGGGCACGTCGTGCACCGGCCGCGCATTCGTCGCGCACCACTCGGCGATTGCCTTGAAGTTGACGTAGGCGCCGCCTCCCGGCGGCGTGGCGATGTGCACGCCCTCCTTCCACACGCCGTTGGTACGGCGCATGTGCAGGGTGGACTTCTTCTCACCGGTGATCTGGATGTACCGCTTGAGCGGGATCCAGCCCATCGAGTCGATCATGTCTTCGAGCGTCATCTGTCGTACCCCCGTGCGGTCCACAGTTCGAGAATCTCCTGCGCCATGGCCTGCGCAAGCCGAGGGTCTGGGTTGAACCGATCGCCGCTGATGTCGTTCTCGCGCGCTCTTTGAATGATCAGCACGAGCTGCGCACGGGTGAGCTGTGTCTGCAGCTTTCGCACCTCGGCCCAATTGCGCCCGGCTGCTGCTTCATACCCGTTCACAGCCGCACCACCTGACTTGCAAACGCATCCGCATGCTCGCTGTGCGTGATGAGCAGCACCTGCGCGAAGCCGCTGGCCGCGATCATGCCCAGCATGTTGATTTCGCGCTCATCGTCGCACGCCGCCGCCGGCTCGTCGAGCATCATGAATGAGATGCCCGGCAGGAACGTGCGGGTCAGTGCCGAGCGGATGGCCAGGCCAAGCGCATCGAGCGCCGAGCCTGACAAGCCGCCCTTGCCGATGCGCCGGCCGTCGACCTGGAAGCCGTTGTCCGAGCGGGTGACGACGGTCTGCGTGCCGCGGATCTTGGTGAACTCGCTGCCGACCAGCGCCAGCACGATGCCCCACAGCTTGTCGGCGATCTGCGGCCGGGCGTTGCGCAGCTTGGCCAGCAGGGCGTTGTTGCGGTTCAGGTTGGCCAGCTCGACCTTGGCATCGGCGACCTGCTGCTCCAGCAGCCGGTGCGTGCGCTCGCGCTGGGCGTGCAGCTCCTGCTTGTGCGTGATGGCCGTGGCCAGCGCCCGGGCCTGCGCCCGCAGCGCCGTGATCTCGTCGCCCACCTCGCGCACCCGGGCGGCCAGCAGGTCGGCCTGCTTGAGCTTCTCGCGCGCCGCCGGCACTGCGGCCTGCAGCGCGGCTACGGAGGGCAGGAAGGACTCGAGCTGGGCCGCCAGGCGCAGGTGGTTCGCCTTGGCCGCCTCGTGGGCGCCGAGGGCCGTCTGGTGCGCCCGCAGGGCCATCTCGGCGCCGCGGATCAGGGCGTCGTAGTTCGGCGCCGAACCGGCGGCCGTCGGCGGCTCGCCGCGCCACACCCAGCGCGCCGGCACCCGGTCGTCGATCAGGTCGACGTAGGCGCCGTAGCGGTTCACCGTGGCCTCGTAGGCCGTGGCCACGCGCGCCAGGGCGTCCAGGTCGGCCAGCGCCGCCTGCGCGTCCTGCAGCGCCTTGCCGGCGGCCTCCCGACGCTCCCAGGCCCCCTTGCCGCGCGCCTCCAGCTCCGCGTTGCGGCGCACCACCTCCGGCACGTCCGACAGGTCCTTGCCGCACAGCCCGCACGTCTGCTCCTTGATGATCTGGCTGACGGCCTGCGTGCGCTCCAGGTCGGCGGCGTGCATTCGCGTGGAGTAGTCCCTCACCAACTTCTGGTACTGGGCGCGCTCCTCCTCGAATGAGGCGCGGTCGCCCTCCCACAGCGCTTCGGGCTCGACCAGCGCGCTCAGCGCCGCCCAGGCGGTGCGCGCCGCGCCGGCGGCCTTCTCCTCGACCATGGCCGCGCGCCAGGCCTCGACCTGGCCCTCGCTGGCTTCCGGTGCCTTGGGCACCACCAGCGAGGCCTGCAGCGCGTCGGCGACCTGCTGCTCCAGCCGCGCAGCGTCGCGCTCGGCGGCCGCCGCGGCGTTGATCGCGGCGCGCGCCGCCTCGGCGCCCGTTTCCTTGAGCGATGCGTCGAGCTCCAGCTGCGCGGCGTAGCGCAGCTGGAGCGTCTGGTTGGTCTGCTCCAGCTCGGCCTCCTCGGCCGAGACGTCCAGCTCGGGCACCGTGTGCTGCTCGAGCTGCGTGCTGAGCGTGGCCAGGCGCTCCTCGGCGGCCTTGGCACTGCCGGTGGGCAGCTTGGACTGCACCAGCGACACGATGCGGTCGATCAGGTCGAAGTCGGCCAGCTCGCTGATCAGCTCGACGGCCTTGGCCGGGCCGTCGGTCAGCGCGCCGCGCAGCTTGCCCTGGTCGGCCATCATCAGGTTGGTGGCCGTCTTGGCGGTGGTGCCCAGCAGCGTCTCGATGAACTTGCGCGTCTCGCCCTGGCCGGTGACGGACAAGCCCGGTGCGGCAAGCTCGGCGCCGCGCTTGCTGCGCGTGATGCGGTAGCGCACGCCGTCGTGGGTGAAGTCCAGCTGCACCTGCATCGAGTTGAGCGGCTTGTCCCAGGTCACGACGTCGTCGATGGGGTCGCGCAGCGCGTCGCTGCCGAACATGGCGTAGCCGATCGCCTCGTTGATGGTCGTCTTGCCGCGCTCGTTGGCGCCGCGGATCGCGATCAGGCCCGGCTCGAAGTCGATCGTCAGCGACTCGTGTTGCCGGAAGTTGGTGAGGACCAGTTGGTCAAACATTCTTCATCCCCCGGAAGGCTTCATTGACGCGCTGCCGCCACTCGCTCTTCGGAAAGGAGTGGGCGTACAGGAAGGCTACCAGCTCGCCCGTGGAGAACCCACCACGGCAGCCGTCTGTGATCATTGCCACTTGCGGGCCGTGCACGTGACAGTAGACCTCGTAGGCCCGCAGCGTCACCGCTTGTGGTGCATAGGCCTGGCCGCGCCAGTGGCGCGACGTCTGCACAGGGTGCACAGGAACTTGTTCCTCAGACATTGTTCTCCTCCATCAGCGGCACGAGGATCGCGCGCTCTTCTTCGGTGAGGATCTCCAGCAAGGCGTCGAGCACTTTGAACGACTTGATCTCCTCGAGGTTGGTCTTGATCTGCTTCTGGTCGTCCATGCCCTCGATCTTCACGCTGTTGGTGATGACCAGGGCAGGCGACGTCTTACGCTTCTGGCTGATCGCCTTCACGGCCTCGCTCGTTTCGTGGGCCTCGCACTCACCCTCGACCCGGACGAACGCGATGTCCGTATCCGCGCCGTCCAACGCACGCCAGTCGACCCGCAGGAAGCAGTCGCTCATGCGGCACGTCTCGACGTACTCGACCTTATCGGCGTGGAGCTTCAGCGCGTACTTCCGATCGTTGCCCAGGCAGTCGGCCACACTCGACGGGACCTGGTTGCCGGGCAGCAGCACCTTGCCGTGCAGGTACTCGGCGCGCTGGTGGACGTGCGCCACGATGATGCGCTCGACGGGCAGCCTCTCGGCCTGTTCCAGCGACAGGTTGAGCGAGTGGTCGGCCTCGACCGCGAAGCCGTTGTCGACGTTGCAGTGCAGGAAGAGGTACTTCGTGCCCGGCGGCACCTTGGCCAGCTCGAGGTTGAACAGGTCCTGATTGGGCACGTGGGGGATGATCCACGAGCCGGCGAAGCCAACACCCGTACGCATCGAGAAGACCCGCGCGCCGAACTCGCTCTCCAGCAGCTTGACCAGCAGATCGAACGACGTGAAGACCGTCGACGTCTTGGACAGGTCGTGGTTGCCCGGCGGCATGATCAGGTAGCTCGGCGGGTTGGCCAGCATCCAGGTGCGCAGCAGCGAGTAGGCCGCGTACAGGTCGCTCATCGGCACGTTCTCTTTGTCGAACAGGTCGCCGTTGATGATCAGGTCGCAGCCGGTAGCCATCTCCAGCAGCGAGCCGAAGCCTTCGATCAGGTCCAGCCGCAGCTGGTAGGCCGTCGCCGGCGTGGTGCCGGCCGTGCGGATCGCGCCGATGTGGACGTCGTTGATGTGGAAGAGTGGGCGCATAGAGTCCTTAGCTAATTGCCAGCATCGTGCCCTTCAGGGCATCCGCCAGCGTGTTGAAAGTTGGAAATTCTGACAGATCCCAGCTGCCGCTGGGAGTGGCTTCGTTGCGCTTTCGGAAGACTTCGAACGGCACGTTGCGCCACACCTTCATCGGCATGTGGCACACCACGACGTTGACCTTGCCGCCGGCAAGCTGTCGCTTGTAGACCTTGGCCACCGCACTGCGCTCGTAGTTCTTGTAGGGCAAGCGAAAGGCGTGCTCCACCTCCTTGCACTCGAGCACGCCATGCGCGTTGGGCGCCCACCAGGCGAAGTCGCCGGTGCGTGCAGCGAAGCGGCCGCCGGCGGCATGGGCGTCGAGCACGCGCTCCCAGTCGAAGCAGACGGTCTTCGTGTCGATCTTCTGCAGGTGCTTGCGCACCTCGCCTTCGGCGTACTTGCCGCGGTTGGCTGCGCTCATCGGAATGCCTCCATGAATTTCTTCCTCTCGCGGCAGAACCGCGTCTTGTCGGCGCTGGTGTTCTCGCCCCGCGCGCTTGCCGCGCCGCCGTAGGGCTCGTAGTCGATCAGGATGGGGTGCACGGGTGGCAAGGTCTGCTTGAGCTCGAGAATGCTCTCGGGGTCGTCGAACGTCAGCTGCTCGTACGTCTCGAGCTGCTCGGTGCGGGCGATGTCGTGGTTGCGGTAGCGGCTGCGCAGGTTGAGCAGCACGCGCCGATTCATCCAGGCCCGCATCGTCGCCTCGCGCCCAGCGCTCTCGATCTTGGCCGCGTACTCGTCGTAGCAGGCATAGATGACCGAGGCGACTTCCTCCTCCACGTCCGACTCGTTGAAGAAGGCTGAGCAGTACCCCACCATGCGGCGGTAGTTGTGGCGGAAGAAGTCGTCGAAGGGCGTCACTCCCTGAAGTCCTTCAGCTCTTCATAGGCCGCGATCATCCCCACCACGTCACCGTTGGCCATGGCCCGCTCGGCTTGCAGCAGCGCCAGCTGCAGCATGTGCGCAAGGAACGCGCCCTCGGGGCCGATCTCCTTGGCATGCACGAGGATCTGGCGGCAACGCCGCATCTCGTAGGGAAGAGCTTCACCGATTGTGGTCACAGCTTTCCTCCCGCCACGTGGCTGAGCCACTTCCCGTCGACGAAGGTGTGCGTGATGAACACGTTTGCGTCCACGCGCCTCGACACCTCGTTGAACTTTTGGATCGTCGCCTCGCCGAGATTCACGCCAGTCGGATGGGAATGCACAACCCGACCATCGTCAACGATGTCCAGGATGCGCTGTGCGTAGATATCGAGATAGGTCTGCACATCGGCCAGCTCGCGCGCCGCCTTCTCCTGGAACTCGGCGATCGTCAGGTCACCGCGCTCAAACTTCTTGCGCTCGTTGGCCAGCTCGCCAAGCTCGCCGATCAGCGCTTGCAGCCACTGCGCCGGGCTCCAGTCGCTGCCATCGGGCGTGCGGTGCGCAAGGTCACCGTGCTTGTTCCTGAACTGCGACAGCCGCGCAATGTTGGCCTGCCGGAGTACGTCAAAAGTAAGACTCATGATTGCCTTTCAGAATGGACAAACGTCCGTTACGCGGCCACCGCCCCAAGCCGCCTCCATTGCCACATCCCACAGCGCCTCGCCGGCAGTGCCTTCGCGCGCTGCCCTGTGGACGATGGACTCGGGCCGGTGATCGCAGAACTTCGAGAACATGCGATGGGGATGGTGGTAGCCAGCGCACTTGCAGGGCTTGCGGCGGACTCGCTCCTTGTCCACATAGAAACGTCGGTATCCGCAGTGCCGGCACTTGCGCTTGATGATGTAGTCGTGCACCGCACGACGGAACGTGTTTCGCGTCCGGCATCGGCTGCAACGGTAAATCCAGGCCATATCACTGGCGCGCCTCCAGTTCTGCAAGCCGCCTCAGCGTGACGGTCAGTGCCGCGCCGAGCTTGCCAAGCAGGAAGCTGTGAAAGCTGACAGTCTCTTCGATGCCGGGTGGGTTCGGCCACCGAGTTAGCTGGTTGTTCCAGTCGTCGAGATCTCTTCTGAACGCGGTCTCAAACTGCTCGGCCCAGGTCTTCCAGTCAGGTGGTGTGTTGCTCATGCCAGTACGTCTCCGTTGGTACCCGCCCATGTGTTGCACAGCCCGTTCACGCCGACACGAAACTCGTGCAGCTTGCACCAGGGCGGCACGGCCCGGGGCAAGCTGTTGATCAGCACCATTCCGGGCCGCCTGTAGTGCACGCAGCTGCAGCAGCGCGGCGTGTCGCCTTCATAGCCGACTTTCCGCCGCAGCTGCTTGACCGCGCTCACGCTGCCAGCCTTTCATCCATCATCTCGGCGTACTTCTTCAAGCCGCCTTCGATGGCCTCGCGAGTCGGCTGGTTGCCGATCTCGATCTGGTTGTAGAAGTCCGGACCGAACGAGATGGACGAGCCGATCGGCACCACGGTGATGCCGCCGTACGGCGCCACCATGCAAGCGTGCAGCTCAGGCAGGAACTCGTGCAGGTCGTCGATCGCCACGCTCCAGACCACCTCGTCGTGAATCGGGCCGTAGCAGATCGCGTCGTACTTGAACGACAAGCCGGCCTGCCACATGCGCCCTTCGGCCTTCTTGGTCTGCTCGGCCGCGCTGCCTTGGATCTCCATGTTGATGGCCTGGCGCTCGGCCTTCATCGCCTCCCACGCATCGTCGCCCATGATCGAGTCGCGCAGGTGGCGCCGCGCGCCTTCCATGGTCAGCACATAGCCGTACCGCTTCACGAACTCGACCACGCTGCGCTTCCACCTGGTCAGCAGCGGGAACTGCGCTTCACGCGCATCCAGGAAGTCCTGCGCTTCGTCGACGCTGTCGAGCAGCAGCGTCTGCTTCACCTTCTCGGCCATGGCGCCGTACTCGGCCGTGAAGTTGAGCTTCTTGCCCAGTGCGCGCGCTGCCTTGGCTTCGGCGTGCCAGGCATGCGTCTTGTCCTCCAGGATCGCCGCGAACTGCTGGTAGGTGGTGTCCCGATACTCGGCCTTCAGCTTCTGGAAGATGCCCAGGCCAGTGATGGTGTGCTGGCTCTTCTTGTCCTCGCCGGGAGGCGGCACGAAGATCGAGATCAGGTTCGGGTCGTGGCTCTTCTCGGCCAGGATCACCAGCTCCTGCGATTCGAAGTCGAGCGACACGACCACGGCGTTGCGGTGGTGCGGGACGACCACCTCGCGGTACAGCGGCGGCTCGCCCTCGATCTTCATGTGCTTGGGCAGCTGCTGCTTGTTCGGGCCCGACTCGCTCGCCCGGCGGGTGTTGGCCTGGCACTGGTTGTGCTGCGAATGCACCCGGCCGGTCTTCCAGTGCACGAAGCCGGGGTACTTGTCGTAGTACAGCGAGTGGCGCGTGCGCACCATCTGGATGATCTTGATCGCCTTGAGCACCGCCTTCTGCTGCTCGTTCTTGGCGTCTCGCATCGCGTACTCGATGGCCAGCACGTCCGTCTTCGGGTTGCCCTCGAAGATGCCCGCCTTGCGCATCGCATCCGTCGGGTTGTTGCGCACCCGAATCGGCAGGCCCATCACCTCGTACATCAGCTTGGCCAGCTTCTTCGGCGAGCCGACCGGGTTCTCCGGCTCACCGTTGAAGTGATCAGCGATGTACTTGTTCAGGCGATCGACGTCGGCCTGGGCGAAGCCAGGTTCGATCAGCGGCTTGAGCAGCAGCGCCAGGGTCGGCTCATCCTCGACTTCCTTGATGTGCGTGATGACCTTGGGCAGCGACATGTTGCCCACGGCGCGATCGGCCTTGCGCAGCTTGCGGGGGCAAGGCTCGCCGTCCTCGTCGACATCCTCGTAGCCGCGGAAGTTGCGCGGCGCGCAGATCGAGAAGATCTCCTTGATGTCGGCCAGCTCCAGCGGCGCGCTGGCGTCGAGCTCGGGGCACACCGTGCCGTCGAAGCCTTGCTCAATCAGGTAGTCGCGCACCGTCGCCCAGGCCGCCTCCGACTTGGCGTCGTCAGCACGCATCAGCTGGTTGCTGGTCTCGATCGACACCGGCGTGCCGTCGATGAAGTTCTTCGCGTGCTGGTAGGCCGCGTCGATCTCGACGTCGAGGTAGACGTCCCAGGTGTGCTCCAGCTGCATCACCAGACGGTAGTAGTTGTGCAGCGCCGCCGTGCAGATCGTGTCGTCGATGCCGTAGCCGAACACGTGCTCCGCGCTCAGCTCGTTCATCTTGTAGCGCCGCTCCTCGTGGCGCTCCAGCGGCTGCGCCGGCGCGCCCTCGGGGATGTCCAGCGGGATGTCCCAGACCCTCAGCTGGCGCCCGCCCGGCGGCAAGGTGCCCATCTTGCCGGACAGCTTGGTCGTCTGGTCGTACGTCTGCTGCTCGTAGCCCAGATGCATCTTCGAGCGGCCCTTCAGGCCCGTCTTCTCGTTCTCGTTGACGTAGCTCGCTTCGAACTTGGTGTCCAGCACGCGGGGCAGGAAGCCGCGGTACTCGGGGAAGGCCTTCTCCATCTCGGCCGCCCACTCGTTGTACAGCACCGTCAGCTCGAAGCTGACGTTCTGGATCACGAGCGGCTTGCCCAGCTTGCAGGCGTTCGCGATGAAGCTGCACACCTGCTGGCTCGACACGTTCTGCGTGCGGGCATGGTCGACCGAGAAGTAGTAGGTGATGTTGTTGTTGCGCCCGAAGGTCAGGCCCAGGCCGGTGAGCTTGCTGCCCAGCACGTCGACGCCTTCGGGATCGCCCTGCGCGGCCAGCCATTCGTCCGACTCCGGCGGCGTGGACGTCTCGATGTCCAGGATCAGCTCGGGCGAGGCGGCAAGGGGCCGTTCGGCCGCTTGGGTCATGAAGTCGAAGTTGTCGGCCGTGATCAGGTGCGCCTCGCCGGCCCAGCGCTGCAGCCGCTCATCGGCCTGGTGCTCGAGCGAGACCATACCGGGGCTGAATTCGACCTGGTGCTTGAGCGTGTTGACCCACTCGGGGTAGAGGCGGCCGCAGCGGTAGGACTTCAGCGCGTTGGCCTCCTGCTCGCAGATCTTCTTGATCAGCTTGCACTCATCGGCCTGCGCGTGCAGCGGGCCAAGCGAGCCTTGCTCGAGCAGCTCCAGCAGCTCGAGCGCGCCGTCCTCGCCGTACTTCGAGAGGAACTGGATCCAGGCACTGTTCGGCCCGCTGTCGCCGAAGCCGACGACACCCTTGATGTTGTCGCTGGAGTCGCCGACCAGCGCCTTGTACAGCGGCAGCAGCTTCAGATCCCACGGACCATACGGGTTCTCGCCGATCTTGTGGTCGCCGCACAGGACCCGCACCGTCGCGCCGTAGTCGTTGACCTGGTTGAGGATCGTCAGGTCACGGTCGCGCGTTGCGATGACCATGTCTTCTTCGGTCTCACGCGCCAGCCAGGCGATGACGTCGTCACCTTCGACGAAGGGCTGGCTCACCGCGCAGGCGCCCAGGTCCTTCCACGTCTTGCGCACCCGCTCGCGCACCTTCTCGAATTCGACGTAGGCTTCCGCCGGCCGGTCCGCATCGCGCCCAGCCTTGTACTCCTTGTCGATCATCATGCGCTGCTTCTTCGACTGCATGCCTTCGAAGATGAGCAGGCAATCGATGGGCGCGCACTGGAAGGTGTGCAGCGCCGCGCACATCATGTTGATGACGTTCTCGTAGCCGTAGTCCGCGGAGTTGACGTGAACCATCTTCTCCGCTTTGCTCGGATGCGGCACCTGGTAGCCGCCCTCCTCGTCCTTGCCGACCAGCAGCGCCGTCCAGATGTAGGACGACATGTCGAATGCGATCTTCACTTACGCGCCTCCTTACGCTGGCGAATCCACTCGCCAAGCTCTTCCACCCGTGCCCGCAGAACCTCCATCGTGCTGTCGTTGTGCAGGATGTAGTCGTCGTGCGGCCACACCGCCAGGCCTGCCTCGCTTGCATGCCCGGCTGCCGCGCCTTGCACCGTCGTCTCCCGCCCGACGATGTGCACAACCGTGCCGTTCTCACGCACCCACTGCGCCTCGTTCTCGAAGCGCACGTCGGTGATGATCATGAAGGAGTGATAGGCCTTGGCGCGCTCTTCCCACTCGATCTGGGCAAGCAGCAGCCACAGCTCGGGGTGCAGCGCGCGGCCCCATTCGGTGCCCAGCGTCTGCGCTGCTTGCCGGTAGGAGAAGCCGAAGCGCGGCAGCACGGCCTCCTTCTTCTCACGTATCGGCTCGTAGATGCCGATCGTGGTCAGCATCGCCTTCAGCGGCCTGGCAAAAGCGTAGTGGTACCGCGGTGCCTCTAGCATGTGCGCCGCGGTGTCCTTGCCGACACCTGCCTTGCCGGCCAGGCCAATCAGGTACGGTCGATAGGTTTGCATTCCCGCTCCAGTCGTTGTTTGAGGTTGCGTAGGAAGGTGGTGATCTTCTTCTCGGTCGCCGGCGTCAGTACCGCCGGAATTGTCTGGTACATGTTGAAGATGCTGCGTTGGAACTGCGAGGCTTTCAGCACACGCGGCACGAGCATTTCGAACATCGAGGTGATCTTGACGCGGTCGTGCACATGCCACGACTCCATCAAGGCCAGCGCCTCGCTGACTGCCTTCAGCTTGCGCCGCGCCTCGGCGGCGTCGTAGGACATGCCCTCGATGGCGTGCTGCAGCGCGGCGCACAGCTGATCGCCGCACATGCGCTGCAGCGCCTGCAGCGCCCAGTCGAGGCCATCGAACTCGTCGAAGCGCGCGGCGCTCTCATACAGCACGGAGCGCACCTTGGCCAGCAGGTCGTACCGGCAAGTCGTCACGGTGCGGCCGCGGCCGCGCTGCAGGTGCAGCTGCACGCTGTCCAGCGGCACGTTCCAGGTCGAGGGTGCGATCGGCACGCCGTTGGCCACGCCGATCGAGCGCCCGTCCTTCAGCCTCACGTAGTAGCTGTGGTCGTTGCTGACCAGCTCCTCCACCTGGTCCCAGGACAGGTAGACGATCTGGGCGATCTCCATCGAGAACGTCTGCCCGGCGAAGGGCTCGACGTCTTCGGGAAAGCCCTCGGGGATCGACAAGCGCAGCAAGCGCTCGCCGGCGGACACGTTGGGCAGCGCCGCGGACGTGCCGCGCCAGCCGCCGGGCCCGATCGCCTTGGTCGGCTGCTCGCCCAGGTCCTGCAACCCCTGCAGCCAGAAGTCATACAGCCTGTCGATGTCGATCGGCAGGCTGTAGTTCAGGTAGTCCGTCAGGGGTAGGCCGTCTAGCGTGGCATCGCACATCAGCGGTGGGTTCTGCCAGGGCAAGGTCGTATGCACGATCTGCCCGGTCAGCAGGTCCTGAGACGAGAAGCCCAGGCGGTTGAACGCCCGGGCCACCGCCTTGGCCAGTGGTAGGTCTCGGCGTGTGGCCATCAGACAGCCACCGGTGCCTTGATCGCCGGATGCGGGTTGTAGCCGACGATCTCGAAGTTGTTCAGGTCATAGTCCTCGATCTTCTCCGGTGCGCTGTGCACCAGCAGCCGAGGGAAGGGCCGCACCGTGCGGCCGAGCTGCTCCACCACCTGCGTGAAGTGGTTCGAATAGATGTGGCAGTCGCCGCCGGTCCAGATGAAGTCGCCCGCCTCCAGGTTGCACATCTTGGCGATGAGGTGCGTCAGCAGCGCATAGCTCGCGATGTTGTACGGCACGCCCAGGAACGAGTCGCAGCTGCGCTGGTACAGCTGGCAGCTCAGCTTGCCGTTGGCCACGTAGAACTGGAACAGGCAGTGGCAAGGAGGCAGGGCCTGCAGCGCCACCTCGGCCGGGTTCCAGGCCGTGACCAGCATGCGCCGGCTGTTGGGGTTCGTCTTGATCGTGTAGATGACGTCGGCGAGCT
>Ga0307416_100001033_pt1 | contig 14788 bp, 9 predicted proteins | sample DK1Cmetagenome_2_FD_203821 | JGI IMG/M metagenome (GOLD analysis project Ga0307416, IMG submission 203821) | Maize rhizosphere microbial communities from greenhouse at UC Davis, California, United States - DK15-C-3 | ecosystem: Host-associated > Plants > Roots > Rhizosphere > Soil | place: USA...
TCCTGGCCGCGTCGGCGCTCGGTCTTGTCGGCCTCGCGTGCGGTTCGAAGCGTCTCGCGTCGCGCGAGGAGTCGCAGTTGGACGATGAACTTCTCTACGTCGGCACGTATACCGACGATGGCCGATCGGACGGGATCTCTCTCATTCGCATTGACAGGCGCTCGGGGCAACTGCGGTTGGTTGGCTCAGTCGCCGCCGGTGCTAACCCGTCGTTCCTCGCCATCCACCCCAATGGCCGCGTTCTCTACGCCGTGAATGAAGTCGAGCAGTACAACGAGAGGGCGACCGGTGCGGTCAGTGCCTTCGCGATCGCGGGCGACACCGGCGCGCTCACCAAGCTGGGCGAAGAGCCGTCAGAAGGCGGTGCGCCTTGTTTCGTGAGCGTTGACGGGAGCGGCCGGGTCGTGCTCATCGCCAACTACGTCGGCGGCAGCGTCGCGCTCCTCCCGATTCGGTCCGATGGAGTACTCGCGCCAGCCACGTCCGTCGTAAAGCACACGGGCAGCGGGCCGAATGCTGATCGCCAGAGCGAGCCTCACGCCCACTGCATCGTTGCCGATCCCTCCAACCGCTTTGCGCTCGCCGCAGACCTCGGCGCGGACCGCGTATTCGTTTACCGTCTCGACCTCGACGGCAAATCGCTGCGCCACGTGGAGGGCGGCGACGCGGTCATGCGCGCGGGCGCGGGCCCGCGACATATCGCGTTCCACCCAACGCTGCCGCTGGTGTTCGTCGCATGCGAGCTTGATTCCACAGTAGTCTCGCTTCGCTTCGAGAACGCGCGCGGCGCACTGTCTCCGCTCGAGACCCGATCGACTGTCCCCGCCGGATGGATCGGGACGAATTATCCGGCCGACATCCACATCGCACCATCGGGCCGCACGCTGTACGTGTCGAACCGCGGTCACAACAGTCTCGCCGTGTTCTCCGTTGCGGAGTCAACGGGCGCGCTCTCGCTCGTTCAGGTCGTCTCCACCGGCGGCGACTGGCCACGCAATTTCAGCCTGGATCCGACCGGGCGGTGGGTGCTCGTGGCGAACCAGAGGTCGAATTCCATCATCGTGTTCGGTCGCGACGAGGAGAGCGGCAAGCTGACGCCGACGCGCCAGCGGATTGCATTACCGAGTCCCGTCTGTCTGCGATTTCCGGCGCGTCCGGGATGACGACGTGACGGACCGCGGCCGCTTTTCCTCGATCGCCGGCATGATCGGGCTCTCGCTCGTAGTCCAGGCGGCTACTCTCGCGTGATCCTCGGCGGACATGTGATGGATCCGGCCTCCGGGCTCAACGCGGTCCGCAATATCGGCCGCCTCGACGGACGAATCGCCGTCATCAGGACGCAAGCCCTACGCGGCCGAGGCACGGTCGACGCGCGCGGCCTCGTCGTCGCTCCCGGCTTCATCGACCTTCACGCTCACGGGCAGACGCCAGAGACATACCGCTTCCAGTCGCTGGATGGCGTGATGACATCGCTGGAGCTCGAGCTCGGTACGTCGGATGTCCCTGCCTGGTACCGAGAGCGGAGAGTCGGCGAGCGAATCAACTATGGCGTGAGTGTCGGCCATATCAAGGTCAGGATGTCAGTGATGCACGATTCCGGCACTGTGATGCCGGTGAGCGAAGGAGCCTATCGCGCCGCGCCGCCTGCACAGATTCGCGAAATCGCCAAGGGTATTGAGACTGGTCTGAGCGAAGGCACGGAGGCGTGTCCTTATTCGGCGGGAATGACAGAGATTGCGCTTGACGAGGAGCACGATCCACTCGTCCGAAGGCCGGCGCGCGAGCACGCGTCTGGCCTTGGACAGGGGCCGGAGGTCGGGCTGGCGCGCGCGCAGCTCGCCCGTCGACGGGTCGGGCTCGAACACGGGCGGCACGTCTTCCGGATCGGTGAGCTCCGCCGCCTCAAGCCAGTCGCGAAGCGCGCGCAGGTGTGGCCCACCCAGCGGCCCGCCTCGCCCAAGGCGCTGGCTCCCCGCATATTCCCGCGCCAGGGCGCGGCACTCGGCCGCCGCCCTGCCTCGAAAATTGTGCCAGAAATTGTCCCAGAACGGGTGCCGAGTAAGCGCGACACCCCCTCTTCGGAGCAGGTGGCAGAGCCATCTGACGAGGCCAACCATGGAACTCGAATTCTCCGGCGCGGCCCGCGAGGTGACGGGCTCCTGCCACATCCTGCGGGCGAACGGCAAGACCATCCTGCTCGACTGCGGCATGTTCCAGGGCAGCCGCCGGGAGGCGGCCGAGAAGAATCGCCGCCTGCCGCTCCCCGTGGGCGAGGTCGACGCGGTGATCCTCTCTCATGCCCACATCGACCACGCCGGCCGGCTCCCCTACCTGGTGCACGAGGGGTACGCCAACACTATCTGGGCGACGAGCGCCACGCGCGACCTCTCGGCCGTCATGCTCGCGGACAGTGCCCACATCCAGGAGAAGGACGCCGAGTTCCTGGCGCGCCGGAAGCGTGAGTACGTCGAGCCGCTGTACGGGATGGTCGACTCCACGCGCACGCTCGAGCTGATGGTCGGCATGCCGTACCACAAGGAGTTGGAGGTCGTCCCCGGCGTCCGCGCGCACTTCGTGGACGCCGGCCACATTCTCGGCTCCGCCTCGGTGGCGGTCGACGTTACCGAGAACGGCGCCACCAAGCGGCTCGTGTTCTCGGGCGACGTCGGGCGCGCGGGGCTGGCGATCATCCGGGACCCCGAGCCGCCGCAGGGCGCGCACGCCGTCATCATGGAGTCCACGTACGGCGACCGCGACCACGTGTCGGTGGACGGCGCGCGCGCGCAGCTCGGCCAGGTGGTGCGCGACGCGGCGGCGCGCGGCGGGCGCGTGCTGATCCCGGCCTTCGCCGTGGGGCGCGTCCAGGAGCTGGTCTACGACCTGCACACCTTGCTGCACGAGGGCGCGATCCCCGAGGTCCCCGTCTACATCGACAGCCCGCTCGCCGTGGACGCGACGTCAGTGTTCGAGATGCACCCCGAGGTCTTCGACCGGAACGAGGCGTTGGTGCGGCGCGTGCCCGAGCTGTTCCGCTTCGAGCTCGTGCGCTACACGCGCGACGTCGAGGAGTCGAAGGCGCTGAACCGCATGCAGGGGCCGATGGTGATCATCGCCGCCTCGGGGATGGCGGAGTCCGGGCGCATCCTGCACCACCTCGCCAACGGCGCCGCGGACGAGCGCAACACGATCCTGGTCGTCGGCTTCATGGCGGAGCACACGCTCGGCCGGCGGATCGTCGAGCGGCGGCCGACGCTCAAGATCTTCGGGGAGGAGGTGCCGCTGCGGGCGAAGGTCGAGGTGCTGAACGGTTACAGCGCGCACGCCGACCGTACGGAGCTCACCACATGGCTGGACGCCGTGCGCGCCACCTCCCCGTCGCTCGGGCAGGTGTGGCTGGTGCACGGCGAGCCCGCCGCCCAGGACGCCTTGGCGACAACGCTCCGGACCAAGGGTTACCAGGTGGGCTGCCCGTCGCCGGGAGAGCGAGGCGAGGTGTAGCGGCCGTCGGTGAATGGCGGCGCTCGGCGCTCGGCTCTCGGCGAGTCTGTCATCCCGCAGGAGCGACCCGCAGGGTCGCGAGTGTCGGGATCGCCGTCCCTGCCGCGATGCGAGCATCGCGTGACGCGCCCCGATCCCGACACTCGCGCGCTCCGCGCGCTCCTGCGGGATGACAGGGCAAGCGCATGCCCGGCGGCCCGCCGCGGGATGCCTTCATTGCGACCCAGCCGAGAGCCGAGCGCCGAGAGCCGCTGTTATCGGCCCCCCCCGGCTTCATATTACCCCGACCCATGACCAACCAACACCGAATCCCCGCCACCCCTATCGCTCTGTCCCCATCTCCGCCCCCGACCACCGGCCACCGGCCGCCCACCCCTGAGCAGCGTCCGGACGCTGCTCGCCGCCCGTCGCCCCGCTGATGGCCTCCGCACAGGACCGGATCCTCGAGGCCGCGGCGAACCGGATCGCCACCACGGGTGCCGTGGCGCTCAGCCTTCAGGACGTCGCCGAGGCGGCCGGGGTGAGCAAGGCGCTCATCCACTACCATTTCACGGACAAGGCGGAGCTCCTGACACGCGTCGCCGGGTGGCTGGCCGGCGAAGTGGTGGAGCGCGAGTCGCGGGCGCTCGACGAGGTAGCCCCCGCCCACGCCGTCGATGCCCTCTGGCGCTGGCTCGACGGGGAGCTGGCGCGCGGCGACGTGCGCGTCCTGCTCGACCTGGCGACCGTGCCGACCGACGGGGTGCGTGACGCCGTCCGCGAGGCGGCACAGGCGCGCCGCGCGGCGGCCGCTCGGACGGTGCAGCGCCTGTTTGGCCTCCTGTCGCTCACGCCCCGCGTGCCGGTCACGCTCATGGCCGACGTGCTCGTCGCCTTCGTCGACGGCATGGCGCTCGACGCCACCCTCGCCCCGGAGCGCAACCACCGCGTCGCCTTCGACGTCTTCTGGCTCGCGATGTTGAGCCTGGCGGAGTGACGAAACCGGGAGTCGGGAGTCGGAAGTCGGGAGTCGGCCTGTCATCCTGACGCCCTCGCGCCGCCGTCCGCGCCCGCCCGAACCTTAGATGAAGGCAACAGCCGGGAGTCGGGAACCGCCCGGGGGGCTGTTACGACTCCCGACTCCCGGCCGTCAATTATTTTCCCCCGATGCCCCGCCGCTCACCATTCGCCAGAGTCCTGCGCGGCGCCCTCGCGGTCGTCGCCGGGATCTGGCTGGCATCGGCGGCGGCGGTGGTAATCTGGAGCCATCGCGACCAGGCCCGCGTCGCGGACGCGATCGTCGTCCTGGGTGCGGCGCAGTACGTGGGGCGCCCGTCGCCCGTGCTCAGGGCGCGGCTCGATCACGCCATCTACCTGTGGCGGCGTGGCTACGCCCCGCGCATCATCTTCACCGGCGGCCGCGGCGACGGAGACACGACGAGCGAGGCCGCGGTCAGCCGGCGCTACGCGCTCAAGCACGAGGTGCCCGACAGCGCCATCCTCGTCGAGGAGCAGGGGCGCACGACCAGTGAGTCGATGCGGGCGGTCGCCGCGCTCGGCAACGCCTGGGGCGTGCGGCGCGTGATCCTCGTCAGCGATCCCTTCCACATGATGCGGCTGAGCATCCTCGCCCGCCGCTTTTCGCTCGTCCCCTACACCTCGCCGACCCCCACCAGCCCGATCTCCGCCAACCGGAGTGAGGCTTGGAAGTACGTGTTGAGCGAGTCCATCAAAGTCCCCCTCGCCTTCGCCCTGGAGAGACCATAGCAGTGAGAGCCACCACTCCATCCACCGCCGCCGAGCGGCGCGCCGCGCCGCGCGCGACCGGCGCCCTCGCCGCCCTGTCGGGCGCGCTGCTCGGCGCGCTGGCCGGCGTGCCGCTCGGCGCCGGCACCGCACACGCGCAGGACACGGCGGCGCCCAGACTCGCGTTCGAGAAGTACGCGCTCCCCAACGGCCTCGAGGTGATCCTCCACGAGGATCGCTCGGTGCCGCTGGTCGCCGTCAACACGTGGTACAAGGTGGGCTCGGGCGACGAGCAGCCGGGCCGCACCGGCTTCGCGCACCTGTTCGAGCACGTGATGTTCATGGGCTCGCAGAACGTGCCCGTGGGCGCCTTCGATCAGTGGCTCGAGGCTGCCGGCGCCGACATCAACGGCTCGACGTGGTTCGACCGCACGAACTACTACGAGACGATGCCGTCGAACGCGCTCCCGCTCGCGCTCTGGCTCGACGCCGACCGCATGGGCTTCCTCCTGCCGACGATGGACCAGGCGAAGCTCGATCTGCAGCGCGACGTGGTGAAGAACGAGCGCCGCGAGCGCGTCGAGAACGTGCCCTACGGGCGCGCCGAAGAAACGATCCTCCCTGTGCTCTTCCCCAAGGGGCACCCGTACTCGTGGTTCGTCATCGGCTCGATGGCTGACCTCTCGGCGGCGTCGCTCGACGACGTGAAGCGCTTCTTCCGCACCTACTACGCGCCGAACAACGCGACGATCGCCATCGCCGGCGACTTCGACCGCGACTCGGCGAAGGCGTGGGTCGAGCGCTACTTCGGCGACATCCCGCGCGGGCCGCAGGCGGTGACGCGCCCGACCGTGCCGCCCGTCGCGCTGCCGCGCGACACGTTCCTAGTGCTCGAGGACGCGGTCCAGCTCCCGCGCGTCTACTACACCTGGCACTCGGCGAAGGCGTTCGCCCCCGACGACGCGGTGCTCGACGTGCTCGCCTACGTGCTCGCCGGCGACAAGAACTCGCGCCTCTACAAGTCGCTCGTCTACGACAAGCAGGTGGCGCAGGAGGTCAACGCCTTCCAGTTCAGCGGACGCGTCGACGGCTTCTTCCGCGTGGACGTGACGCCCAAGCCCGGGCAGGCGCCTCAGCGCATTGCGGAGCTCGCGGCCGCCGAGATCCAGCGGGTGATCGACGGCGCGGTGACGGAGCGCGAGCTCGCCCGCGCCAAGAACACGATCCGCACGAACCTGCTCGACCGCCTGGCGAACGTCCTCGGCAAGGCGGACCAGCTCAACTTCTACAACTACATTGCCGGCGACCCGGACTACCTGCGGCAGGACCTCGAGCGCTACGACCGCGTGACGGCCGCCGACGTGCAGCGCGTCGCCCGCACGTACCTCGGCGCGCCGAAGGTCGTGCTCACGGTGGTGCCCACGGGAGAGACGAAGCTGATGGTCAGCGGGAGGGTGGAGTGATGAACAGCACGGGACGCGTGGCGCGGGACGAGGGACGAGGGCTGCAACGCCACGGGCGCCAGTGCGACGGACCGGTCCGCCGCCGCCGGCCGATCGGTGGTAACGTCGTTGTCGGGGGGGGACCCCCAAAGGTTGCGGCAGTGCTCGCCGCGCTCGCCCTGGTCGCAGCCGCCTGCGCACGTACCCCGGCGCCGACTCCCGCGTCCACGCCACCGGTCGCGGCGGACACGGGCCCCGCGGCCCTCCCCACTCGTCCCTCGTCCCTCGACCGGTCCACCCGCCCCGCCCTCGCGCCGCCGAAGTCGCTCACGCTGCCGCCGGTCGTCACGCGCGAGCTCCCGAACGGGATGAAGCTCGTCGTCGTCGAGCAGCACGAGCTGCCGATCGTCGACTTCGTCCTGCTCGTCGGCACCGGGGCCGAGGCCGACCCGGCGCCGAGGCCTGGCGTCGCCACGCTCACCGCCGAGCTGCTCGACGAGGGCACCGCGGCGCGCAGCGCCCTGGCGATCGCCGACCAGGAGGCGTACCTCGGCGTGGCGATCGAGACCGCCAGCGGGTGGGACGCGTCGCGGGTGACGCTGCACACGCCGACCGCGCAGCTCGACAGCGCACTCGCCCTCTTCGCCGACGTCGCCCTCAACCCGGCGTTCCCGCAGCGCGAGTTCGACCGCGTCAAGCGCGAGCGCCTCACGGACCTCATCCAGCTCAAGGACCGCGCGCCCGACATCGCCGACCGCGCGTACGCCGCGGTGCTCTACGGCGGACGCCACCCCTACGGACACCCGCTGGAGGGCACCGAGGCGTCGGTCCGCCTGGTCGGGCGCGGCGACGTGCAGCGCTTCTACCGCACCTACTACCGCCCGAACAACGCCACCCTGATCGCCGTGGGCGACGTGACGCCCGACGACGTGGAGCGGCGCGCGCGGGCGCTGTTCGGCGCCTGGCAACGGGCCACCGTGCCGGCGGCGACGGTCGGGGCGGCACCCGGCCGCGGCAAGACCGCCGTCTACCTCGTCGACAAGGCCGGGGCGCCGCAGACCTCGGTGCGCATCGGCGTCGTCGGCGTGCCGCGCTCCACTGAGGACTACTTCGCGCTGGTGGTGATGAACACGATCCTGGGCGGTGCCTTCACGAGCCGCCTCAATCAGAACCTGCGCGAGTCGCACGGCTACACCTACGGCGCCTTCTCGTCGTTCGACATGCGCCGCGCAGCCGGCCCCTTCGTGGCGCGCGCCGAAGTGACCGGCGCCAAGACGGATTCGTCCTTGGCGGAGTTCATGAAGGAGCTGCGCCGGATCCGCGATACCGTGCCGACCGTCGAGCTCGAGAAGGCCAAGCGGTACTTGCAACTCCATCTCCCGGCGCGCTTCGAGACCACGGGGCAGATTGCCACGCAGCTGGTGCCGCTCGTACTGTATGGTCTGCCGCTGGACTTCTACAACGGATACGTGCAGCGAGTGGAGCAGGTCACGCAGGCGGACGTGCAGCGTGTAGCGCAGCGGTACGTCAATCCCGACAACCTCGCCATCGTCATCGTCGGCGACCGGAAGTCGATCGAGGCTCCGGTGCGGGCGCTCGGGTTGGGGGAGCTGTCGATTCGGGACATGGCGGGGCTGCCGGTGGCAGTTCCGTAAGTTCAGGGCAGAACAGCAGGGACGAGGGACGAGGGACAAGGGACGAGATGGTGCGGACACTCGTCCCTCGTCCCTCTTCATCTGCTGGGGCCGCACGACCGCGCTCGGCGGCGCGCGCACCGCACGCGTTAGGGTCGTCCTAGAGCGGCGAGCGGCTTGCGGCGGGATCCGCTCGGCGGTCACCCGCCACTCCCCACAGTCCACCCGCCGCTCGCCACTCCCCATTCCCGTCCCTCTTGCGGGATTCGCTCGCGCGTTCCCACATTAATGCTGCGACGCGCTCGTCGGATCGACGTCGGATCGATATTGGAGCGTCGCGCGAGGGCGGGCCCCCCGGCCCGTGGCCCTGACAGCAGGCGCTCTTAGCGGCGACGCGGGGTACGCCGACAGGCAGCGTGGTGATGAGCCAGGCGAGCTTGCCCGGGTGGTGGCCGTGCGCGGGACAGTGCCATGACATGGCGGGAGCGGCGAAAGTGCCACGCCGCGCCCGCCCGCCTACCCGGGGCCACGCCCCGCGCCGGGCGACGCCGTGCCCCCGAGCCGTCCGGAGCCTGCCCCCCGCCGACGCCACCCGGCGTATCCGACGTACCCCATTGCCCGACGTGGCGCGAGTCGCACCGGCCCGCGGCGCGATCGCCCCAGGGAGCACGCGACGCGCGCCCCGCCTCACGAGCGCGGGCCGGCCGCGCGCGCCTAACGTCTCCGGACCATGCCACTTACGGGTGACGGGCGCGCCACCCCGCGGGACTCTCACCGCGGCGGACGCGCCCCCGCACGCGGCGCTCCTCACGGGCGAGTACTGGATGCAGCTCGCGCGGGGCGCGAAGCAGACGTACCTCACCGGGTTCATCGCCGGCGCGGCGGCCGAGCAGGCGCGCGCCCGAGCGGTGGCCGCCGGGAACGAGGGCGACGCCGCCGCCGTTTCCAGCGGAGCCATGGCGGCGCTGCCTGCCGAGCGGGCGCTCCACTTCCGCGTCGGCCCGCCGGTGTACTCCGCCCAGCTCGACGACTTCTACTGGCGGAGGAACCACGCCCCGGTGGCGATCGTCGACGCCATGATCCACTTCAACCGGGAGATGCTGAAGCAGCAGACGACGGACGCGCCCTAGGGTACGCGGTACGACGCGGTACGCGCTCGCCGCGCGGTTCGAACGACGAGCTGACCCCCGAGTAGAGCAGGACGCTGCACCGGACTACCGTCGCATCACCACTCCAACGGAGGCAGTCGGCATGAAGCGAATCGTAAAGCTGGTCGCGGGCGCCATGGTGCTCGCGTGTGTCGCGAATACCGCGGTTGCGCAGGAGGACCCGACGGCCACCCCCCCTCTCTTCGGAACACCCTCGTTCGCCGTCCTCCCGAGCTTCCTGACCTCGTGCGTCATCTCGTGTGACGCGGAAGCGTCCAACACCGACTTCAACGCCCGCTTCCAGACGGTCATCCCGACGCGGTCGCCGTGGTTCGCGCTCGTCGGCGGATTGCAGTGGGGCCCGGCCTCCGACGAGGCGCACGGTCCGATCGGCTTCTTCGGTCCCATCATCCCGCTCGTGCCGATCAACAACGCGACCGGCGGCTGGCTCGGGCTGTCCGTGGACCCGCTCCTCGTCATCACGGGGGCCGGCGGTGACGGGATGGACTTCGTCCTGGAAGGCGCGGCCGTGCTGAACTTCGGCGCGATGATGATGAAGGACATGCCGTTCTGGTCCGGCCTGGCAGCCTTCTTCCTCATCGACCAGAACATTACGACCGAGAGTGGCGAGGACAGCTTCAACCCGGTGCTGATCTACGGGCTCGCGATCCCGATCGCACCATAGCCGGGGCCTGAACGGCGTACCATCCTTGTGACAAGTTCGGGGGCGCTCCACCGGGGCGCCCCCATCGCTTCTCGGCACCGTGCCCAACAGTCAGAGCTCACCGGTCACCGACCGCCAAACGTTCGATCCTCGCTGCCACCCTGCGTGGCGATCGTGTCCCGCAGCGCGCGCTGGTCGGCGGCGGGCACGTCGTCACCCTAGGCCCACGGCCGGAAGCCGTCCGCGCTGTTCACTAGGCGCCGCGCCAGCAGCACGCGTGGCGGACAGGTGCCGGCGCGGCGCACGCTCCCCTCTCCCCTCCCCGGCGGAGCGCGCCCGGCGCCGGGCGGGGGCGGGCGGTGCGGCCGGTCCGACAGCCGGTCCTATGTAGACGGCTGTAGACGGCTGTAGACGGCTGTAGACGGCTGTAGACTGCGCGAAACGGGGGACGGGACGACCTGCCGAGCGGCGTCAGGGAAACGTTGCCTTGACAGCGCCGGGGCCGTGCTCCACTTTCCCAGCCCAGTCCCGAACGGTTCGCGTTCGTCCGCTGACCGCGAGGGGCTGACAGCGCTACGCACGTCGACTGTGACGTCGACAGAAGAGTGTGGGTACGCGGCGCCTAACGCACCAACGCAGCACGGGCGCCACACGGGGTAACGGCACGCTCCAGTGCCCCCACACGGCGAGCTACCCACCGACGCTGGTGGGACTGCGCACCCCGCATGCCCGGCGCGCTGCTCGACCGTCGTGTACTGACCTAACCTGACCCGCTGGTGGGTCGGATGCCTATGGTCGGATACGAACGCGGTCCGCCCGGCTCATAAGTCCCCGCACGGCTCTGCTGCGGGGGCGTTGAGGCGATGTGATTCATCACCGCCTCATCCGCGGCCGCGATTCATCGCCGCCGCCCCCCGAGCGAGAGTGGCTCGCACGCGCGTTCCATTTGCCTTCACTTATGGGGGAGCGAACATGCACCGCTTGAATGCCACGATTACCTCGGCAGCGCTCGTCACCGGGCTTGCCACCGCCATCTGTCCGTCGCCGGCCGGCGCGCAGGGCGGCGGGCAAGACCTGGTCACGATGTCGAAGAACAACAACGAGTGGGTGATGACGGGTCGCACGTACGACCTGCAGCGTCACAGCCCGTTGAATCAGATCAACACGGGGAACGTCAAGAACCTCCGCGCCGCGTGGACGATGTCCACCGGCACGCTGCGCGGCCACGAGGGCAACCCGCTCGTGATGGGGAACGTGATGTACGTCCATACGTCGTTCCCGAACAAGGTGTACGCCCTCGACCTGTCGAAGGAGGGCGCGCCGCAGATCTGGTCGTTCACGCCCGAGCAGCCGGCCGACGTCATCCCGGTGGCCTGCTGCGACGTCGTCAACCGCGGCCTCGCCTACCACCCGAGCGGGAAGCTCTACATCCAGCTCCTCGTCGGCGACCTGCTCGCCCTCGACGCGAAGACCGGCAAGCAGATTTTCCGCGTCAAGAACGCTGACTACAAGCGCGGCGAGACGATGACCAACGCCCCGATCGTCATCAAGGACCTCGTCATCGCCGGCATCTCGGGCGGCGAGTACGGCGTGCGCGGGCGCGTGACGGCGTTCGACGCCAACACCGGCCAGGAGAAGTGGCGCGGCTACAGCACCGGGCCCGACAAGGACGTGGGCATCACGGCCAAGACGCTCAAGTCGCCGTACCCGAAGCACCAGGGCAAGGACCTCGGCGTCAGCACCTGGCAGGGCAATGAGTGGCAGCGCGGCGGCGGCACGACGTGGGGGTGGTACTCGTACGACCCGGAGCTGGACCTGCTGTACTACAGCACGGGGAACCCCGGCACGTGGAACCCCGACCAGCGCCCGGGCGACAACAAGTGGTCGATGACGATCTTCGCCCGCGACCCGGACGACGGGTCGGTCCGGTGGGCGTACCAGATGACGCCGCACGACGAGTGGGACTACGACGGCGTCAACGAGAACATCCTCGTCGACCAGCAGATCGGCGGGAAGACGGTGAAGACGCTGGTCCACTTCGACCGCAACGGCTTCGGCTACACGCTCGACCGGACGAACGGCCGCGTGCTCGTCGCCGAGCCCTACGGGCCGGTGAACTGGGCGAGCAAGGTCGACCTCAAGACCGGCGAGCCGGTGAAGGACCCGAAGTACGGCACGACGGCGAAGAAGAACACCGAGGGCATCTGCCCCGCCGCCATCGGCTTCAAGGACCAGCAGCCGGCCGCGTACTCGCCGCAGACCGGGCTGTTCTACGTACCGGCCAATAACATCTGCATGGACTACGAGGGGGTCGAGGTGAAGTACTCGGCCGGCCAGCCCTACGTCGGCGCCATCGTGCGGATGTTCCCCGGCCCGGGCGGCAACCGCGGCCGCTTCATCGCCTGGGACGCCAAGACGGGCAAGGCCGTGTGGGAGAAGAAGGAGCCCCTCGCCGCGTACGGCGGCGCGATGACCACCGCCGGCGGCCTCGTGTTCTACGGCACGATGGAGGGGTGGCTCAAGGCGCTCGACGCCAAGACGGGGCAGGAGCTGTGGAAGTTCAAGACCCCGTCCGGCATCATCGGCAACCCGATGAGCTACATGGGCCCTGACGGCAAGCAGTACATCGCCGTGCTCTCCGGCATCGGCGGGTGGGCCGGGATCGGCGTGGCCGCCGGGATCGGCGCCGAAGACCCGACCGCCGGCCTCGGCGCCCTCGGCGCCTTCGGCGACGCGGCCCAGTTCAGCAATCAGGGCGGCGTGCTGACCGTGTTTACGGTCGACAACCAGAGCGCATCGCGGTAAGGCGGAGTACCAAGTAGGCGATAGGGGGTAGGTGGTAGGGCGCCGTCCGGCCCTACTTCCTGCCCCCTTGAGCACCTACCCTGCCACCTCGTCCTGTCTCCCACTCCCGCGATCATCCACACCCACATCCATGCGTCGACTTTGGCTGGTCGCCGCGGCGGCGGTGCCGCTGTTCGCGGCAGGCGCGCAACAACCGCAACAACCGCAACAACCGCAGCAAGCTAAGCAACCTCAACAGCAGCCGTCTGCGGCCGCCGACCCGTCGCAGAGCGGCGTGCTCCGGGTCTGCAGCGATCCCGACAACCTCCCGTTCTCCAACCGGAAGCAGGAGGGATTCGAGAATCGGATCGCGGCGCTACTCGCCCGCGAGCTCGGGGACACGCTCACCTACACCTGGTGGCCGCAGCGCCGCGGCTTCGTGCGCAACACCCTGCGCGCGCGCGAGTGCGACGTCATCATCGGCGTGCCCGGCGGCTTCGACCCGGTGCTCGAGACGAAGCCGTACTACCGCTCCACCTACTACATCGTCACGCGCACGGACCGGAAGCTGCGCATCGCCTCGCTCGACGACCCCGCGCTCCGCAAGCTCAAGATCGCCGTCAATCTCATCGGCGAGGACTACACGAACCCACCGCCGGCCCACGCCCTCGGCGCGCGCGGCATCCTCGCAGTCGGGTACACCACGTTCTACGATGCCGAGCACAGGCCCGAGGACATCGTCAACGCGGTGGCTGATCGGAAGGTAGACGTGGCGATCGTGTGGGGGCCCCTCGCCGGCTACTTCGCCAAGCGCGCCTCCGTTCCTCTCACCCTCGTGGCCCTCCCCGATTCGGTGGACCGGACAGGGTACCCGTTCGCCTACGACATTGCCGTAGGGGTCCGCCGGTCGGACAAGGCGCTCAAGGCACGCATCGAAGACGTGCTCGACCGTAAGCGCGAGGAGATCGCCGCAATCCTGCAGGAGTACAACATCCCGTCATTCACACGCCCGAAGTGAGCCATGGCGCGTGAACGGATGCCGCGGTGCGTGGTGTGCAGTCGGAGGGAGCCATAGCCCCGTAGCATGCACAGCCAGGGAGCGTGAGGCACAGTTCAACCCCCGGGGCGGGAGGCAGAGGTGCAGGAGGGTTCGAAGCGCAGAATGTCCATCCGCCGTGCGGCAAGCTCGAGGTGGTGGCTCATCGCCGCCACGCCCTTCGCGATGGCGTGTGCGTCGCAGGGCGACGAAGAGCGCACTCCACCGGCTGACACGGGGGTAACCGCGTCGCCTAGCCCGGCCGCGCCCGCGGCTCCTTCGTCGGCAGCACTGGAATCGACCACAGCAGGGGGCCAAACTAGCTCGGACTCCGCGGCGGCCCGGCCGACCGGGCCAGGCGCCCAGCAGGAAACGCGTGCCCAAACGTCACGGAGCGAGGCGGCCAAGCTGGACTCGGCCACACGCACTGCGGCGCGGCAGGGCGCCAAGACGCGCGACACGGCAGCAACCGGACGGGTCACCCCCCCGCCGCCCGTCCGGAAGACGGCCGACCGGACGGCGTCGAACCCCAGCTCTGCCGCAGCGGGTGGGGGCGCCCGAGCCGATACGGGGCAGGTGGCCGGCGGGTCGCGCCGGCCGGACAGCGCAGTGGCGAGTGCCGCGCCGGCGACGCCCGCCCCTCCGGCCACGCCGGCCGCATCTGACACCGGGCGTGACTCCGCGGCTGCGGCGGGCTCGGCCGCGGGTGGTGCGGCCGCCGGCGGGGCAGCGGGTGGCGACAAGCTCGTGGCGTCGCCGGCGGCGTACCAGGGCTGGAAGACGTTCCACGTCTACTGCTATCGCTGCCACGGCGTGGACGCCCTCGGGTCCGACCTGGCGCCCAACCTCCGGCAGTC
>Ga0307416_100001034_pt1 | contig 14786 bp, 15 predicted proteins | sample DK1Cmetagenome_2_FD_203821 | JGI IMG/M metagenome (GOLD analysis project Ga0307416, IMG submission 203821) | Maize rhizosphere microbial communities from greenhouse at UC Davis, California, United States - DK15-C-3 | ecosystem: Host-associated > Plants > Roots > Rhizosphere > Soil | place...
AGCGATCGCTGATGCGCGAGTACACGTCGATGGCCGAGGAGTTCGACTTCCGCGTGGTCGACGCCCGGCGGTCGATCGAGAGCATCCAGCGCGACCTGCGCACGCAGGTCGAAGCATTCCTCGAAGCACGCCAGCCCTAGCGGCATGCGGTCGGTGACGTGAGCCGCCCAGGGCGTCGCGCTCTACCTCCGCGCGAATCCTGCGCCGGCGGTTGCGAATCGCCCGCGCGGCGTTCACCGCGTTACACCGATTTAACACACGCGAAACGGTCGGGAAATTCGCCTTCGATACCGTGACGCTCATGTTCCAGTTTGCCTGTCGTTACACCGCAGCGATCGCTCTCATGCTCACCGCGGCGGCCTGCGGCGGCGGCGCCCACAGGGAGGCGCCGGGCGGCGAGCGTCAGCACAGCGCCATGATCAGAGTCGACGGCTCCAGCACCGTGTATCCCATCACCGAGGCGGTCGCCGAGGAGTTCCACAAGGCCAACCGTGAGGTGAACGTCACCGTCGGCGTTTCCGGCACGGGCGGCGGGTTCCAGAAGTTCTGCCGCGGCGAGACTGACATCAGCGACGCGTCGCGTCCGATCAAACCATCGGAGATCGAGGCGTGCCGCACGGCGGCTATCGACTACATCGAGCTGCCGATCGCGTACGACGGCCTCGCAGTGGTCGTGCATCCGAAGAACACGTGGGCCCGGTCGATGACCGTCGAGGAGCTGAAGAAGCTCTGGGCCCCGGAGGCTCAGGGCAAGATCACGCGCTGGAGCCAGGTGCGGGCGTCGTGGCCCGACCGTGACATCCACCTGTTCGGCGCCGGCGTGGACTCGGGGACGTACGACTACTTCACCGACGCGATCGTCGGCACGGAAGGCGCCAGCCGCGGCGATTTCACCTCGAGCGAAGACGACAACGTCCTCGTGCAGGGCATTGCCGGCGACGAGCTCGCGCTCGGCTTCATGGGCCTCGCCTATGTGGAGCAGAACGCAGGCAAGCTGGCGCTCGTCGCTGTCGATGATCGCAACCCGCAGAACGGCGACGGCCCCGTTGCGGCCTCGGTGGAGACGGTGAGGAACGGCACCTACCAGCCGCTGTCGCGCCCGCTCTTCATCTACGTGGCGCGAACGGCGATGGATCGTCGGGAAGTGCAGGCATTCGTCGACTCCTACTTCACCACCGGCAAGGCGCTCGTGTCCGAGGTCGGCTATGTGCCGCTCACCGACGATATCTACGAGCTGGCGCAGAAACACCTCGCCGATCGCAAGGTCGGCACCGCGTTCGGCGCCGGCGGATCGCAGGTCGGCCTGACGCTCGAAGCGCTGCTCGCGCGCGAACGATGATTGGCGAGGCGCAACCCGCCGCAGCGCGCCGCCGCCGCATAGGTGCGATGGGCGCGGAGCCGGCCATCGAGTGGGCGCTGTTCCTGTGCGCCCTGCTGTCAGTTGCCACGACCATCGGAATCATCGTCGTGCTGGCGTCGGAGACGTGGGCCTTCTTCGGCCGGGTCGCGCTGACCGAGTTCCTGACCGGCACCGAATGGACGCCGCTCTTTGCAGCACCGCGATTCGGCGTGCTGCCCGTGGTCGCCGGCACGGCGCTCGTATCGTCGATTGCGATGGCGGTTGCCCTCCCCGCGGGGTTGCTGAGCGCGATCTATCTGAGTGAGTACGCCAGCGCACCGCTGCGGCGCACGGTGAAGCCGGTTCTCGAGGTACTCGCCGGCATTCCGACGGTGGTCTACGGCTACTTCGCCCTGCTGTTCGTCACCCCGCTCCTCCAGCGTGTCATTCCGGAACTCTCCGGCTTCAACGCGCTCGGCCCCGGAATCGTGATGGGCATCATGATCCTGCCGCTCGTGTCGTCACTCGCCGAAGATGCGATGCGCGGCGTGCCCGTTGGCCTTCGCGAGGGATCGTATGCGCTCGGCGCCACGAAGATGCAGACCAGCCTTCGCGTTGTCGTGCCCGCGGCATTCTCGGGAATCACCGCCGCGTTCATCCTGGCCGTGTCCCGGGCTCTCGGTGAAACGATGATCGTGGCGATTGCGGCCGGACAGCAGCCGCGACTCACCCTCGACCCGACAGTGCCGATTGAGACGATGACCGCCTACATCGTCCAGGTAAGCCTCGGAGACACGCCGCAGGGCACGCTCGAATACCGGACCATCTTCGCCGTCGGCACGCTGCTGTTCGCGGGGACGTTCATCCTGAATCTCGCCAGCGCGTGGCTGCGCGAACGCTACCGGGAGGAGTACGCGTGAAGGACTTCGCGTTCCGCGTGCTCTCGCTCCTCGTGCTGTACCTGGCGCTTGCCGCGCTGGCCGCGCTGCTCATCGACGTCGCCGTCGACGGCAGCTCACGGCTCTCGTGGGACTTCATTCGCGGCTTCCCGTCGCGGCGCGCGTCCGCCGCGGGAATCTGGCCCGCTCTCGCTGGCAGCATCCTCGTGATCGGCGTCACAGCGGCGCTGGCCGTGCCGGTGGGCGTGGCCGCAGCCATCTATCTCGAAGAGTACGGCTCGCGAAGCAGGCTGGCGCGGATCATCGAGCTCAACATCACGAATCTTGCGGCAGTGCCGTCGATCATCTACGGCCTCCTCGGCCTCGGCCTCTTCGTTCGCATGATGGCGCTCGGGCGCAGCGTGCTCGCCGGCGGCGCCACGCTCGCGCTGCTGGCGCTCCCCGTCATCATCCTGTCGACACGCGAGGCGCTGCGGGCGGTGCCGAAGTCGCTGCGCGAAGGCTCCTACGCGCTCGGCGCGACCAGGTGGCAGACCATCTGGCACCAGGTGCTGCCGGTCGCGATGCCGGGCATCCTCACCGGGATCATCCTCGCGCTCTCGCGTGCAATCGGCGAAACGGCGCCGCTCATCACGATCGGCGCGGTCACGTTCGTATCGTTTGCGCCGGACGGCCTCTGGTCGCCATTCACCGTTCTGCCGATCCAGATCTTCAACTGGGTGTCGCGCCCGCAGCCGGAGTTCCAGGTGAACGCCGCCGCCGGCATCATCGTGCTGCTCGCGGTGCTGCTGACGATGAACGGAGTTGCCGTGGTGCTGCGCGACCGCCTGCAGAAAAGGACCCAGGCGTGAGCAGCATCGTGCGCCCTGCGGTCTCCGTCAACGTGCGGCCTGCGGCGGAGGAGGAATCGCGCCCCGAGCGAACGGCCACGATCGCCGCCGACCGGCTGAACTTCTATTACGGCGCCAAGCGCGCGCTTCACGACATCACGCTTGGCATCCAGCCGCACGTGGTCACCGCGTTCATCGGACCCTCGGGCTGCGGCAAGAGCACATTCCTGCGGACGCTCAACCGCATGAACGACATCATTCCCGGCACTCGCGTCGAGGGACGCGTGGCCATCGACGGCCAGAACATCTACGCGCCGGGCGTCGACGTCGTCGACCTGCGGCGTCGCGTCGGGATGGTGTTCCAGAAGTCGAATCCGTTCCCCAAGTCCATCTTCGACAACGTCGCCTACGGCCTGCGGATCAACGACATGGTGCGCACCACGTCGGATCTGGCGGCACGTGTAGAAGAGAGCCTCAGGCAGGCGGCGCTCTGGGACGAGGTGAAGGACCGCCTGCACGAGTCGGCACTGGCGCTGTCAGGCGGCCAGCAGCAGCGGTTGTGCATCGCGCGCGCGCTCGCCGTGCGTCCGGCGATCCTGCTGATGGACGAGCCGGCGTCGGCGCTGGATCCGATTGCTACGCAGCGCATCGAGGAGCTGATCTACGACTTGAAAAGGTCGTACACGATTGTGATTGTCACCCACAACATGCAGCAGGCGGCGCGGGTGTCCGACGACACCGCCTTTTTCTGGCTGGGACGGCTCGTCGAGTTCGACCGCACCGATCGGATCTTCACGGCGCCCGCCGAGAAGCTGACCGAGGACTACGTGACCGGGAGGTTCGGCTGATGGAACGCGTGGTCCGGCATTTCCAGGAGGAACTCGAGGCGCTGCAGGGACGCCTGCTCGAGATGGGCGGGCTGGCGGAGGAGCGCGTGCGCGCGGCCGTGGAAGGACTGGTCACGCGAAACGCCGCCACGGTCGACCGCGTCCTCTACGGGGACGAGCCAATCAATCGGCTGCACATCGAAATCGACGAGCGCAGCGTCAAGCTGCTCGCCCTGCATCAACCGATGGCGGCCGACCTCCGCGCCATCGTCGCCGCCGTGAAGATCAACACTGATCTCGAGCGCGTCGGCGATCTCGCCGTCAACATCGCGGAGGCGGCGCGCCGCTACGTCGTCCATCCGCCGGTGAAGAAGCTGATTGACATTCCGCGGATGGGCGGAATCGCGCAGGCGATGCTGCGCGACGCGCTCGACGCGTTCGTGCGCGGCGACGTGGCGCTCGCGCGTCAGGTGCTCAACGCAGACGATCAACTCGACGGCCTCAAGACGCAGATTTTCCGCGAACTGCTCACCTACATGCTCCAGGATCCGTCCACCGTGGAGCCATCCCTCGACCTCATTCTGGTCTCACGCCATCTCGAGCGAATCGGCGACCATGCCACCAACGTCGCCGAGGACGTGATCTTCATGGTGTCCGCGCAGGACGTCAGGCACGGCTCGTCAACGTAACCGATCTGCCGCGTCCGCCAGACGCCTGCGATCATCGACCCGCGATCTCCGACTACAATATTCCGGATGGGTGAGGCTCCAGTGTGCGTCCTGTGCCGGACGCGCCCGGTGGATCCTCGCTGGCGGCCGTTCTGCAGCGAACGCTGCCGCAACGAGGACCTGGCCCGCTGGGCGGACGGCCGCTATCGCCTCGCGGGCGATCCCGTCCCGCCGTCCGATTTCGACGCGGATCCCGACTCGCAGTCATAAGCGCCTTATGCCCGACACGCTCAGCATCACCGACAACCGCACTGGAAAGACCTACGAAATCCCGATTACCGACGGCACCATCCGCGCCACCGATCTCAAGCAGATTCGGGCCGGCGCCGACGACGGGGGACTGGCCACTTACGACCCGGCGTTCATGAACACGGCCGCGTGCCGCAGCCGGATTACGTTCATCGACGGCGACCGCGGCATCCTCGAGTACCGCGGCTACCCCATCGAGCAGCTGGCGGAGAAGTCCACGTATCTCGAGACCGCCTACCTGATCATCTTCGGCGAGCTGCCCACCGATGCGCAGCTGCAGCAGTGGACCCGCGAGATCACGTTCCACACGATGCTGCACGAGAACATCAAGAAGCTGATGGACGGCTTCCAGTACGACGCGCACCCGATGGGCGTGTTCCTGAGCACCGTCGGCGCGTTCTCCACGTTCTACCCCGACGCCAAGCGGATCTTCGACGAGAAGTCGCGGCTGAAGCAGGTGCACCGGCTCATCGCCAAGGTGCCCACCATCGCCGCCTACGCGTACCGCCACAGCATCGGGCGCCCGTACGTCTACCCGGACAACGACCTGAGCTTCACCGGCAACTTCCTGAACATGCTGTTCAAGATGACCGAGTTGAAATACCAGGTGAACCCGGTGCTCGAGCGGGCGCTCGACGTGCTCTTCATCCTGCACGCCGACCACGAGCAGAACTGCAGCACGAGCGCGATGCGCGGCATCGGCAGCTCGCATGCCGATCCGTATTCGGCGATGGCCGGCGCGGCGGCGGCGCTCTACGGGCCGCTCCACGGCGGCGCGAACGAGGCGGTGCTGCGGATGTTGAACGAGATCGGAACGGTCGCGAACGTCCCGGCGTTCATCAAGCGCGTCAAGGGCGGCGAAGGGCGGCTCATGGGCTTCGGCCACCGCGTCTACAAGTCGTACGACCCGCGTGCGACGATCATCAAGCGGACGGCGGACGAGGTGTTCGAGGTGACGGGCAAGAACCCGCTGCTCGAGATCGCGCAGGAGCTGGAGCGGATCGCGCTGCAGGACGACTACTTCGTCACCCGCAAGCTCTATCCGAACGTAGACTTCTACTCCGGTCTCATCTATCAGGCCATGAGCTTCCCGGTCGACATGTTCCCCGTGCTCTTCGCCATCCCGCGCACGTCGGGGTGGATTGCGCAGTGGGAGGAGATGCTCCTCGACGCGGAACAGAAAATCGCGCGCCCCAAGCAGATCTACACAGGGGCGAAGAAACGCGACTACGTTCCGCTGTCCGGCCGCAAATGACCACGCGAACCCTGACCGCGCTGGCGCTCGTCCTGTGTTCGTGCTGCGCGGCGGCGCAGTCGAACGGCGCGCTCAAGTTCGACAGCAATCGGGCGTGGGATCATCTGCGCCGGCAGGTGTCGTTCGGGCCGCGGCCGTCGGGGTCGGCGGCGATTGCCGAGAACCGCCGCTACATCCTCGAGCAGCTCAGGGCAGCAGGGGTGGAAGGACGGGAGCAGCCGTTCAACGCTTCGACCCCTCTCGGCCCCGTGGAGATGGCAAACGTTGTCGCGACCATCCCTGGAGCCCGGCCCGAGCGGATTGCCCTCGCGACGCATTTCGACACGAAACTCTTTCGTGAGTTTCGCTTCGTCGGCGCGAGCGACGCGGCGTCGAGCACGGCGGTCGTGCTCGAGCTCGCGAGGGTCCTCAACGAGCGGAAGAACCCGCTGACCATCGAGCTGCTGTTCTTCGACGGAGAGGAGGCAGTGAACGCGGAGTGGCGGGATCCGGACAACCGCTACGGCAGCCGGCACTACGTGGAGCAGGCGCGCAAGACAGGAACGCTCGGCGGCCTGAAGGCGCTCATCCTGCTCGACCTCGTCGGCGACCGGAACCTGAATTTCCGCCGCGAGGGGAACTCCACCCGGTGGCTCACCGACATCATCTGGTCAACCGCCCACGGCCTTGGCTACACGTCGCAGTTCCTCGACGAAGTCACGCCCATAGAGGACGATCACATCCCGTTCCTGCGCGCCGGCGTGCCCGCCGTCGACCTGATCGATCTCGATTACCCGGCGTGGCATACCGCGGAGGACACGCTGGACGCGGTCAGCGCGCGCAGTCTGCAGGTCGTCGGCGACGTCGTGCTCGCGTCGCTGCCGCAGATCGAAAAGCGTCTCGCGTCGCCGAAATAACGCTCACCGGCACGTCCCTGCGCCGCTCGCCGCGGACGCCGTGTGCGGCGCCACCTCCAGCATCTGCACCCGGGGCGGCATCGTCGGCGCCAGAGTGATCGCGACCTGCAGGGTGCCGCGATCGCACTTCATCAGCCACGTCCCGCGCAGCGCGTTCTCCACGTCGAAGGCCGAATCGGGCCGGCAGGCCCCGTACTTCTGGTGCAGCTCGTCGATCTCACGCCGCCGGCGATCTTTCGACCGGTCGAGGAAGAGATTCTCGGCAGCGATGCCGTCCGCAAGACGATCATCCCAGGCCGTGACGAGCCGCGTAACCGAGTCGCGCGCCTCGAGCAGCGCCGGCGACGGCGTCACCGCGTTGGCCTTCATGCCCCCGGTCTGCTCGAGGGCCGCCACCGCACGGTCGACCACCGAACCCCACGATGTGTAGGTGAGGTTCCCGAGGGCAATGATGCCGACACCCTGCTCGGGGAACCAGCGCATGTGCGAGCCGAATCCGGGGAGCCCGCCCGAGTGCGCGACGATGTGCCGGAAGCTGCAGGTTTGCCAGACGCGAAGCCCGTATCCGTAGCCCCCCGCGTTCAGCTGCACGCCAGGGCTCGAGGCGTTGCGCATCACCACGGCGGGCGCCGTTCGCACGACCTGCTGCATCTCACGGACCGATGCGCGGCGCACCGGGCCGGTTTCCGGCTCGTCCCGGGGCGGCCACGCGGACAGATGAAACGCGACGTAGCGGGCGAGGTCGCGAGTGGATGTGAGCATTCCACCCATCGGCCCGAACGCGCCGTCCGGCAGCTGCGGCTCCAGCTTCCACCTTTCATCCTCCCACCGGTAGCCGAGCGCGAGGCGGTTCGGCGGAACCGAGCCTGGCTCGAGGGTAGTGGACGTCATGCCGAGCGGCCGGAGGATGCTCGCGGTGACGTAGTCCGCGTACGGCTTGCCCGATACCTTCGAGACGATGCGCCCGAGGATCGCGAATCCATAATTCGAATACTCGTAGGCGAGGCCTGGCGCGTTCGAGAACGGGATGCCCTGCTTCAGCATCGCGCTCATCTGCGCGTCCGTCACCGCCAGCTGCCGGTCACCCCACGGATTGTCCTCGGGAAATCCTTCCGCGTGCGACAGCAGGTGGCGGATGGTGATCTTCGGTGAGTCGGCGGTCGGATAGCGCAGCCCCGCGAGCTCCGGCACGTAGCGCTCCGCCGGATCTTCCAGCGAGAGCTTCCCTTCGTCGCGCAGTTTGAGAATGGAGAGCGCGGTGAAGCTCTTGGTCATCGACGCGATGCGGAACACCGTATCGGCGTCGACTGGCGCCTTGGTGCTGATGTCGCGGTAGCCGTGCGCGCCCGAGTGGACCAGCGTACCGTCGACGATCACGCCCCAGGCGATGCCGGGAACGTGCGACGTCGCGGCGAACTCTGCGAAGAGCCGATCGATCTCGGGGAATGCGGATCGCAGTTGGTCGGCGCGCCCGGCGGTCTGCACCGCCGGGGACGCGCACACTGCGACGCTGACGATGGCGAGAACGAGGCGTGCCCGCATGCGGCGCATGCTAGCACGCAGGTCTATTGCTTCGGCGCGAACGTGTGGACGTAGTTCACGATGTTCCAGATGTCGTTCGGCTTCAGCTCCTTGCCGAAATCCTTCATCCCCGTCCCTTCGACGCCGTCGTGGATGACCGTGTAGATCTCGCCGTCGGTCGATCCGTGCTTCCATTCCGCGTCGGCGAGGTTTGACGGCGGCGGGTCGCCGGCATACGGCGCCGCGGGGCCGTCGCCTTTGCCGGTTTCGCCGTGGCAATCGGCGCAGTTTTCCGCGTACAGCTTCTTGCCCGATTCAATCGACGCCGCGTCTGCCGCCACCGGATTCTGCAGCTTCGCGGCATCCGCATGCTGATGCGGCTCCTTCTCATGGGCCGCCTGCCGTGCCGCCATCGAGACGGCAAAACCAATGAAGATTGCGAGAGTAATCGATCCCAGCGTACGCACAGGTCCTCCCTACCGCGGCGCTGCCGCCGCCACTTCCGCCATGATCTCGTCGACGGTCAGCACCGTGGACGAGGCCTTGGCGCGCCGGAACACCCGGTCCACCAGCTCGTCGTTCGGCGTGATGCCGCGACGCTCCAGCCAGAACACCACGTTCGACTTGCCCGACATCGGGCCGACTTCGATCTCCTGCGAGCGGCCGACGAGGTGCGCCGGAACGCCCGAGTAGACCGCGTCCATCAGGTCGCGGTCGTTCTTCTTGAACGCCTTCACCACAGCTGCCGCATGCACGCCCGTGGCCGTCCGGAAGGCGTCGCGGCCGAACACGGGGTAATTGTCGGGGATGGGAACGCCGGTCGCCGCGGACACTTCATGCACGAGCTCGTTCAGCCGGGTAAGGTCGCGCTGCACCCAACGCATCAGCACGAGGTTGACGAGGAGCAGGTCGAGCGGCGTGTTGCCGACCCGTTCGCCGAGGCCGAGCGCCGCGCCGTGAATGCGCGACGCACCCGCCTCGAGCGCCGCGATGCTGTTCATGATCGCCAGGTCGCGATCGCGGTGCCCGTGCCAGTCGATGCCGACATCGGCGCCCAGTTCGTCGATGACCCGTCGCGTAAACCGGATGAGCGACGCGGCGCCGTTCGGCGTCGCGTGGCCGACGGTGTCGGCGACGCAGATGCGCGACGCGCCGGCGCGAATCGCCGCCGTGAACAGCTTGCGCAACGTGCCCGGATCCGACCGCGTCGTGTCCTCGGTGACGTACATCACCTTGAGGCCCTGCTTCACGGCGAAGGAGATCGCCTCCTCGGTGCACTTCTGCAGGTACTCGACCGTCCAGTCCTCGGCGTAGAGCCGCAGCGGGCTCGACCCGATGAAGCAGCAGCACTCGATGGGCAATCCCGTGCGCTGCACGATGTCGGCAATCGGCTCGACGTCGGCGACAACGGTGCGCGCCGCGCAGTTCGCCTGGACGCTCAGCTTCGCGTCGACGATCTCGCGCGCGAGGCGCTCGACGTCGCGCACGACGTGCGGCCCGGCGCCGGGAAGGCCGAGGTCGGTGGTGTCGATCCCGACGGCGTCAATGAGGTGGAGGATGCGGATCTTCTGCTCGATCGACGGCGCACGCACCGACGGCGACTGCAGCCCGTCGCGCAGCGTCTCGTCGTCGAACATGACCACGGGCGGGCGTCCCGCGGGTTCAACGACGTTCCAGTCGTAAATCAGGGAATCTTTCATCCGTAGTCCGTGGTCCGTACTCCGTGGTCCGTTATCCGTGGTTGGTTCGACGCTGGCGCCAGGCGATGACGCCGCCGAGGGTCATGACGCTGCCGGCTGCGAGCAAGCCATCCCGGACGGACGCAGCGATGGCGGGCTGCATGATCTCCAGGATGGTCACGCGCGGACCGCGGCCGGCCAGCGCTTCTTTCTGCAGCGCCACGTAGCGCCGCGCGCCCGCCGCCGTCACGCGGTCCTGGACGATGCAGAAGGCGACGAGGGCGACGGCCGCCGTGATCCACAACACCATGGAGCGGCGCGACACCTTATGCACCGGCCGTACCCGAATATCGGACGATCATCGCGGTCACATCGTCGTTCTGCACCGCGCCTTTGGTGAAATCCCGCACCGCTTCGAGCACCCGCTCGAGCAGCACCTGCGGGTCGGCGTGAAAGTCGCGCTGAACCACTTCCTGGAGCCGCGGCTCGCCAAACTCGTCGCCCGCCGCGCTGAGCGCCTCCGACACGCCGTCGCTGAAGACCACGATGATGTCGCCCGGGTCGAGGCGCACCTCCCCCTGGTCGTAGGTGACGTGGTCGAACATGCCGAGAATGAGGCCGCCTTCCTCGAGGCGGCGCACGCCGCGGCGTCCGATCAGCATCGGCGGGTTGTGCCCGGCGTTGCAGTACGTCAGCGCCCCGTCCGGCGAGAGCACGCCGAAGAACGCCGTGGCGAATCGCGACTCGAGCGAGCGGTGGATCAGCGCCACGTTGATGCGCGACAGCGTTTCCTTCGGCTCCACCGACGCGAACGACTGCGCCACGAAGATGCCCTGGAGCACCGCCGTCAGCAGCGCCGCTGGCGGCCCCTTGCCTGCCACGTCGCCAAGCGCGAAGCCGAAGCGGCCATCGGCGAGATCGAGATACTCGAAGAAATCACCGCCGATCGCGCGGCACGGGATCGACGCGCCCATCGCGTCGAAGTAGCCGCCGGTCTTGTGTCCGAGCGGCAGCAGCGCCTGCTGGATCTGCGACGCGATGCGCAGCTCCTGCTCGATGCGCGCCTTCTCCATCGAGTCGCGATAGAGCCGGGCATTCTCGATGGCGACCGCCGCCTCGGTGGCGAGTGTGTCGAGCGCGGCAAGCGTGGCGCGAGACGTCAGTGTTCCGCGCTCGCGGCTGTCCAGATAGAGCACGCCGATGCGCTTCTGCTCGGCGTTCGCATCCGCGCGATCGACGTAGCGCACCAGGCGGAGCGGCGTACACAGCACATGGCGGATGCCGAGCGCCACGGTGCCCATGTGCACGTTGGCGAGGTCGCCGTCGAGCAGGTCGTTGACGATCTTCTGCTCGCCGGTCGCGAACACTTCCTCCGGGATCTTGCGGCTCGTCTCGAAACGCGTGCCGGGCAGCGTCACGTGGCCGCGGGCGCGCGCGAGCTTCATTTCCAGCTCGCCGCTGTCGTTGGCCAGCATGATGAACCCGCGCTCGGCTCCGGTGAGCTCGATCGCCGAGTCCATCACCAGCGCCAGCACTTCGTCGAGCACGCGCCCCGACCCGAGAGCACGCAGCCCTTCGAGCAGCGCCGCAACCTGACGCAGATCGCCCACCGCGGACGTAGACTGCCGCTCAACTGGCGCGTCGTCGAGAAGGAACACCAGTTCCGCGCCGCCGGTGCGCCCGAGCTGGATGCGATCGCCGTGCGCGAGCGGGTGTTCGGCCACCTGCGTGCCGTTGACGAAGGTGCCGTAGCGCGAGCCGCGATCACGAACGAGAAAGCGGCCCTCCACCTGCGCGATCTCGGCGTGGTCGCGCGAGACGTCGCTACCCATCAGATGGAGGTCGTTGCCCGATCGACGCCCGATCGTGAAGACCGCCTTGTCGATCGGCACCGGCCGACGACCGAGCGAGTCGTGTACCTCGAGCCTGGCGTCGGGCATGGCCTTTCAATTATATGGCCGACCTGCTCGCCGTGCGGGAACCGCGACGGCCCGCGAGACCGCAGAGAACTGCGCAACCGCTGCCTGAGGCGCAGAGAAGGCTCGTGTCTTGCTACCTGTTCACCGGGGACAGGTCTGCCGCGCCAAATGACTCCGGCGCCTACAGTGATTTCCGCCCGGCGTCAGCCGGGCACCAGGCCGCCTCGCAGCTGCGCTGCCGGGCGAGCCAAGGAGGACCACATGAATATCCGTGACGTGATGACCACCAACCCGCGCACGGTGTCGCCGCAGGACACCATCCAGAGCGCCGCGCGCATCATGCGCGACGAGGACACGGGAGCGGTCCCTGTCGTCGACAACGGCCGTCCGGTCGGCATCGTGACCGATCGCGACATCGTCGTGCGCGCGGTCGCCGACGGAGAGCTCAACCGCCCCGTGCGCGACGTGGTTTCGGGCGACGTCGTGACCGCGCGGCCCGACATGTCGACGCGCGAAGCGGCCGAGCTGATGAGCGAGCATCAGATTCGCCGGCTGCCGGTCGTCGAGAACGACCGCCTGGTGGGCATCGTGTCGCTCGGGGATCTCGCCGTGAAGGAAGGCAAGGACAAGCGCGTTGGCGACGCGCTCGAGAACATCTCGCAGGGCGTGAAAGAGCGCGGCTGAATCCGCTGTCCGCTCTCCGCTATCCGCTCTCCGGGCCGCGGGCCCCGGAATGCGGATCGCGGATCGCGGATCGCGAGCCACGCCGCGATGAGCGCCAGGATCAGGACGATCACGACGATGACGACGTACGGCAGCCGCGACCGCCGGGGCCTTCCGAGGATCGGGCCCTCGTCAGGCGGTTTGATCCGCGGCTCCGTCGTCGCGTTGCCGCACCTGTAGCAAATCAACGCCTTGTCGGCGATTTCCGTTCCGCAAAACCTGCACTTCATTCTGGGCCTTGGACGTCGGGCTTCGGGCTATCGCGGCTCTGGGGCGACCATGGCTGTGTGAGCCGCCGCGTGGGTGGCCGGCTGTCTAATGTACTCTAGGCCCAGCGCCCAGAGTCCGAGGTCCAGAGCCCAATCCGTGTTTCCCCTTCGCGACGTCATCCCCTCCCGCACGACGCCGTATGTGACGGTGAGCATCATCGCGCTGAACGCACTGGTGTTCCTCTATCAGCTGGCACTCGGGCCGAACGTCGAGCAGTTCGTGATCTATTACGGCCTCGTGCCTGCCGCGTTCTCGTGGGTCACGGTGTTCACGTCGATGTTCCTGCACGGCGGCTTCCTGCACGTTGCGGGAAACATGCTGTACCTCTGGATATTCGGCGACAACGTCGAGGACCGCATGGGCCACGGCCGGTTCCTCGTCTTCTACCTGCTGTGCGGGACGGCCGCGGCACTGGCGCAGACGATCACCGATCCGCAGTCGGTGGTGCCGATGGTGGGCGCAAGCGGCGCGATCGCGGGCGTGATGGGCGCCTACTTCGTCCTCTATCCACGGTCGCGCATCCTGACCCTCGTGTTCATCCTGTTCTTCATACAGCTCGTCGAAGTGCCGGCGATCTTCTTCCTTGGCATCTGGTTCGTGATGCAGTTCCTGAGCGGCGTCGGCTCGATTGCGCGCGCCACCGGCGACCCCGCAGGGGGCATTGCGTTCTGGGCGCACGTGGCGGGGTTTGCCGCGGGACTGAGCGCGGTGGGCCTGTTCAAGCGGCCCGAGCGGCAGCGCGTCGAGTGGTGGGACGGCTACGAGCGCTGACGGATCTGCCGTGACACGCGGGCGAGCTCGATGAGGATGCGTTCGAGCTGGCCTTCGTAGTCTTCGGTGGCGAGTGAATCCTTCTTCGACTTGAGCTCTTCGAGCTGCGCCTCGAGGGCGGCGCGCCGGCGCTGCAGGCCGGCGAGCGCCACGTCAGCGGTGATCGTGCCCGGCTCGGCGTCGAGATATGTCGTCCGCGCGAGCGTGCCGTCCGGGCCGGGCGCCTCGGCTTCCCGTCCAACCTTGTCGCCGTTGTCGTCGAGCACGGGCCGCTCGGTGGAGAGCTGGCCGCGCTGCTCGTAATACTCCTTCACCGAGGCGCTCGCGGACGCGAACGCTTCCCACACCGACACACGGCCGTTCTTGTCGAAGTCGGCCGACAGATCCGACAGGCCCTTGACGAAGTGCTCGGGGAACACCGTCGCGAAGCGCTGCGCCACCGAGTCGGTGGCGGTCACGACGATGCGGCCGCGTTCGGAGAGCTCCTCGAGGAACGGGTAACTGGACTCGGTGGTGTTGACGATGACCATCCGCCCCTGGAGGCCGTCGAGCAGGTTCTTCCACTCGACCGCGGTGAGGTCGGGGCCGACAAGGTTGAATTTCGCGGCTTCACCATCGAAGGTGCCGTGCCCGACCATGACGACCATCACGAGGTCGTCGCGGGTGAGACGGCGGCGCAGATCGGCGAGCAGGCGGCGCACGTTTTCCGCGGTAGCCTTCGACGTGCCCGCGCCTTCCTCGGTCAACACGACGACGTTCGCCTCGGAGAAGACGAACGTGTTACGCAGCGCCGCGGTGAGATCGTCGCACCACTTTTTCTGCTGCGCCGCGTACTTTTCTCCGCCCGACGCTCCCGAGACGACGATCGCGTAACGCTCGC
>Ga0307416_100001035_pt1 | contig 14779 bp, 15 predicted proteins | sample DK1Cmetagenome_2_FD_203821 | JGI IMG/M metagenome (GOLD analysis project Ga0307416, IMG submission 203821) | Maize rhizosphere microbial communities from greenhouse at UC Davis, California, United States - DK15-C-3 | ecosystem: Host-associated > Plants > Roots > Rhizosphere > Soil | place...
CAAAATAGGGGTCAGACACCTAACAAGGTGTCTGACCCCTTTTTAGGTGTCTGACCCCTATTTGGGTGCTCTGCTGGGTGCCTGACGCCTGGGAGGTTCAAGCGCTACGCGTCTGGGCGGCTCGCAGGCGGTATCCGAATCCGCGGACGGTTTCGATCAATTCTCCCGCCGCTCCAAGCTTAGTGCGAAGGCGCTGGACGTGCATATCCACCGTCCGAGTCTGGATATCCGGGGCCGCATCCCAGACAATCTCCAGCAGGAGCGCCCGTGACTGGACACGCCCCCGGCGCTCCGCGAGCGTGATCAGCAGCTTGAATTCCGTCGGCGTGAGATCCAGCTCGGCGTTGTCGACGGTGACGCGATGCGCCGAACGATCGATGAGGATCGGGCCGACGCGCACCACGTCCGGAAGCCCGGACTGTGCCTGCGACATCCGGCGCAGAATGTTCCGCACGCGGAGGACAAGTTCCTGTGGAGAGAACGGCTTGGTGAGATAATCGTCGGCGCCTGACGAGAGTCCCTTGATCCGGTCGGGTTCATCGCGTCGCGCGGTCAGCAGGAGAACCGCGACGTCCTGACCTGATTCGTCAGCCCGGAGTTGTTCGAGAACCTCGAGTCCGGACATGCCGGGGAGCATGAGGTCGAGCACGACCAGCGCGGGACGATCCTGCTGCGCCAGTCTCAGGGCATCGGCACCGTTACTCGCGGTTGAAATCCGGAAGCCAGCCTTCGCCAGGTGGTAGACGACGAGGGCGACAATGTCCGGCTCGTCGTCGACGACCAGGATGCGCTCTCCACCGGTCGGAGTGCCGTTCGTTCCGGTATGCGTCATGCGCGTCGCGCGTCCAGGCGCCGCTGAATGGTCGTGAGAATCATCTCGATGGCGACGGCATTCTGCCCGCCGCGAGGAACGATGATGTCGGCGTAACGCTTCCCAGGCTCGACGAACTGCTGGTGCATTGGTCGCACCGTAGTCAGGTACTGCGTCAGAATCTCCTCCAGGGGCCGGTCGCGCTCCATCATGTCGCGCTGGATACGTCTCACCAGACGGATGTCCGGGTCGGCATCGACGAACACTTTCACATCGAACAACTCTCTGATCCGCTCGTCGGTGAACAGGAGGATCCCATCCACCACCACAACGTCCGCCGCCAGGATCTCCTCCGTCCGCGAACTGCGAACGTGCTGCGTGAAATCGTACACAGGCTTCGGGACCGATTCGCCCCGCGCCAACTGCGCCAGGTGCGATGCAAACAGCTCGAGATCGAACGCCTCAGGATGGTCCCAGTTGATCTTCCGCCTGTCCTCCATCGACACGTGCGAGAAGTCGCGGTAGTACCCATCCATATCAAGGAAAGCGACCGAAGCGCTCGGCAACGCGTCGGCAATCTTCCGCGCGACAGTCGTCTTCCCGGATCCGGTGCCGCCCGCGATGCCGATGATGAGCGGCTTCACGAAACGGGACCTGAAGAGTTCAATTGCGGGGGACGATGCCTTTCGGCCGTTACAAATAGAAGCGAGTGCGCTGTCACGTTATTGTAAATCAGAACGGCCGACGGGAGGGGGCCCGTGAGTGCCGCGGGAATGTCCAATGGCGGAGAAAAACCGCCAGTCGCAATCTCAGCGCCTGTCGTCCAGTCCTGAAGCTCTGTACGCGCAAAACCCGATCAATCAAGGCTTTCCACCGCCCGCGGTCGCTTTAAGATCAGTGCATTGCGACTTCGGTTTCATCTCCAATCTTCCATCGCCCTCCGCATCCTTTTGTAGTGCGATCGCTCAGACGGGTATGCCTGATCTTGTTCGTCGCCGCCTGCGGTCGAGGTGGCGCAGTTGCGCCGGCCCCCGTTCCGATGGGCGCATCGCCCCATCTCGGGACCGGCCGCTGGGTCCGCATCCTGGCGACCAACGACTTTCACGGTGCCCTCGAGCCGCGCCGGGATTCGCGGGGGGTGCTTCGCGGTGGCGCCGCGGTGCTGGCCGCTGAGATCGCGAAAGCGCGCTCCGAGTGTCGTGCCCCAGGGTGCACGACGATTCTCTTGGACGGCGGCGACCAGTTTCAGGGCACTCCGGCGTCGAACATGGGGTACGGCCGGCCGGTCGTGACGCTCTTCAACCGGCTCGGCCGGACGGCGTCGGCGTTAGGCAATCACGAGTTCGACTGGGGACAGGACACGCTGCGGGCCCGGATGCGAGAGGCTCGCTACCCCTTCCTGGCCGCCAACGTCACCGACGCCGCCGGTAAGGACGTCCCCTGGATCCCGGACGACACCCTGGTCACCATCGGCGGGTTGCGGATCGGGATTATCGGTGTGGCAACGGTCTCCACTCCCACGTCGACCAAGCCAGCGAACGTGGCGGACCTGCGGTTTACGAATCCGGTTCCGGTCGTCAACGCGCGCGCCCATGCGCTGCGCGGTCGAGGAGCCCAGCTGGTCGTCGTCGTGGCGCACGCCGGCGCGTTCTGCGCGAGCACGCCGACGCCATCGTGCGATGGCGAGATCGTGGACCTCGCGCAGGGGATCACCGAACGGGTGGACGCCATCGTCAGCGGTCACACCCATTCACCGGTCACGACCGTCGTCAACCGGATCCCGATCGTGCAGGCGCGGTCGCACGGATCGGCGTTAGGCATCCTGGACGTTTCGCTCTCCGGCGCCGAGCCGGTCGTGGTGTTGCGCGACATCCTTCCCGAACGGACGACTGGCGATCCGGGGGTCGATTCACTCGTCCGCGCGGTGACCGAGCCGCTGAAGGCAATCGTGAACCGGCCGATCGCCACGATCGCCGACCCGATGTCCGGTCCGGTGATGGGGAACTTCATGGCGGATGCCTATCGTGCCGCGGGGGAGGGCGACGTCAGTGTCATGAACCGCGGCGGCATCCGCGGAGGACTCGACACGGGGACGGTGACCTACGGCGAGCTGTTCGAGGTCGCGCCCTTCGGCAACATGCTCGTCCGCCTGACGATGACCGGTGCCGGTCTGCGTACCTGGCTCGAGAATGCCGAGGGGCGGCGAGGTTTCGTCGACAATCTCAGCGGCATCGTCGTGACGGTCGACACGACGAAAGCCGTTGGGTCGCGTGTCGTCAGGGTCGTCATGAGCAACGGCGAGCCGTTGGACGCCGAAAGGATTTATCGCTTCGTCTACAGCGACTTCCTCAATGCGAACGGAGACGGACTTCGTGCAACCGAAGGTGTGCTGCGGGTCGAGGAGCTGGGCATCATCGACATCGACGCGCTGACGGAATATGTGCGCCGGAATTCGCCGGTTCGTGCACCGAGCGATGTGCGCATCATCCGCCGGCCATGAGTGAACTGATTCGGGCGTACGTGAACGGGCGAGGCGTCGACGTGCCCGCGGGTAGCTCGGCGATCGATGCCGTGCGCGCCGCGGATGCGGAAGCGGCCATACAGGTCGCGTCAGGCGATCGCGCGCTCACTGACAGTCGGGGACTTCCACTCGAGCCCGCGGCCGTGCTGTCGGGAGGGAGCATCATCAGGATCGTGTCCGGTCGCCGGCGCGGAGCGGGCACCGAATGACGCTGGTGACACGCTCGCTGTTGGAGCGACTCCCAAAAGCTGAATTGCATTGTCATCTCGACGGTTCGGTGAGGCCCGAAACGCTGATCGAGCTCGGACGGGAGTACGGCGTCTCCATGCCGCGCGACGACGCCGAGGCGTTGCGCGAGTACATGGTGGTCCGTGACGCACGGAACCTGGAGGATTATCTCTCGCGCTTTGCGACGACGCTGTCCGTCATGCAGACGGCGGAATCACTCGAGCGTATTGCGTACGAATTGGCAACGGATGCATGGCGCGAGGGCGTCTGGTACCTCGAGACGCGATTTGCGCCGAATTTGAATACGCGCGCAGGTTTGACGTCCGCGCAGGCGCTGGAAGCCACCATCAGGGGATTGACGAAAGCGGAATCCGAGCACGGCATCGTGGCCCGCGTTATCGTCTGTGCCCTGCGCACGCTGCCGCCGACGTCGTCGATGGAGATGGCGCGGCTCGCTGTGGACTTCCAGGACAGCGGCGTGGTCGGCTTCGACCTGGCAGGTGCTGAATCGTCCAACCCTGCATCGGCGCACGCCGAAGCTTTTGCGCACGCCCGCGCGCACGGGATGGCCTGCACCTGTCACGCTGGTGAGGGTGACGGCGCCGCGTCGGTACGCGACGCGATTCAGGCGTGTTGTGTCGACCGCATCGGCCACGGCACCCGACTCATCGAGGACGGAGCACTGACCGAGTACGTCAACGACCGGCGCATAACGGTTGAGGTCTGCCTGACGAGCAACGTCCAGACGCACGCCACGGCGTCGCTCGAAACGCATCCATTCCCGGAATACGTGAAACGCGGCCTCAATGTCGTTTTGAACACCGATAACCGGCTGATGAGCGGTACAACACTGACCGACGAATACGAACTTGCCGCGCGCCGGTTGGGCGTCGACTTCGACGACCTGGCGCGGGTGGCGTTGAACGGCTTCGACAGCGCGTTCCTTCCATTCAATCAGCGGCAGGAGCTCGTCGCGCGCGCCGCGGATGCAATCGCGTCCCTTCGCGGAGCACCGGCATGAACGAGGTGACGAGGGACGATCTCCCGTCGGCGCACGAGGTCGCGAACAAGGTTCGCGAGGCACTCGGCGTCGAGAAACCAGTCGTCGGACTTGTTCTGGGATCCGGACTTGGTGGCCTTGTAAAGCGGATCGAGGACCAGAGGTTCGTTCCCTACGCGGATCTACCTGGCTTTGCCGTCCCGACGATTCCCGGGCACCTCGGTCGGTTGATGTGCGGGACGATCGCCGGACGACAGGTCCTGGCCCTCGCCGGCCGGTTCCACGTCTACGAGGGGCATTCGGCCGCCGAATCGGCGTTCCCCGTGCGCGTGTTGCATGCGTTAGGCGCGAGCACGTTGTTCCTGTCCAACGCGGCGGGCGGAGTGCGACGGTCGTTCAAGCCGGGCGACCTGATGATCATCCGCGATCATATCAATCTCACCTGGCGCAATCCGTTGATCGGCCCGGTGGTCGCCGGTGACGAGCGGTTCCCCGACATGTCGGAACCGTATGACCCGGAGCTGCGGAAACTCCTCGCCGAATGCGCGAGAGTCGCCGGCGCCCCGGTGACCGAGGGGGTTTACATCGGACTGAGCGGGCCGAGCTACGAGACGCCGGCGGAAGTCCGCATGCTGGAAGTCTTCGGGGCCGACGCGGTGGGCATGTCCACCGTGCACGAAGTCATCGTCGCGCGCGCGATCGGGATGCGCGTCGCCGCCATGAGCTGCATAACGAATCTCGCCGCCGGTCTTTCGGATGGAACCGTGTCCCACGAGGACGTCCTGGAGGTGACGAAGGCGGCCGGCGAGAAGTTCGAGCAAGTCGCAATCGAGTTCGTGAAGAAACTGGGGTCAGAGTCGAAGTAACGACTTCGACTCCGGCGGCAATTTCGCCATCTCCGGTTAATTCGACTCTGACCCTATTTCTTTCGTGAAACTCCTCTCGTTGGCACGTGACCTGAAGCGGAGAAAGGCCCGCGAACGGGAGGGCGTCTTTGTCGTCGAGGGAATCCGCGCCGTGGAAGAGCTGCTTCGGTCCTCGCTCTCCATCCGCGGCTTGCTTGTGGCGCCGAAGCTCATCGACTCTGCGCGCGGCGCGGCACTGGTCGAAGCGGCCAAAGGGAAGGGCGTGGACGTCGTCGACGTCGACGAAAAGGAGTTCCGGAGCGCAGCCGAAACCGACTCGCCACAGGGCATCGTTGCGATCGCCGACACACCGAAGCGTTCCCTGGGTGCGCTTCCGCCTACCGGGCCGTTACGGCTGCTGTTGCTGGACGCCGTGCAGGATCCGGGGAATGTGGGAACGATCATCCGCACGGCGGCGGCGCTGGGGGCAAATGGCACGATCGCGCTGCCGGGAAGCGTTGACGTGTGGAACGCGAAAGTCGTCCGTAGCGCAATGGGCGCGCACTTCCATTACCCCGCTTTTCATGCCTCGTGGGAGGACACCGAATCCTTCCTTACGAGCACGACGACGCCGCTGTGGGCAGCGGACGCCGGTGGCGAACCACTTCCCGACAGGGCTCCGTTGCGCCTTGCCATTGCTGTTGGGAACGAGGGCGGTGGACTGTCTCCCGTCGTTCGCGCGGCTGCGCAGCGGGTCGTGTCCCTGCCGATCAGCAACCTGGTGGAATCCCTGAACGTGGCCGTTGCCACCGGCATCCTCCTGCACGAGCTCCGATCGTGATCGACTGGTACAACGCCGTCATGTTCTTCGTGATAGGGGCTGCCATCGGCTCCTTTCTGAACGTCTGCATCGCGCGCTGGCCGCTCGAGCAATCCATCATCCGTCCACCCTCACGGTGTCCGTTCTGCGAGACGCCGATCAGATGGTCCGACAACATTCCGCTGCTGGGGTGGCTCAGGCTCGGCGGAAAGTGCCGGAACTGCCGGGCTCCAATTTCCGTAGTGTATCCAGCCGTCGAGCTGGTGGTCGCGTTAGGGTGGTTACTCTGCGCGCTGCAATTCGGGGCGTCGTTCACTGCCGTCCGGGTGGCAATCTTCGGCACGATCATGCTGGGCATCGGCGTCACTGACGCGAAACATTACGTCATCCCTGATGGATTCACTGTTTTCGGACTGGTGTTCGTGCTCGTCACCTCGGTCATCAGCGGCGTCCGCGCCGAAGTCACGCCGTTCGCGACACCATGGGACGCACTCATCGGTGCCTGTGCCGGCGCCGGTGCGATTGCAATCGTGGGTTGGCTCGGTGAAGTCACGCTCAAGAAGGAAGCCATGGGTTTCGGCGACGTGACCCTGATGGCCGTCGTTGGCGCGGCGCTCGGCCCGGGACGAGCACTGCTGGTGATTTTCCTGGGCGCGGCGGTCGGCGCTATCACCTTCCTGCTCGTGGTGTATCCAATCGTGCGGTATCGCGGGGCAAATAATCGCGATGCTCAAATCGAGTTGCCGCTAGGTGCCAGAAAAGCGCTCATGCCCCAGGTTCCGTTTGGTGTTTTCCTTGCGCCGGCCGCGGTGCTGGCATTGGTTTTCGGACAACAGCTGCTGGACTGGTACCTCGGCCAGCTGACAGGAGTCTCGTGATCGACAACGATTACTCGCGCCCAATCACGGGTGCGCTGGCACGCTTTGCACGCGACTTGAACGCCGATGCGCGCGCCGGGCGTCTCGAGGTCGTCAGGGCCAGGGACGGCGAGATCGCGCGCGTCATCGACATCCTCCTCCGCCACGGAAAAAACAATCCGGCACTCGTTGGACCGGCCGGCGTCGGCAAGACAGCAATCGCCGAAGGACTAGCGACGCGTCTGGCGGCAGGGGAGGTGCCACTGTCGTTGCGGAACACGAAACTGCTCGCGGTCGATCATGTCTCGCTGCTCGCCGGCACGACGTATCGCGGTCAGTACGAGGAACGCATCCGCGCGCTGGTCGACGAAACGCGCGCGCGTCCCGACGTCATCCTGTTCATCGACGAACTGCACAACCTGATCGGGCAAGGGACGGCGATGGGCGCGGCAATGGACGCCGCCAACATGCTGAAGCCCGCGCTCGTGCGTGGCGACTTCCGTGTGATCGGTGCGACGACTGACGACGAGTACGACCGGTGGGTGCGCTCAGATCCGGCGCTCGAGCGTCGCTTCCAGCGGATCCTGGTGCGTGAGCTCTCTTCGGATGAAACGCTCGATATCCTGCGAGCGCGCCAGGAGCGGCTCGAGCGGCACCATAACGTGCTTATCTCGGACGAATCGTTGCGAGCCGCCGTGGACCTGACCGACATCCATCAGACCGACCGTCGTCGCCCCGACCGTGCCATCGACGTGCTCGACGAGGCCTGTGCGCATACCCATGCTGTCGCGAATTATTCGCCGAAAGCGGAAAGCTTGATCCGTCGCCGCCAGGAATTGCTGCGCGAACAGAAGAGTGAAGCTCGTCAGGCACAGCGCGAGGAACGCGTGTTCAGCGAGGATCCGATCGACAACAAGGTCGCCAACGCGCTGGAGCAATTCGGCGCCGAGCTCGAGGCCATCTTCATCGGCGGACCGGCGCCTTCGCGATCGGCGCCAAAGAGCCGCGCCGAGACGCCGCCGCCGCCGCCCGAGAAATCGGAGGAGCAGCCGGTTCGCGAGCCGCCGCAACTCACGCTCGGCGGCGTTGAGAGCGAATTGGCGGCCACTCTCATGGAAGAGGGAATCGTCGTGCGGGGAATCGACGTCGCCCGGGTGGTCGCGGTCGCAACGGGCCGGGAGGTCACGTGGGCAGCGTGAAATGCTCGTCGCTTCTTGTCGCCACGCTGACGCTCGCGGGATGTTCGCGCGGGAGTGACGCGGATGGTCCATACGCGGCGAAAGTCCGCGCGAGCATCCCCAAGATCGAGAAGGCGACCGGCCTGGCGTTCAAGACTCCGCCTAACGTGGAGTCGAAGCCGCGCGACTCGGTGCGCGTCTATCTCGAGCGCAAGTTCACCGTGGACCTCCCCGCGTCGGAACTGAGCGGCATGGAGCGCTCGTACAAGGCGTTCGGCCTGATCCCGGAGTCGATGGACCTGCGCGCCTTCATGCTCGACCTGCTGACCGAGCAGGTGGCGGGGTTTTACGACCCGAAGGCGAAGACGCTGTACGTCGTCGAGGGCGATGACGAAGCGGTCACGAACATAACGATCTCCCACGAGCTGGTGCACGCGCTGCAGGATCAACACTTCAACCTCGACTCGCTGCAACAGGCGCGGGACGACAACGACCGCCTGACGAGTGGCCAGGCCGTCGTGGAAGGACAGGCGACGCTGGAGCAGATCGGCGCCATGATCGGCACCGACAACGCCATCACGGCCATGCCGGGAGGATGGGACCGGGTGCGCCAGATGATCCGCGAGGCGCAGACCTCGATGCCGGTCTTCGCCTCGGCACCGACGATCCTGCAGGAGACCCTGATCTTTCCGTACCTCACAGGCGCGGAATTCATGCGGAAGTTCAAGACGGAGGCACCGGGACAGTCCCCGTATTCGCGCATGCCGGTGTCGACCGAGCAGATGATGCACACGGAGCGCTACTTCGAGTCGCGCGATGAGCCCACCAGGGTGGTGTTGCCGTCGCCGCTGTCAGGTTCCGAGAAGTACCAGAACAACCTGGGCGAGTTCGAGACACGCATCCTGCTGTACGAGTACATCAAGGATCAGGGATCGGCCGTTCGTGGCGCCGCGGGATGGGACGGCGATCGATACATGCTGATCGAGACGCCGCGCGGCGACGCGATCGCCTGGGTGACGGTGTGGGACACGTCGATCGATGCCGCCGAGTTCTTCGACTTGCTCGATGCGTCGATGATCAAGCGGCACGGAGGGCGCATCGTACCTGGTGGCAGCGGCACGACGCGTTCGTATGGAGCGAGCGGCCGTCGCATCTTTCTTCAGATCAGTGATATCAATGGACGTCCTGTGATTCTCTACGTGGATGCTCCAGCCGGCGTCTCACCGCGACTGCTCGACCTCTCGAAGGTCACACTGCAGGAATAGCGATGGGCGTCCCACGAGACGCTGATACCGATACTGCCCCACGCTCCGGCGCCGAGACTCTGCACCCGGCTCCAGCACGCAGTATCGGCAGCAGCAAGCAGCAATCAGCAGACAGCTCTGGCTTCACTGAGCCCATCTCACTGAGGCCCGGTGAAGATGCCGAACGGGAGGCTGCGCTGAGAAGGATGAAGGCCTGGGCGACCAGCCTTCTGGTCCTGGCGAGTGTCATCTTCGTGGTCGCCAAGCTGTTTGAATCGCGGTATCCCTGGTTAGGCATCGTGATCGCAACCGCCGAGGCGTCGATGGTCGGCGCGCTGGCCGACTGGTTCGCGGTGACCGCGCTGTTCAAGCATCCGCTCGGCATCCCGATTCCGCACACCGCGATCATCCCGGCGCGCAAGGACCGCGTCGGGATCACGTTAGGCATGTTCGTGCAGCGCAACTTCCTCAACCGCGACGTCATCGCCCAGCGGTTGGCGAGCCTGCGTCCGGCGGAACGACTGTCGAACTGGTTGATGGAACCGGAATCGGTTCGATCGGTGGCGCGACAGCTGGCGCGTGCCGTGTCAGCGGGTGCGAACGTCCTCCGCGACGAAGACGTCGACAACCTGATCGGGAGCGCGCTGCTGAACCGCATCCGGGAAACGCCGGTCGCACCACTGCTGGGAAGGTTCCTGGCGCTCTTGACCGCGGACAACCGCCACCAGGCGCTCCTCGACCAGGTCATCCGCCTGACGGCCAAGGGGCTCGCCGAAAACCAGGACCTGATCCGCGACCGGGTGGACAAGGAGACGCCATGGTGGGTCCCGGGCGCAGTCGACGACAAGATCACCAAACGCATTGTTGGGGCGCTCGAGGCGACCCTCAAGGACGTGAACGAGAACCCGGATCATCCGTTGCGGCTCCGGTTCGACACCGCGATCGACGAGTTCATCGTCAAGCTGCAGGCCTCACCAGAAGTGATCCTCAGGGCCGAGGCGATCAAGGAGGAGGTGCTCAGCGCTGACGCGGTGAAACAGCTCTCTTCGGCGATCTGGCGCGATACCAAGGAAAAGCTTGGTCGTTATGCGGACTCGCCTGACGAGGTGAACACAGAGGCGATCGAGCGCGGACTGCGCGGCCTGGGCCAGGCCATCCAGTCGGATCCGGCGTTGATGGCGAAGATCGACCAGTGGATCGTCGACGCGGCCATCGCGGTGATCGAGCGATATCAGGACGAGGTGGGCGAACTGATCGCCTCCACGGTGAAACGCTGGGATCCGATCGCGACTTCACGGCGCATCGAGCTCGCGATCGGCCGTGACCTGCAGTTCATCCGCATCAATGGAACGCTGGTCGGTGGACTTGCCGGAATGCTTCTGTACTTGTTAGGCGGCCTCTTCTAATGACTCCCGGTACAACACAGGGATCCGTCACAAGCTTTAACCACAAGTGGGCGCACAGGGGCACACACGGGGCGCACAGAAGTATCTCGGTTGTCGTGTTAGGCTCCGGTCCTTATCCGTTCCAAAGGACCTTCTCAGCGCGCCTCCGTGCTGCCTCCACGCGCCTCCGCGCGCAAAGGCTCCTGACGGAAGCATGCCTAACCAGGAGGCTGTTCGAAGGCGCCGCGTTATCTGAGAGTTGGGTAGCTGTAACGCTCGAGGGTCTGGAAACCATCCGCGTCCACCGCCAGCAGGTAGACGACGCGCGACCCTAACGCGAACAGCCTTGCTCGCGGCGGCAGGCGGAGCGTGGCGCGAAGCTTTCCATGGGCGTCGAGTACGTCCACGCGGGCAGACGTCTGCGACGCCGGGCCGGTGCGCCGGACCCAGATGTCGCCATTGGGCGCCAGGAGCGCACCCTGCACCTCGAACGGCGGCATTACCTCGGGAAAGATCGAATCCGGCCAGGCCGCGCGCACGCGGGCCGGATCCTGGGTTCGGCTCGCCGACGGCGAACCACCGCCAATCGAGACGCCTCCACCAGCAGGCTCCAGCGCCTTCCGTGCCCGGAACGCCTCCCGGTCCGCCGCCGTTAGGCGCACCGGGGTGAAGGGAACCGGCGATCCTGTCTCCACCAGCGCGCCGTCCTTGTACCACCGCAGTCGATACTCCGCCGCCGACAGGATTCCGATCCGGCCGGTGACGTCAACCACCCAGGCGTCCGTCCGGGGCATGGGGCGAAACCGGTATTCGTGCTCGAACTCACCGTGATCGGCGAATTCCATCGCCACTTCGGCGGCATCGGTCCCCGGCAGCCAGCGAACCAGTCGCGCCTTCATCGAACGCTTCACCACCGGCTGCATGTCGATGATCGGCGTATCCCAGTAGATCCGACCCTGCGGATCGACGCCGCGCGGCGGAGCCCACCCCGTCACGCCGGTCGCTCGACTCTCCGGAAATGAAAAGGCTCCGCGAATCGATCCGTCAGAAAGGATCTTCAGTAGCCGCCGATTGTTTGGGTCGTAGCCGAGCAGCGTGTCGGCTCGCCAGCGGATCGGCCCGAATGGGAGTTGATACTCGTTTGGTCCGGTGCCGTTTCGCCCGATCGTCCGGCGCGTGCCGTTGCTGAAATCGACCAGCGAAAATGATTTCTCGACGCGATCGCTGACGATGACTCGACCGTCCATCAGCTCCGCCATGCCCATGGCATCGCTGAAAGGTTCGCTGATGGCCGCAACGCGCGCGCCGAGCGTGATTTCCGGCGCGCCCTGTGAAGGGACGGACAGAAACAAAAGAGCAAACGCAATCATATTCAGTAAAGTCACGAAGCGCCTTTTAATCGTTGCCTTGGCGTTTCAGCGCGCCTCCGGGTTGCCTTCGCGCGCTTCCGCGTCAAAGGGTTTTTCCATGCTCTTCGAGATCCGACCATCACCCATGCACGGCCTTGGCGCGTTCGCCACCGTTCCCATTCCGAAAGGCACCCGTTTGATCGAATACGCCGGCGCACGAATCACTCCCGCTGAAGCTGACGCGCGATATCCGGATACACCGGGCGTTGAGCACCACACGTATCTGTTCGCCATCGATGACGACATTGTGATCGATGCGTCGATCGACGGAAACGACGCCCGATTCATCAATCACTCGTGCGACCCGAATTGCGACGCGATCGTGGAAGACGGACGAATCTGGATCGAAACAATTCGCGAGGTCATGCCAGACGAAGAGCTCGCCTACGACTACGCCTTCGTCCTTCCCGAACGGCACACACCGGCTGCCAAGCGTCGATATCCGTGTACCTGCGGCTCGGAAAATTGTCGCGGAACAATCCTGGCGCGGAAGCGCTGACAATGAGCGCGAGTCGAGATACGTTCTTTCGACGTGCGTCCGGTCGTGAACCTGTGGAGGAACGAATGACTCGCTTTACGCGTCTCGCCGCTTTGGTCGTACTGGCCGCTGCCGTTGGGTGCTCGAAGGAACCGGCAACCTCTGACGTCACCGTGTCCATAACGAGTCCGGCCGAAGGCGATACGGTCTCTGGATCAGCAGTGCATGTGACACTCGACGCGACAGGTATCGAGATCGCGCCAGCCGCCGACGCGCGCCCCGAGACTGCGCATCATCACTTGTATCTCGATGTCGACTTCCCGGCGACCGAAGCGATGATCCCGGCCGGCGCCGCGGGAATCATTCACCTGGGCCAGGCGCAGAAGGAGTACCACTGGGAAGGCCTAACGCCCGGGCCGCATCGCATCATCGCTGTGCTGGCCGATCCGGGTCACATCCCACTGAGGCCTTATGTGACGGACACGGTGAACTTTGTCGTTGTCGCGCCGACGACGGATACAGCAACAACAAAGAAGTAGCCCCTGAGCATCACCGCGGAGGAGCGCGATGGATGCACGGAGGTAACGGAATACAAGAGCAATTCTGCGCGCCCTCCGCGCTGGCGTCGCGCCTCCGCGGTAAATGTTTTGTTGGGCTCAGGCAGTCGATACCTGCTCGGTAAGCACCGGCGGTGGAATCAGCAGCAGCTGAAACGCGAGGTTCGAAACGAGACAATACGACGCGAAGAAGTAGAATCCCGGCCCGGGAACGCCGTCGAGATTGTCGCTCCCTCTCGCGGCGAGCAGTGCGATAAACACCCCGACGGCAAACACGTCGGCCATCGCCCATTTACTCAACGAGCGCACCATCAGGTACAACCGGTAACGCGCCGCTTGCTTACGCAGCGTCAGGATCACCAGCAGCGCGAGGGCCTTGAGAAAGGGAACGGTGACGCTGAAGAAAAGGATCAAGCCGGCGACGAAATCGTTGTCCGATTCGTGAAGCGTCCGAACCGCCTGCAAGACGCTCTGAGTCTGGCGGAAGATCTCCTGCGTCACGCCGAGCATGCTGATGCTGGCCACGATCGTCAGGACCGGTTGGGTCAGTCCGGGAATGAGGAGGCCAAGCGATACCACCGTGAGGACGAGGGCCAGCGCGTTGCGGGAAGTCATTGGCGGCGGGCGGGTTGAGTGCTGGTCTGGCAGTGCCGGAGAATGGCGACGCAGCCCGGGGCGAGGTAAGGCCTTCTCTTGCTCCGGCACCGAATGGGCCGGCAACGCGTAGTAATGGCCCATGAGCCCGATCCCATTTGTTGCCCTCATCGCGGCCGCAACTTCGCTCGCCGCACAAACCGGCACCCTTCGAGACCTCGAACGCACCTGCTTCCGCGTGACGGACAATCCCACGCCGGAGAACGTGGCGCTGTTGCAGCCGTTGATCGCGGCCGAGACGGGCCCACGGCTCGCATTCGTGAAGGGGTGCAAGCTGATGACCGAGGAAAAGTGGGGGCCGGCGGGTGGCGAATTCGAGAAGGCGGTCAGGGCCGAACCTAACGAGCCCGTGTACCACTTCTGGTTCGGCCGGGCAACCGGCGAACAGGCGTCGCGTGCCAACCCGCTCCGGCAGCCCGGTCTCGCCAAACGTACGAAGGGAGAATTCGAGAAGGCCGTCGCGCTCGACTCGACCTATGTCCCGGCCCGTGAAGGTCTGCTCCGCTACTATCTCGCGGCTCCTGGCTTCCTCGGCGGCAGTATCGACAACGCGCGTAAGCAGGCGACGGAGATCCTGAAGCTCAATCCGTATCGCGGAGGTATCGCGCTCGCCAACGTGGCGGTACAGGCAAAAGACACGACGGGACTGATCCGTGCGCACGAAAGTCTGCTGTCCCAGTTCCCCGACAGCGCGACGCCGTATCTCGTGCTCATTCAGGTTCAGCAGGCGCGGAAACAATGGCCCCAGGTCTGGTCGATGGTCGATCGCTTCGAGAAAGCCCTGCCGGAGCT